>JACLAC010004431.1_pt1 | contig 10562 bp, 5 predicted proteins | sample 8027881 | NCBI WGS metagenome assembly JACLAC01 (sample SAMN15725517, study PRJNA655200) | protist metagenome | isolation source: fluorescence activated cell sorting (FACS) single amplified genomes of... | place: Spain: Blaines Bay Microbial Observatory, Mediterranean Sea | collected 2016-01-19 | reverse complement strand
GGCATGCTGCCAGCGGCACCACCTGCACTACCACCGTTGGGAGAAGGTGGGTGGAATGCTTCATAGGCAGTGGAGACACTCGTAGGCAGACCGAGTTCATCTAAATTCACTGGTACATCCCACTGTTGTTGTTGCTGTTGTTGTTCCTCTTGTTGCTGCTCTCGCTCTTGCTCTTGCTCTTGCTCCTGCTGCCAAGACAACTCCTTCCTACCTATAGACTCTACTAGAGTAGCTGCACCAAGACATAGATGTGCGTACACATACGGTGACAAAGGCTGCTTCTCATAGCAATTACTTAAATCCACTCCACAGGGCGGTGGCGTGTGCAGTAGGTGCATATGCGGGTGTGAGTCCGCGAAGGAAAGATTGTTTTCAGCCACCGATTTCATCGTTTGTGACTTCCTTGTTATATGCATAAATTGACCGAGATCCGTTGCAACTTCTAATACTCGTTCTGCTCGCAGAATGGTTACATTTGCAGTATTTGCATTTGTACTATAACTTTGATTGGATTGAAGCACACCAGCATACTCATAATATTCGAACTTACTGCGCATTTTAACTGTTTCCATAATCAATTTCACGCTTTTAGTACAGTCCAAATCACGAATAGCATCAAAGGAGTAAGGTCCATCAGCTGCCTTTCGAGGGGGATATTCTCTCAAAATCTCATCAATAGCAGCATCAACTGCATGAGGATTCAAATCGACACTTTCATCATCATCATAAGATGATTTATTATGACGCACAGTAACATCAGACATAACGAGCCTATACCCACTACGAAATGATAGTGTGGGAATTAGGGGAGAGTGGTGACTCATGAGAAGTGCTTCTGAAGCCATGGTCCATCCTTTCAAATCAGAAAGAATGCTACTCATGGCAAGAATGGGGTCCTTGTACAGATTCCACCCCTCGTCACTTCCACAAGCATTGAACACCTCCTTGACATCATTCGCTGCTTCCACATTCAAAGCTCCTTCTTCGCCTACTTCGTCGTGAATTTCGCGTAAGAGGTCCCCATCAGAATCTGTCCCACTTCCTATATTTTCTTCAGTAAATTGCCGTGATGCTGCCTTTATAATACTTTTAGATCTAGCTGCTGCGACTATCACAAGATCTTTGACACACTTGTATAAATCCTGTAGAGATTCTAGCTGCGTTTTCTGAAAATCCTCGTATGGGTTTGTGTACTGTACCCCCTTGCTTTCGCGACCTACATCTGCGCTTTCAGCACCAGCTTCTACTGATGACTCAGAGTTGGCATGGTTGTAGTAATCGCTGTCCTTCGCATATTCTAAACCATATGGTATTCCACAAAAGGTATCTCGGGTAAGCAGGGAGAAGTGTGCTCGTATGTTCAGAATATGTGCTTCTAATCTTGCACAACGGAGGCCTACTGCAAGTAGAACTAAATGAGGCAATCTATCGCGGTATTTTAGTTGAAAAGTTCTCCATTGGTCACCTCCCCACAATGACTGATACTCGTAATCGAATTCATCACTACCCTCAGGCCTTTCTGGTACATCGTAACCAACTGAGTATAGGATATTACTTATCAGTTTTTCTCTTTTCACTCCATCTTCATCAATATCACGGAGTAATCTCAAGTTACATGCATGCTCTAACTTCCAAATAATTGAAATTAAGCTCATCATGCGATGGCATAGAGTGGCGATGTGGGCCAGGCAAGTGAAAGACGGTATATTGTCACCATTACTACTTTCTGAATGCCATGGTGAATCATTGCCGTTGGTATCACGATTACCAGGTTGATTGAAGGGGTGATGGTGCACTCGAATTAGAATCAAACTGAGCCAATCTGTAGCAAACTCTAGCACACTCATTGCACGCCACAGGGACTCCTTTGGCGCTGCTCCGCATTTCGTAGTTAATGAGCAATATGTTTCCCAGCTGACATCCGCATACACTGATAGCTCCATTTCTGCGGTAGCTAGTTTTACGCATACATCTCGAGCTTCACCAGCAAAGTTCCCCCAATCTAATTGTCCAGCGCAGATCTTTCCTTTACTAATTCCACGTTTTTTACTAGCATCACTATTGTTAGCCTTACTGGTGTTGTCTACGTTAGCGTTGGGTGGTCCTGTTCCTGGTACCTGTGTTTCAAAACCAAACTTCATATTAATATTAGGCGCAGTGCCAGCTTTGTTCGTGTGGCTGCTGTGGTTACTAAAGTCGATCGACGACAACGGTTGCTCAACGATTCCATTCTCGAGCATAGCAGTACGCACAGTTTGCAACCACTCTTGTATCTCGTGAGATAAAGCATCATTAACCGAAGAATTGTTCTGCATTACCTTATTCTGAAGATCAAAGATGGGACCTGCATTTTGAACATCATCGTCATCATTATTGATACTTGCGTCACATAGATAATCTATGTCAGCATTACCGCACTTAGTCTTCGACATGGATGGCAGAGAGAAGTTGTTGCCTCCTTTGTCAGACATCATATTCAAGTCATCACTTGCCCGTTTCAATAGCTCTTGGTCCTCCTTCAGTTGCAGCGTCTGCCCCTGCAGATGCCGCAAAAGGTTCTTGATTTGGAGAGGTCTATCCATGCTGCACTGCACCTCCGAGGCGTGTATCTCACTACCCCGCCGAATCAGTTAGGGTCTTCAATTCTCAGGACAAGACAAAGATACTACGAGTATCTCTATGCTTCTAATCTTGTTTGCTTTCATTCAAAGAACGTCAAGGGAAGTGCAAGAACTAACTTGTTTCAGGAATTCCGGAATTTGGTGTGGAGGAAAAAGCACCCTTTTGGTGACCCATGGGGTTCTCAGTTGAAAAATTGCAAAAACGACAGTACCAGTATACAGCATGGGGGCATGGGGGCGTTGTTGCAATGAGAGGTAGGAGTTGAAACATGAGTTTCTACAAAGATTACATGTATACAAATTTAATACAAGCATTTTCCATTGCGGAAAGTGCTATGAAAATCCTCCCTTTTACCCAAAGATATCGTCGATGGCATTACCCCCCGTACCCTCTTCCGTCACCATAGTGGCCTTCTCACCCTTCCTCTTCTTCCTCTTTTTCGGCAAAGAGTCCTCCATGCGGTCAGCTGGTCTTTTGCTACTAACAGAAGATGTGCTAAATGCAAACATGCTAACTGGGACAGCAAGTGAGGGTGAGGTGGTTTCACTCTTTTCTTTCTCCTTCTCTAATTTCTTTGCTTTCGTTGCTTTCATTGGTACTGCTGTTGCTTCATTAGCGGCGGTGATGGGCATATTCGGAACTACTTTCGATGCCACTGTTTGTATAATTTCATCTTCATCGATCATAGGAATATCCAAGATTTCTCTCCCCTCTATTACCCCCTCTTTGCTCACCCCTCTTCCTCTTCCACTCACACTACCGCCGAGAGCACGATCAGCAACGTTTTGCAAAAGTTGCTGAACCAGCTCCGTAGAAGCATATTTGCCCTTTGCCTCACGAGCGATAATGGCTCCTCTTCTTAACTTGAGACTCTTGCAATGAGAAACAAGCAATTCTGTTTGGCTCGTGAAATAGGAATGTAATTTGGCTGCTAATATGGCCTGTCTGCTGCTGACAGCGAGTAGGATCGTGAAAAGCGGCACATAGATCTTCTTTTTCAGTTGTTGCTGGAGCAGAGCGTAGGCCTTGAGAGAGCACATGATGACTTCAGCACAGCTTCGCACAACATTCTCATGATGCCTGAGTACTGTGTTACATGTATTCATGTCACCACGGATGTTACTCGCTTTGCGGCGAAGAAGAGAGGTGCCGCTGGCTTCTACAGCAGCCACATCGGTCTCTTGCAGATACATGCTGCAAGTCTTGTAGGCGCGCTTCAGGTACCCGAAAAGGCGGGATTTACCATGCTGGTTCGCATTACGCTTTAACAATTTCCCGAGGGCCTCACAGTCATTTGTCAGCAGCTCCAGGCTGGCTGATTGAAAAGATGCCGCCATACCAGGTTTGTTGCGACGATCTTTGCAATTATCGACCCACCAAGGTCATAAAGTCAGTCAGATCGAGAGTGGTAGATCCCATGGGATCTCAGCCCGCCCCTCGACCGACGTACGCGTACGCATCATCGATCAGCCCTGGAGTGCTCTGGACGGAGTGACACATCACTGAGAGTTTTGAAGCTCCTTGCGGAGCTTAGCAGAGCCTGCTTCTCTTCATTAACTCTCGCTTTCCCGTGCAGTGCTGAGAAGATAGCAAGATAGTGAGATGGTACTGCTTGCTGATGAGCTTGTGGCTACATCTGTCTTTGCCTCGCGCTATCTAGGTGTTCGTGACTACGTGAACTTGAGCATAGTACTCAGGCGACCCTTCAAAGTGCGGGACGTCATAGTGAATTGTCAGCCTCTGCCATGTGGCTTGGCTCGACTAGATATGTGGGAGAAGCTATTCCTATTGGATGCCGACGCAGGTTCTTTTCAACCTCAGCATACACTGGAGAGTCGCAGTAGCCGTAAGGGCAACAGGGCGGATTTCCAAAAGTTGAAGTTTGGGTTAGACTCAGGACCCGCCGTGGACACAGACCTGACGTACTTGTCGAGGAACGGAAGAACGAGTGTGACTAGTACCAGTAACACTCAAGACGAGAAGAAGGCACAGCAGCAGCAAAAACAGAAAGGAAGCACAAACAGGGAAGACGATGACGAGGAGGATGCCCCCAAAACTGGCTTATCTCTCGTCATAAGCGATGCCGAAGAAGACATGAAGATCGAGTATGATCGGTGCGTACTGTTAATAGTTGTGTGTGTGCCTGTCTCTCTCTCTTTGTGTATCCTCATGTCCCTTGCTCACACTAACATTCACTCCGCCCCTCCCTCTCTACCATTACCACCACCACCACTACTACCTCAGGTACATAGAGCTGGCTGAAGTATACAACCAGTCCAGTAAACTCAGCACAGGACAAAGTGGCGAGATATGTCGCGACGTGTACAGGACACTACCGAACCATTCCTTCTTCGCCGTGAAAACAGACCGAGAAAGGGGCAGCATGGACTCCACGAGCAGCACGGGCCCGTCCCAATCATCAACATGGCAAGCGGACAGAGACAGCCTTGTGCGAACGAGATCAGCCAAGGAAGGAGGGTGTCTCATGCTTGGCAGAGTGCTGCAGGCAGTGGCACTCGCATGCCCACAAGTAGGCTACTGTCAAGGCATGAACTTCGTCGCTGTAACTCTCTTGCTCTGTGCACTACCCGAGTCTGTGTCTGGTGGTCTATCTGAAGCTCCTACTCCTACTGGTACGCCGACCCATAGCCGAACATCCAGTGAGGACTTTACCCAGAGTAGCCAGAACAGCCAGAACGCAGAGCTTCCATATTCCGCGTCTATGGGTAGAGGAGCCACCGTGAGTGGATCAAACTCACTTGGTGCTGATGCTGATACGACGAGTACTACTATTAGTCATGATGATGATGGCGACGATGACGATGACGATGACGATGACGATGACGATGACGACGATGATATTTCTCAACTTCTTCAGAGGCCCCGTGCTCGCACACGAACGAGCAGTGTGGATCGTACTGCATTTTCTGACGACACGCCGCCCCAGAGCCCTTTGGAATCTGGTCCCACTGAGAGTAGTGGTAGTGGTGAAATCGTACCTGGTCCTCATGGTGCTGCTCCCTTTGCATGCGCTAGCCCGAAGCCGAAGGAGAGGAAAAATACTCTTGGAAAGAATGCAGCCGCTGATGCAAGCAGGCATGCTGCAAGTAAAAGAGGAGGAGGAGGTGGTAATGCACCCTCGAAAGAGCTCAGCCGTAAAGACCGTTTATACATCGAATTCCGTGTTTACATATTCATGTGCCGTCTCATTCACAGACACGGCAAGTTGGGAATGATTTCTATGTGGCAATCCGGCACGCCTATAATGAAACTAAGAGTGTTCCAGCTTGATAGGATTATGACTTGGCGTCTTCCGAAGCTCCGTGCTCATTTCGAGGATATTCAGATGGCACCAGACATCCTTGTGAGTCAGTGGTTGTTAACCCTATTCTCCTACACTACTCCCATGAAGCTTAATTTACGTTTGTGGGATACACTGGTATTAGGTGGATGGCCAGCCATGTTCCAAATTGCAATCGCTTTGCTTTTAAACATGGAAAAAAGTATGCGCAAATTAGATTTGGATGGTATTGCGAAACTTATGAGAGATTGGAAACGAACTGGCAATTCTCTATTACATAATGATCCTGAAAGTTGTGAAGTCACATTGCAAATTGCAAAAGATATTAACATTACATCAGCTGTTTTACAGCAATTAGTTGAGCAATATGCATTAGAAATGATATCTATGAGCGAAATAACCATGGCGGCAAAGCTTGAAAGGCAACGACAAGAGGTAGCGCAGGCAAAGGCACAGGAAGAAGCGGATTTTGCGATGGCGGAGCAAATGGCATTTGGCATTATCACACCGAAAAAGTCTAAAGCTCCCCGTGGTAGTAGCACTAGTAGCAACAGCGGAAGTCCTATTAGAATCAGCCTGGTGCCCCAAGAAAGTACGCTAGGATTAGGAGACGGTAGTACGTACGATGGTAGTCCCAACGTATCCTCTTCTACTCGTACTCGTAAAAGAGACCGTGTTCTCGGATTGATTGGCATATCCAGAAGTGCTAATAGTACTAAGCTTCCAGTTGGTACAAGTCCAAGCACTGGTCTTACTGGCAGAGAGGCAACCAACTGGCTCTTGCGTTACGGTAATCCTCTAAGTGATGAAATGGCACAAGAAATGCTACAAGTTCGCGACAAACTTAAGGGAATAGAAACACAGCTAGACGACGATAAAGCTCGCATACAGCAAAAGATTATCCGTGCGTGTGATGCTTGCAGACATGCCGCAGAAGAAATACAGGACGCTGACAGCACTATGCTTGCAGTAATGGAGAAGATCGAGCGCCTGGAAGAGAAGCGAGCCTACGCGGTAAGCAAGGCTAATTCACTCAGTGATGAGACCATCGCTGTGATGTCGCCTAAGAAAACCAAAGCCAAAGACAAGGACTTGGATACCAGTGGAAGCAGCAAGAAATCTACTAGTGCCAGTAGTATTAAAACTGAAAGTAGTGGTAATAGTAGAAATGGCAGTATCAAGGATATTGATAACGATCCGGCGCTTTCTGACGATGATGTTATGGATGCCGATGACGACACACCAGAGCTGCGATTGTCCATGATCAAAAGGGCCAATGTAAGCGTGGACATTGACGGAGACGACTCAGATGGAGAGGATCCTACTGGTAATCCTTACGGAGGTGAGAACAGTACTAGTTCGTTATTTTCTACATCTGTGACTATTCACACTATTTCGAACACTACTACTAGTACTACTGGAGGTGATGATTTATCTCGTGGAGATGGCGAGTCTCTTATTGCGGACTCATCGGTTCTACCAGAACCACCAATAAAAACAGCCCCAAAACAATCCTTTTTTGGTAGTGTGAAGAAGTCAATAAAAGCTAGTGGTAATAACCTCAGCAAAATCAGCCTGAATACTATTAGTCTGTCGTCTTCCTGTGAGTGCAGCCCTACGAACGCTACGATTGACAACATCAGTACTGATGCTGATGCTGATATGGCTAACAATGGTGGCAATGGTGACAGTAACGATGAAAAAGCAGGATTAGAGGAAGGGCCGATCACAGAACACCTCATGTCTCCAACCTCTTTGGCTGTTGATATCGTTGATATCCCCGTCAATGTCAGTACTGTTGACGATCAGGATGATGAAGGTGAAGGCGAAGGTGAAGAAGGCAGTGATAGTTTGATTATGACTGATGGTGATGGTATTGCAAATGGTGATAGGGATGAAGATGAAATAGATGAGCAGTTCTCAGCGGAAGCAGCTTCTGAAGCTAGGATTGCTCAAAAATCCCTAGATTCTAATTCTTATGAGATAGTATTAGCTGATGTGCTCACTGGGCAGAACAAATATTTCCAAGAAGATGATGAAGATGAAGCAGGCAGTCCAAACATACCACTGTCAACATTTGCACCTACACCTACACCTCCCTCTCCCACGAAAACTCCAAGGAAGAGAGATTCATTCTTCAGCTTCTTTAGTACTTCCAGTAAAGAGGTGGGTAAAGAAGCTTCTTCTCCTTCTTCTCCTTCTTCTCCTGAACCAAAGGCTGATAAGGCAAACGAGGCAAGTATGGGTGCGGCAGCAGCAGCAAGCGACAACGACATAAACGATGAGGGTGGTGATGGTTTGCCAAGAGCGCGCACTGACTCTGGTGTCATAGCCAAATTAAAATCGCTCATACCACCCGAGAAGGAGAAAGGCGGGTTTAGAAACACTCTCACCTCTGCTCTTAGCAGCACAGTGACTACCATAACCACAGTTGGTGGTCTTTTCCCTGGTAATGTGCCTCCACTTACTGAGCAGGACTTACAGAACATGGCATTAGCGAGAATAAGCGCCGAGTCCCAGAGGTGCCAACGTCGCATCATATCTACCAATATCAATTTAGTCAAAGCGAAGGAGAGGTTGGTACAAACCACTCACTGGAAGGCTGCCGCATTCGTTGCATTAGAAGAGGCTGAAGCCTGGAAGCAAAGCTTATGCGATCAGTTGCAGTTGCTCGTACAAGCAGCGAATAGGAGCAGGAGTGAAGGCTTGCAAAACATCACCGATAAGTATTGTTTGCGCCTCTAAATAGATTTGGATGAATACGAATGAATGGTAATTGAACATGATGAAGTATATTGAATAAATGTATAAAAATGATTCCGATTTCTCTTCTTCCTCTCCCACTTGACTTCTTGTTGCCAGGACTCATCACTGCCTTGAAGACTTTACCGTGGCTTTTCCACTTCTTAGTTAGTTCGGTTCCCAGGCTCATCTGGTTGGCATTTTTCTCACAACCCATCCCAGCTAAAAATAAATAAAGAATGCATGCAGGGCGTTCCTTGGTGGAAGAAAACTCTCTTTGCCCTTTCAAAAAGGTTACAGGGACCCTGTGCTTTGCACCAGTATTGTTCACAACTCCTGCGAAACCTTTAATTCACACAACAAGGAATGAGAACAATTTCTGGAGTTCCCAGAATGAATATAATACAATAAACTGTAGAATTACCAAATTCACCTGGTTGTTAGCTCAGTGTAACAGTGGTACACACACCTTTGGCATGTTCGATCTGCCGAGCTTAGTTAAGATCTAGGCCCACTGTGGGACCTTTAGTTCCCCCTCTTTTGGATCTTTGTTCTGTGATTGTTTATGTTCTTTTTAACATCACTAAGTAGTGTTCCCAGTCTTTAATAGATCCGGACCTTCTCAGCAAAATGTAAACCAGCCGCGAATTCGAATTCTGGTCCCCCTTTTCCTGCTGGAAGAGGGGAACCCGGAACCCGAACCCAACCCGCCCGAAAGAAAAAGAAATGATATGGCTGGTACATACCGATAGTCTTGTTTTTGATTCACAGCAATGACTCTTCCAGATGAGTTTACAAATGCCGTGCGTGAGTGGTGGGAAAGCTATGGAGAGGTGGCTTGCACCAGGTCCAATGGCAGGACGGAGCTCATGGCAATCTACTTGCGTCTATTACCAGGAAAAAGCGAAGACCAGGCTTACTCGGCCGTAACTAAAGCAGTACGTACCAGACGTGGTATCATTGCCCCAGAGTCCACACGTACTGGATTGAAGAGAAAAGCAGTGGGTGCACACACATCAGCGCATCCGAGCGAGATGAAGTTGAGCAATGAGATCCACAACCCCATCAACAACCCCATCAACGGCCCCATCAAAAGATCATATCAAAGAACCATTTACGGCCCCATCCAAAGAGCCATAAATAAAGCCAGATTGGAGGATGAAAATAGAGAAATCATCAAAAACAATCCACTGATTGCTGACCATCTCCTCTCACCCGAAGAGCTCGAGCGTGTATTTCAGAACATCATTGGTACTAAGTACGCTGAGTTAGGGGGCTTGACGCTAAAAGAGGCCTTGGAGTCGAAGAAATACGCAGTGTACGTGTGTGCATGTCTATGTCTCTATGTCTCTATGTCTCTATGTCTCTATGTCTCTGTGTCTCTGTGTCTCTGTGTTTCTTCTTCACGCTCAACTAACTCCACCTCCGCCCCAACGCCTCACTCCTGAATGCACATGCAAATCCCAGGTACGTCGGCACTACTCGTCAAGCACTCAGAAACGAATTCTTGGGATTCCTGTCCACAAGGGGGGGGGCAAGGTCCAAACGGCTCAAGTATCCCAGGAAGACCTATCCTCATGAGGGATGAGGAGTTTACTGAACACTTCACAAGAGGAGAAGCTATTGCCGAACTTGGCGCTGTTGGAGTAAATGTCTATATCGGCAGATTGAGACAGGGTGCAACTGCCGTGGAGGATAAGTTGCAAGCCTATATCAAGGATGAGCTTCACGTCAAGTATCCTAACCGACTGTTTCGCGATGTGGCCAAAGGCATGAAGCGGGAGGATGACGATACGCTAAATGGCGCCGTGACCATTTTCAGGACATTCTTGAGTATCTTCAAGATAGTTGACGACTCGGCGGACTGGGGCGATGCCGACCGACGCGCAAAAAAACA
>JACLAC010015308.1_pt1 | contig 10563 bp, 14 predicted proteins | sample 8027881 | NCBI WGS metagenome assembly JACLAC01 (sample SAMN15725517, study PRJNA655200) | protist metagenome | isolation source: fluorescence activated cell sorting (FACS) single amplified genomes of... | place: Spain: Blaines Bay Microbial Observatory, Mediterranean Sea | collected 2016-01-19 | reverse complement strand
GCACGTTGGCGTGACACTCGACGGGCTTCGCATCGACAACGAGGAGCTCTGCAATTTCTTGTTCTTCTCGACGGAGCACGAGAGGGGCAATTGGGGGCCGCCGCAGGTCCGCCTGGGAAAACAATGAGGGGAAACGTCACGTTCAACGTGTTATGCTTTTCAGGCAGCCACCAGGAGGGACGTTTAAGTTGGGTTCCCGGAGCAAAAATGTAGCATTTTCGCCTGTTTGGTTTCGTATACGCCACCGACAGCCACACAGCGACACGTCTGGGATTTTTTCAAGTACACAAAAAGGCACGGATTCAAGCATTGAAGGTCGTCCGGGACACCCGCCACAAGACCTCGACGGCGGGCGTGGCGTTCACGAATGAGGAGGCTGCTGAGTGGCAGACGCAGTTGGCAACGTTTTTCAAGCAAATTCCAGGAGAGACGGCGAAAGACAAGCGGCGTCGCCTTGCTCGAGTTCATGTGACGGCGCCTCGCATTGCGACTTTGGATTTGGCGAGAGTCCTTGAGAATGCTCTGCGTGGTGGGACTGGCAAGTGCCTTAAGGATTTCGATAGCGCTCATCTCCTACCGACGGTGACCATTGTTGACGGGGTGGTCCAGATTCCTGCTTGCGCTTCGGTCCGTTTGGCGAATCAGTGCCCAAACTTGTTGACGATGTGTGGAGACAGGCAATCGAGCCAGCTCGCGTGCATGGTTTTTTTGATCTATAAGCTCAAGTTGAATTGTGTGTTCATCCCCGATCCTGCCCACCTTGGCTGGCGAGCTCTCCTGGAGGCTTTAACGCGATCAGGCTACCTTGCGGTGATGGACACCGCAGAGCTCATCGACAACATCGCCTATGGCCCGTAACAAACGTCACATTTCTACAATTATGTGCAGGACGCAGCCGTCGACGCCTCGGCTTCCCTTGGCCCCAACGACCCGTTGCTCCTCCACTTCTGGAACGGCATTGCTGAGGAATATTGCTTGACTTCGACGGAGGATCTATCGGAAGTTGGACGGCGGCGCTGGTTGGAGAAGCTGCCCACGACGAACCCAGGGATGATCAAGGGTCCCAAAGCTGCGAGGTCCAGATTCTACAGCTACCTCAAGAGCCACATGTGTTGGGATCGGTATCACACGACGAAGCTTTTCTTTATTGTCTTCGTCGCGATTCGGTTTGGCTGGGCGAAGTCGATTACTGACATTTTGGCGCCGAGCAAGGAAATGCAGCTTGCTCTCATGGCGGAGAGGGAGAACTGTCAAGGCGAGGACGACGTACCCGTGCTGATCGTGAGCGACGACGACGTTCCAGCTCCTGATAGTTGGGACCCCTTTGATGACCTCCGCGCGGCAGGGCCACCAATTGCCAGCGCCTCTTCCTCCTCAGGATCAGCGCCCCCGACGTCAAAAGGCTGCATCATCGGGCTCCACTGCGACGGCGCAACACCTTCTGGCGTTTCAGCTCCGCCTCCTACGCCATCGACAACAGCAGTACCTACGTCGAAAAACAAGCACGGCCGCGGAGATCAAGAAAGCGAAGGAATACATCCAATCTGAGCGAGGGCGCTCAGAGAACACGCTGCATGCGGTGGGTCGGTTGATGTCGAACGAGTCTTTGCTATCCCAGATGCGTCGGATCTGCCTCGCTACAACACCAATCGGCATTAAGTACGGGATGGCCTACAAAACGATGCGAGGCATCCAGGAGACGCTGGAATGGTACAGCGGCTGGGCGTGCTGGTACTCGGGCAGCATAAACGAGCCACCATGTGTTGTTGCTTGACAATGAAGCCAGTAGGCGTAGCAAACGGAACGCGGACATCGTGGTTGCGCGTGCACGTGTGGACGTGTTACCGTGTGCGTGTGTGCGCGTGCGTGTGCTTGTGTGCGTGTGCGCGCTCGTGCACGTAAGTGCGCGTTTGTTTGTGTGTGTGTGTGTGTGTGTGTGTGTGTGTGTGTGTGTGTGTGTGTGTGCGTGCGTGTGTATGTGTGCGTGCGCGTGTGCGTGTGGACATGTGCACGTGCACGCACACACAATGCATGCAGTTGTATGCACGCGCCACGTGCACGCGTACGGCTCGGAATGAGTACACATCGTTCACAGCAACAGTGCCACTGTATACGTGCTGTCGCCAGTCTCTGCTGCGCCAAGCCGTTCTTTCAAGTCATATTGGCAAGCTAACTCGATCTGATCATGTTAAGTCCTTAACGATTTCCGTTACGTGCCTTTTCTGCGCCAAACATAACGTTTCGAGTTCGATTGGCAAGTTGAAGTTGTTTGCTCACCAAGAATCCAGTCGGCACGTTTTAGCGTGTGTCTACTGCACAAAACTAGAAAGTAGCTGTCGTCGTTATGTTTCCAGTCGTATGCATGTGCTCCTGCAGGTCGTGGATGAAAGAGCTTGCCGACACGCTCGAGACTGGCTGCGCTCTCAAGGACCTGGGCCACGCGGGCTTCATTGTGAACTTTGGCGCCGTCAGGTTCAAGACGCTCAAGTTGGACGGCACCACGGTCGTATTCGATAATATTCGCTACCAGGAGTATTGGTCATTGGTATTCAACGTGGTGCGGTCCCGAGCCTCATCCATGCGCCATCATGTGCTAGGCCTTCCAGAGGTGACGGCGGGGCTCCTCCATGAAGAAGAAGCGCATCGAAACGCGACGTGGCTCCACTTCAAGTGCATGGTGGAAGCGTTCCGTGCTGCACAGACGCAGCATAATCCGACTACCCAGAAGATGGTCACCATATCTCCTTTTCCGCATGACGCCCATGCAGTGGGTGTTGAAGTTCGGTGACTCGACAGCATGGACCACCGTGAACCATCAGTTCCAGGAATGGCTGCATGCGATTTGGAAGTGCATGCTGCAGTCCATCCGCATCGAGAATGCAAACAAGGATTTGCTGTATCTGGCGACGACGGGAGCGCCGTCCAAGAGCTTCGGGCGGTTCGAGAAGTGGTCGTGCCCAGTGGATCGCGAGGTTCTCAAAAACAACGACCGCGATGAAGTCGCGCCGAGCACGTGTGCTTCGCTACCGTGCAACTTTGGGCAGGAACGCCTCTTCACGCCTGTCAGCGACAGCAAGGGTTCACCTGATTCGTTGCCGCTGCTGCACGTCACGCAGAAGCAAGACTGGGTCACATTCAGCACCGTGAGCCAGCTGGACATATTCGCAGAGCAGGCGTTCATGCTTTGGGCCAACGAAAACGGCAACGATTGGAATCTCGTCGACAGCACGTGGGTCATGGAGCTAATTCCAGAGGGCCATTTCGTGATTGACGCGACCGTTCCTGGGAAAATGCAGGTGTTCCTGGTGGTGCGAGTCTTCAATAAAGCTACGTTGGTGTGGCGGGCGGCTCGCCCCAGCGCTGACATCTGTGAGGTTGATCTCACCGTCCCCCAGTTGGAGTGGCGCGTTTGGACCAATCTGGATTCGCTGCGGATATTGCCGACACAACCTTTTGTCGCCTATCGCACGCCAGTTGCGCATGCAGTCTCAGGAGCGCAACTTCCAGTTCCACATCCAGGGGACAGGCATCGAAGTTGTCGCATGGCAGTGCGAGAACAAGTTCCGAGGTGTCAGCGAGCTCGCGCTCAAGTCTCTGTGCATTGATCAGAGCGTCGCCGCGGAGGACATGGCGCCGACGACGGACATGAGTTACGAGGACCAATTGGCGTTGGTGCTGCGCATGAGGTACAAGTATTGCAAATACGCCGCCGAGGCAAAGGGCAGCCATGATGAAGCGTGCGCTGGTGGCGAACCCGCTCGACGCATCTTATGTGGACGACTTGAGTGATGAACACGTAAGCGACGTGGTGCTGCTCGGCGATCAGAGCCACGCAACGCAGTTTCTCAAGACGCGGACGGAGGCAGTTGCCAAACGAGTAAAACATGCACAGCAGGTAGCGCGGCTCGTGGAAACGCACTACCCTACCATTTTGCCTGCGGTGACCAAAGCGGAAGCGAAGGCAGCTGCCAAGAAAGCCGATGCTGATCTCGCCAGAGAGAAGTCTCGCGTCTACGCCCGTTTGCTCTCAGAGGACAAAAGCTTGGTTGAGGATGCGATGCCTTGCGTCTGCAGGGTGCTGGTCGACGAATTCAACGGCCGCTTCCGCATGTACTACCCTGGCTTCAAAGACCGAAGCATCAGCTGGAGTAAGCGATCGGTGAAGGTTGCCATACAAGAGGCGCTCACACAGGCGTGGGACTGGCACTTCGCCGTGACAGGAGTTCGAATGCCCGCGCATCTAACATTTTGAAGGGACACGACCGCCTCTTTTGCACGTGCAGTGTCTTCTTACCAACGTAGTGTATAACCCACCCACTCAGCTAGGACACGCTTCTTGCAACACTTCGTCGAAACAATTCCGTGTCAAGCGAGCTTCGAAATGTGTAGCTGATTACCATGCCCACAAACGATTACGCTCTCAACTGAAGAAGGCATGTGCGCAGTCCCTTCATGTAGGCTAGCTGATCGTTGCCTCTTTTATTGCAAGAGCAGTTCGTGCTGACGCAACGTTTAAACACGTGCCTGTCGTGTCGTGGTGGCGGTGCTTGGGAGCTCGGAGCACCGTGTGGGTGCCAGCACGACCCGGGGAACAGACGTGTGGCGTTTGCCGCGTACACGGAATATGTACGCAGTGTTGTAGCCAGGGGTTGAGAAACACAAGTAGCAGTATTCTCGTCCAGGTGTCCAAAATGTTGTGCAGCAGAGGTTGCCATTGCTGTTACGAATCAATATTCACTTCCATTTGGAAGCGTCGATCTCTTTTGGACTTCAATCGTTGTCCATACCTTCACAGTGACAAGCTTATTCCTGTAACAAGGCCTAATGTTCCGAACGCGTGCTTCATCTATCCAGTTGCCTTCGGCAGACCCCGCCACCGTGCCCGTGCCGAGGTCTCTTTCTCCTTTGCACGACCAGGGTCCTTCATGATGGATGTTGGGATAAGGGGGCGGAGGGTGTTCCAGAACGCGTGCCAAGAATTGAAACTAGAACACCTTGGCTGCATCATCATTCCCAGGAGCACTGGCATTCGTGCTGCGCGATGGGATAGGGAGCGGTGGGTGTTCTAGAATTCCTGCCAAGCGCCACAACTAGAACACCTTGATTGCCTCATCATTCTCAGGCGCACTGCCATTCCTGTTGGGTGATATGATAGGGAGCGGCGGGGGTTCTGGAGTTCGTTCCAAGAGCAACAAGTAGAGCATGCTGGTTGCATGATCATTGGCATGATCATAGTCGTTCATGCTTGGCGATGAGGTAGGGAGCGGTGGGCGTTCTAGAATTCCTGCAAAGAGCCAACACCAGAACACCTCTGTGACATCACCAGTGCCATGCGCATAGTCATTCATGGTGGGCGTTGGGGTAGAGAGCGGTCGGTGCTCTAGAATTCGTGGCAAGCGCCCAAACTAGAAGAGCTTGGTTGCATCATAGTTCTCAGGCGCATTGCCATGCGTGCTGGTCGATGGAATAGGGAGCGGCGGGTGTTCTATAATTCGTGCCAAGAGCAATAAGCAGAACACCTTGGTTGCATCATCATGGCCACGATCACAGTCGTTCATGATTGGCGAGGAGGTAGGGAGCGGTGTGCGTTCTAGAATTCGTGCAACGAGCCAACACCAGAACACCTTAGCTACATCATCATTGTCATGATCACACTAATTCATGGTGGGCGCTGGGGTAGAGAGCAGTCGGTGTTCTAGAATTCGTGCCCTGCCAGCGGCTTTGCCAACTTCTTGGCTGCGTCACTGCCGCGGCGCTTCCCCTGATACTCCCATGTCGACTGGTCCGTGCCTTCCTTGATCTGAATGCCCCACATGTTTTAGGATAGGGTGTGGGGTACTCGACGGTGGTGTCCCCATATAAAACAAGACAGAAAGACAGCAAGCGGCATTCCAGCACGCCTCTTCGAGCCCAAGGGCTCGGTGGCGGATCTTTGTGTTGCACGCTTCCATGCGCGCGCACGCTTGATGTGACGATAGAAGGGGCATGCAGGCTCGCTGCGGTGCATGAGGAGTAGTGTGATCCGTGCTGAATTGTGTGCGATGCGAGTTGCATTGATATGTGCACGGCCGCGTGCATGTGAACGTGAACAGTTGCTTCGAGTCGCTATGCGACAACACGTATACAGTGGCGCTGCTGCTGTGAACTAGTTGTACTCATTCCGAGTCTTACGCGTGCACGTGGATCGGGCATGCAACTGCATACGTTGTGTGTGCGTGCACATGCGCATGTCCAAACGCACACGCACACGCACACACACACACAATGTAGCACCCGCTTGCAGACACACTGCGCACGAGTACGCACACGCGCACTCACACACACACACACACACACACACACACACACGCACACGCGCACACGCACACGGCAACACGTCCACACATGCACGCGCAGCCACGAGGCAGACGCACGCACACACACATACTAGCCACACCTGCTCACGCACGCAGACACATGCGCAAGCAGGCACCACCGCATCCGCCCAACGAGACGCACGCGGGTACACACACACATGCACGCACACTCACCCACACTGGCAGACAGAGAGAGACAACACGCACGCGCACACGCACGCACTCACATACAAGCACACGCACGCGCACGCTTTTGCATGAGCGCAGGCGCGCAACCATGCAGCCTCTGCTGCGTCGCGTATCAGTTGCTGCATCGGCCGAGCCATACATTAGGGCCGTGCTGAGCCCCAGTTCCAAACCCTGTATTGGCTCGAGTTCCCCTCTGGGGACATACAGTTTTCGCCGTATCTGCCCCGAAAGGGGCTCGGCGACCGCCAGGGAGCACGTCCGCCCCACACCACCTTTACGTCCTCCCCAACTTAGTGAGGGGCCACCTGGGCTCTCTCAAGTTGGCTCCGCCCTTCCACGGCGCCGTCATTGATCCCCTGCATTTGTTCCTCCACTGTCGCTGTCCGGAGTTCGTCGTTTCACGCTGTCCTCCACTGTCCACTGTCCTCCGCTGTCCATCTCCGCCGTCCACTGTCGCTATCCTCCACGGCGCCGTCATTGATCCCGTTTCACTGTCGCTGTCCGGGAGTGTCGTCGTCGACGCGGACGGGAGCTCTTGCCTCACGTCCACGTGTCCTGCTCACCCCCCTACAAGGCTGGCTGGCCTGCGGCCTTTTTTGGCGCGTGATGTGTCTGACTGCCTGCATATGGGGGCGTCGCATTAATTGGGTGCAAAATGTTTCAACATTCGATGGGTTGCCCGGTGGTTAACCCAATGTGTTGGGTTAGTAGCAGTACTGCCCACCTCGTATGATTCGTATGCCCACCTACACTCCGGGTTAACCTCCCCCGCTGGTGACCCCCAAATTTTGAGACGCGCCCATATGTTGGGCGTCATTGCGGGGCCTGCTGTTTCCGACATCGTTGCGCCTGGCTTCGTTGGGGCTGCCTCCCTCGGCATTTGGAGCCGCGGAGCTCACCGCCATTTGCCATGGCCCTTCGGGCCCTCTTCCGGGTCCCGGCCACTCTGCCCGTCACCCTGAGGCCTGACTCTCAGTGTACGCGCTGCTTTCCTCTGATGGTTGCCTGCGGGTTGCGGCTCACTGGGTGCTGGTCCATGGCAACGGGCGCCTGGTCAGGTTGCTCTCCCAGGGTCATTCTTTCGGCATGGTCCATGTTAGTGCGCCTGCTGGTCACTGGCCCAACGAGCTTGTTGACGCTCTCGCCCAAACCGCGGCCGATTCGTCATGGCTACCGTCGGGGAAGTGAAGGGCACCACCAACAAGACACCAACGGCGCACTGTGCACAATTGTGCGTTTTCCTGCGCGCCTCGGCCGCGGCCTGTCTGGCGCCCTGCCTGATCCAACTGCCCAGAAAAGCGGGCGGGCCCGAGGGCGCACAATTGTGCACTATGCGACGCGTTTGGCGTTGGTGTCTTGTTGGTGGTGCCTTTCGGGGCTCCTATACCGCTCACTTTCTCTGATATCTACGATGTTGCCGTCGTGACCTCGCGCCGGCCTCGGCTCCGCCAGCCCCCCCCCCTCCCGATGATGATCGCATTGTCTCTCTCGAGGCGCTCCTGTGTTGGACTCAGGCCGCTGACGACTCGGATCCTTTGGATGTCGCTGACCATCGCCCTCCCCCGGTGGTTATGATGTGCGTCTCTTTGATATGGCTGTTTCTCATTAATTCATCAAAAGAAAACACGTGAATTGAACAGCGCGCCGGGGCGAAGAAGTATCGACGTCAGCTTGCTCTTGCGGACCCTTTGGCCGCTGCCCGCCCACCTGACCCGAGCCGGCTTCCGGGGCACATTTGTTGACCTGGCCGGGGTGATTGCCAATAAATGAGAAACAGCCATATGTTGATCGTCGCCGCCAACGTTCTTACGATGGCTGATGACGCTCGCCCATGCTCGGGCCTCAAGGACAGTGCCAGACGCATATGGCTTTCTCGCGAGTTTGCTCGCCGGCATTTCTCCATTGCTGGCATTCAGGAAGCTCGCAACAAGGTTGCCTTCCAGCGCCGTGCTGGCTCCTACCTCGTCTTGGGTTCTGCTGCTCATGAAGGTCAGAGCGCTGTCGAGCTTTGGGTCCTTTGGAAGTTCGTACACCATCCTCGCAACCTCATTATCGTGCATTCGGGCCATCGTTTGCTCATTGCCAAGCTCAGGTCCGATGCTGTACTTGACATTGTTGTGCTCCATGCTCCTACTGCTTTCTCCTCTCCCGATGCTCTTTCCGATTGGTGGTCTCGCACCTCGGCGCTCGTTCAGCAACATGCTGATCCTCGCATTGCGGTCTTCATCATGGATGTCAACGCATCGTTGCCCCCCTTCCCAGGCCTCCGATGGCGTTGGGCCGGCCAGCCTTGACCGTGACAACGCCAACGCGCCATATCTGCGGCAGTTCGTGCCCGACGCTGGTTCCCAGTTGCCTCAGGCGTTCTGCGAGGCGGGTCTTCAGTGGACTTGGTCCTCTTCCAACGGAGCACGTCGTCGCATTGACTATGTTGGGCTTCCCTCGAAGGCCCTTGTCTCCACCACCTTCGCTGGTCGTGTCGAAGATCTCATTCTCGGCTCGGACGATTTCCGCGATCATCGGCCTGTGCTCTGGCAGGGTTCGCTCCGTGTCGGTACTCCGCCCGCCACTGCTTGCGCGCTCCGCCCTGTCATTGCCGATCGTACCAGCCTCGCCGATGTCGGGGCCGTTTCTGCCGTTAGCTCGGCTTGGATTGCGGCGCCGTTGCCTCACAGGCAGTTTCCCACTTCTGTTGCCGCTGACCTTCATATTCGTTTTGCGCGCCTGTTGGCTGCTCGCCATGCTCCACGGGTTTCCCGCCCCAAGCGCAAGCACTGGCTCTCCGACGATGCCTATTCCCTTGCTGACACTGTTGCCGCTTGGCGCAATGCGTGGAATAAGCATCAGCAGCATCAGCGTTCGTTGTTTGGCCGCTTCTTGCTGCGACTTTGGCGCCTCGCTGCCGTTGCTCCAAGTGGTCCCGCTGCACCTTTTCGTCCTGGCCTTTCGTGGCTTGTTTGGCCGGATACATGTCTCTCCGTTGCCGTCGCCCTCCTTCAGTCATGGTGCGCCAGAGCTCGCGGCCCAGCCCGTCGGAAGGTCCGCTCTTCCTACGTTGACTGGTTGGAGCGCCAAGCCACGCAGGCCGTTGCCGCCTACGAAAGCGGGCGCTCTGTTGATGTCTTGGATATGGTTCGTCTGTTTTATCGCAGGCCTGCCGCCCCGCCACTCATCCGTGATGTCGCTGGCCAAGTTGTTGCAGATCCTGGTGCTATCGCAAAGGTTTGGCGCCTCAACTTCGCTTCTGAGTTTGGCTCCCACGTGTCCGCGGTTGATCCTTCGCGGCTCTTCCTCAGCGGCGGCTCACCGTCTTCCACCGCTTGTCGCTCCGACATCGATTGGGATGGCATTGCTCCTCCGCTTGTTCTTCGTATGCCTCTTCGCAAAGCCGTCGGTTGCGATGTTGGTCTCTGCTGAAGCGATGGTTGCTGGAGGTGAGGGCTACGCCAGGCATCTCGCGCACTTGTTCCGCCGCGCCGCCGGCGACCACATCCGCAAGGCGCTCAAGGGTGGGGCATTCGTTCCTGTTCTGAGGAAGCCCGCCATGCCCCCTGCAGACCGACACGGCCCGTGGCATTCTTGCCTCTTCGCAGCCTGGCAAGGCCCTTGTCCGCCTCATTCGCGAGCATGTTGCCCAGGCCGTTTTCGACAAGCTTCACCCATCTCAGCTTGGTGGTCGCAGGCACGCCTCCACGGATTTGTGGGTCGATTGGCATTCGTCTTTGGATGGGGAAATGCAGGCGTTCCGGGCGCAGTGGGGCTTGCTTGTTCGCTGACCTGAAGTCAGCCTTCTACTCCATCCTCGTGGAGCCCGTCGTTGGATCATGTGTTTGCCCGACCAGCGCCGCATCATTGTTGACGACCTGCCACTGTCTGCTGTCCAGGCATACCTCGCAGCATTGGCCGCCCCCTTCCTTGAAGGCCTTGTCGATCCCGACTGGGCGAGTCTACTGCGCGACGACTGTTCCGATTCTTGGTTCCGCGTAAATGGTGACACCGTTGTCGTCAACACCTTCGT
>JACLAC010003094.1_pt1 | contig 10567 bp, 9 predicted proteins | sample 8027881 | NCBI WGS metagenome assembly JACLAC01 (sample SAMN15725517, study PRJNA655200) | protist metagenome | isolation source: fluorescence activated cell sorting (FACS) single amplified genomes of... | place: Spain: Blaines Bay Microbial Observatory, Mediterranean Sea | collected 2016-01-19 | reverse complement strand
TTGCGCGCATCGAACGCTTGGGTGCTGTGGGCGCGATCAAACTTAGACCACAAGTAATCCATCAAGGTAAGCCCTTATTCAATCACTTTGGAGAAAAAACTCAAATTGAAATTGCGCGCCAAAATAAAACACTAAGTGATGAAGTACGTAAGGCTGGTGATCCTAAATCGCAAATACAATCAATGGATGAATCAGGCATCAATCAATGTATGCTTTTCCCTACCTTTGCGCAATATTATATTAACAATGACTATGTAGATCCAGATGAATCGGTTGCTTTCGCTCAAGCTTATAACCGATGGCTTTATGATTACTGTCAATATGATACAAAACGTCTAAAAGGTATTGGCGCCATTAGTCGACACGACCCCTCTTCAATGGTTGCCCAGCTTGACGATGTAATTCAGCGCCATTGGAATACGATCGTCTTGCGACCAGAAGTAATTCTTGGGCGTTCACTGAGCCATTCGGACTATGATATCTTTTGGGCAGCTTGTGAATCCAACAATATCAGTGTTGCATTTCATGGTGGGACACATCTACACGGTTCCACTGCCGGTGCAGATCGTTATACGTCCAGATTTGCTCTACATGCATGTTCTCACCCACTTGAAGCTCAAATGGCATTTTTATCCCTGTTGGAAGGCGGTATTTTAGAACGACATCCTAAGTTAAAATTCGCTTTCTTAGAAGCCGGTGCAGCTTGGATACCCTACTGGCTTTGGCGGCTGGACAATATCTGCTATAGAGAAATGAAAGGAGAGGTTGCCGAACATGTCACTATGCCACCTTCAGAGTATTTTAAACGCCAATGTTGGATTGGCATCGAATTGGAAGAGCCTTGTCTTAGTGAGGTAGTCAAATGGATCGGCGACGACAAGATTCTGTTTGGCACTGACTTTCCTCACCCAGACCACCTTCAACTACATAGTGATATAGAACAGTTCAAAGTAAACGAATTAAGTTCAAAACAATCTCACATGTTATTTTGCGAGAACCCAATACATTTTTTTTGCTTGGACAAATAGATTGATGCCGTTAACCTTACATAGTCAAATTCAATGGTCGCCCGAATTCAGTGTTTTGCAAACGAACAAACAAGAGATTTTGCTTTTATCCGAAAATGGCTATCATTTGCTTAGAAACGACCATATTGTCCCTTATCTTTCCTATTTACATAAACAACCGACCTTAAAGTCATTGTTAAGCAACGTATCCGACAGTGAAGACAAATTACGACTAATAAACACCTTGAATACACTTCACGAAAATAGATTAATTACCACACTACCTGATCACGCAGAAACACTTTACGTCACCCCTCGCACGACCAACGCTCCCATTAGAATCCCAAATTACCCACAAGATATCTTTTGGTTAAGTGAACTGGATTATGATAACTATTGTTACAATTTGACAACAATACTTAAGAGAATTGGTTCTTGGTCTGAAAATTTAACGATTATCGTGCTTGATGACTATCTCGATCCCCGATTGACCGAACTAAACAAACAATGCAAACAGGACAAACAACACTGGCTTCCTATCAAACTCTCGGGAGAAACGCCTATGTGTGGGCCATTAATTACCTTTGCAGAAAATAGCGCATGCTGGCATTGCCTTACGTATAGAATAAAGCGAAACCAACCTGTTAGAACATGGTTGACAACGCAGGGGAATATCGATCACATTCACATCCCTGCTCTCAAGCCTCCTTCCGATTCTAAGGCATTTTCCAGCCTATTGACTCATATTGTCGCGAACCCAGAAGCTGTCCATAGCTTTTCTTATCAGAATAACACTGTCGAACAGCATACGGTTCACCACCGACCCAGCTGCCAACAATGCGGCGACGGATTATTAACACAACGACAACTTAATACAAAGGTATCATTAGATAACTGCAAAAAGATAGAGAACCATGACGGAGGCTATCGTGTGCAACCAGCTCATGAAACATTAATCAGATTGGCCCCTTATATAAGTGCTTTAACCGGATTGGTAACGTCATTTTCTGCTTACGAAAGTGTAACACAAACAGCCTCGACCACTAACAAAATCAATCTCTATTGCAGCACCTTCTTCAAAATACCACCCAGTGATACAGAACTAAGCAGCGACTCATTCACTCAACATTCGTTAGGGAAAGGCATTTATCCTGCACAATCAAAAGTCAGTGCTATATGTGAAAGCTTTGAACGTGCAGCAGCACAATATCATGGTGATGAAATCTGGATTCAAGCGTTACCAAAGGAGTTAAAAAAGCGTCACTATCTCCCTAATCAGCTTGCTCAATTTAGCCCATCACAGCTTATTGAGTTTGAGAAGAATCAGCATAAGTCACATACCATGGTCGAAATTAGTGCTCCTTATGATGATAGATCTTCTATAACATGGACTCCTTCTTGGTCATTAACCCATGAAGATCAAGTATATGTACCTTTTAACTATTGTTATGCAAACTCTCCGTTTACCATAGAAACACATTCGCACTGGAACTCTAATGGCTGCGCAGCAGGCCTTCAAAAAGAAGATGCTATATTACAAGGTATTTTTGAGCTGGTTGAACGGGATGCTACGGCTATTTGGTGGTATAACAAGGTACCCCGCCCCATTTTCCCCCTGGAGAATCTGCCTGATGAGCACCGGGAACGGATACATAATACGCTTTGTCAGGATTGGAATTATTGGGTGCTGGATATTACGCATGATATTGAGATCCCCACCATGGTAGCCATTTCACAGCATAAAAATCTCCGTCACTTTACATTGGGATTTGGGTGCCACCTTGAGCCTGTAATAGCTGCACAAAGAGCATTAACCGAGCTTTGCCAACTAGTCCCGATAAGAGAGAAGCACAGCTCGCCGTTCAAGTTCAATGACATCCAAAGTGAGCCGTTTCTTTTTCCTAGCGCCAATCACAAAACCACCCTTTTTAAGCTCCCGATGATTGAGCATAACGATATCAAGGAGGATATTCATTACTGTGTCCAACAGTTAAAGAAAGTAGCTCTGGAGACATTGGTCATATGTTACTCCCGCCCAGAATTTCCAGTAAAAACGGTGAAAGTGATTATCCCAGGGATTTGCCATATATGGCCACAATATTCAAATAGTCGTTTATATAATACACCGGTACAACTTGGCTGGAGGGACAAACCCTTGAATGAATCAACATTAAACCCACAGAAACTATACTTATGACTCAAGTACCGGAGTTCAAAGAAATGTATAAATACAACATTTTGAAATCCGAAGTTTGAATTATCAAATAGTTATACAAACTAAAACTAACTTATTGAGACCACCTACAAGTATCCCCTATCTATTTATGTGTAATAACTTGTAATAACATCCCCCCCAACCTCCACTAACCTTATAACTAAGGACTCAAGACAAAGGAGACGTCACACGAGCGAATGCTGCGAAGCTAAAAGCCGCGCACGATGGCATGTCGCTCATCAAGGAAACTTCAGGGCCACAGGAGGGCCCCACGGATCACCTAGTCCCTATTAAGTTAGCCTTTATAAGTCAACACCGGCATAAGCCGACGTTTAACCTTCACCAGTTTGCGCTGAGCTTTCATCACCTTTAGCACATTTTTATAAGCCGATGGCGCCTCTTCCACTAAACCACTCACGCTGCGAGCATCGACAAAATTCCCCGCCACTTCATCCAGCAAGCGCCCTACCGAAATACGCGAACGAGCCTCCTCTCGGCTCATGCAACGCCCGGCCCCATGCGAGCTGGAACAAAGAGACTCCCGACTGCCCAAGCCCATCACATGAAAACTCGGCGCGCCCATACTGCCGGGAATCACCACCATGCGATTCAAATGACTAGCCGAGGCACCTTTTCTATGCACCCATAAATGCTCCTCCCCATACTGTTCATGCTCCACATGGTTATGGTCGCCGTCGATCAAGGTATCTGCCACCGGCAAACCACCCAAAGTCGCCTCCACAATAGCGTGTACCTCTTGTAAGATAAGCCGCCGATTATGCTGAGCGTAAGCTCTTGCCCACACCATGTCGCTTAAAAACGCCTGCCCCAATTCGGTATTGGCGTCTAAATAGGGCATGCCGGCCGATTTAGAGTCACTGCGCGCCTCATAATACCGACGTATCGCCGGCCCAATAGAACGCGAGCCAGTATGGATCATGACCCACAAATCTCCGGTGGCCTCCTCCACTTGCAGCTCTAAAAAGTGGTTACCACGACCAAGCGTCCCTAGTTGATAGCGCCCTTCCCGTGCGGCGACTTGTTGGAGGGTCGGGCAAGACAATTCCCCCGGCCCCTGCCAATCATGATTGCCATGCGCTTGCTTGGTGATGGGCACTTGGGCGTGAAGCGCTTCAAAAATGGTGCTGGCATCCTCTGCGGTGATGCGCTGCGCGGGGAGATTAAACCCCTGCGCCAACATACCACAACCAATATCGCTACCGATGGCCGCCGGATAAAGCAGCCTATCGGTCGCCAACACACAGCCAATGCACACATCATTCGCCAAATGCACATCCGGCATAATGCGAACATGTTTTACATCTTTAGCGTGACGTAAGCGTTCAATCTGTTGGCTAACACGTTCATCCAAGGTTTCACTTATCCATTTTTGATAAGTGGCTTTGGGTTTATTCCTTGTTTTATGTTGGGTTTTAACCTTATTCATAGTCGCCTCCCTGTAGTAGCAACGGATAGTAACTGAAACCGCAATGCGGGTGTTTTTTTACGGCTAATAGCTTGTGCTACCGCTTGGCGAAATACATCGCGGTATTGGTTAAGTAGCATATGGATGTCCTCATCCGTATTAGCATTGTCCACCACACACACCAACTTAACGATTAACGTGGGGCAGCCATTTTCTTGCTCGACCGAGTCTACATCCCACTGGCTAAGCGGGGTATCCAGGCAGTGTTCGCCTATGGCCAAGCGTAAGGCTTGCTGCACTTGCGAGCAAAAACGGGCGCTGCTGTGCTGTTTGTATTTAGGTTTAGTTCTGTTTTGGTGGCGAGGGGATATACCGTCGTCCACGTGCAGTTGCGCACAGCATTCGAGCATGCTGCGTCGCGAGGGTTGTCGATTTTTCATCGATATCTCCAGAATCTGCGCCTTTTCGACAGGCGCAGGGGTGCTTTGAGCGCAAAGCTTTAAGCCTCGCCGTTGGCGGGAATGCTCTGTGAGATACCTACACTAGAAGAGTATGGGTATTAAGAAGAACTTACCGCAAAAGGGAGGCACGAAAACAGTGGGGATATCGTTACAATGGAATACATGGGAGCCTCCTTCCTAGGGGGTGCGGTTAATATGTGGGCAGGATACTATACGATAGCCAGTGGGATGTCAAACGCCAAAGCGGAGGTCAACGCAACGAAACTTGCTCGCCATTACCGCCACCGGAGACCAAGCCCCCCAAAGGCTCCACCCCCACAAAGCAAATAAGCCCCACTACGGTAAGCACCGACAGCAAGCCAAGATCCCGAGGCACTTTGGCCCAGTCTAGCAACGCACACGGAGCCAGTAACATGAGCAATAAAACACCTTTGAAATACTTCATAGGTTCACCTAAAGCCTTAAGTTAATCAATTAACGTTATCGTTGCGCGACCAGGGCACATAAATCACCCGGCACAAAGATAATAGCCGGTATTGAGGAATAATCTATGACAACCTATAACACTATCTATAAAGTTTAATACCATTATCCTCTATAGCCGTACCTTCCTTATACCTTTGCGTTCGCTCCCCCCAAAAACAATCCCTTACGAGGAAGCCAAGGGCATTTCGAACTATAATAGCTAGTAGTGACTCGTTCCCCCGAGCCGTCACACACATTGCGGAGGTTATTATGCAAGTGCAACTTTTAGTCACGAAAACCGACTTTTGTATCCCCAACCTTAAACGGGAGTTTGACCACATTAGCGTTGATTATGAAGTGGCCTTTATCGAGGACCACCCCGAACTGATATCGACCCACCATATTCGCCACTCCCCCAACATTTTTGTCGATGGCGATTTGGCCTTTCGTCGCCAACCCGCCCCCCTGGAGCTGAAAGACTTTTTCCAAAACCGAGTGCAATAAGGCAATACGATTAAAGCGATATACCTCCCCCTTAAGCCTATCGCTTTGATCCCCTCCATATCCCTCCTATCAAAATAAGAATTAATGCCAAAGTTACAATAAATGGCACCCCAATCAACAAGAAAGGTTTACGTCTTCTTCATTTATTAGCATAATGCAGACAACTGGCTCGAAGGAAAAGTTGTGTGCAGGGTCACAAAGGTGGTTGTCATGACAATCGCCTACACCAAACCATGACGGAAAAACAAGCAACACTGTAAATTGACATAGCTTAGATTTTTATAAGAATGCGACGAAGCATCCATACTTTACTATAACCAGACCACCCCCTAGGGAGTTCCATTATGGCGACGCTGTTTAATAGCCAGCTAAAGCAAAGTTTCACCTTGTTCGAACATCACATCTTTGGCCGTCACCCTAATGCGACAGGGACTCAACTCAAGAACCGAGACGCTTCACGTATGCATGCCGTCATTCTCTGGGACGGTGAACGCTGGAGCTTAAAAGACTCCAGTGCCAACGGCACCTTTGTGAACGGACACAAGATCTCCAAATGCGTGAACCACCGTCTTAACACCGGGGATACTATTTGTTTTGGTAGCGAGCAAAGTGAACACTGGGAAATTCGTGATTTACACCCTCCACAAACCCGTTTAGTCCCCCTTACCGAAGGCCTTTCGCCTATCGATCTGGTCGATATCGCTGGCTTACCTTGCGACGAGAAACCCGAGATTTTGCTGTATGCCTCCCCCCATGGGCAATGGATGTGTGAAAACCAAGAAGGGATTGCCTCCGTGCTTAAGTCGGGCGATATTGTAGGAACCCCTACGCAACAATGGCGATTTATCGAAAGCCAGGGCAGCGCCGCCACGCGCGCCACTCATGATGGCTCCCCTCCACCCACAGGGGATATTAAGTTTGCGTTTAAAGCCAGCCAAAACGAAGAACACGTCTCCCTCACCCTGGTCATCGACAATAAACACATCGATCTAGGCGAACGAAGCCATCACTATTTATTACTGTTTCTTGCCCGTCAGCGCCTAAACGATAAAAAATTGCACCTAAGCGAACAAGAACAAGGGTGGATAAAAAAAGACGTGCTTAAAAAAATGCTGGGTATGCCCGAAACGCATATTAACATTCAGGTTCATCGCTTTCGCAAGCAAGTCACCGTTGCGTTACCGGGTACCACGACTTTGCATCAGATAATAGAACGACGCCACGGTGAAATACGGTTTGCCTTTGACAGCATCGACATTGAAGGCGGCTTAAAGTCTACCGCCTAAATCCGTCTTATCGAATGGCCAAAGTTTTGCCCTTGGAAGCGGTGAAAATTTGGTGGCGTAAATGCCAGGTATTGGCTCTATCTTTAACATAAAGGTAATAATAAGAGGATTGAGTGAGTTCACGCTCGTTATCATCGAAAAATTGCTGCCCGGATTTGCCTCGTCCAAAATACAGGACTTTGGAGGGGCCCTTGCGACCATCCACGTTATCGCGTCTTACTACTTTAAATAGCTGCTTGTTGCTGCTTTTATTCCAAGTTATCCGTACGCCTTCTCTTTGTTGCCCATCCTTTTGAACATTGCTCACCGGTATTGCCTTTAACTCGGTGGGGGCGGCGACACTCCCGGCACTCATCCCTAAAGTTAACACTAACGTTGACATGGTCATAAAAACAGCGCGCTTCATAACTTACCTCTTAAAGAGCTATCAAATGAAAAACATTAAAAAAGTGTGATACAGTTGGCATTTTACAATGCAAATCAAATTGCATGCCAAGCGATTAAAAGGTGAACAAGTTAAAATTAAAAGTAAATTAAATCAACGATTTAAGGTCATAATACTTAGGCCTGTGCCACCTTAGTGTCATGAACGCCATTAGCACTGAACGCTGACAATTTATGGCACTGAGAGACAAAAGCAGGCACAATAAGCCCTATGAGAACCCATTGACACACGACCACAGGAAAAGGAGGTTTTTAAAACAGGCTTGGATGAAAAGCTAAGCTAAGAGGACTATCGGTTGAGTCATCATAAAGTAGGTATTTTGTCGTGCGAAGTGTCTACATTTTACACAACCGTTTAAACAGCCACCTATACTGGGAAAGGTCGCTCAATATTTATGGTCGGTTCTGTTATAGTCGTCACAAGATAACATCTTGCTATTAACACCCCCATTTGGTAGAAGGCATTGGAATATGACAATACAAAAAGCACTTGTTGTTGATGACTCCAAACTTGCGCGAGTCTCTTTAAGAAAGAAGTTACAGCAACGTGACCTGGAGGTCACCATGGCGGAATCTGGCGCGGGGGCAATAGATTCGCTGGATAAGGAGTTAGTGGACGTGGTTTTTATGGACCACTTAATGCCCCAGATGAATGGCTTTGAGGCCATGCACGCCATTAAAGAAAATGATAATACCCGTCACATACCGGTCATTATGTGTACCGGTAAAGAGGAGCCGGGGTATTTGGATGAAGCCGTGGCCCAAGGGGCTGCTGGTATTTTACCCAAGCCGCCCGCCGAAGAGGCTTTAAGCCAAGCGTTGCAAGAAGCCGAAAAAGCTATGTGCGCGGCTAAACCTTCGGAACCCGAAGCGGCGACGATCCCCGAACCCGAAGTGGCTGTGGTGGCAACGGCTGAGCCAGAGCTCAAAGATCACACCCAAGAACTTACCGAGCATACGCAGGAGTTGGTCGCCTTAAAAGGCACCATTAACGATCTGCAAAGTATGGTCTCGTCGTTTCAAAGTACTATTGGCACTTTGCAAACGCGGTTGGCCGATACCGAAACTCAGCGGGCCCAGCAACCCGAGGGCGCACAGGCAAACCCTGCCGCGATTGCTCAACAGGTAAAAGAAGAGTTGTCTCAGCAGCAAGAGGGTTTGTCGCAGCAACTGACCGAGCAGGTGTCCAAGCAAGTATCCGAACAATTCGCGACCAAGTTGGAAACCGAGGTCAAAGCTCAGGCCGATGTTATCTCCCATGCTAGCGACGAGGCGCTCGAAGCGCAAACGCAGGCGCTTAGCGCTCAAATGCGCGAGCTGACCGCTCTTAGGGGCAGCCTGACCGAGCTACAAGAGAAAACGGCTTCTATTGAGAGCAGCCTAGGCACTATACAAACGCGTATGGCTAATGCGGAAACTCAGCAGGCGCAAACGCCTGTGGCGCCGAAAGTCGACACAGAAGCCCTTACCACCGAGCTTAAAGAAGACTTGACTCATCAGCTTGAAACTAAGGTACGTAGCCAAACAGAGAGCTTTAAATTTGAGCTGGCCAAGGTGCCTACGCAAATTAGTCAGCACATCGAGGCCTATGCGCAAGAGAATAAACCGCTGGATGAGGAGCAGGTGGCAGCTATTGCTACGGCGGTGGCGCAAGAGCTTATTGCGCAACAAGCGGCCCCTGCAGTGACGAGCCTTAGCCCAGAGTTGGAAGAGTCCTTGGCTATTCAGGCTAAAGATAGCGCTAAGGTGGCTATTGAAGACGCTACTTCTAGTATTCAAACCTTTGCTGGGAATATCGCCAAGCAAGTGGTTGGCCCTATGGTTAAACAGGCGCTGGAAGAAGCGGATCACTCGGAGCTGGAAACGCGTGTGGATGAAAACAACCAGTTGGTTGAAGGCGTGGCGGCGGAGGTTGATGAAATTGGGCCTAAGGCTAAACTGGGCGTGATCGTCGGTGGTATTGGTGTTGTGTTGGGCATTGCTGCTATTGCTTTGGTTTTTGTTATGTAGGGGTTTTTCTTCGGCCACTAGGCCTCTGCCAACCCTCTTGGAAATTGTTCCTATTCTACAAGGGTGGTGCCCTTAGCCCCGAGGGGGCTGTTCAATCTATAGCCGGTGGTTTTAACCACCGGAATTTTGCCACAGACCTCCAACGACCATATCACCACGTCTCTCGACCCTCCCGCAAAGCGGGAGGGTCGAGAGACGTGGTGATATGGGAGAGCGCTTCCTCATAGACCGGTGATTGAAATCACCGGCTTTAGATTGAATAGCCCCCTCGGGGCTAAATGCACCATAATCGAAACCTTCTATCACGGATAGATGATGCGATTAATAAGGGAAGGAGTGCCCCCTCCCCCAGGTGAGTTAAAAAGGTAGGAAATTATCTAGGACGATATTGCGACCAATTTCTTGATAAAGTGCGATAAGCTCCTCTTCCGTTTTATTCCATTCATCGCTGCCGCATTTATCACTTAATTGTTGATCGCATAGGTTAACACCTTTACTAATACTGTTGATGGTGGCTTGGTGGATTTTAATGGGGGTATTTTTGGCAAGTTTCATTGTACACTCCTTAAGTGGCTGATATGTGCCACTCATGAAAGCATTGCGCACGGCGCCGTCAAGGGTGGCGCAGTCTTTTTGGCGCCATTTATTTACCCTTGACGGCGTTGTGCGCGATGCTAAAATGAAGGGGCACATAGCAGGCACTGGGGGTTCAGTGTGGCACGGGCTAAAATCTTTAATACTAAACAGGT
>JACLAC010003254.1_pt1 | contig 10568 bp, 7 predicted proteins | sample 8027881 | NCBI WGS metagenome assembly JACLAC01 (sample SAMN15725517, study PRJNA655200) | protist metagenome | isolation source: fluorescence activated cell sorting (FACS) single amplified genomes of... | place: Spain: Blaines Bay Microbial Observatory, Mediterranean Sea | collected 2016-01-19 | reverse complement strand
TGTGATCAACCAACCATCGTGAAACTTCTCGGGTTGCGGGTTGTTATAGTATTCAGAACAAATCCAAGGCCCCCGAATCAAAATTTCACCAACCGTTTCGCCATCGTGCGGCAGCTTGTTAAATTCTTCATCAAAAATGTCTAGCTCCAAACCAGGCATGAGCTGCCCGGCCTTCGCCACATTCTCAAATTGCTCGTCCTCTGAGATAGACAGTTGAGATCGCTTCATCACTCTTCTTGACAGGGTAGCCAGTGGTGAAGTCTCCGTCATGCCCCAGCCCTGAATCATTTCGACGCCAAGCGTGTCCCAATACCAGCGTATAAGGGACGGCGGCGGCGAGCTACCACCACAAGTCAAGCGGGAGAGATTAGAGAGGTCGAAATCCTCAGGCTTAGCCTCATATAGACCTTTGATTCCCTGCCAAATCGTGGGCACGCCCGCAGACAATGTGACGCCTTCCGAGACAATCAAATCCATCAATCTCGATGGATCCATAAATCGATGCGGCATCACCTGCTTACAACCCAGCATCAAGGCTGACCAGGGTATACCCCAGCCCATAGCATGGAACATCGGTACGATACCCAAAATAGTATCGGTCGCTGACAGGGCCATGCTGTCTGTCATGCATTGCGCCATCGTGTGCAAATACTGAGACCGATGCTCGTATTCGACTCCTTTCGGATTACCGGTCGTGCCACTGGTGTAGCAAAGACCCAAGGGTGAGTTTTCATCAATTATCGGCCAGTCATAATGGCTCGGTTGCCCAGCGATAAAGGCTTCATAATCGATCGGATTCGGTAGATCTGTTTGCCACCCTTCAAATCCTTCTTCGGTTGCCACGATCACGCGTTCGACTGAAGGCATGCGATCTTTTAGCGCTTCTAACACAGGCAACGTATCGGCATCTGCAATGATCACTTTGTCTTGTGCGTGTTCGATGATGTATTCAAGATCTTTGTCGGAGAGTCGAACGTTCAGTGTGTGGAGGACCGCCCCCATACCGGCGCACGCGTGGTAGGCCTCCAAGTGTCGGGAGCCATTCCACATAAACGTCCCTACTCGATCACCGATCTCGACACCAACGCCTGCGAGCGCGTGGGCAAGTTGGTGTGCGCGATCCCGTGTCTCCTTGTAAGTTTGACGACGAACACCTGTCTCCGTCGCGGTTACAATTTCTTCGTTGGGTGCAACATGCGCACCACGATCAAGAATAAACCCCATCAACAAGGGCGTATGCTGCATCGCCATTGTAGAATCCTCCGTCCCAGTGAATTTTGGCGCGAGTTTAACATGGAAACCCCGGAGCACGACCCAGCAGAGCACATTCAAAACGTGCCTCACTCGAAGGCCGTTGGGATGCGTTATGTCAGTCACACCGACGACGAATGCATCGTTGCGATCGACTATGCCGAACATCTGATCGGAGACCCAGATACCGGCGTCATTCACGGCGGCGCGATTACAGCCCTGCTTGATAACGCTGCGGGAATGATCGCCAGGCCCAAGGACATGCCTCGCGAAGTCGCAGGGATTGCAACGCTGGACATGCGCATTGACTACATGGGTTCGGCCGAGCCAAAGCAAGCGGTCTATGCTCGTGCACGCTGCTTCAAGCGTACACCCAACGTTGCTTTCGTCCGCGCAGTCGCGTACCACACAGACCCCGCTGACCCAATCGCCAGCTGCACCGCAACTTTCATGCTTGGAACGCGCAACCTCGCAATCCCGGCAGGCAACTAGAACCAGAGGTACATTTGAAGTTATTACAAGAGTTGGCCGCAGAAGATCGTGGACGAGACGTTGAAGCGGTCTTGGCACACCTCCCCTATGCTCGATTTCTGGGCCTTAGCGTGGAACAACAAGGTGATGAAATCATCACGCTATTGCCATTTGACGAGCACCTAGTCGGGAATCGGAACTTACCTGCCATACACGGGGGGGTTGTTGGCGCGATGCTAGAAATCACGTCCAATCTGCAGCTTATTTTTGACACGGCTTGCGAGCGTCTACCTAAGACTGTGGATGTGTCCTTTGACTATTTGCGATCGGTTGGCAACGCCACCACCTACGGTCGAGCGATCGTCACGCGACAAGGCCGGAGAGTTGCGAATGTTCGGGCTGAGTTATGGCAAGCCTCGCGCGACAAACCAGTCGCTGCGAGCCATGGACACTTTCTGCTTACCCCGTTGACATAGCAGTTTGCTCAGACTGACCAGATAGTTTTACCCATATGCTTTATTGTGAGCGTCGCTACAGTCGTGCTCCGAGAAGAATTTGAAACACCACGTCGGAGGCGCTCTCACTGTCAAAATCCTCAATAATCGCAAAGTCTAACCATAATTTCTCAGTTACCCCAATTCGGCCACCTACGGTACCCATGATGCCGCCATCTGCAAGCAACGGGTTGCCCGTATCGAGTATTCGACTATGCGCATCTAGCTGTGCATGAAATTCAACCCGTTCGTGAAGCGGAATTTGTATCCCGAAATGACCGAAGTGCGCCCAAGTCTCTTGATCTTCAGGAATGAACTCTCCTTCACCTAGGCGCACAAAACCGCCACCCAGCGAAAATCGAACACTTTGACCCGCGATCAACACGCTCTGTTGCAGTTCGCCCCAGACCGATATATCGGTACCCTCGGATCCAGTTAACTCATCGACCTTACCCGTTGCGAACTTAATTTCAGAGCGCAGCGCGAACGCTCTTTCCGGAGTATCTATCAAAGACCAACCGACAAATGTTCGCGCATCACCAATACCACGCTGACTGTTGTTGAAATCTGCGTAGACGACGCCGTCCGAGCTCACAAAGTAATCGAGTCGTCCACGCGTCGCCAAAGATCGCTCACCGTCAGGTAAGCCGAAAACCTCATGGAACTCATCCACCAATCCATCCAAGCTACCCGGTGCATGCAACACCCAAGGTACTTCAAAACCCCACTCCCAGTTCTCCGCAATACCTTTGCGAACCCGATAACTATTGACGTAGGTCTCTCCGTCAAAGAAGCCCAACGTGCCGTCAACCGAATCACTCTGAAAGTTATTACCGATCTCGGTATTAAACGAAAGCTCCCAATCGCGATCGATGATTCGGGCGCCTGTCATCCGCGGTAAACCATAAAGTTGTACCGCTGGACTGGTGTTGCGCACCCGTAGAGGTCCCTCGGGAACCGCCCAGCCTTCGGCAAAGACTGAGCTGCTTAACGCGCTCATAACCAAAGAAAAGAACGCAAGAAAACGTACTGTAAGTCCCATGTATCAGCCACTTTGTCTATCTAGCCGTTTTTATAACAAAATCAATGACGCCATACATTGACGCCGGCCACAAGTTGACAAACACAGAGAAAAAAACGAAACCGCATTGACCGCAGTATCGAACTCGGAACCGCCACGGCCTGTTTAGTCATTTAGCTTAACAACTGTATTCAGCCTGCTACGATGGCGATACGCGATCTCAAAGAGGGTTTAGCGTTCGTGAGGTGTTCAGCTACACTTTGTCCTACAACGCCGTGCCGTCTGGCACACGGACGCAGGAAGCAAAACATGCTTAGTTCACAAATTCGCGCGAGCCTCCTGGTGACAGGGTCGATCCAACCTAGCAGATCGGGATGCGCTTAACTTATCTCATTTACGCATCTCGATTGGGGCCATCGGCGCTCGCGTCGATCCATCGCGGAAGATCATCAGGGTAGCCATCGAGTCATGCTAAAACGTTTCTTTTATGGCTGGATTGTCGTTGCCATCAGCGGCCTTCTCGGCTTCCTTGGCACGGGGTTCTATTCCTATTCGCGAGGCATATTCTTGCCGTCACTGGCCGCCAGCCTATCGGATGGCGACCGCATGGATATTTCAATTGGCTTCTCTCTCGCAGCCATAGTTGCGGCCATCCTCTCACCACGACTCGGTAATTACTTAGACCGCGGCTCGCCTCGATTGGTGATCCTAGCTGGCATAGTCGTCGTCGCTATTTCTTATGTATTCCTCGCAAACGTGCAAACACTTTGGCAGTTTTACCTCATCGTTGGAGTGGGCATGGGCGTTGGCATGTGCTGCATGGGTGGTCTCACCTGGCACCGCTCCGTGATCTACTGGTTCGATCATTGGCGCGGACGCGCCATCGCTTTTGCCGTGATGGGCGCGTCTCTATCAGGCATTATGATGCCGCCCTTGGTCACCGCTCTCGTCGACAATTACGGCTGGCGCACTGGCTACTTAATGTTTGCCGTATCGACGTTGGTGTCTTTGTTTCCGATAGTCTATTTTTTGATGAAAGATCGGCCGGAAGAAGTTGGCGAAGTACGTGACGGTCATGTTTATGCTGCTAAACACAGCGATGGGATGATCGAAGATGTTGCTGATACCCGCATCTGGACCTGGCAGGAACTGCTTCGATCACCGGCATTTTGGAGCATAGGTTTCATTTTTGGTGCCATGACTTGCGTGTTCGCCGCAGTCATGCTTCACCTCTTCGGACATCTTCTCGACATCGGTTTGTCCACCACCCAAGCAGCTCAAGTACTGTCCGCGGCGGCCCTGCTGGCTGCATTTGGCAAGCCCGTGATTGGCTGGCTATCCGATTTTCTCGGCGCCCGCGTTAGTATCTGGCTATCTCTAGCTTGCCAGGCGGCGGCCTTACTCTGTTTTACCCAAGCGAATAGTTTTTTCTTGGCGGTCGGAGCAGCAGCCCTCTATGGGTTCGGTTACGCCGGTATGTCGCCCCTGAGGACCTTCGCGCTATCGACCTCCGTTAGCAGTTCCTCATTTGCGACCGCTAATGGCGTTCTGCGCTGGATCGAGCTGCCGTTTATCTTGGCGGCTTCGCCACTGGCTGGATATATCTACGACGCAACAGGTAGCTACAACATCGCTTTCTATATCTTGGCAGGACTGATTTCTGCCGCTGCCATCGGCCCCTTCTTCATCCGCATCGGTGGTGCAGTTGAACGGCGAGCGACGCAAACTCAGGCCTAATTACCACCTAGTTGCGCCTGTGCGTCATCTATTTCCGATCGCGTGAGTTTTATGAATCGACTGCAAAAGATCGCGCCAAGAAAAGTTACCAGGCAGCCAAGTACCATAAACAGTTGGAGAAGATCTTTGGTCTCCTCAGTCTGTTGCACGAGCGTGCCATCGAACCCCGTAAAGTGCAGGAGCACCATTGCCAGCGCAGGTGCAATCATATAGCCAGACTTGAACGCCGAGTTATACACACCGACGAATGCCCCTTCTCTACGCCGTCCAGTCTTGGTTTCATCGATGTCACAAACATCCGCAACAATCGACAAGGGCAAGACTTCAATAATCGTATTACCAATCGGCAGCGCCAGTACATGTAAGATAAAATACCAAGCGGGCTCGTTTGGTTGAAAGGCGATCAACGCTGCAGCCGGGACTGTCAGGCTAGCCAACATCCCCACTTTGAACATCTGTACCTTCTCATAGGTGTTGCCCAGTTTTCTTATTAAAAGGTTCAAACCCATACTTACGGCAGCTCCAGCAGCCGTCGCATACATCAGAAGTTCCGTAAATTTCGATTTATCGCCGTCGAAAATTATGTAGTTAATAAGGTAGACACCAAAGCTAACCGAAAAATACTGGCCGATACCGTAGAAGAACACTGTGGCAACAAGAAACATAAACGGTCTATTAGTGAGCGTTATTTTTAAAGCTGCTCGTAACGGCAACTCATCTACCGGCTCCGCGACAGATCGCTCCTTGGTACCCAGAGCTGCCCAGATTCCTGTGGCGATGATGATCACACCGACCCCACACATCACAACCGCCACACCCGTAACTTCGCTAGCAAACCATTGCGGCTGTGTTGCAATAAAAAATGGCAACGTCGCGAGAACCGTCATCGGTACACCCACAAAATGGCGCCATGCGACAATCTTCGTACGTTCCTGGTAGTCCCTCGAGAGCTCGGCGCCTAACGCGTAGTATGGCACTACCGCCATTGTGTGCGTGATGTAGTAGAGAAACTTGAAGATCATGAAATAGATAAAAATCGACATTACGGTCGGCATCGGATCCCAGAACATGATCACTGTGGGCATCCAACTCATCGGAAAAATGATGCCCAGAGCAATCGAACCAACCAGTATCCACGGGCGGCGTTTGCCCATACGGCTCTTGGTTCGATCAGACCACTCGCCAACCAACGGATCTGTGACGACATCAAGAATTTTTAGCGCCGGTTGAAAAATCGCGAGCCAGAGCGGATTGACAGCAAAAGTCGTCGTATAGAAAAAGAACATGTACTTGCCAATGATGTTCTTGATCAAATAGTCCGCGCCATTAAACATGCTGTACGCCAGACGTTCTCTGGTCGTCAGAGGTTGCTCTTGAGCGCCTTCTTGCGCTGACGGCGCTTTATTCATTACCACAACCCTACTTACCTTACTCACCCGTTTTTTGTGGGTCATTAAACTCTGCGCGAATTATTCGCTTAGGAAGAATCAATGCACGCAAAATAGAGATGCATACTTACCATAGGAAGGAGGTGGAAGGGAATCGGCCAGTGTTTAACTCGCTCTGGTCTCTCCGGAGGCTTCAGCTATTCGACGCATGGCTTCACCAAAAGAGCATCCGTTTGCGCTTTCGCTGCGCACACACGTGTGAAAACCCCGACGCAAGTGGTTACTTGAGAACCACCATCGCTTGCGCACCGCAGCGCCGACTCATCGCACAGGGTACTGACTGCAGTGCCTTTTGTTGTGAGTGCGATTTCGCCTTTGACGGCTTTACCTGCGCAAACAGAGCCAAATAGATGGCGGCAGCACAAACCTATTTTCACAACGACGCCAGGCCCTCTATATATGATTGCGCGCGCTGCTCGCACCCTATCTAAGATAGCGTCTTGAATCTTAAGCGCCGCGTCGTGGCCGCAGATCGGCACTTACCTAGCGTCGATAACGGTGAGACTAAAAAATCAGGCCTGCATGCAAATGACAACCGTACTATGCGGTTCGTTCACTCTTAGTTTGTTTTTCGGCTTCAGCCCGAGCCCATTTGTAATCCGCTTTGCCATTAGGTGCACGTTTAACGACCTCAACAATACAAATAGCCTTGGGGGCTTTATAGCCGGCAAGCTGTTGCTTTGCAGTGGCCATCAAGTCATCAACCGTTGCCCTGGTATAGTCTCGCAAAGAAACCACGGCTGTCACACTTTCACCAAACCGTTCGCTCGGTAATCCAACCACTAAGCAGTCGAGTACAGACGGGTGTCGTTTGACGGCCTCTTCGACCTCTTCCGGAAACACCTTTTCACCGCCGGTATTGATACAGGCGCTACCTCTCCCCAGAAGCGCGATCGTGCCATCTGCTTCGACCGTCGCATAGTCACCAGGGAAGCTATAACGAACGCCGTCAATTTCTTGAAACGTTGCTGCGGATTTCTCTTCGTCTTTGTAATACCCCAATGGCACAAAGGCAGACGTTGCAAGTCGCCCAATCGTGCCACTCCCAGCGGCCACTTCTAACCCATCGTCGCTTATGACTTTGACCCCGTCGTTCATTTCGAATTTCGCAGTGGCACTGGCGCCCTCGCGTGTCGTGACAGAACTACCCATGCCACCTTCGGTTGAACCCATGATGTCAATTAGCGCCATGTCATGATGTTCGAGTAGCCCTTTTTTAGTCTCTTGGCTCCACATTACCCCTGACGACGAAATCTGTCGTAACGAACTAATGTCGTATGGTGTACCTCGATCATTCGCTTCATTCAATGCATTCAGCATCGGGCGGGCGAACGCATCACCAACGATGACAATGTCAGTCGCTCGGTAGTCCTCGACCAGACTCCACAACAGGCCAGGGTCTAAACCAAACTTTGCTGTCGAGATAACCGTCCCGCCAAGAAGCTGGGGCAAAAAACCACCTAGCCACATGCCAGTGCCATGCATCATCGGACAACCAACCACTGTCTTTGGTGGGGCTTCTATCTGCTGCAGGAACGGTTGATAGCCGGCCATGTTCGCAGGCGGGTCAAGGTCTAGGCTGGCAGCCCCCATGCTGGTAAAAAATTGTGCGAACCCACCGACCGGATACATCACACCTTTCGGCAAACCAGTAGTCCCTCCGGTGTACAACATGTAGGTATCGTTTGGGTCCCGTGTCGTTGGTGGAGCTGCGGACTGACTTCGCACAGAACGTTCGTAGTCGACGGCGAAGTCCATAAGCCCCTCGGTGCCATCCGAAACTTGTACAAAGAGTTTCACTTTCGGCAGGCGTTTTTTTAGCTCCCAGATGCGCATGGCGTAGCACGCTTGAAAAAAGACGACTTCCGCATCGGAATTTTCCAGTAGATAGAGCAACTCATCAGATTTGTACCGATAATTCACGTTGATCGGACAACCACCGATTTTGAAAATGCCGAACTGGGCTTCAAGGTACTCATTACAATTGTGCAGATAAAGCGCCGCTTTGGCCCCTGCACCCACCCCATGGCCTGTCAGCAGCGAAGCAACTTTTGCCGCCCGCTGTTCATACTGCTCCCAGGACACTGCCTTGCCATCACAGATTGTCGCTAAGCGCTTTGGATACTGCTGAGCGACTGCTTCCCACGCCGTTGCAAAATGAAAGTCCATACAAAACCCTCTAATTCGGTCTGTCTAAAAGGCGGACAGGCACCCTCTGTATTGAACTGACAAGTCGTACCCCATCAAAATGCCTATCTTATTGGCATGCATGCTACACGAACAGTTGGTCAGTTTGACCAAGTCGCGCGCCTATAAACTGTGCAATCGACAGCATTAGTGCAGCCAAACAACCCTTTTTTACCTTGGCACGACTATTGAATGACAAGGGAGCAAGTAGTTTCAACAATGACGTCGCCTCAGACGACGTCAGACACCACGAACACGGACAACACCATGAACACACAAAATAGTCGTTTCTCTAACATCTCACACCCGCGAGATTCCATCTGGGCCTTCCTGCCCCTCACTGTCGCCTGCCTCGGCTTTGGCGTTGTTGCAGAAGCCTGTTTCTTGGAAGCCACTGCTACCAGAAACTAAGGCTGTTGTTCAGCCTATCGAGAAAACGCAGCTCGCGGGGCCTTTGCAAGAATTAGAATTACTGTCCAATGAATAAGGAGCGAAGCATGTCGAATCGCGCGCGCGCGAAGCGAAAGACCACGTTAGACAAGGACAAGGCCTGGATATTTGGCATATGCGCCGGCCTCGCCAATTATCTGAACCTCGACCCCGCGATTGTTCGCGTGATCGGCATTGTAGGTGCCTTGTTCATGCCAAAGATAATGGTGGCCGGTTATTTGCTCGCCTGGCTGATTCTAGAGGACAAATTCAGACCCAGATAAATACGCGTGCTAAACAGGGACAGACTATGCGCCGATTCACCAAATCACCTGGCAATTATTCTTTAATTCTGCGGATGAACACGACCAAACCGGTCGAGCCTCAGTTGCACATGCATTTATGCCTCCGGCTATTGCAGAAGCTGCCCTGGGCAAAGCCTTTTAGCTTTTTAAGCAAATTACCCAGGACCGACCGGTTTCATTTGACGCCCAAAATGTTAGAACCTCTATCGGCAATACAGGGGCAAAGGCGAACGCCCGAATGCCTCTAATTGTCAGCAACTCGATGGTTACCAACCCCATTGGCTTTCCCACATTGCGAGCAGCGATCGAAACTTAATTGCAGGTTTAGGGAAAACGCTTGTTAGGTGCTGCTTGGTGACGCTAAATCGTCAGCCTCCGCCGCTAACTCGGCAAAGTCTTCACTAAGCTCTACAAGCTCTTCAGCAAATTTCGCGCTTTGACGCTCAGTCAACATTGACAGCACCCGTATGCCGGTTTCTAAATTCAAGCGCTGGTTCAATTTATAGATTTGGTCAAGCTCAGGTCCGTAAAACGTCTCCCGTTTTGCAATGAGTTGACGATAGCCTAGTTCAAACTTAGTTCGATCTGATCTTGTCTCGAGAAGCGACAACAGTGCATTTTGAAAGCGGCGACGATACTCAGCCCAAAGGACACGCTCTGGCTCATAACCAAGCGCTCTGCGTTCGATGTAGGCTTTTTGTTCTCTATTCAGACGCCCGACGAACGGTCGAAGGCTCTGCCGGACTTCTTTCGCCCAGAGCGCCTGCGCGTCGGCCAGCTCCGCGTCCAGCTCAGGCTCTGCAATTTCGACATTGCTTTTTTCAAGCTTGGCGGGCAACGCAGCGATTTGCTCATCTGTGAGACTGATCATCATATTGATCACGACGGGTGTAATCTCACTCTCCATCTCATCGACCCAGCCGGTGATGTGATCGAATAGCGCTTGCACCTCGTCTACCGAGACACTGTCAGTCAACGTCACTGCCAGACCTTTGGTGAACTCCGCATAAAGCGGCAGGTGGTTAACTCGATGCCAATAGTGGATACGCTTAATTTCAACGTTGAGCCGTTCTTTTTGATCAGCGTTCAAGTCGACGTAGTCACTGATACCCCATCTGATTAGTCGGTCGACGTTGTTATAGGCCAGCTTAATACTACAACCCGAGAGCACCAACCCGACCATGAAAACAACCGCAACCCGGCTTGTGAATCGAGTCTTGCTCAC
>JACLAC010011066.1_pt1 | contig 10574 bp, 8 predicted proteins | sample 8027881 | NCBI WGS metagenome assembly JACLAC01 (sample SAMN15725517, study PRJNA655200) | protist metagenome | isolation source: fluorescence activated cell sorting (FACS) single amplified genomes of... | place: Spain: Blaines Bay Microbial Observatory, Mediterranean Sea | collected 2016-01-19 | reverse complement strand
GTAAGATCTCCCAAAACTTATGAAAATGAGTTTGTGTAACTGTCAATGTCATGTTTACAGGGTTCAAATGTTGCGGAAACTTGACTTAAAAAGTGGGGTGTGTGATCTTGCACAATTTCTGCATCTGGTAGGTTTGTATATGTCTCCGAATAGCCCCGAGTGCAGGAAATCACTGGAGTATAGCAATCTTCTTAAAAAGTAGCATAAAAGTGGCTAAGTCCTCTTTAATAATATGGTGTCCAGAGAGCGTGGTTTATGGCTAGTGAGAAGCGCCAAATGGCACCCCTGACTTATGAATTACCTGATCCTTCCCAGTTTATGGTACTGGACCCGGAAGAGGAGACTCTGGATGCCCAGCTACTGGTGCAGGGCTTTGAGGCATTCAATCAGGCTACCCAAAAGCTTCAGGATTATTACAGAGGTATTGAGCAGAAGGTCGATGAACTGAACTATGAGTTGGCTCGAAAAAATCGTGAGTTAGAGCAAAATCTTCTTGAGAAAGATCGGGTCAAGAGCCACCTAAATAATATCTTTGAGAGTTCAGCACTTGGTATCGTTGTTACTGACCTTCAGGGTGAGATTCTTTCTGTAAATCAGAAATCTTTGCGGCTTCTTAATAAGATGGCGGAGGAAGTAAGGGGCCTCCGGTTGAACGAAATCTTGGGAGAACGAATTCTTCCATTGAGGTTGACTCCCGAGTTCATGCAGAACTTGCAGCAGGGTCAAGAGCAGGAGATGACATTACGAGGGGGCGCTGGTCTTTCCCGGCAATTGCGGCTGCATCTTTCTTTGATGAAGAGTGATCAGAACGAATGGCTTGGCCTGATCATAAATATTCAGGACATTACAGATTTACGGAAACTGGAAGAAGAAGCAGAGAGAAAAAACCGCTTCACAGGAATGGGGCAAATGGCCGCCAGCATCGCGCACGAAATCCGGAATCCACTTGGAAGCATCGAGTTGTTCACCTCTCTACTTCGTAAAGAAGTCCAAAGCGATTCATCACAACAACTGGTTCATCATATTTCCTCAGCAGTTCAGAGCATGAATCACATCATCTCGAACCTGTTGGAGTACACAAAACCAAGGCCAGTTGCTAGAGAAGTGATTGACCTTCACAAATTTCTACGAGAAAATCTCAGTTTTTTTGAACAGTTGGTTGAATACAATAGCGTCGAAATGCGGACCGATTTCTTGGCGACGAACACCAAGATTCGCGGTGAAGTTGAACTTCTCAAACAAGTCTTTCACAACATATTGATCAACGCGATCCAGGCAATGGTCGAAGAAGGCGAAATTCGCCTGACCACTAGAAATGTACTGACTGATAACCGCAAGATGCTTGAGCGATTCACTCATGTGCCGCTCTCCCAACGCCGACATGGCATGTCTTTGTTGCAAGTGTCCATTGAAGACACTGGTACGGGCATGTCACAAGAAGTGCGCAAGCGCATTTTTGACCCCTTCTTCAGTACCAAGGAAAGAGGTACTGGGTTGGGGCTTGCAATTGTTCATAACATTATTGAATCGCATGGAGCGATCATCGACGTGGAAAGTGAAGTAGATCAGGGAACCTGCTTCACCTTGTTGTTCCCCGTGGCCCACGATGATGAAGAAATCCCAGTGGATGAACCCACGTCAACCCTTCCCAAAGAACGAGTCCATTATTGAAAGGAAGCAATATGGTTTCGCATCCCATCCTGATCGTAGACGACGAAGTCGAAATGCGGATTGCTATGTCGGAGACCCTCAAACACTGTGGGTATCCGGTTGAGCTTTCCCACAATGCAATCGATGCCCTCAAGAAATTCAAAAACAACGAATACTCGCTGGTCATCACAGACATGACGATGCCCAAGCGTAGCGGGTTAGAGTTGCTAAAGGATATCAAAGGCTTGGAGCCCTATAAGCCTGTGATCATGGCAACCGCCTACGGTACGATTGAGACTGCTGTGGAAGCAATGAAGCATGGCGCCTTTGACTACATCGTGAAGCCCTTCAACTTTGAGAATTTTATTTTCATTGTTGAACGAGCGCTGGCTTATCAGGATAACAAGGGACCTATCATGTTGCGTTCCACAGAAGACAAAGGATCTACTGGCCATAATGGTGGGGGTGCCCGTAAGCAAACCAACGGTGATCCGAAGGAAATTGTCACCCAAAATTCTGCAATGAAATCTTTGCTGGAAGTTGCACGTAACGTTTCACGAAGCAAGGCAACGATTCTCATTCAGAGCGAGAGCGGAACTGGTAAAGAACTGTTAGCTCAATATATTCACAACAATTCTGAACGGGCCAGTAAACCATTCGTAGCCGTGAATTGTGCCGCAATGCCAGATACGCTGCTCGAAAGCGAGCTCTTCGGACACAAGAAGGGTTCCTTCACCGGTGCAAACCAAGATCACCGTGGAAAGTTTGAGCAAGCCCACACTGGTACGATTCTACTGGATGAAATCAGCGAGATGGCGCTTCCCTTACAGGCTAAACTGTTACGTGTTCTTCAAGAGCAGGAAATTGATAAAGTTGGGGGCAAGGATCCAATCAAGGTGGATGTTCGGGTAGTAGCGACCACGAACCGTCATATGCTGGAGTGTGTCGAGTCCGGTAAGTTTAGAGAGGACCTATATTTCCGATTGAACGTTATCCCTCTTTCATTACCCGCTTTACGTGAGCGGAAGGATGATATCCCTCTTCTTGTAGATCATTTCCTGACTAAGCATGCACAACTCAACGGTCGTGAGCGGCCTCAGATTGTCCAGGATGCTCTGGACGTCTTAACGAACTACAACTGGCGTGGCAACGTGCGAGAGTTGGAAAACGTGGTGGAACGTGCAATGTTGCTTTGCAATGGGAATGAAATCTTGCCACACCATCTATTGATGCATTCACAAATGGGGAGTCGAACCATTAATGAAGACCTAGCTTCTGCAACAGCTTCGATAACATCAAAAGTCTCTGCACCCAATGTGGTAGCAACAGAACCAGTTACTGAGTCAAATTCAAACCCAGTGAATGGACCTCTTGGAATTGAGGTAGGGATGTCAATGAAGGAAGCAGAGAAAAAGCTCATCTTTGAGACCCTGAAGGAAACCGGCGGAAATCGAACCCATGCATCACGAATTTTGGGCATCAGCATCCGTACTTTACGAAACAAGCTGAATGAATATCGTGAAGAAGGTGAAGTTTTTGAGTTCGAAGCAGACTAGACTGAATCCGATTAGGAGCGTGATCTTTATTAGTTTGCGCTCTCCCTCCGAAAGACACCTCCGTTAGTCCATCAAAAATCTCTCATCAAAATCCTACTCTGGCCTATCAGAGGCTACGCTACCAACAATTTTTACTAGAAAACTGAGTTCTTGAAAAAAAAGAATCAGCATATTTTGGCCTGCCTAGAACAGACGGCGTTGCTTGATACGGTCAAGCAGGAACTGTCATTTCTAGAAAGCCACTTCCACTTAAAATATGTCTCGGCTGCCAAAGAGGCCGAAGAGTACTTGAACTCTATTCTTGATGAAGAAACATCTCTGTACTTGTTGATTTGCAGTGATGCTTTTTCGGGAGCTGATGGTGTTGATCTAATCGTACGACTACACGAAAATTCCCACACAGCCGATGCACAAAAAATTCTTGTTTGTGAAAAGTTAGATTCTGAAAAAATCCTTAGGGCTCTGAATCATGGTGGCTTGGATTACTGCCAACAAGCACCATGGCAGGCCGGTGACTTTGCCAAGACCGTGATCAAGATTCTCAGCGAATATGTCGTCCGCTTTGTAGAATATCCCCTGCCCTACGCCTTTGTGCTGGACGAAGGCATCATTCTGCATCACCTGCGAAACCAGAACCCCACCCATTTAGATTTTAGATGACAAAAGCCCTGATCTGTGTGGCGGTCTCTCTGTTGGTTCTCTGGCTACCCATGAATCAAGTGCTGCAAGGAATTGACGTGGTACAAGTACGAATGCTTGCCATCTTCACCCTGGCAGTTCTCTGTTGGGTACTTGAGCCGATCCCTATCTTTGCGACTTCTGTTTTATTGATCGGGCTAGAATTGTAATTGATTTCCGAAAAGGGCCAATCTGGTTTAGGGATCCAAGTAGAATTGAGGAGATGGGAAAGTTACTTCCCTCACAAGACATACTCTCAACATTTGCCTCGCCGATCATTATGCTTTTTTTGGGGGGCTTCTTTTTGGCGATGGCCGCGACAAAGTATCACCTAGATGTCAATCTCGCTCGGGTATTTCTCAAACCTTTTGGTGAATCCCCAAAATTTGTCATGCTTGGGATGATGGTCATTACGGCGGTTTTCTCGATGTTTATGAGCAACACGGCGACCACAGCGTTGATGATCACGATCGTGACTCTTGTTCTCCGACTGTTCCCGAATGATGACTTGGGTAGGACGGCGCTGGTTCTGTGCATTCCATTAGCTGCGAACATAGGAGGAATTGGAACCCCCATTGGTTCACCACCTAATGCGGTTGCCATGAAGTATTTGGTAGGTGAGCAAGCGATAAGTTTTGGTGGATGGATGACGTTCGGAGTCCCTTTCTCGATCAGCTTGCTCGCAATTGCTTGGATATTGTTAGTGACCCTACTACCTTCTAAACAAGACCGGATTAAGCTCGTAATTGAGAGTGAGTTTCGCCGCACTCCACGCGCGTGGGATGTTTACATTTGTTTTGCCCTGACCATCTTGCTCTGGCTTACGGGCTCCTTGCATGCAATGAATTCTTATGTTGTTGCGATGATTCCTATAGCTGTTTTTCTGGTCAGCGGGGTGATTGGGAAGCAAGACCTCAAAAATTTGAGCTGGGATGTCTTATGGTTGATTTCTGGAGGAATCGCTCTGGGGCTTGGTCTGGAGTCAACAGGACTCAGCCATACTCTCATTGCCAATCTCCCTTTCGCTGAATTGTCAACACTAGTGATTGTAGTGATGGCAACAGTGATGGGGCTCTTGATGCCGACATTCATCTCCAATACTGCAACAGCAAATTTACTACTGCCGATCATATCAACTCTTGTGGCAACAGTGAGCACCCTTGGAGAAATTGGTGGTTCAAAGTTGCTAGTTCTTCTGGTCACCTTTTCTCGTTCGCTAGCGATGGCGTTACCAGTCAGCACACCTCCAAATGCGTTGGCTTATGCAACAGGACTACTCGCAAATCGACAACTTCTACAAATTGGTGCGTTGATTAGTGGGATTGGTTTGGTGGCTTCTTATCTGTTGGCAATGTTGCTTTGGCCAATTGGATTCTTCTAACATTTATCCTAGTTGTGCTTGTCAGTCTTCTGCAGATGCGGTATTTAAGGTTTTCAAAAAAGATTTGTAATTAAAGTGATAGAGAAATTAATCCATGGCCAAGAATATTACCCCACGAAGTGACAACTACTCCCAGTGGTATCTGGATGTTATCAAAGCAGGTCAGCTGGCTGATTACGCTCCTGTCAAGGGATGCATGGTCATTCGCCCGAGCGGCTTTGCAATCTGGGAAGCAATGCAGGCGCGGCTGGACAGAATGTTCAAAGAAACGGGACATGTAAATGCCTACTTCCCGCTGTTGATTCCGCAAGAGTTCCTGAACCGAGAAGCTGAGCATGTTGAGGGATTCAGCCCAGAGTGTGCGGTGGTGACAATTGGGGGAGGTAAAGAACTGGAAGAGCCATTGGTCATCCGACCAACTTCCGAAACAGTGATTGGCCACATGTATGCGCAGTGGATTAATAGCTACCGAGATCTGCCGGTTTTGATCAACCAGTGGGCTAACGTGATGCGCTGGGAAAAGCGAACCCGACTTTTTCTCAGGACTTCGGAGTTCCTTTGGCAAGAGGGACACACTGCCCATGAAACCTATGAAGAAGCTCAGGAAGAGACACTCAAGATGCTGGAGGTGTATCGAAGCTTTCAGGAGGACGACCTGGCGATTCCAGTAATTCCAGGCAAAAAATCGGAGGCTGAGAAGTTTCCTGGTGCTCTATCCACCTACACGGTGGAAGCAATGATGCAGGATGGTAAAGCTCTTCAGAGTGCGACTTCTCATAATCTGGGGCAAAATTTTGCCAAGGCTTTTGAAATTCAGTTCTTGGATCGAAACAACCAGCAATCACTGGCTTGGACTACTAGTTGGGGTAGTTCGACACGCATGATCGGGGGACTGATCATGACCCACTCTGATGATGACGGTCTTGTCCTACCACCTAGTATCGCCCCTGTAGCAGTTGCTCTTGTTCCCATCTTTGCAAACGATCAGGAACGGAGTCAGACGCTTGAGTTTGCAGAGAAGATCAAGCAACGTTTAGCAGAACATTTGGATCACTTGAGAATTCAAATTGATGATCGAGATAATCTTCGACCAGGAGATAAGTTTTTTCATTGGATTCAACAAGGCGTGCCGGTTAGGGTGGAAATTGGCCCAAGAGATGTCAAGCAGCAGTCCGCAATGGTTGCTCGAAGAGATGTGCGTGATAAAAAATTAGTGCCCTCGGATGAGATTGCAGATCATGTGATGAGCCTGTTGCAGCAGATTCAGCAGGATCTCTATCAGAGGGCTCTTGATTTCCGAGAGGGAAATACTCGAACAGCCAAAAGTTATGGAGAATTTAAAGAAATTCTTCAGCAAGAAGGTGGATTTATTCGGGCACACTGGAATGGCACGAGAGAGGTTGAAGATTTGATCAAAAATGAGACCAAAGCAACGATTCGATGTATCCCTCTAAACGATCAACCCGAAGCTGGGAAGTGCATTTTGACTGGGGAACACTCCCAGCAAGAAGTAATTTTTGCAATTGCCTACTGACAACCGAAGAGAAGCAGTTACAATATTTGGGTGTCATGAAAATCATTCTATCTTCATCCATTTTGAGGCCGTAAATGATTAGCTATTCCCACGTGAAACTGCTTCCATCCTCCCCCGTTTCGCTTCCTAAAACCTTCTTACTCTTACTCATCATTACTGTTGTGGCTACTGTTTCAGTAGGTTCTGCACAGGCACAGTCAAAAGATGACCTACAAGCTTTGATTCGGGCTTCAAAGACGCGAGCTGCCCTTGTACAGAATGTTCAGCAAGCTGTCGTGCACATCAAGGTTGAGAAGGAGATTGCAAACACTGGCAGAAATACTCCAAATAATCCTCTCGATCTCTACAATGATGAGTTCTTTGAGCGTTTCTTTCCAGGCATGCGCCCCCCAAGAGGTCGTGGTAACGACCGATTCCGTCAGGAAGGAATGGGGTCTGGTTCAATTGTCCGTTCAGATGGTTATATTCTCACCAATCACCATGTGGTGGGAGAAGCGGATAAGATCATCGTTCAGTTATTCGATGGTAGAGAACTTGAGGCCAAGTTAATTGGTACTGATCCCGAGTCTGACATCTCCGTGATCAAAGTTGATGAGCAGGGTATGCCTGTGCTGGCGATGGGAGACTCAACTGAAATTTTGGTAGGAGAGTCCGTCATAGCTGTAGGAAATCCGTTTGGCCTCACTCAGACGGTGACCTTCGGGATTGTCAGTGCCAAAGGTCGCACCGGAATTGGAATTACTGAATACGAAGATTTCATTCAAACTGATGCTGCGATCAACCCGGGAAATAGCGGTGGTCCCTTGATTAATTTAGAGGGTAAGATTGTTGGGGTGAATACGGCGATCTTCACCAGAAGTGGTGGCTATCAAGGAATCGGCTTTGCGGTTCCGATCAATATGGCTCGCCGAATTATGAATGACCTGATTGATGAGGGCCGAGTTTCCAGGGGATGGTTGGGGGTTGGAATTCAAGATGTCACTCCTGAGCTGGCCAAGGCCTTCCGGCTGAAAGATAACAAAGGGACACTGATCACAGGGGTTATGCCGGGGACACCTGCCGAAAAAGCGGGCCTCCAAAAAGGAGACGTGGTGCTGAAACTCAATGGTGAGGTTGTTGAGAACAGCAACGCCCTGAGAAATGAGATTGCTGACGCCCGAGCAGACGCTACTGTTGAGTTAGAATTGGTGCGGAATGGTGCCCCGATGAAAATGATGGTAACTTTGGATGAGCGACCCAAGCAACCATCCAGAATGGCAATTCCTCAGGAACCTCCTACACCAACACCTCAACTTGGTTTTTCAGTTCAAGAATTGACCCCAGAGATGGCAGAGCGCTTAGGCTACACGCAGGTACAAAGCGGTGTTGTCATCACGGAAGTAGAACCAAATTCTTCAGCCTCTGAAGCAGGGCTGAGGGCTGGAATGCTGGTTGTTGAAATGGACCGTCAGAATATAGACAATTTAGCTGATTTTCGCCGTGTGGGCAGTGAACTTTCCCTGCAAGATGGAATCTTGCTGTTGGTGAGAACTCAACAAGGTTCTCAATACATCTTTTTGCAGGGGGACTGACACGTTCTTCAACTTATAACCTGCCTTGGTCTGTGAGGGATCAGGCAGGTCCTTCTGCGAGCCATAACTTTGATGGATCATCACAGCAATTATCTGCTTGTCTCAAATGTGAGTGACGCCTCATTTGCAATTGGTGTCGCCCACGCCCGCTCTCAAAAAATAGATATCTCTGATATTGTTGGCCTGAAAACCTTCGTCAACAGCGAGTTTTGTCCTCGTTTCCTGCTGGATGATCCGACCGAGGAGAATCTTGGTTTTGGTCTTCAAGGCAAGTCTGTGTATATCCTCTCCACCAGTTCCGCACACTACACTCGCAATGAGTTGGCGATGCGCAATTGCCTACTTGCTTCAGCTGCCAAAGAAAATGGAGCTGAGTTTGTTGCCTTGGTCGAACCAGATCTCTTTTATTCTGCCCAAGACCGCGGGCCGAGAACTCGTAACCATCCACAAGCATTAGATTTTACTTCTAAGGTAAAATTTGTTGGGCAACCTTGTTCTGCAGAACTCTACGCACAGATGCTGAAAGCAGCTGGGGTGGACCTAGTGATGACGGTTCACAACCACAAGCCAGAGGTAGTGAAAGAGATTTATCAAAATGTTTTTGCAGGCGAGCCATCAACCGGAAAACCACGTTATATCAATTTGGATATCGCTCATATTGTCGCAAATTACGTGTTGCGATCCGGGTTGGTTCGGCTTTGGAATTACGGTGAACACGTCGGCTTTGTTGCCCCAGATGATGGGGCTGTTGATTTTGTAAGGAAGGTTCAAGAATTTTCTGGATTGCGAAATTCTGTACTTGTTACGATGAAGAAGACACGCCATGGTCAGCGAGATGTTGAGATTGATGCTTCTGATGATGTGAGCCTTCTCAAAAATCGGGATGTCTTCATTCTAGATGATATGGTTCGTACTGGGGGAACCATTGCGGCTAGCGTAAAAATGTTGGCTGAAAATCCTGCATGTGCCCCAGAGAAAATCTTCTTCTACAGCACCCACACCTACATTTGTCCAGAGGCAAGAGAAAATCTCAATTCTCCCTACCTGACACAATTCATAACAACCAACACTATCCCAAATGTTCTCAACCGAGATGACCAAGGTCGATTGCGTAAAAAGACTGTTGTACTGAAATTGGAACCCTGGATCGGTCACGCTGTTCAACATTGTCTGGAATATGGGGAAAACCCTGATGAAATTTATGATGCCTCCAGTGTTGGACATGCGGATGGATTTTACGCAGTGGACATTTCTTCTAAGAACCCGATTTCTGACCGCTCTCAACTTGGTCAATATGAGATGATGATCTGACATCATGGAAAACGAAAACGTCCTAATTCTTGGCCTGGGTGGGGTCGGTATGCACCTCACCAAGAGGCTGAGTAATGAAGGCCATGCCGTCACAGTGATTGAAACAGATCCCCATCTGATCCGTCAAGCCAGTGAACAACTGGATGTTCGGATTGTTTCGGGCAACTCTATGCAACTGCAACTTTGGGAGCATGCTCGGGCAAAGCAAATGGACTTGATGCTGGCTGTCACAAATGACGACGCCACAAACATGATGGCTGGTCTGATTGCTGATAAGTTTGGAATCAGAAGGAAGATTGCTCGGGTACGTTCACTGGATTTTGAAAAGGGAAGTGTACTGCCTGCAGAAGAACTCAAGATAGATCTGATGGTCCACCCAGAAGAACTGGTCGCGAAGGAAATCGAGCGGTTGGTATTGAGGGCTTCGGGAAATGACATGATTGATGTTTGTGAGGGACGAATGAAAGTGCTTGGTCTACGCGTGACTGAGCAGACTCCCATCGCCTGGAAAACTCCCAGGGAACTAGCGGCTGTTTATCCTTTCCCATTTCGCTTGGTTGCGATCGCTAGGGGCATTACTACGATGATTCCTGGAGCCAGCGATGTCGTGAGACCTTTTGACCAGGTCTTCTTATTTGCTCTTGAACAAGACATACCCCGCATCATGCGTGAGATGGGAGTGCAGCAGCGGACTCTTCAAAGAGTGATGATTCTAGGAGGTGGGCGAATTGGTCGTCGTGTTGCCCAGTTGCTAGAAGGTTCAATGAGTGTGGTGCTGGTTGAAAAAGATATTCATACTGCAGAAGAATTGGCAGGGATGCTGAGGAACACTCAGGTGATTCACGGAGATGGTACAGATGCCAATACATTGATCAACGCCAATCTTGATGAAA
>JACLAC010010324.1_pt1 | contig 10575 bp, 7 predicted proteins | sample 8027881 | NCBI WGS metagenome assembly JACLAC01 (sample SAMN15725517, study PRJNA655200) | protist metagenome | isolation source: fluorescence activated cell sorting (FACS) single amplified genomes of... | place: Spain: Blaines Bay Microbial Observatory, Mediterranean Sea | collected 2016-01-19 | reverse complement strand
CATCAGAGCCTCTCAAATTATAGGAGTGAATGCCTGGTATCTTTAGAAAAAAGAGGGGGGGAGCAGACTAAATTGCAATTGTCAAAAGATAGGCAGCATCTGAGATTGTTGTGGCTGACAGAGTAGCTGAAATTCAGCTAGACGAACCCTTTGATAGCATTAACATGTGCTTGAATTTTGAGTGGCTTTGATGATTCTTGATTGCACTCTTTTTCAACACTTAGGCGAATATCTGAGATCAACTGGGGGGTCAGATTCTTGAAAACGAGTGACATCGAATGTGATGATGAGGTGATATTCCAGAACTCCTCAAAGTTCTCAAATTGCCTAATTACTTGAATTTGTTTGCACTCAGTTAATTTTAGATCTGCGTCATTCCAGAGCCTCTTAAGTTCATTTAATTTGGAAACTTCTGCTTTAGGTGGCAGTTGATATTCGATTTTTCTTTTCTGCAACTCACGATGTAGCGGCGCAAGTGGCATACCTCCTCCAAAAATATCCCAGACATAAGCTGCGATGACACCTCCAGGTTTGACTACTCTCTTCATTTCAGCCAGAGCATGTTCTGGTTCAGGTACAAAAAAGAGGACCAGTGCCATTGTTGCAGTGTCCATAGAGTTATCCTCACACGGGAGAGACATTGCATCTCCAGTCTGGAAAGTCACAGATTGTTCGATGGAGCGATGTTTTGCAAATTCAATTTGTGCCTCTGAAGGATCAATGCCCAATAAATGACTAGGAGAGAAAAACTCAGCCACTTGGGCTGTGAAAGCCCCACTGCCGCATCCAATATCAATCCAATTCAGTCCACCAGAAGGGTTTAGCCATTCAAGGAAATGTGTTCCAACCAGTTGGCTCCAGACCCCCATCATCCGTTCGTATTTAGCACCGTCTTCAAAAGTATTTGTTTGGTAGATCATTAGACCTATTTAGAATAATTGAAGGGATTCTCTTTGATGACTATCTGCAATATGCACCGGTCTTGACAACCCCACCGTTTTCGACCGTCTTGCTCTCAAAGTCATAGCAGTCGTTACCAGTGGGTGTGTAGCGAATATAGTAATCGGTGTTTCCATACTTATAGCTCAAAGTCTTAGTGTTAGCGTTGGTCTGAAACCTTAAATCTGTGACATTAATGGGCTTGCCACTCGTTCGCCCTGGTAGTGGCGAGATCCTTACGGTCTCCAACTTTGATGAGTCGGTCATCCCTACTAAGCACATGAGTATGTAAGGAGCAGAAGGAGAGGTATGATAGCGGTAACCAAAGTTGTCATCTGTGGTGTGATTACACAACCCCAAGGTGCTAAGAGGACTGCCATCAGGAGCATTGTCTCCATAAATCGGGTAGCCATCAAATGCCCAGCCGATAATTGGATTTGCATCCTTGTTTGCCATTTGATTAATCATACACGTGGGCTTTTTATGGTAATGATAATCATCCCCGCGACCTGAGTGGCCACCACAGTTGTCCAACTGTCCAAGTGCGTGTGTATCTTCCTTTGAATCGTAACTCCAATTGTTGATATTTAAATCTCCCCCACTTGAATAGTCGTAAATCGGAACACCATTGACTGCAACTCCCAAAGCCGCATCTCGAGTTGTGAAGCTTCCGGAGGTAATTGGACTTGAGGAGAGTGCAATGGGGCTGGTGTAGTCTTTGGCCGGAACTGATGTCTGCTCGTTTGTGGCCGTAATGCCATTCATCAAGTCATGGCTTGGGTATGTGTCAGAGGCCAAATATGCATGGTTATTGTCGCAACTGACAGTAACTTCAGATCCAAACCCAGCATCGACAATAGAATTTTTGATTGCTGTACAACGATTAGTATCAATAGCTGGGGAGGTGGGAGTAGAAACAGAATTGGATTCAACGATGTTGATAACCCCTCCCATTGATGAATGTAGACCACAATTATAATAGAGGGTGGAAGGTGCATCAGTGGGTACCGTGAAAGTCAAGGTACCATTTGTCGCTCGGGCACCTGTAACTCCTGATGAGTATTCATTGCTATAATTTCCTCCCCCTAGTGTCGTCCCAATGAATAGAGGGTGATTGTTTGTGGAGGAATCTTCTACGTTGAAATAATAAGTATAGCCTTCCTTGAGTCTTATTGACTTTGTTTCTGTGCCATCGACATAATATTTGTTCGAATAGCCGGATGAACTCACAGTGATTTTAAATGTAGTCCCGTCAGCACTGTAGGTCGCAGAGAGATTTTCATCTTTTGCACTGCCTCCTCCACTTCCTCCGCAGGACCAGAGAAAGCTGGCAAGAAGTAATGTGCTTATTGATGTGCTGAATTTATTTGAATAAGTAAATGATTTCATTGTCTTAATAAATTAATGGAGTGATAGATTCTTAATGCTTTTTCGCTGTGTTTTACTGCTGAAAAGTATCAGATAGTTTAGTTCAATTCCAATTCCTTCTGTAAAATTTTTATGATCATTGGGAGCGAGCTTAAAGCCACAGAGATTGCCTAATTATGGCAAAAGGTCCAACAAGATTGAGCTGCGGAATTTTGTACAGATAAAGTGAAATTCAGGTTAGAGGGTTAGGATATTATTATTCAGGCGACATTTACCCGAAAGAAGAAGTCAGTTTTATTTCCAAGGAACAATTGATTTTAATCAGTAATAATATGATGGCGGTGTAGATGGTGGGGAGGGTGCGGGTGATGTTTCTGCCAGAACTGTTGAAAGAGATGTATTTATTACTCCTCCCATTGATGAATGTAGACCACAATTATAATAAAGGGTCGAAGGTGCATCGTTTGGCACAGTGAAGATCAATATTCCACTTGTAGCCCGGCTATTTGTGATTCCTGATGAATATTCACTGCTATAATTTCCTCCCCCTGATGATGTCCCAATAAACAGAGGGTGACTGTTTGTTGAAAATTCGTCGACGTTAAAATAATAGGTAAAGCCTTTCTTCAAATTCAATGACTTAGTTTGTACGCCGTCTACATAATATTTATTTGAATAATAGTCTGGTGACTTCACGGTGATTTTAAATGTAGTCCCGTCAGCACTATATTCTGAAGATGATTGACTAGCAGGATTTACCGTACAGCTATTGTAGGCGTAACTCCCGGTCAAATTTCCATCGGAACAACTTCGGGTTTCGCCGGTACAAGTACTTCCAAAAGCTGCTGAAGATGCTTGATAGGCTGTTACCGCGCTTCCGTGAGCAACTGTTTGGCCGTTGAAAGAGCAGCTGGCTGCGACCGCCACTGCACAGCTTGTATTGGTGTAGGCTCCACTCAGTGTTCCATCGGAACAACTTCGGGTTTCGCCGGTACAAGTACTTCCAAAAGCTGCTGAAGATGCTTGATAGGCTGTTACCGCGCTTCCGTGAGCAACTGTTTGGCCGTTTAAAGAGCATCTGGCTGCGACCGCCACTGCACAGCTTGTATTGGTGTAGGCTCCACTCAGTGTTCCATCGGAACAACTTCGGGTTTCGCCGGTACAAGTATTTCCAAAAGCCACTGAAGATGCTTGATAGGCTGTTACCGTGCTTCCGTGAGCAACTGTTTGGCCGTTCAACGAGCAACTGGCTGGAGCTGATTCATCAACGATGGAAGTTGGCGTTTCGGTGTTGACTGCTGTCACTATCGCAGTGGTAGCTGTGCTGACATCATATTCTTCATCACTACTGTTCGCAGCTGCTGTCATTGATTCAGTTGTTGTTGTTTGAATCGTATCGACGTTAACCGTCATTTCTGTAATCCTCTTGGCCCCAGCGATTACACCAGCCCCAAGTCCCACCAATACAATGTCCCTTGCGGTTTTATCTGTGTTCGTGGTCATGACTACCGTAGTTGTCGTCTGCACAATACTTCTGACATAGATGGTCTCGATTTCAGTTGCTGTTGCTCCAGCTGTAGGAAGACTACTGACCAGTGCCGTGGCCAATATTTGCAGAGTCGTGCTGCTGCTGGCAGATTTTGTGGCAACTCTAGTTGTTAAGCTCTTCAACAAGCTTGAGAAGTTTGGCGGCAGAACGGCAACACGTGCAGCAGAGTGGTAACTGACCAGTGATGCTTGGCCGGCCACATTGGATAGCAGAGACTCAATGATGGTGCTGAGGGCAGCCTGCATGTGGTTTTCGTTCAGTCCAGCAGTAGCAACCGCATCGAAAGCACCATCAAAGGCTGCTGGAATCACATTGAGTAGATCATTTTTTTCACTACCTGCGGCAGTTCGTGCACCGGCTTTTGCTGCCTCAGCAAGATCTTTAGAGAGATCAGCTTTTATGAGATCTGACTCCAGCTGGTTGGCGACAGTTGAAAGGGCATCCTTAACATTAAATCTCACGCTAGTTGGACTGGCAGGAGAGAGAGCGGAGAGATTTTGGATGCCAGTGGTCACTGTTAGGCTGTAGGCACCATCACTTAGTTCCCCCACCGGATTAACTGTCCAAATGATATTGTCTGTGCTTTTGATCGAGATTGGATAGCAATTACCGCCATTATCAGGACTCAATTGGATACTACCTTCACAAGCAGCATTAAGATTGTTGCCCGTCAACCCAGTTACAGCTTCACTGAATTTCAGGGAGTAAACTGCATTTCCAACCACAGTTGAGTTATCTCTAGGGTAAGAAATTGTAACCTGTGGGGAGAGATTTGCGGTGTTCTCACCTCCACCTCCTCCACTACAAGACCATTGAAAGCTAGCGAGCAATATAAGAGTGATCAGAGGGCTAATTTTCTTTGAGATCATGTTCAATTTCATAAGTTAAATTTTGTTTGGCTGTTGAGCATGCTTGTGCATGGTTTACGGCAAATTTCTTGTTAAAAGATTAAAAGACACCTCTATCACTTAAGAATATTGGATAGATTCAGTCAAACCAATTTCCAGTATCTGATTTCTTTGGGCTTGGTAGGAAAGGTTATGCCTGTTGGGGTCACTTGATGGGAGTCAAAAGCATTACAGGACTCAACAGCATTTAAGTGTGATAGTTATTGATCAGAATTGCACAGAGTAATCCGGGATAATTAAATTCTGGCTTAACGACTGGCTTCTGTTGTGTTGAACAAATCAGTCCAAATTTAAAACGTGATACATGAACCTAAAGGGGATAAAACTGACTTTTTATCTGTGTTAAGGGGATCAAGAGGAGGAAAACTTACATAAAAATTAAATTGCTTCACGAAATATAGGATTATTTAGTTGATCTAAACTAGTGTTTGCCCTGCATGTTGCCACTCTGAATCCCGAATAATCCATTCTCTTTCACTAAGTGGTGCACCGTGAACTTTAAACAGAAGCCATTCGAGGAACTGAGCAACGAATTCAGGTTCAAACAAAGCTCCCGTTGCTTTATATTGCCTCTCTAATTTATTCTCTTTTTAAATCTGCATCCCATCCACCTTTAGCCATAATCCCTCCATCCACATTAATATATTCTCCCGAAATGAAAGATGCTCCGTCACTGGCTAGAAAAGAAGCAACTTGCCCAATTTCTTTTGGATCCCCTACTCTGCCTATAGGAATATCTTTACCAAATAATTCCATACTTTCTTCAATATCTCCTGTAATTGAAGTTCTTACCATAGGAGTATTAAATGTTCCTGGATTTATAGCATTGATCCTAATATTACTCTTGATGTAATCTAGGGACATTTGTCTTGTTAGAGAAAGTACTGCACCCTTACTTGCAGCATAAGAAGGTACTAATTTTTGAGATTGCAATCCCTGGACACTTGAAACGTTTATAACGACTCCTTTTCCTAATTTTTTCATATGAGGAATAGAATATTTACTCATCAAGAAATAACTTTTTAAGTTTATATTTATTACTGCATCCCACATATCTTCAGTAGTGTCTTCAACATTTTTATAAGATGCAGGAGGTTGAATACCAACATTATTTACAAGAATATCTAATCTTCCAAGAATATTTGTACATTCTTCAACAACTCTTACAGATGATTCTGATTTACTAAAATCAGCTTCAATAAAAATTGCTTTTCTTCCTTGAGCATCTAAATCCATAACTGCTTGATTACCATGCTCTTTTGAAATATCAGCAATACAAATAGTAGCTCCATCTTCGGCTAGAACATCAGTGATTCCTCTTCCAATTCCTTGGGCTCCTCCAGTTACAATTGCAACTTTTCCTTTATGATCAATCATGTTGATCCTTTCTAAGTTTCTTCCCCAAAAGTATACACGATTTAAATTCAATATATATTAACACCAACCTGCAAACCTGTCGTTTTTGAAATGTAGGCTATGCCGAATGAAGATCAAAACGTAATGAATTTTTACAATGATTATGAAAAACAATTACTGTTATAGCACGAATACTATCGGGGTATTGGCTGACAACATCCTGCAAAAATTCTGAGAGTCGTCCAACGATAATGACTTGCCATCTCTTAGCGGCAAATCTCTACGCCAGCGCACGTCCGATTCCGGTGCCCCCACCAGTAATTAAGATATGTTTTTTTTAATCATCTCTCAGGCAATCCCTTTGATTGCGTTTGCATGGCCATGGACAACAACAGATCCATTGGAATCATAATCTAGTTCCCTTTCTACATTGGACCGGATCTCAGCAACTGTTTGAGGACTTAACTCATCCAAAACGGTAGTTATTGCTTGAACAGAAGCATTTATATCCCAAAATTCATCAAAGTTTTTGAATGTCCTACTGACCTTGATTTGCTTACATTCAAGGGAACGCATACCCGCTTCGGTCCAGAGTTTTTGAAGTTGATGCATGCTCGAAACATCAGAACTGGGAGGCAGAGGATAATCGATACCTCGTTTACGAAACTCTGCATGGATCGGGTCTAAAGGCAGACCTTTACCGGGAATATCCCAGACATAAGCTGCAAGAGTGCCTTCAGATTTGACGACTCTCTTCATTTCAGCCATTCCAAGAACTGGATCTGGTAAAAAGAAGAGAACCAGCGCCATGGTTGCTACATCGAATGAGGATGGTTCACATGGGAGATCTGTGGCGTCTCCACTTTGAAAAGTCGCTGAATGCGCCATGGAGCGTTTACGAGCGAATTCGATTTGATGGTCAGAGGGGTCGATTCCCAATAATTTTGAAGGAGAACAAAGTTCAGAAATTTGAGCAGTGAAGGCTCCTGTACCACAGCCAATGTCGATCCAACTTTGTCCACTTGCAGGGTTCAGCCACTCAATGAATTCTTTGCCAACAATTTGGCTCCAAACCCCCATCACTCTCTCGTAAGTATTCCCGTCTTCAAAAACAATTTTTTTGTCACTCATCGGATCCCCTCAATTAGTAGAAGTGGATGTGTAGTAGCTGGAAACAGAATTACTGGGAATTCGGATAGTGCTTATTGGTAGCAGCAATATCAAATCTAAATTAAGAAATGAATTATAGGACTTTTCAGTTGTTGGATGAGTACTAGGACATTGAACAATTCTCTGTATTTGACAATCTAGTGAATTAATTCTGCTTAGGAAATTGGTTTGTCGGAGATGGATGAGTTAGCAAGAGCCTGAGATATAAATCAATCAGCAATGATCTTTCAGAGAAAGGGAGGGAACCATCACCACAAAGTGTGCCAGAGACATTTTAGTTATTATAAAGATCTCCATATCTCTCACCAGCAGTCGAAATTTAATTAATGCTTGCAATGCTAATAAATCTTACAAAACCTATTCACGCCAGCTCTTAGAGCTTTGATGGGTATGTTCAAGATTTATGTGAATCTGAATGATTGGATAGAGGCAGGTTGGATTGGGAATGCTATGAGCTTCCTTGAGATACTTCGGCCATTAGAAATTTTCTGTACTCTCAAAAACTATCTTTGTTGAGGAAGGGTTGAGCCTCTTTTACTAGAAAAGTTAATGAATAAGAGTAGTTTAGAGAATCCAAAGAAGACGCTCAGTGTAGAAAACAATAGCTTTTTCAGACCTCTAGACTAAACAAGGCCTGTTCATACACCCCCCCCTCTGTATTGCTAGCTTGTTAAAGCTGAGCTTTGAGCTTCAAGGCCTTGAGCAACTCATCATATTTTCCTGCAATGGCTAGCATCCCGATAGTCGCTCTCAGCATGCCCTCCCAATCATTGGGAGCCTTCTCCATAACTTCCAGTAGTGGTAAAGCTTGATGCCGCTCAAAGACTTTCAGCTTGTTGCATAACTGGTTTAGAGCTTTCAAAGCCGTCTCAAAATCCTTTGCCTCGAGGGCTCTCTCCATCAACTGCAGATACTTGCTGGCAACCAGATCCGCTTGAATCTCTAGGCGTCTGGCTCGAGCCTCCTGAGCTTCTAAAAGAGCTGTTCTCACCTTCGGATGTCTTTTGAGGCCGTAGCCGACTTCTGAAGGATAATGGGTCTGATAGCCTGCTCTTCTAACAGCCTCAGCGGCATTTCCACTCAGCAAATACTCTGAGAAAAAACGCTCCTGTTTCCATGTAAGGTTCCTAGCTTGATGCATGTTGATCCTATTGATCCTAGTAGGCTATTAGATTACTGGTAACCAAATTTGACTGCGTATGAAAATCAATTAGGGGAGGTAAGAAAAATAGGTGCGGGGGTTAGGTGATCCTTTCCCCCATGGTAAATATTGAAACTGACTTACTGAAAAATAATCATCCCAGATCAGTTTCACGCAAAACCTCAATAGGCACCCTAATTCTTGGCATTCATGATTGCATCAGCACCCTCATCTGACATGTGAATCATTAAGTGCTCAATCGGAGTTTTTGCAGCCATAATCCAAGATTCAAAGGGGTTCGCAGGATCATACTTTGTTGACATTGCTCCTGACTTACCAACCGGCAGTGGCAAAATCATTATATGAGGAGAAATTTTAACCATTTTAGGACCACTATCTCGTTCAAAAATCTCAATCATACCATCTCCACCTAGGTCAACCATACCCTCACTTACGGCCATTCCTGCTAACATCCAAGCCATACCTGGTGCTGTAGGGTAGGGTTTGGAGGGTTTCATAGGATTTTTTTCATTTAGCCAAGCACTAAAAAATGCCCAAGCATTCTGATCTAAGCAAAGTGGGCTGGGTACAGGTTCAATTGGTCTCCCTAGTCTCAGACTTGAAAAACCTGTTGCAAGACAAGTGTATTCTCCTGTACCCAGACGCAACAAAGTCATCTTACCACCTTGGGATTCATCCCAGCCATAAATCGTAGCAGTATCTGTGATTACAGGCGGAGCTGCTAGTAAGGCATCTTTTATTTGATTTTCTTTCCAGTCATGGCCCCCTCCAAGCGCCTTGAACGCGAGCATTGTAAAAAATAGCGACATCGTCAGAAAAATTCTAATCTTCAACATGATGAGTCTCCAAAATAATGATTATTCGATAAAAAGATTTTAGTCTAGTAAAGCATTGGACTAAAAAATTGTTTTTCTACCAATAGGTAGTTTATTGTCAAGTCTTGTTTAAAAACTTATATTGTAGCAAATATCCTATATTCTGCAGAAGAACTTAGGTACAAAGGGAGGTGTCACAAGTTTTAAAATGAAACTGAAATAGTCCATTGAAATCAAAATTTTTAGTCCAATCTACTGAAAACTCATGAAGGGTCCTCAGATGATTCCCTCTGGTTGCTTGAACTGAAACTTAGCTTTTGAATTATTTAACTAAGTAAATGGTAGTCCTGATAGGCTGCTAGATGATTGGTATCTAAATTGAACTAAATGTGAAAATCAATTAGAGGAGGTAAGAAAAATAGGTGCGGGTACTAGTTGCTCTCCCCCTCCCCTGTCTCACTTCACTAATCTCTTGAGCTACAGTGCTGGGTTTCAATCTTTGAAATAGCTTCATCTGAGTTCCGAGACGGATACCGCAATTTGCTTCTAAGTTCTAAGCTTCTGTCTCTTTGGAGGATTCGTGTAAATTCGCAGTGATGAATGATTGAAAACAAGAAGAATTTGGTCTAATTCAGAGGTTCGATGACGCATGACACTTCTTCCGCAAAGGTCTATATATAATCCTTTGAAACAGGATAGAATCTTTCATTCTGCTGTATGACTTTCTGGAAAGATCTGTCACCTGTCATGAAATGTCCTCAAGGCCAGAGAAATACTGGGCTGGAAGGCATGACACTTCCGTGACAGATCTCAAAAACATGACACATCTCGTGACATCAACGTGACAAAAACAGACGACAACAAAAGCCAAGACACTAACTGGACTGTGCTTGGAAAAGAAGTGTCATGAATCAGAGAAGTGTCATGCTTTCCGTCATGCTTTACTTCGGGGGATAAGATCACTGCAATGACTGCAACGTAGATCCTGATGAAAGCAGAAGAAATCTACAAATATACGAGTAAATCATTTGCAAAAGATACTGATTTAAATATTGATTTTGGAGTACAAGTCATTTGAAAACTTTGTAGAAAGCCTACTTCCCTGTCCTCCAACCCTGCAACTAAGTTGTATCTGTAGCGGCGCTTCCTGAGTATCGCTCGACAAGTGCTAGTTTCCACTACAAATCAATCTGATTATTCCAGCTGTGATACTAGTTTGGTGCTAGAATTCATTGAAACTAGTCGGGTATTGCTCATGTAACCTTTTGTTATAAATAGTATATTTAGGTAATAACTAGTCGTGATTTT
>JACLAC010004296.1_pt1 | contig 10576 bp, 11 predicted proteins | sample 8027881 | NCBI WGS metagenome assembly JACLAC01 (sample SAMN15725517, study PRJNA655200) | protist metagenome | isolation source: fluorescence activated cell sorting (FACS) single amplified genomes of... | place: Spain: Blaines Bay Microbial Observatory, Mediterranean Sea | collected 2016-01-19 | reverse complement strand
CGCATCAGACTGGATCAGTCCACGATACTCGGCATATAAGTCGTCCACAAATTGTTTATGCTTTTGCGCATTATATTCTAATAAAATACTCCGTTTATCCGGGGGGCCCCCTCGGATGCAATACATAGACGATGCGGTTGTCGCTTTTCTGCCTTCTTCTTTCAAAACCTGTATTTTTGTCGCATCAATGGTACTTAAATGATAGCTCATGATCTCTTCTTTTAGTAAATTAACCAGTGGCATGAGCTTTTTAGCTGATTCAATCATCCATCTGGCCAATGTCTGTCTTCTGATCTTCACCTTGAATCGTTCAAGCCAATATTTCTCCATATGATATAACGGTTGTCGGTCAATGAGTTTCGTAATAACAATATGAGCTAATAATTCTTCACTCGCACCTGCTTTAGGTAGTATGTGAGGACTTAAAGCAGATGTTGTAATCTGATCTTTACATCGGGGACAGGACACTTTCTCTCTTTTCTGTAAGATCCGTTCAAATACAGCAGGGACATAATGAAGCATCCATTTAATCTCAAATCCAACTCGTGTTTTTTGACACCCACACGCACATTGTCTTTCTGACTCCTCAACCCGAACCACCTCTTCTCGTGTGGGGAGATGATCGTGGTTTGCAATACTGGTTTTCGGGTTGCGGGTATGTTCCTGTACCGGTATCCCGCCATTCGGCCCGGGATCACGATCATCATCGTCGTCGTCTTGATCACTATCAACTATATCCTCTAACTCTTTAGACTCGAACAGCGCTTGTTGTCCATCAAATAGGTCGGTAAATCGTTCTGACTTTGTCCCAAATTGGGATCGTTGTAATTGTTTAAGTTGGTGGCGTAATACGTTATAGCTTTCAACCGATTGATTATACTTTTCTTATAATAATAGATACGTTTCTTTAGACACATAGTCGTCTGGTTCACTGTCTCTATTTTTCATCTTCATTACACTCATTTTATACAATATTTACAGGGAATTATTAATAGTATGCAGTAGGATGTATTGCTTGCATTGATGGGGTTTGATGGATACTAATACCAGACAATAACCAACTCAGTTGGTGGGCTGTCAGGTGTTGGGTGTCATCTCGGTTTCTGGGAAACTGGAACCGTCCTTTTTCGACCCGTTTATATAGCATCCAAAACCCATTTCTTTCCCACAATATAATTTTGATTTTATTACCCTGTTTATTTCTAAAAATGAACCATTGGCCTGATGTGGGGTCTTTTTTTAGGTTGGCAGCCACTTCGATGATCAGGCCGTCCAGTTGTTTCCTGAAATCGATGGGCTGTAAATATAGCCAAATTTTTGCATTGAGAAAGCTTAACATCGAATCAGTGGAATCAATGTTTGTAATAGTGATAATCCGTGGTCGGTGTGTAGGGTGAGACGAGTACCATTTTTAAATTCTAGTTCACAGCGTGTGGTGTTATGAGCAGGAACGGGTTGATCTATAGAAAGATTGATCCACTTCTCACTGGTATTGGGTAATGATAGAGAGTCCATCTTACAGTCAGTTTCAGTGTCTACTCAATTGATCCAGTACGTAAACTGAGTTTCTAAAAGGCCATGCCGCTTACAGTATTCGCTTTTTGGTTCATTCGTAGCTACTTTCCACTTCTTGATATATGTTTCCCAAAACTCTGCGAGTTTTGCGCGTCTCCTTTGATGCATGTCGGTTCTCCTTTATTTGCTTGGAGATACTTTCTCATTCATCATTAACTTTTAAAACACGAGGTTTATTGATCGCTTACATTGAAACCATTCATATGATCAGAAAAAATCAACTTAAAGATTCGGATCCCAAATTAACAAACTATGGGAAATTTGTGTCTTTATTAGCCGCTTAAAATAAGTTAAAATATAAAATTAAAAACACAATTTAACCGGCCATTACAGTTGTTATTGTGTTAAATCTAGTTAATGCGACAGAGCCTAACATAATCAATACACCATAAAATATCAATGGATTATATTGTAATTTTTATCTATAAGTTTCGATAAGTAAGTATGCAAATACGTATCGACCGGATCGGTTACAATTCTTCAATATCACCAGAGGCGGATTGGGCTGAATTTACCGACAGTTTAGTTTCAGGAACCTCGTTTGCATTGGGTTTATTATTGTAACCCACATAAGCGCCACTTCCACCAGATGCGACATACCTGATCCCTTCCACACTTCTATTGTAAGCGCTCATCGTCATTAAGCGTATCCTCTTTTTAAGTTATGTGTTTTAAACTTAATTTATGTTTTCTTATTTTGAAAATATAAGCTAATTCTTTGTCCCAATCGTCAATAATGACGCAATTGGAAATAGTGACGAATGTTCATCACTCCAGATAATACCTATTGCATAATTTCCGACGCTGTTTATGCTCAGGGGAATCACGTTTTCTTGGATGGTTTTCTGTTTTTTCTCACCTGAAAATTCATCCACGCAATGGGCACATTGACAAGATTCTCTTAGGTCTTGAGGCGCTAATTTCTGAATCGTCCCATTGTACGAGATAATAATACCGTCTGACTCATTGTAATCAACGGTTAGGGGTTGATATCCTGTGGCTTTAAAGCCTTGTATCGCATTAATTGTTACGTTAGCAAGCTGATGATAGGTTTCTGATAAGAGATGTTTAGGATGGCTACATACAAAGGGCGTTCCTATATCACATTGATGGGTCAATTCGGGTGTGATTGGAAATTGAAAACTATTTTTAATGCCATACTCTTTAATAAAACGTGGAATAAGACTTTCTCCGAAAATCATATGTTTTTTATCACACGCATCACAAGTGAAGAAACTCATATTTTCAGCAATAGCGACAGTGGGTATTTTAAGTTGATCAAACATTTCAATGCCTTTGATGACATCAATAAAGCTAATGTATTGAGGCGTTGTTACAATAACCGCAGCGTCAATTGGAATCAATTGTCCCAATGTGAGTTGGGTATCGCCCGTCCCAGGTGGATAATCAATCAGCAAGTAGTCCAACTCACCCCATTTAGTCCCCTTAAGAAGCTGTGTAATAATTTGACTTACCATGGGACCTCTCAAAATAGCAGCGGTATGTGAATCGTCATTTTCTTGTGTATAGCCAAATGACATAAGCTTAACCCCATCTTTTTCTGGCGCTTGAATTAAGTCACCCTTAATATCTAAATTATCGGTATCCGTATGAACCATTGTCGGTAAGCTGGGTCCATAGATATCCGCATCAAAAAGTCCAACTTTAAAGCCTTGTTGCCGTAATGCAAAAGCCATATTAACCGCTGTGGTCGACTTACCTACCCCACCCTTACAGCTTGATATTGAGATAATATGTTTAACGTGTTTTAGCCCTTCCTCGAAGGAATCTTTTTTTTCGTCTATGGAAATGGTTATTGTATGAACGCCTGAGAGTGATTTGAGTGCACTTTTAACCAATGAATGATATTGATCTTTTTGTAATAATAATGGTTTTGGAATGTTAATATCAATATGAATATCATTTTGAGGTGATATCTGAATATTTGTGACATACCCTGCAGTAAGAATATCTTGTTTGCTCTGAGTATCCACAATACTTTTTAGGGCTCTTATTACTTTTTCTCGATCAATACTATCTTTTTTAGTCATAGGGAGATAGTATAGACAAGTTTTGACCAAAATAGAACTGAATAGTCTAAAGGGGGCGATAATCGCCCCCAGAATACATCTATCCTTCTAATACATTATAAAGCATCGCCAGGACATGAAAAAATATGTATCCAAAAATAAAGCCATACATAAAGCCAATGACACTACCCATAACTGTTACGCTATAAAGTGGGAATATACTAAATAATCCTACAATACCAGGGAAAACACCAAATATTAATGATAACAATGTCAAAACAGCAATAAATATACCGAGTGTAAGTCCACCCGAAATGCCAAAACTCTTTGAACTTAACATGGTTACTTCCCTCCTTTTTTAATTTGGTGTAGACACACTACACCTGATCTAATCCTATACCCGCTTTTACACAGATATAAACATTGCCTTTAGACTGTTTCGAGTTGCTCCTGTTATTTTGACATTGATATAATCGCCTATGTTTACACCAAACGGAGGGTCTAATTTAGGCAAAATAACAATCTGATTGGCATCATTTCGTGTTTGAATATCATCTGTTGATCGTTTTGTACGTAACGCCTCAACCAATACAGTCTGTATTTGTCCAATTTGAGCAGTCTTCTTCCTCAGTGAAATCTCATTTTGAATATCATTAAGCCTCATAATGCGTTTTGTTTTCACTTCTTCTGATACATCATCAGGAAACTTTTTTGCGGCACGTGTATTGGGGCGTTCCGAATACTTAAAAATAAATGCTGAATCAAATTCTACTTTTTTGACAACATCTATAGTGTCTTCAAATTCTTGATCTGTTTCTGTGGGAAACCCAACGATAATATCCGTAGATATATTGGCTGTTGGCATATAATGCCGTGTAAGATCAATTAACGCTAGAAATTCTTCTTTTGTATACGTTCTATTCATTTTATCTAAAACCCGACTATTCCCGGCCTGTAAGGGCATGTGAAGCTGCTTACAAATAGCAGGTTTCTCTGACATTAATTGAAGGAGTTTTTCTGGAAAGTCTTTAGGGTGTGGTGATGTATATCTAATACGTTTAACACCATCAATATCACTTATCATCCGCATGAGATCCGTAAAATCAATCCCATCATATTGATAAGAATTTACATTTTGACCTAACAATGTGACCTGAGAAAACCCTTCAGAAACAAGATGCGTAATTTCTTGAACAATATTATAAGGATCCCGACTTCGTTCTCGTCCTCGTGTATAGGGAACAACACAAAATGTACAGAAATTGTTACATCCCCTCATAATGGCAAGCCAAGCATTAATACCATCTTTTCGTGTGGGTGTAATATCTGAATATGTTTCAAACTCTGATAGTGTAACATCAAAAGATTTATCACCATGCTCCCATGCATTTTCAATTAATTGAGGCAGTTGTTTATAGCTATCCGGACCTGCAATAAAATCAATTTTAAGTTTGGGATCTTCCAATAATTTGGTTTTAAAATTAGTGGCCATACACCCCAATATGCCAACTAAAATAGTCTCTTTTTGATGACGAGAATTTTTGATTTGATGGACACGATTAAGAACTTTTCGATCTGCATTTTCACGCACTGTGCACGTATTTAACATCACAATATTGGCCATTGATTCCTCAGGAACAAGTAAATACTCTTTTTCTGCAAGAATTGTCTTAACCAATTCGCTATCATAAACATTCATTTGACAACCATACGTCTCAATAAAAATCTTTTTTTTCATCTCAGATATACTACATCAAACCCATTCTATTGTGAATTTCAACAAGCTTCGATATCATTGTAACCGTTCTCTGCGAGGCGGTGTAGCCAAGTGGTAAGGCAGTGGTCTGCAACACCTCTATCCCCAGTTCGAATCTGGGCGCCGCCTCCAAAATAAGATATTATAAAGAAATGAAACTCCGACATATTTTAATTAGTAGCAGTATCCTTCTTATTTTTAGTCTTGTTGCATACCAACTTAACGCCCCTGATTGGGTTCATCCGATAAGTATTTTATTCTTTATTAACTGTCTCTTGATTACCTTTTATCACCAGGATAAAACAGCGATGCCGCCTATTCCACAACCATTAGAAACAGTTGAAAAAAAACAATTAAAAGAACTAGAAATTGCCAAGCGTGTTCAACAAGCACTACTTGATGTCGATACACCAAAAATTGAGGGTATTCAAATTGCAAAGCGATGTTCACCGGCAATGACGTTAGGGGGTGACTTTTACACGTTTGTTTCCAACTCGGTTCAATCACTTTCTCAAAAATTTAAATCGCCAGGCATCATTGAATACAATGATATCAAGGAAACAACCTTGGGCATTGCCATTGGCGATGTTGCAGGACATGGGGTATCCTCTGCATTGGTCATGGCCTTATCTTTTGGCATCTTAGGTAAAATTGGACAACGAACAACATCACCATCTGACGTTTTAAAACGCGCAAACGAAGACATTAGACGATTTATTACAAGTTCACAAATTAGCCATGTAACAGCCATTTATTCTGTATTTCATCCTGAAACCAAAATGTTTACGTATGCATCAGCAGGACATAATCCCGCTTTATTAATTAGAAAACACGATTCTTCGATTAACGAGTTATCTGCACAAGGTGCGTTTCTAGGAATGTACCCTGATGAAACATACGATGAACATAAAATTCAACTTGAACCTGGCGACCGTGTAGTGTTATATACTGATGGAATTACTGAGCCAACAAATCATAATCGGGAACTATATGGAGAAAATCGACTTAAAAAATGTTTAATTGACCACTCAGAACAGGATATTGAAACGTTAATTGACACTGTTCTGGATGATGTTAAATCCTTTTCAGGTACAGATGACCTAAAAGATGATCGAACAATTATTATTTTTGAGATTACTTAGATCGGTAATACAACATTTTCGAAAGTCCAAGTGTAATCGTAATAAGGACAAGTCCACATAAAAAATAACCTTTTCTTGGCGTTACAATGACAAATTGATAGGCAATAAGCGGTCCTATAATTCGACTTAAACTACCAACACTTTCATAAATCCCCATGACACGCCCCTGATTATCTTTCGTAATATGAAGTGACAATAATGCAGGCAAAAATGAATTACTGAGCCCAACCCCAATAGACAAAACCGCCATTGTTAGTACCAGTATAAGCAATGAATTAGCAATTGAAATTCCAATAAACCCTAATCCAACACAAATAAGCCCAAATACACAAACTCTACTTAAATTTGTAAACTGACGTCGAACAATACCCCCTTGAATAAATAGGGCAAGAACACCCACGTAGACAAATAACCAACTATTTTGCCGGGGTGTATACTCAAATAAATAATGAGTAAATACCGAAAAAGAGGTTTCAAAACAAGAAAAAATGATCATATATACAAAATATAGAATACAAATAGATCGTATTATCGGCGATGCAAGTAATTTCCACCCCGACGTTAATTTTTCAAATCCAGAGGCCATATGCTTATGACGCTTGGGCTCCTTTAATAAGATGATGGTGAGTACTGTAGCTAATAGAGATAACCCTGCAGCAACCCACGCTGCAGACTCATAAGCCATCGTATCGGTGTATAAAAACCCGCCCAATATAGGTCCTAATAAAAAACCAACCCCAAACGAAATTCCAATAATCGCCATTCCTTTAGGACGATTTTCAGGTGTTGTAATATCAGATACATAGGCACGTGCAACAGCAATATTACCACCCGTAAACCCATCAATTAATCGAGAAACTAAAAACCACTCAAAGGTATGCGATTTTGCCATAATAATATAAGCCAATACTGTGCCTAATTTACTAATTATTAAAATTGGTTTTCGGCCATACCGATCAGATAAATTGCCCAATAGAGGGGCTGCAAGAAACTGGGCAAAGGAATAGGCGCCCATTAAAACGCCAATCAAAAGGGTACTTACCTTAAACTGTAGCGCGAGTTGAGGTAATATGGGAATGATTAAGCCAAAGCCAATAAGTTCTGTTGCAACAATTATAAATAGGATGCCTAATGACTGTTTAAGTGGTGGCGACTCAGACATTCTTTTTTTCTTTCTTAATAATATCGAATACGATGAATAACCGTTAATGGTGTAATATCAAATTTTTTGCAAATATCGGATGTCGTCCATTTATTTTCGTATAGTAGGCTTATATCTATCCCTAGAATATCGTCCCATTTTTTCTTTGTAATGTCTGCTACCATTTTTTTACTATTGTGACGACGACTAACAATGTATATTCCTTTGGATTTCTTTTTATTTGACGATCGACTTGACGATTTTTTTGAAGACATGATACCTCCCATTAAAATAGGCTGTAATTACCTGAAGTAATGATAGCATTTTATCATACGAGGGTCTAAGGGGGATCATCCCCCTTAATAAATTAAGATGTCTTAATTATTTTAATAATTAATTATTAAAAAAAATATTAAAAAATATTTTTTTGATATAGGAAGTATAACTTATTACCTTAAGGGGGCAATAATTGCCCCTTGGATATAATACCCCTTAGACCCCCATATAGTAATAAGATATAATCATGTGTTATGAAACGTTATCTCGATGCGGCCGCATCTAAAAAAACGGATCGACCACCCATCTGGCTTATGCGACAGGCCGGACGATACTTACCTGAATATCGCGCGCTAAGACAAAAATATTCCTTTATGGAAATGATGAAAACACCAGACTTGGCCACTGAAGTAACACTTCAACCCATTCAACGATATGGGTTCGACGCCGCAATTTTATTTTCAGATATTTTGACGACTGCAGAAGCATTGGGCGCAAGACTCACTTTTGTTGAAAAAAAAGGACCAGTTATCAGCAATCCCATACGAACAAATGACGACTTAAGAACACTTAATTCCCAGCCGATTTCAGAATATGCATCATTCGTATATCAAGCAATTACGCAGATACTCCCTGAGATTGCGAAGCATAATGTTCCGTTGATTGGGTTTGCAGGTGCACCGTTTACAGTGGCATCTTATATGGTTGAAGGCGGATCTTCTCCTGACTTAAAAGAGACAAAGCGACTGATTGGAAATACCCCTAAATTATTACATCAATTGCTTGATAAACTCACGATTGAAACAATTGCGTATCTTAGGGGTCAAATTGAAGCAGGGGTCCATGCGGTGCAATTATTTGATACGTGGGCAGGCTTACTCAGTTTTGAAGATTTTAAGACATTTGCATTGCCTTATACACAGCATATTGTCACTCAGCTTAAAACAGACTATCCCCATATTCCTATAACTGTATTTTGTCGACACAGCACAACATTCTCACCCTTATTATGCCAGTTACCGATTGATGTCATTAGTTTGGATTGGCAAACGGACCTTCATTGGGCAAAAGCCTCTATTCCAGATCATATTGCCATTCAAGGAAATCTTGATCCAGGCTTATTATTGGCCTCTCATGATATTCTTACAAAACGAGTTAAAAATATACTAAACACAATGGCAGATCGAACCGGATTTATTTTTAACCTGGGCCATGGGGTTACGCCAGATATTCCGATTGATGCCGTTAAACGCGTGGTTGACGTGATTAAAGGTTATTAATACGTCATTTTAACAGTGCCTTGATTAACAACACACTGACAACCTAATCGCTTTCCACCTTCCATTCCTAGATCTTGTTCTTCTTGATTAAGTTCCGAAAGATTTTCCATCCCGTCTAAAACTTCTATTTCACAGGTGCCACACACACCATTTGAACACCCAATAGGAACGCCTGCTTCTTCAATTGCATCACAAATGTTTTCGCCGTCTTCTACCTCTATCGCTTCATCGTTTAAAATAATTGTTGCCATTATACTTTCTCCTTGTTTTTTATTTTTACAGTTTTTTTATATGTTTTCAGATTTAAATTTTTTCATAAATTTTGCTAAAACGTCTACACTGTTTTGGGTAACTGAATTATAAATAGATGCACGTAGTCCACCAACAGACCGATGCCCTTTAAGGTTAACCAATCCCACGTCTCTTGCTTCTGACAAAAACTTTGTTTCTAAAGAGTCATTATTTCGAATACGAAATACAATATTCATAAGAGAACGGCTCCCTTTCTCAACAGGGCTTATATAGAAGTCACCATCAATTAAATCGTATAAACATTTTGCCTTTGCTTGATTTACTTTCGAAACCTGACTTAATCCACCCTGTTTTCGAAGCCACTTTGTTACCAAATATACCATATAAATAGAAAATGTAGGCGGTGTATTATACATAGAATTATTATCAACATGCGTATTATAATTTAATATTGTTGGCAACATATCAGATGATCGTTTCAGCAAGTCCTTACGAATAATAACAATCGTTACACCGGAAGGCCCGATGTTTTTTTGTGCACCTGCAAAAATCAAGCCAAAATTTGATACATTAATGTATCGTGAGAGAATATCTGATGACATATCTGCAATCAATGGAACATTTTTTGTTTCAGGAAATGAGTGCCACTGTGTACCAAAAATGGTATTATTTGATGCGATATACATAAATGATGCCTTTGGATCTATCGAAAATTGATTTGGAATGTGATTAAAGTTTTGACTTTCACTGGATGCAATAATATTAACATCCGTTTCCTTTTTAAATTCTTTAATTGCTTTCTTTGTCCATGATCCTGTATTAATAACATTAACTGATTTTCCCTCAACTTTTAAATTCATCGGAATCATTGAAAACTGTAAACTAGCGCCCCCTTGTAACAATAATACGTTATGGGTATCAGGAACATTGAGTAATATTTTAAGCCCCTCTATTGCACCGTCATGGATATCCATATATACCTTAGATCGATGACTCATCTCCATAACGGACATTCCAGAATGGCTTAAATTTAAAAGATCCTGCTGTGCTTCCTCTAAAACAGGTAGCGGTAATGCTGCGGGACCTGCACTAAAATTATGAACTCGCTTTGTCATTGAGAAAAG
>JACLAC010004168.1_pt1 | contig 10577 bp, 9 predicted proteins | sample 8027881 | NCBI WGS metagenome assembly JACLAC01 (sample SAMN15725517, study PRJNA655200) | protist metagenome | isolation source: fluorescence activated cell sorting (FACS) single amplified genomes of... | place: Spain: Blaines Bay Microbial Observatory, Mediterranean Sea | collected 2016-01-19 | reverse complement strand
TTCTGTTCCGTCTGGCTCCCTATATTATTGTTTGTTTTTCACTAGCGGCTTTTGTTGCTATACCTTTTGGTGCGATAGATTTGGGTGAGGAGCAGTATGTTTTTATTGTTAGCAATCTCAATATTGGCATCTTCTACATTTTGGCTGTATCTTCTGTTATAGTTATCGGCATAATTATGGCTGGGTGGGCATCGAACAGCAAATGGTCTCTTCTTGGTTCTTTACGGTCAGCGGCTCAAATGGTTAGCTATGAAATCCCAGTTGGTTTGTCGATTCTGTCCGTGATTATGGTGGTACAGACACTTAATATGCAAGGAATTGTTGACCAGCAAGATGGTGGGCTTCATAGTTGGTTGATTTTCCGGACACCGTTTAGTTTTATTGCTTTTTTCGTTTTCTTTATTTCAGCTATTGCTGAAGTCAATCGAACTCCTTTCGACCTTCCTGAAGCTGAATCTGAATTGGTCGCCGGTTTTCATACTGAGTACAGTGGCATGCGTTTTGCTCTCTTTTTCATTGCTGAATATGCCAATATGTTTGCTGTCTGTGCTATTGCGGTCACGCTTTTTCTTGGCGGATGGCAAGGTGTTCTACCAGGAATAGACATACTCGGTGGGTTACCAGGTTTTGTTTTCAAGACTCTCTTCCTCGTATTTGTTATGATGTGGATTCGTTGGACCTTACCAAGGTTACGAGTGGATCAATTGATGAATTTGTGTTGGAAATACCTGATTCCTGTTTCATTCTTTAATATCCTCGGTGTTGGGATCTGGATGTTGGTTTTTGGGGCCGATACGATGGATATGAAAAGCTTAGGGCCTAGTTTAGTTGTTATAATTATCGCGGTTTTTATCCTTTTGAAGCAAGTGTTCAAAGGTGTTCCGGGAAACAAACGGGGAACTACTCCAGCACCGTCGAGCTAGATAATTGAAAAGAGGTTGATTTTTATGGTTGGATACATTTCAAATATATATGTTGGTGTCTATACAGTTTTGGTTGGGATGGTGATTACCTTTAAACAAATGTTTAAGCCACGTGTAACGCACCAATATCCGTATCAATATGAGTTTGAGAGGAAAGATAATTACCGTGAAATTCCAATTGGGAATCGCGGTCAGTTGCACAATCGTGTTGAAGACTGTATCGTTTGCAATAAATGTGCGCAAATTTGTCCGGTTGATTGTATCTATATTGATTCGCGAAAACCTTCAGGTGGTCGTGGTGCGAAATTATGGGAAAGTATGAATGTCGTCCACCTCAAGGATAGAAAACAGATTATTGGGATTGTTGAAGGCGACACAAAAAAAATCGAACCTGATACAGAAATTACTATTAATCAAACAGTACCAGCGGGGCAGACTAGGAAAGTTTCAAGTAATGATGTTGATCGGATCGTCGAACGTAAGAAGGTTACTTTCTATATGGATCGGTTTGATATTGATATGGCGCTATGCATGTATTGCGGCCTGTGCACTGAAGTTTGTCCCACTGAATGTTTGACAATGGTCGACACCTTGCAAGGCATCGAATATTCTGAGTTTGACCGAGCCAACCTCAATTACAGTTTTGTAAAACCGGAATTGTATAAATAATGGTTGTGCGAAACAATGAGTGTTGTGAAGGAAGATGATTCATGGAAGCTTCTGAGTTTGTTTTTTATTTGTTTGCTTTATTAACTGTGGTGTCTGCATTAGCTGTTGCGACCTTACCTAACGTTGTGCACGCGGCTTTTTCCTTGATGGTCACGCTTTTCTCTGTTGCTGGTCTTTACGTTTTTCTGCAAGCTGATTTTTTAGCTGCAACACAGGTAATCGTTTACGTTGGTGGGATCCTAGTACTTATTTTGTTTGGGGTATTGATGACGAGCAGTAAACTTGTAATGAAGGTTAGCATTGAGGTGAACAAGTGGCAGATGTTTGGAGGGATTTTCGTTGCTTCAGCTCTCTTAGCTGTACTATTGTTGCTTACTTTTGAGACACCGTGGAATGTTTTATCAGAGGTTGTTGATTCATCGGATAGTACTGTGGAGCAAATTGGCATAGCGATTTTACAGAAGAAGTTCTTGTTGCCATTTGAAGTCGCTTCAATTATTCTTTTGATTGCTTTAATTGGAGCGGTATTTATTTCACGCACAGAGGAACAGGAGTAGTGTCTAATATAACTCTTGAACATTACTTATTAATCAGTTCTATCCTTTTCACGCTTGGCGTTTTTGCGGTGCTAACGCGCCGAAATGCAATTACTATATTGATGGGGATCGAGTTAATGTTAAATTCGTGCAACATTAACTTTATAGCCTTCTCCCGTTTTGTTAAGTCTCCGACAGCTGTTGGTGCTGGAGAGGTGAGTTTGGCTATAGAAGGGCAAATTATGGCTTTATTCGTGATTGTTTTAGCAGCTGCCGAGGCTGCAGTTTTTTTAGCCATAATTCTGTCGATCTATCGAGAATTTAATTCAATCAGTCCGGACGAAACCAATACTTTAAAGGGCTAGGGGTTAGCGAGAGATATAGCATGATCGTAACGTTTATTTTTATTATTTTGCTTTGCCCACTTGCGTCATTCACGTTCTTCGCAATTTCCTCCTTGACGGGCCGCAAATCAAGCCGTCAGGATTTGATTTCAACCTTCGCTATGTTAATTGCGTTTGCATGTGCGTTTTTGCTATTTATACAAGTGCTTAGTAATCCGAGCATCTACAAGGTTGCAGGAGCTTCAACACACACAACTGATTGGATACAAATTGATAATGTATCCTTACCGATGGGTTTTCTTTTTGACAGTGTAACGTCAATCATGTTGTTGGTAGTAACAATTGTTAGTAGTCTCGTACATGTCTTCTCGATCGGCTATATGCATGGGGACCCACGATATCCGCGGTTTTTTGCTTATCTTTCCTTGTTTTCTTTTTCAATGTTGTTCTTGATAGTTGCTGATAATTTGTTGGGTATTTATATCGGTTGGGAACTTGTGGGGCTTTGTTCATACTTGCTGATTGGGTTCTGGTTCGAGAAAGATTCCGCTGCTAACGCATGCAAAAAGGCGTTCCTGACAACCCGTGTTGGCGATGTCGGAATGTTCATTGGTATGATGATGCTGTTCACTAAATTTCATACATTTACTCTTTTTGGTGAAAATGGGATTTTTGAGTTGGTCAATAATTTAGAATCTGGTGATTTAACTTGGCTTTCAATTGCCGGAATACTAATTTTCTGTGGCGCTATAGGCAAATCGGCCCAGTTTCCGCTTCATACTTGGTTACCAGATGCTATGGAGGGGCCAACTCCTGTTAGTGCGCTAATTCATGCGGCAACAATGGTTGCTGCTGGCGTATATCTTGCAGCCCGAATGTTTCCAATTTTGACCGATGTATCTTCGTTGTTCATTGCTTATGTTGGTGGTATCACCGCCATTTTCGCGGCTACCATTGCCATTGTCCGATGGGATATCAAGCGCGTACTTGCTTATTCAACAGTCAGCCAGCTTGGTTATATGATGTTGGCAATAGGAGCGGGTAGTTATGTTGCTGGACTTTTTCACTTGACAACACACGCCTTTTTTAAGGCGCTTCTGTTTCTTGGATCTGGTAGTGTTATTCATGCATTACATGTTCATCATAACGATCATGATGATGGGCACCACGATGATGAGCATAGTGAGCACCCTGTTGAGCGAGATGGAATCCCTCCAGAGCAGGACATGAGAAATATGGGGGGGCTTCGTCATAAAATGCCGGTTACGTTCTGGACAATGTTAATTGCGACTCTGTCAATTTCTGGTGTCCCGTTTTTTTTCTCAGGTTTTTGGAGTAAGGATGAAGTTCTTGGTGCAACACTGGAAAGGGCAATGGAGTCTGGTTCTACCCACTACTATATCCTTTTCTTCATGGCATTGGTGGCGGCTGGAGTCACTGCACTGTATATGTTTCGTTTGATTTTCTTGACTTTTACGGGGCAACCCCGAGATCAAGGAATGTATGAGCATGCTCATGAATCGCCCAAATCAATGATTATCCCTTTGATTATATTAGCTGTTTTGTCTTTTCCAATAGTTAACAAATGGTCTGTTAAGAAATATATTGAGCAACCTAGGCAAGCGCATAATCATCTAGCACGTGAACATGCCAATCAGTTTGCGCTTTATGCTGCTGCTGGTGCTGCCGATCATCATGATTCCGCAAGTCATACAGCACATAAAGGGCATAGTCCAGCGCACAACATTGCCATGGGGTTGTCAATTTTTGTGGCAGGATTGGGAATTCTGCTTTCAGCCTTGTTTTATCATTGGAAGACATTCTCGGCTGCAACTATTGCTAATAAGTTTAGAGGTGTGCATCGGATACTTTGGAACAAATACTTTATCGATGAATTCTATGATGGGATAATTGTGCGGGCCACTGTTATTGGTGCGAAAGTTTTTGGTGGTATCGACAAGTACCTAGTAGACGGTTTGGTCAATCTTGTTGCAATTATTGTGAACTATATTCTTGCTTTTCTAGTTGGTCTCTTTGATAACAATGTCGTCGATTTTTTGGTTAATTCTGTGGCTGGAGTGACATGGAAGTTTGGTGGTAGAGTTAGGAGAGCCCAGACGGGGGTAATTCAGAATTACCTTTTTGTTATCTTAACTGGTGTTATATTGTTGATCATCATTTTTAGGTTATTGGTTTGAGGTTTTAGGAGGAATTTGCTGGATGTTATTAACATCAATGATTTTTATCCCCTTAGTTGGTGCTATCATTGTCTTGCTTGTCCCGCGAGATCGCGGAGATGCTGCAAAGTGGATTGCATTTCTGGTTACACTAGTTCCACTGTTTTTAGCTGTTTTGCTTTATTTTCAGTATGATCCAACAAGTGTTGAGATTCAGGAAGTGGTGGAAACTAGCTGGATCAAAGCATTTAATATTCGATATCATACCGGAGTTGATGGGCTGAGTGTAACACTAATACTCTTAACCGCTTTGTTGGGGCCAATTTGTGTTGGGGCATCGTGGAAAATCGAAAAAGGAATTAAAGTGTATCTTTCCTTATTTCTGTTGCTTGAGACTGGGATGATTGGTTTTTTCTGTGCCTTGGATTTGTTCCTTTTTTATGTGTTCTTTGAATTGACTCTGCTTCCAATGTACTTTCTTATTGGGGTCTGGGGAGGGCCACGACGAGAATACGCAGCAATTAAGTTTTTCCTGTATACCCTTTTTGGTAGTGTTTTGATGTTAATAGCCATGATTGCTGTTTATCTCAATAGTAGTGTTGAGCCAGGATTAAGGACATTCGATATTCCAACTTTAATTAATTTGGCGCAAACTTCAGGGCATGCGCTAGCCGATCCTACATTCCAAATTTGGGCGTTTCTTGGTTTCTTCATTGGTTTTGCTGTTAAGGTGCCGATTTTCCCTTTCCATACTTGGTTGCCCGATGCCCATGTGGAGGCGCCTACAGCAATCAGTGTTGTCTTGGCAGCCATTCTGCTAAAGATGGGGACTTATGGTCTCGTTCGAATTAACTTTGCTATGTTGCCAGCTGGTATGGACTTTTTTACTAACGGTTTAGGTCGCTGGGGAAACGCACTCGCTATACTTGGTGTCGTTAATATTATCTATGGTTCTTTGTGTGCACTAGCGCAGACTGATTTTAAGAAATTAGTTGCTTATTCGAGTATTGGGCATATGGGCTTTGTAATTCTAGGTCTTGCTGCACGTAATGAAGCTGGTGTGACCGGAGCAATTCTTCAGATGTTGAATCACGGTGTGATTAGCGCAATGTTGTTCCTCCTAGTTGGTGTTGTCTATGATCGGGCACATCATCGTGATATAAATGGGTTTGGTGGTTTAGGAGCGAAGATGCCTATTTACACAGGCATCACAACATTGGCTTTTATGGCATCACTTGGGTTGCCTGGCCTTAGTGGATTTGTAGGGGAAGCACTCTCTCTCCTTGGGGCTTACAGCAAGTTTCAGTTACTTACAATTTTGTCGACCATTGGAATTGTTGTTGGCGCTGCTTATTTCCTCTGGACTCTCCAGCGAGTTTTTCTAGGTGATTTGAATCCCAAATATGAAGCGATTGAAGAAATAAACAAGCGCGAGATTGCGACACTCATTCCGTTAGGTGTTCTAACTATTGTACTCGGGATTTGGCCGCATTTTGCGATTGAAATGTTCCGCAACTCGGTAGCAGGGTTACCCTTACAATAAATAAAGGAGAGCATTTTTGGGGAATCTAGAAAGCATCCGTTATTTTACTCCTGAATTGATTATCGTTGTCTTTACCATACTTGTGATTTTGTTTGATTTGGTATCTCGAGGACAAAGTCCTAATGGGACAGCCTATCTTAGTCTTTTCGGCCTTTTGTGTGCAACAATTGCGGTTCTTATCGTTGGTACTGTGAATCAATCGCTTTTCTTCGGTATGGTCCGTATTGACGGGTTTGCAACGTTTTTTAAGATCATCGTTCTAATTGCGACGGCTGTAACAATTATTTTTTCGATGGTTTCCAACGAACTAGATCCAAAGGCGCAAGGGGAATATTATGCACTTTTAATTGCCATTAACCTAGGCATGTTTCTAATGGCCTCATCGGCAAACATCTTGATAGCCTACCTTTCATTGGAAACAGTCAGTTTGACGTCCTACATTTTGGCTGGATTTCTAACACGGAATCCTAGATCAAGCGAAGCTGCATTCAAATACATTATTTATGGGGCGGTAGCATCAGGAACAATGCTTTTTGGTTTGTCTCTCGTTTTTGGTATGACTGGAACGACTAGTATCTCGCAGATTGGACAGCAACTTCCTGAGATTGCCTCATCTTATCCTACGGCTGTTTTAGTCTCTATCATCTTCATTTTTGCTGGCGTTGGTTACAAGATTGCATCAGTTCCGTTTCATATGTGGGCACCGGATGTGTATGAAGGGGCTCCGATTCCCGTTACCGCATTTTTGTCCGTAGCTTCGAAAGCTGCTGGATTTGCTCTGTTTATCCGTCTTTTCTATTTTAGTTTTGGAGCAACCAATGTCAATTGGACGATACTGTTATCAGTTGTTTCGGCCTTGACAATGACGTTTGGAAATTTGGCTGCTTTGCCACAGCAGAATGTCAAGCGCTTACTTGCTTATTCGAGTATAGCCCATGGAGGTTATTTATTAATGGGGGTGGTTTTGCTATCTGGTGATGGGATTAAGGCGATCCTCTTCTATTTGATAATTTACATGTTTATGAACTTGGGAGCTTTTTTTGTCGTTATTCTTGTGGCTAAGGAAGTAGGTAGCGAAAACATCGATGGTTATAAGGGGTTAATTTCGCGCGCTCCGTTTGTCGCAGTTGCGATGGTCATATTCCTATTCTCGTTGACTGGCATGCCTCCATTAGCGGGTTTTGCCGGGAAATGGGTTCTGTTCGCAGCAGTAGTGGAAAAGAAACTCTATTGGTTGGCTATTGTAGGGGTACTTAATAGTGTGGTTTCGCTGTATTACTATATCCGAATAGTAAAAGCAATGTTATTTGATACCTCTGAAGATACTGAAACACTTTCTTTCTCGAGGGGGAGTATGGCATTGTTGATGGCCTTTGTTGTGCCAACTATTTTGCTTGGTATTTACTGGAAACCTTATGATTTCCTGAAAGATCTTCCTCTCGATCGGTTTATTGGTTGAGTGCTTGTTAAGCAGACAGGGCTCATTTCGTCTGATTTCGGTGTTACAGATAGCTAACTGAGAAATATTTCCTCACTACTTGACATTTCATGATGGCTTTCTTTCTTCAAGCTGTTGCCGATCTGGAAAAATTTGACTAGGTGGTTCTTGTTTAGTAGTCTTGTTGCTTTTGTGATGTCTTTTTGGCTACCATGTTCTAGTCCCAGATTAATCATTTCGATACCTGTTCTAACGTGATGTTTGATCTCGAAATTTGAACTAAAATCGTCCGCTTTAATGGCTACCAGTTTATGGGAGATTTCGGCAACTTCCTGCTTCATTTCTTCAACACGTTCAAGTGATATTTCATCTGTATCCACTCCGTGGGATATTACCTTTGCTAAAAAAAGCCGATTTTCATAACCAATAATGTCACTCACGTTACTTGTCCTTTAGATCAAGTTTCTTGAGATCGACAGTTTGAAGAATTTGTTCTTCTGTGACTTGGATGCCCATTTGTCGGTCCCGAACTTCGACGCGTTGATCACGTTCCTCTTTGGCTTTTTCAAGCGAGGCATCAAACTCTGACGTTAGTTCTTCTTTATCAAGTTCGAAGACTTCGTACAATAATCGAGTAAAAAGATTTTCATCTGCTGTCCAGACTGCTTGCAAAATATGTTTTGATCTGTCATCCTTGAACTGAATTTCCTTTGATGAGGGATCGATAGTTCCTGATTCGATCATCAGAGCTAAGAATTCAGAGTTTATCTCGAACCGGCCACGTAACATGGAAGCTAATATGCCAATGTCGATTCGATGTAGAAACCGAGATAGATCCTCATTATCACATAGGGAAAGTTCAAACAGCCAAATGTCTAGACTTTTTTGGTCTAACTCGCCATTCTTCCATATCACAATATCCATCATTTCTTCGAATTGGTCAGATGACAAGCACGGAATTAGTATCGAGGCATATCCAGTCCCAAGCGATGTACTAAGAATCTGCAACACATCCTCAGTTGAACTGAGTTGAATCAACTCAGTACAATCCGGCACAAAATAATACAGCTCTTCACGCTTTCGCGGATCGCGTGTGGCGGATATAATCTCCAACTGTTTATTGGTAGGATACCCCTGAAACACGAGCTCAGCTTCTTCAATTGGCATTGAGAGAAGTTGATCGCTTTCGATTCGGGGGTTGGAGATTGTCAGGTTATTCAGCAATGCCAACACTTCCCATAAGAATCACTAGATGGAATTGCGAGGAATTATAACACCTTAGATGAAACGTGTCAAATTCCAAAGCACGTTGAAATGAGGGGGTACGTATTGTAAAATATTGGATTATTGAAGTTGTGACCGGAACCATCAAACTTGAAGATTCTAACCAAATATACGATTCGAGAATTTGTCCCGCCTTTTTTCGCTTCTCTGTTATGCCTAACTTTGATTTTGTTGCTTGAGGAGATTTTTCGGCTTACTAGGTTATTCGTTAAAAAAGGGGTGAGTCCGCTCTACTTACTTGAGTTATTAATATATGTGTTACCAGCAACGATTGTGGTGACGATCCCTATGTCGACGCTGATTGGTATCCTAATCGCCTTTGGACGGCTTTCAACAGATAATGAAATTACCGCTATGCGTGCTCATGGGGTAAGTTTCCAACAACTTCTTGTACCTATGTTGATTACCTCTATCTTCTTGAGTGTTACTGATCTCGTGTTTATGGATTATGCGCTTCCTCACGGTAACGCAGCATATTCTTCGCTTAAACGCGATATTAGTCGGAAGAATCCCTCTTTTGTTCTGGAAGAAGGTGTAGTTATGAAAGAAATGGAGAGCAAAGGAAAGATCTGGATGTTTGAAAGAACTCATCCGGAAACTGGGCGCTTGCTGGATGTCAAACTTTGGGATGCTATTTGGTCTGGAAAACCGCGCTTCATTGAGTCTAAACAGGCTGTTTTGTCGTTTGAGAAGACGCATGCTTGGCTTGATCTTTATGATGGTCGGACCTATGAGCGTGTGCCTGGTCAGGCAGAAGCGTATCGTATAACGTCTTTTGAAGAGAATAGAATATTGTTAGATGTGGTTGAAGATGTGAAACGCTCAGAATTTGAATCGCAAAGCCCAAGAAGTATGCCAATTGCCAAGTTGCGACGTCGTATCCGTGAGCTGAAAAAGCAGATTACGCCGAACGATACAAGATCCTATCAGGCTATTCAACTGCGTTATGCTAAAGTTGAATACCACAAGAAGTTCTCTATTCCATTTGCTTGCTTTTTTTTCGGTTTAATTGGTGTTCCGCTTGGATTGATGGTCAAAAAGAGTGGGCGAATGGTTGGCCTTGGGATTGGGCTAACACTTATTGTTGTTTATTATCTATTGTTGCAACTAGGTCAAAGTTTAGGAATAAATGGCAAAATGACGGCTTGGATTGCCATGTGGGCACCTAATATATTTACAGGTTTGATTGGCTGTGTGTTTTTAATTCGATCGATTATTCAAGATAAAGTTAGCAAAATTCAGACTTTTTCTGGAGATACGAATTGAGAATACTAGATTATTATATTCTAAAAGAATACCTGCGCGCTTTTCTCCTAGGTCTTGTCTTCTTGACCACATTAGTGGTTGTGGTTCGTTTACTTGATAAGGATATCAAAAAGTTTGAAGATGATATGTCATATTGGACAATTGTTAAGATTGTCTCCTACCGAATGCCAAGACGAATCGCGGAGATTATGCCGGTGGCAGGCTTTCTAGCAGCTTTTTTTGTTTTGGGACGTATGGGACGTGATAATCAGATCTTAGCAATGAAATCTGCTGGGATAAGTGTATCCCGTATTGTTACCCCAATTATACTGTCAACTTTGATGATTTGTTTGGGTTTTGCAATTTTTTACAATAAGATTGCTTCACCAGCGTATCATTTAGCATATCAACTAGAAAG
>JACLAC010017425.1_pt1 | contig 10580 bp, 5 predicted proteins | sample 8027881 | NCBI WGS metagenome assembly JACLAC01 (sample SAMN15725517, study PRJNA655200) | protist metagenome | isolation source: fluorescence activated cell sorting (FACS) single amplified genomes of... | place: Spain: Blaines Bay Microbial Observatory, Mediterranean Sea | collected 2016-01-19 | reverse complement strand
CGACCTTGTGGGCGACGCGCTCCCCGTCGATGTGCTGCAGGCAGCACTGAAGCTGCAGACCAGTAAAAATAGTCCGATTCCCGAGAACGTAGCTGCCGTCGGAAGCGCTGAAGTTGACAAGAAAACTGACAGTGAAGGTGGCGCTGAAGGTGCGACGGAGGCCGTTGTCGAGAAGGACGTCGCCAAAGAAGTTTTGCGAGACGCTGATAAGCAAGAGTGCGAGCAAGAAGAAGAAAACGCAACACAACCAGAAGCCCGGCCGAAAGAAGTACAAGCAGGGAGTCGCAGAAGTTCAGAAGCTACTACGACGTACACGGGCAGAATCTACGACTCGCACGGTGCTGAATCCCAGCCAAAGGGACCTCAGCCAGGAATTCCTGCATCCCAGCAAAAAGACTTGACAGTAGCGCCGCCCAAACCCCCTTTACTGTCTCGCGAAGGGCTGTCGGATCTGAACTATGAGTGCGCCAAGGAGGTGTTAATGCGTGGTCCCCGCGGACGCTTGCTTGGGTCGGCGCGAGGGACTCGCTTGGGAGGGAGAACCGGCAGCAGATCTGGCAGTCGACCTGGAAGTCGACCTGGAAGTCGACCTGGAAGTCGACCTGGAAGCAGCCGGGGCTCTCCAACGGACTTATGTGGTGCAGAGGAAACACGTGACGAGTTCCGCAGGAATCATAATGCTGGCGGCAGTGTGATTACGGATGCCATGAACGCACTCCGAGACAGGGAGAGAAGGCAGATCAGCTTTGGAGACAGGGCGATGCGGACGATTGACGACTACAAGTTCATGGGCGATCGCGCCGACAACTCGTCGCTTTTGAACGTGCTGACGCCCGTGTCAGCTGTTTCAGTGGCTTCAGTGTCCGAAGCAGCCAATGCGTTCGAGAAGCTTTCGGCGCCTAGCCCTCAGGGCAGTCTTAAGCTTGTGGCAGCAGGCATTTCGGCAGGCGTCAACCGGGCAGTGGCCAACGTTCACGTCGACAGGGTGCCTGAGGACTCTTCTTCCGGACGCATCGTCGAACATCAAACCAATGACGACGGCGTTCGTGCTAATGCCAGAGCGGATGAGTCTGACAGAGCGGGTGCTACAAGTGACTCCGCCGGTCAAACTGGGAGGGCCCAGAATAGTACAGGTTCTGCTGGTCCGGTCTTGGGTGCGAATCATAGTGAAAGACGTGGTAAGACTAAATGCCCAGAAGAGGACGAAGGGCTGCCCGCGTTTCACCGAGCACGTGCACTGACAGAACAAATTTTGGCAGAACGGCGAGTGAAGAGCAGCGGAAATTATCTAGAGAGTAGCCTTCCACAGGACGGCGACGCCGCCGAAGGTGTTGCGCAACCCGAAGGTGATCCCCAACTCAGGGATCGTCTGGCCGAGACCCTTGGAGTGTCGGCAAGATCTCTGGCAGATGACGCGTTTTCAAGAACCCTACACAACGCAATGTCGAACACGGACGAAAGCATTCGGAAATTGCGGCGGAAGCTGGATCCGGCCCACTACCCCTACGAGTTCTTCGATGAAACTTCGCCCAAATCGCAGGCAGGGGCCGCCGGAGGCTCTCGGAGAACCAGCCCGCGAGGCGAGGAGGGTCCAGCTGCCTTCTCTAACCGCAAGTATGGTGTGGTCGGAGGCTCCTTCGTAGGCGAGTTCACCCGAGGATGTGGCGAACCGTTCACCAAACGGGGAGCAGCCTGGCTTGAGGAGTTGCGGGCAGAAACCAAAAGTGGAACTGGCGGACAAAAAGATGCTGCTGTAGGGCGCGTTTGTTCCATCAGACCGATTTCTAGAGATACCCCTAGATCGTCAGCGCCCAAGAGTGGTCGTGGCGACCCCTCGCCTGTGACTGTTAGCAGAAGTTCTCCACGAACTGGTGGGGCCTCTGGTCGAAGAGCGAATCTCACTGGGCGAGATTCAAAGAAACCTCTAGTTTCTGTGATATCATCGTCGCGACGAGACGATCGCCCGCCTCCGGGAGCGCGTACAGGTACCGCGTCCATCGCGCCTCCAAGGCCGTCCTATGCATTCGGGGCGTCGGGCTTGCCAGATAGTATCCGGTTTCTGGGCGCTTTCGATGCCAGGGTCAAGCGAGCGACGTCTTCCGTCAAGAGCAGTAGTCCCGCCAGGAGAGGAAAGGAAGTCTTCCGTCGGGAGGCGGGTGGGCCTGGTGATCTCGGAGGCCGCTACGAGACCACCAAGGTACAGAAGAAGGTACACTGCACTGAAGATGGAGGAATCCGTAGAGACGGCGGTAAGGCGAGAGAAAAAATCGAGGGCGAAGAAGGTTCGCATTGCCAGGTAGTAGTAGGCGCTTCCGTTCGCAGAGAGGGCGCTCACCGTGCGCAGCGGGAGTGCTCCCCACGCCTTGCTGACGTAGTCTCGACGGAGGCAGTTAAACCCGGGCCAACGGCGCCAAGGGGAGACCAGCCGGTCGAAGACCCCTACAAAAGCGAAGAAACCTTGCCGCAGAAAAAGGACAAGGTATCTGAATCATCAGTCATCCAGATTCAGAAGACTTCTTGGTTTCCCGAATCAGCAGATTCTGTTCACGGTCATCACTTAGACGACGACATGATGCCCGATGAGGACGACCACGACGACGAAAATGAGGAGTTGACAAGTGATAATTTCTCCTGGTTCAAGCGGCCGGCGGTCCCCCTGGTTCAAGCAGCCGACATCATCGCGACGCCGATGGGAGGGCGTCGAAAATATCTGATTGACTTAGTTGAGGGTGGTGGCTCTTCTTCTGAAGTCTACGCGAGGACCGAGGATCGAGGACTGAGTGAAAGAAGAGGCGAACACCGAGCTGGGCTCCGGATCGGCCCCCCGAAGTTGCCGCTGTCGAAGCAGCAGTCAGCAGGGCCTGCTGCTCGAGGGGCATCATCTCGAAGAAGGAGCACAATGACGTCGAAGAAGATTCAGAGCGTGGTTTCGTCGAAGAATAATGGTAATACTAATACTAATACAATGACGTCGCGCAGCTCGACAGTATCTAAGTTATCATATTCCAGCTTGTCCAGACCTAATACAGTAGTCCCTGCGAAGAGAAAAACCGACATCGTTGCGGTGTATCAGCAGACGAAAACAGCCAGACGGAGCCTCCCGAAGTGCGCGGGATGATGAATCCGATGCAGCATCAAAGGCCCGCCATTCTCTTCCCCGAAAGTACGCAAAGTGTCAGTGTGTTGTTTCTTTTAAACATATACCCTGGTTCTGAACTACCTACCAAGGATATCATATACGAACTTTCTAAGGAGAAGAGCCAGATGGGAGACTCAGACTGTCACTTCCAAGAGCACTCAGGATGTTGAACAGTGATGACGGAGTTTAATTGAATAATGTCGACGTCAATGTCATATTACAATGTCAATACGATAATGCAGGCCTGGTACATCCATCTATGATTCATAAATTCTATACTGCCCAGCTAGACAGCGAGCGGATATCACGCAGGCTTTCCTCAGGCTTCACTTGAGGCCGTGATAATATCATCAGGCAGATATCGAGCACTCATCATTATGAAAGTCGTGTAACAGTAAGTTAACTCGTCAGCTCTTTCTGAGTAGCGTTGTTAGTATACTGTTTAAGCAGTATTAATGCTACGAAGACCATCATGTGTACGTGACTCGTGCGTCTCCGAACGAACACCAAGGATTGCTGCACGAATGGAATTCACAAGTGCACGTGGTGCAATTCGCAATGTGTGAATAGTTGGCAATTGTACCGGGGTGCATCTGCATCTTGATCGTCCCCCACGGTCAGTGTAGCATTGTCACTAACATGCGTAACTTATTGTGCGTATTGAAGTTCACTGGTAAAAAATTTATACTTTTAATAGAGTCTATTCATTAAATGCCATTCTCAGTACAGTATTACAGTAACACGTTTCTTCTTAGAATTTTGGTAAGATTCTGTAATTGGGTGGTCTCAACAGGGCGGTCATCAGGGTAATCAACCAGAGCTTGTGCAGAACTTTTGTCAGCTGGTCAGATCAGCAAGAAGGACGCATCATCCGCGGTGATCATGAACTCCTTCTTTTGCTGAGTAAACGATTCCTCAGCTCCACGTAAATTGTGTTCTTCCACCTGGGCCAGGCATGAGGGACCCGGTCCTCCAGTCTCACGAGTTTCCTTCACTTCCGCAGGAAGTGCGCTCGTCACACCTGATACATCATCGGATGCTGACCTATATCGCCGAGGTTCATGCGGGCTTGGGAGGGTTCTCCCAGGGGAAGGTGTCCTTCCAGGCGAGAGTCTCTGTTGGCGTCGTTCTCGCCGCCATCGACGAAGCTCGTCCCCCTTTTCTCGTTCTTGGCGGTTCAGTACCTCCGCCCGATCCACGGACAACTCCAATTTCGACAGGAGGCCGCTGTCATCCAACCTATCGATCACATTCAGCTCATCTGCGTGTCTGCCGGTTCCCACCGCATCCAGAGCTGCGTCCAGCGCGTCTGCCTGTTCCAGCCCTCCGCCTCCCCTCTCGTCCACGTCAAAATTCTTCTCTCCATTTTTGTTAGGAGAATTTTCCTCAGAACCCTTCCGGTAATTATGCGAGCCACCGCGACTTCTGGACCTCACCGGTGAACCCTGACGCGAGGAAGAGGATAACTCCGTCGTTCGCCCCTTCCCCCGATTCGGAGGATAAATCCTCTCATCGAGGTCGTCTTTTCCGTAGCCCGCACTGAAAAGGATATCCTCTTCATCCACAGTGCATGATTCCTTCTCGTTCTTGAGACCGCGCAAAACCGACGCACCCGCCACCGACGCGCCCGCCGCCAGCGCCCTGGTTTCCCGCAACCTCGACCGTTGTTCCCAATAATCCAAGTACGGGGTGGACAGCAAGTTTGGACCGCTGAGGAAATGCGAAATGACGTCAACAATTCATGGTCGACATATGATAGTCTCTCCCGAACATCCACCAATTTCTCTGCATCCGGACTTTTCTATTGAGCAGTCGGCCTAGCAAAAAAATATCCCAGCGTTGAAACTTATTAGAAGGACCCAGCATCATCGCTCTAAGAATCATTGAATTAATTTCTACACCTCTAGTACTAGGGAAGTTGCGCAGGACAGTGAGCGAAACACAAGATTCAGGCTAAGATTCAGATAATAAATCGTGCTTGCACTCCACTAGAAAAAGAAATCCCTACATCCTGTTCAGGGAGTCCATCATCGGGGTGGCACTCTTCCGGATCAGTTTCTTCTTTCCGGTTTTCGGTGACCAGGTGTAATAACCAGCTGTGACATTCCCACTGCTGGTGGCGCTAACATTCCCGGTGTTATTGTTATATCTCTTTTGTTGTCCCCCAGCGAAAACGCTACCGGGGCTACTTCTTGCACTGTTTCGTCCATTGGTGGTGGGCCCATTCTTCAGCCCATTATTGCACTCCATCGCCCACAGACGCTCTCGACCTATGGATCGCCAAGCTTGCCTGCGTTCTGTCGAATGTGCGATTTTTTTTGACCCATTCGCCAAAATATCGTGCACGTGATTCTCAAAGCGCGCTTGCTCTGGACTGAAGCTTTTCGCCGAGCCCCCCTTTGAAGAACGTCGCTTCCCTCCCTTCGCAGAACCCTTTGTCGCGGAACACTTTGTCGTCGCTTTCGACACTCCTCTTGCCGCTCTTGTTGCAAATTTCGCACCGCCGAGGACGCTCGCGCCAGAACCCCCTACTGCTCGCGAGCGCTTCGCGGAGCCCTTGGACTTGACCCCAGAAGGATGAGGCGACCCCTTGACGGCAAGAGCTATCCGACTTCCGATTGTTCCGCGTTTCGCAATTTCTCTTCCCTCACCGTGTTTTTGTTTTGCCAGACTTGCAGAAGTTCCCCTCCCGGATAATGTTCCCCGCTTCGAGCTTGCCTTTGACGTGCCGGATGCCAGGCTGTCCTTAGAGTCCAGCCTGGTCCTATTCGGCGGACGAAACTTTTTCTCCGGGCTCACTTGCCTGCGCATCCCCGCGCCACTCCCGTGCACTCCCAGTTCGCTGTCAGCTCTTCCTTGAGAAGATTTCTTAGCACTCCCAAAAAAATTGTTCCGAAGGTTGTTCCCTTGATTTTTCTTTCCCTGGGCTATAAGCTCATCCGCATCCGCCTGAGCTTCCTTCCACAGATCCTGCTTGCTTATGGGCATGCGTCCGGTGGTGGCGGTGCCAAACGTCCCTCGTACAGAAGAAGTACCACCTCTTCCACCATGTACTGTAGTTTCAACTCCGCCACCTTCAACAATTCCCCCGTTCCCGCTGATCAAATCACCAGGACTCGCTGGGCTCCCCAGCAGCACGGACCCTATCCTCAACGGAAAGGCAATCTCTCGATGGCTGTTGCGCGACTGCGTGGCCTTTTGCATTTGGGCGACGTTCTGTCCCATTCGGTATTCCAGAAGCTTATCCAACCTGGCCTTCCGTCGCTCCGAACTGCCGTCCATCAACGGTGTTGAACCAGCAGGAATGTTTCCTGGCCCAGAGAGAAGAATCTCCTTCCTTTTCGCCGCCCGCAAGAACGTGTCCCGGGCATATGCGCTGGCCCCATAGAACTCGTTGCTCTCCACTGGACTGGATTGTAGACTCCTGAGATCATGCACCAGCACGTTGTCAGCAAATTTACGGAAGTGCCCGTCGTCTGGTGATAGATCCTTATTCGTGGTCCCCACAACAATCGCAGTACTATCCTGTCCACCAGCCACAATCGGGCTACCGCCGCTTCGTCCCACAATCGGACTACGGGCTGTTCTGGGGCTCCCGGCCCGGCTAGATTTTTCTAAGAAATCATCTAGAGCCGCGGAAACATCCGGGAGATGTGCTGTTTCATCCCCCTCTGAAGCCAACTCCGCGCGGATGATCTCGTCCAGTTCGCTCGCATCGCGACGCCAATAGTCCCCATCAGACCTGGAGCAAATCAATTGTCAAGAAGATACTACAGCGCCGGTGGTACTGTCTTCAGACAAATTCATGCCACATACGCATTTTGCTGCACTCAGCCAAACATCAAATGCAATTCTCACCTCATGTGACCAGGAAAATTTGTTCAAATTTAACTCGCCACAACGTGTTGTCCTCCCACCATTAAAGGCTGGTCTGAGTCTCACCAGGCAACGCCCACAACGATATCCTCCATGTAATCGCAGCGTTCGATTTGGTACACCTGCCCCTGCACATCCAGTTTCCAATCTTCCGTAAAGAAGGTGCAAGGGGCATCGCTGCCTGAGCTAGGACCCTCAGAGTCAGGACGGCCGCCGTCTTCGAGTTCACTGTTAGTATTCGCACTTTCACCGTTGTCATCTGCATCACCCTTGCGTTGTCCTCCCGATTTCTTTGAGAGGCTCAGCCAGCAAACACAATTGCCAGTGACCTCTACATCCATGCCAGAATCACTCCGCCACAACCCAGTCAGATCAGGACGAGCGTCCTCCCGATTCAGAAGGGTCTCGTTTGGGGGGAGATCTGATTGGATGGAACGAGAGTCCTCATCAAATGAGGTCGAAACATCAATGATGGATACTTAATAATACCATTGGCATTAACTTACAAGGAAAGGCGACCACACTGAGTCTGCAGCATTAATTTTCACCTCTGATTCAATGTATCAATCTAAAATTCTATGTGAACACGCCGATTGTGCAGCGACCATATGCCGATACTCCTTTTTCAGCTGTTGCTTGGTTCTCCCCTCATCTGACACGTCTCACACTTCCCATCTGCCATGTCCATGATTGCCTTGAGGCACCGCTCTTCGTCGTCCTCTTGTTGCTTCGCATTTTTCGCCACCGCCTGCATTTCATCAAACTCGGCCTTGCTTTTCTTCAGCATCTCTCGTTTTTTTCGCTTTCGCTCGCCAGAAATACCGAGATCGTCGAGATGCTTGCAGAGATCCTCGAGCGGATCCAACGGGCGCTTCATCTCAATACCCTCTGAAAAACTGCCGCTCTCTTCGGTCGTACCAGTGGCAGAGACACCGGCACCGTGATAATCACGTGACAGTGCTGTGATCGCTTTCTTCTCGGAAGATTTGTCGCGGTGTTTGAGATTCGTTTTCTTCTTGTGAGTAGCACCAACCGAAGCACTAGGTACCGGCGGTTTCCCAGACCCTTCACCAGCGGAACTTGATTTGGACCCACTCCTTGGTCTGGCAGAGGAATGTTGGTGCTCAAACAAGGCCCCTGTAGAGATACTGATCCGATTGTTCCACGGCATCTTCAAGTTCTTGGTTCTGATGACAGAAGAATCTCGCGCAGTGGCACCGCTCTGCCGGTTAGAAGCCGCAGACCGCCTGTGGCCGCTAAGGACTGCCTTACCGCTAACAGTGGTCTCACTCCGACTTCGCAGTCGCTTTGCCCGAACCGTCGTCTCGCTGTCGCTTGCACCAGAAGGTGCAGGCACCTCGGCAATCTCCCCACCAGCCACTCCGTCAACTCCAGGGGTAGTTTCGCGTTTCTTTGCTGGCGTTTCTTTTCTGGCCCCAAACGTGGTCCTACCTGCAGCAGAGCCGAACGTTCCGCGTGGGAGGACCCTGCCACCGAAAGACTGCAGCGACGCTGGCTCAGGCCGCACCTTCCCACCACCTGCGCCACTCACTACTGCATTGGCCATCGAGCAACTGGGTCGGAGCCGCCTAGTGCTACAGTTGCTTAGAACACTGCCACCATCGGGCGAGTCACGCCCTGTTGCCAACACAGGCCCGACAGCAGAAGCAGTAGCGGTACCTACTCCCGTAACAGTTGTTTTGGCAGTAGTGAAGTCCGGCGAAAGAGGCGAAACCGAGGAGACGACTGGACTCGGCCTGCGCACGACATCTTGGACCTGTCGCCGACACTTTCGCTGGAACTTTTCTGGTTTGTTGAAGCTCCCAAGTGCTGCGTCCCATTCATCGTCCCATGAGGAGGGATCCCATTTGTCTTCCCCTTCTTTGTCGTTGTCGACAAGCTCCATCATGTCATCGTTCTTGCTTGTCAATTCATTAGTTTGGTCTGCAGTGCATCCGTCAACCACGCCGCAGTGGTTTTCTCCTGCTCCAGCGCTCTGCGTCGCGTCTGTGTCGTTGCTCCGATTCTGCGCTTCTGAGGTTGAGCCAACAGCTGCCGCAACGATTCCGTTCATCCGCTTGATGTCATCCAAAATAGTGGACGCATGGGCCAGCACAAAAGCCTTGCTAGCTCGTGGTTGTGCGACACGATTCGACGCATGTTCGCCGCTGCTCGGAGTCATCTCAACGTCTCTAGTTGGTGTTTCTGATTCTTCATCCGCAGGTCGGTTCTCCCCAATATCATCACGCTCGTTTGATGCACTCGGAACGCCACCCAACGTCGCCAGATTCAGTCCAGCCGTCTCCGCAGGATCCGCAGTTCCGACATCGAAGTCTTCTTGCGAGGGGCTCTTGGCCATTGTCGTTGACGGCGACCAAGAATGTGCCCCCCGGAATCAACAGGAACCAAACGCGCTGGATATTATGAGTCCGATCACATTGTCTAAGACACCTATTCGACGATAGCGCGGATATAATTCTTGTCGCGACCTTCTCAATGACCGCGCCGCGCACGCACGATTCGACACTTGTTCAACGTGATAGACTGGAAAGACGTTTGACACTCCTCTTCGACCACTCCGACCGCGCTGTTTGATCTTCTACGCTATCCGCGCAATGCGATTCGCACGTAAAACTCGCATTGCGATTCGACAGTTTGAATTTCTCCCTGTGACTCGGTCCACTAGATCGCTCACAGACTTTGAACAGTTTGAACAAATATTTAGACGCGCAGAACTAATAACTCCACCACCGTAGGGCTCCAAACATGAACTCAGCGGAGTGTAAATTTCCCAGATTTTACAAAAGGAAAAGACCAAGCCGAGTCAAAGAGAGTTGACTGTCCTTATTATACTGCTATCGATAGCTTCGGGCTAGCTTCGGGCCCGATAGTCACTTGGGGAAACAGTATAGATCTTTAATTGAATCCAGTGAGGAACTCCGACTTGACTTTTCGTGAAAGGCTCCAGGCCTAGCGAGCAGAGAGAATGAGAACACTGCACATTCTTCACGCTCGCCCACGCCAGAATTTTAGTAACATCGCAGGGATGTCTTTCGTGCGAGAAAACTATAGTAATAGTGAGACTTATAGGAGCGGGCTCTGTGACTCTAAATTCCGAGATCATTGCAGAAATGGTCTCGATCTGATGCGCATGTCGTCGATCAAATCGACGACAACTATATGTCATAAGTGAAACTAGGAAATTTACGAAGACTAGATGTACTAAGTGAGCATTGCAAGCCTGACAGCCGCGCGGTCCAGAGTAAGAGAGCCGTTTATGATGATCGGACCAGTATTTTTCTAATTTTTCCTGATATACCCACTTTGCTGAGTTTGTAGCCGCTTTTTCTGAACAGAACAATATCAGACTTTACTTTTTAAGAAAAATGACTCTCACCTACGTGCCTATCGCTTGCTGCCGCGATGACGCTCGAACAACACTGCGATTCGTCACACAAAAAAAATCAGGAAAGATACGAAAACTAGAACTTGACATCAAGAACAAATAATTACAGTTGGTACTTGGGGTGACAGTCCAATCTAGTGACTGTCGTTCTGCGCCCCC
>JACLAC010013042.1_pt1 | contig 10582 bp, 10 predicted proteins | sample 8027881 | NCBI WGS metagenome assembly JACLAC01 (sample SAMN15725517, study PRJNA655200) | protist metagenome | isolation source: fluorescence activated cell sorting (FACS) single amplified genomes of... | place: Spain: Blaines Bay Microbial Observatory, Mediterranean Sea | collected 2016-01-19 | reverse complement strand
TCTAGGAGTTTTAAAATCAGGGGCAATATCTGTATCATCAACATACTGAGTTTTTCCAGGAAAAAACAACGTTGGATATTGCGTAGTAAAATTAAACGCTTGTATTTCTGACTTAATCTCTAAAGCTTTGAACAGCTCGGTATTAAATTGTGCAATACCTCCTCTAAAAGGATGGAAAACAGATAAAAAAGCTATTTTAATTTTACGTTCGTCCAATTAAATCCCCTCTGTATATACACGTTCTATTTGAAAAGATAATTTACGCAACTGATCCCCCCAATTCTTATAGTTCAGAAGTTGATTTTCTATCTCCTTAACTCGTTTTTTATTTGTACGTGTTCTAAAAAAAGGGATTACCGCATACATGAAACGAGTAAAACCACCTTTACTTTTAAGAAAATCCTTTGTTGATAAAGGCTTATCAAAATCCAATTGAGGTAAATTATTCAATTTAGATTCCAATCCTTCATCTATTACCTCTTTTTGACAAAGATGATTTTTTAAAGTAGAATAACTTTTCAACCACCTATCAATATCTGCATAAATTAATTCATCACCCAACAATCCTTTCCAAGAGCTCATACTCTTAAGCTCTTTTAAAGCTTTAAATATTCTTTGCTGAAAAGTATCCAAATAATTTACTTGGTTTTTTATGAACTCAATATCTTTTTCGATTGTTAACTGCGACATGATTCTAATTTACTGCAAGGATTCTTAGAAATTAATAGATTAAGTATAAACTTTTAATAAACCCAGTGTTAATTTCTACTACTTGCTTTCTGGTTTGTCATATTTAATACCGCCTATTTTTGAATGTGTTTTTGAAACTCGTCAGAATTCAAAAAATCATTAATTTTCTCAATTCTCTTCTCATCACCTGGATGAGTAGATAAAAACTCTGGTATTTGATTTTTGTTTTTAGCCATTCTTGTCCAAAAATCAGTAGCATGCCCAGCATCATAACCCGCTAATTCCATGAATACCAACCCCAACTTATCTGATTCCAGCTCATTTCTCCTTGAAAAAGCCAACCCTCCCAAACCACTTGTGATTCCATAAGCTTCTTGAAAAATCTCTTGCGTTTCAGCCCCCTTGTTCATCACTGCAACACTTAAAGCAATACTTCCCATTCGAGCAGCCAATGCCTTACTCATTCTTTCGTTTCCATGTCTTGCTATGGCATGCGCAATTTCATGCCCCATTACAACCGCTAAGCCATCTTCATCTTCAGTATACTCTAAAATACCCGTATAGAAACAAATCTTTCCTCCAGGCATACACCAAGCATTTACCTGATCGTCTTTAACCAATTTGAATTCCCAATCAAAACCTCTCAATCTTTTTTGATGATGATTTCGTTTAAGATAATCCTCAACAGCCTGTGCAATATTTCGTCCTACCTTCTCTACCAATTCAGATTCCGGAGTATTTTCAACTACATAAGCTTGATTAATAAATTGACTATACTGCTGAGAACTCATTTGAATCAGCTCAGATTCGGGCAACAAGTTCAATTGTTTTCTTCCTGAGACGGGAACCTTAGAGCACCCTATAAACAAACCAAAAACTACAATAAGGCTTAAATTTTTCATCACAACGTATTTAAAAACAAAATAACGAATTTGATTGAAGTTCATTGCTTTTTTTAGACTCAATAAAAAAACTACTAAACTTTTAAGGTGAACTCGTCGTATTAGAAAAACAGAAATGAGAAATAAATTTTATAATCTACTTGTTATTTTTCTCCTCTTCATTAGCCCTCTTCTTGGGGTTAATGTAGATTTTGAATACAAAAATCATTGCATCAACAACATAATCTATTTTGAAGACCTTACCAGTTCAGAAAATGAAATTGTTGCGTGGTATTGGGAATTTGGAGACGGCAGTGTTGCAAATGAAAACTCTCCAGTACATGTTTACACTGAATCAGGTCACTATAATGTTAAACTCACAATAAAAACAGAGCTGGGAAAAGCCTACTCTCTAAAAAAACCTGTACTCATTAACGCTGCGCCTTTTGCCTTTTTCAATCCGAATGCAAAATGCGACCAAACAGTAGGTTTCACGGACAACTCCTTCACTCAATATGCTGATGTAAAGCAATGGATGTGGGATTTTGGAGATGGAAACTATTCTATGGAGAAAAACCCTAAGCACAAATTCAATACTGCAACAAAATCAAAAGTACATTTAAAAGTTTTAGATAATAATGGATGCGTTGACTCCATTACTCAATTGGTTAAAATCAAAAGAAAACCTGATGTAGGATTTGACATTAAAAATGTACTCCTTTCAAATCCCGCTTTTATAAAAATAAAGAGTCGTAATTTCAAAGACAGTGTTTCCTATTCAATGAACAATAGAACAGTACATCAAACAAGTGCATTATTTGCAACAAACCCCTATGAATCAAATGTAATTAAACAAAAAGTAAAAAACCAAATGGGCTGCGTAGACAGTTTAAGCACAGTAGTTTCTCCAAGGCAGGATTTCCACATAGCCCTACCGGCCTACTTCCAGCCTCAGTCCAAAAATCACACGTCACATTTTGGAGTTAACAACCACAATTTAGTGGTCCGCGAATTTAGCGTATTTAATGAAAAAGGTGACCAAGTATTTTACGCTTGTAACAATACCATGTGGAATGGAAAAGACGAACATGGAACCTTATGTAAAAGTGGAAACTACACCTATTTACTAGAATATGAAAACCTTGAAGAGGTTACAATAATTCAAAAGGGTAAATTCATTTTGAAAAACTAAAAAGTAAGTTGATTCCCGCTACTTCAAAACAACATCATCCAAATTGATTCCCTGTAAGAAATTTTGAACTGGCATTCTTTTTTTTCCTGCAAGTTGCAACTCATGAACTTGAATCGAACCTTCTCCACAACCAATAAAAAACAACCTTTTACCGTCCGTTTTAATTGCACCTGGGCTCAATTTTTCATCACTTTTTTCTGCCTTAAAAATCTTAACACTAATTTCTTTTCCATCAGGGAATTTCAAATTTGAAAAAGCTGCCGGATATGGACTCAATCCCCTAATGTGATTGTGCACTTCTTTTGATTTTTCTTCCCAGTTAATCCTGCACGTATCTTTAAAAATTTTATATGCTAATTTCGGTTTTTGACCTTGTAAGATATCATCCTGTTTTTGAGTAGAAACAGAACCATCACTAATTTTCCGAGTAGTTTTAACAACTAAGTCAGCACCAATAGTCATTAATTTATCATGCAGCTCACCTGCAGTTTCATTAGAACCAATTTCAACTTTCGTAAAGTCAATAATTTCACCAGTATCTATTTCATGCTCTAAAAAAAACGTAGTGACTCCAGTTTCTTTTTCACCGTTTATTACAGCCCAATTAATAGGTGCGGCTCCCCTGTAATTAGGGAGCAAAGAACCGTGTAAGTTAAATGTTCCAAACTTTGGCAATTGCCAAACTGAAGCAGGAAGCATTCGAAACGCTACAATGACTTGCAAATCAGGATTCAACTCTTTTAATTTGAGCTGAAAAGCTTCATCTTTAAGATTTTCTGGCTGAAGAATATATAGCCCCTGATCTAGTGCGTATTTCTTAACCGCTGACTGCTGAACTTTCATTCCCCTACCCGATTTTTTGTCGGGCATAGTAACCACACCCACAACATCAAAATCATTTTCAACAAGTGCTTTTAGGGAAGCTACTGCAAAATCAGGAGTGCCCAGGAATACAATTCTCATAGTTTCAAAATTGATTACAAAGATAGTTAGTTTTGTACAGCTTTAATCCAGCAAACAAATTGAGATAATTATCTAAAACTCATCTTAGACTTGGTAAACTTCCTTCTTCTAAAATTGAATAAGTTGTTTTCCTTAATCAACCGAGCAACAATAGGCGGAACCATTTTTTCCCATTCCGTACTTCCTTCGATTATCTTTTCAAGTACCTTATGAGAAAAAATATCTAACGTTTCTTTATCGTACTTTTCATAATCAACAATCTTTTTAGATGACTTTAAAAAATTATATAAATCTTCATATTTCTCAGGAATAATCATATTTCCAGAAGAAATTACCTCATCACCAAATTTATAAGGGTACAAGTATAGTCGAACATCCTTATGGAACAAATAACCAAAAGCTTCCATAAGACCTCCATTTAAATTTTCATAAAAACGTTCATTGAAAACATTAATCAAAGAATTCGCACCTAAAACTAGCGCTATTTGAGCACCTGTATTATAACGCGTGAGATACTGAACTAATTTATAATATTCATGAAAGTTCGAAACCAATACAGTTTGACCCAGAGCAGTTAAAATATCAACCCTATCTAGAAAATCTTGCTCGTCAATACCTTCTTCACCACTTAAGTCTCGAAGCGTTATTTCGGTTATTGCCGTTATTCTTTTCTTATCTTCTATGCGATCATCCTTTTCAAACTGCTTCATCCCGTTTTTCAGCATATCTAAATGCACTTTAGTCACTGGACGAAACCTTCCCCTCATCGCTAATATTTCCTTTTTATAAAGAACCTCCGTAGGGTGAATAGTTGAACCATCAGGCTGAAACATTACCGCATCCGCCATTTTATTTTTTACCAGCCACAAACTCAAAAGCCTATTGTCCACATTTTTAAACAATGGCCCCTTAAATTCAACCATATCAATTTGCATTCGACCTGGAATTAAACCATCATTCATATGTTTTAAAATACTTTCAGGTGAATGGTGCAAATGATAGCAACCGTAAAGCAGGTTTACACCCATTTTACCCAGTATTTCTTGTTGTTGAAGATTTTCTCTATCAAGCAAACGAATATGAATAATAACATCATTATATGCTTCACCAGGATTCAATTGAAAACGAACCCCCATCCAACCATGGGATTTATTAGATCGGTCATAGTTAATCGCTTCAACAGTATCTGCTAATGCAAAAAATCTTTTTTCTGGTTTCTTGGCAGATAATTCACTTACTAGCCTATTGTACTCATAGGAAATCATTTGCTCTAGCCTTGCTTTACAAACATACCTTCCTGGGCGTTCTCCATACAACGAATCGCTTATTGCCATATCATAAGCACTCAGCGATTGAGCAATTGTACCTGAAGCTCCACCAACAACAAAGAAATTACGCGCAATCTCTTGACCAGCGCCAATCTCGGCAAAAGTTCCATAAATTGTTCTATCCAAGTTAATCGAAAGTGCTTTTTGCGAGGAATCTAATACTTGTCCTTCCATAGAAATTGGGTTTAGGCTTACTTACAGCTTACTGTTATTTACGTAAATCTAGGGAAATAGTTGGATAATTTTAGCTATACCATCATTTAAATTAGGCATATTTCGATTAACTTTAGTGAATTGACATTCCCTAATAATTTCGGTAAAAGTGAATGTAAATTAGATTGTTATTTTAATGCAGTGCTTAAATAAATGCAACCATGAGTAAATACCCAGAAAACTTAACTAAAATCACCACATTCATCCTTGATATAGACGGTGTTTTAACCGATGGAACAATAATTATAGAACCTACTGGAGAGCAAACAAGAACAATGAATATTAAAGACGGTTTCGCCTTACAGCTTGCTGTTAAAAGAGGGTTTAAAGTTGCGATTATTTCAGGAGGAAGAAATGAAATTGTTAAAAAAAGATTTGCCGGACTCGGAATTCATGACGTATTTATGGGAGCTTCAGATAAATGGGACGCATTTGACGAATTAAAACTCACCTATAATTTATCCAATGAGGAAATCGCTTATATGGGAGATGATGTACCTGATTATGAAATCATGAGCAAAATTGGCTTACCAGCCTGTCCCAATGATGCAGCTACTGAAATAAAGCAAATCGCTCAATACGTTTCACCTATACCCGGAGGGAAAGGGTGTGTAAGAGATCTTATAGAAAAAGTAATGAGAGCTCAAGACAAATGGTTTAATCCCGAAAATATTGACGAGGCTAAAATATGGTAAACAATATAGTTCAATTGTTACGTTGGAAAAATCTTCTAATTGCTGGAGGCACAGTTCTTTTAACAAAATATGCCATTTTTGAACCGGCCATTAAAACCCTTTTTTCTTTAAGTTCTTCCACCTTAAATTTTTTTGAAACTTTTTTATTGGCAATTTCCGTTATGATGATCGCTGCTGGAGGATATGTCATTAATGATATCAACGACGTAAAAGTTGATGAAATCAATAAACCCGATAAAGTAATTATAGGCAAACATATATCAGCAAAATTTGCAGAATTTTTGTATATCGCCTTAAATGTTTTAGGAATTTTGCTAGCCGCATATGTAGGTGAAATCGCTGGAAACTATCGACTCATTTTACTTCATGCTGTTATTGCTGGTATACTTTGGATTTACTCCAAATATGTTAAAAACACCTTTCTTCTTGGCAATGTATTGGTTGCACTTGCTTCATCAGCAGTAGTGCTCACCTATTTTATATTTGAAAGCTTAGGATATATAAAAGCATATGGAGACATCCTTAAAATAAACTTTAAAAGTATCGTAGGAGGCCCATTAAATACGCTATGGCTATACTCAATAGCATTAGCACTTTTTGGCTTTGTTTTATCAATCATACGTGAAATCGTTAAAGATTTACAAGATTACAAAGGTGATTTTAGTGTTGGAGCAGGAACAATACCAATTGTTTTAGGCGAGAAAGCAACAAAAACAATAGTAATACTTATTGCCATTTTACTTGCACTATCCTTAATATATATCCTTCACTTTAAATTAAACACCCCTCCTTTTAACGAGTTTTCGTTTATCCTTTATACATGGTTACTAGTGATTCTACCTATCGCAGACATCATCTATGGAGTTATTAAAGCCAAGAAAAGTGAGGACTATCAGCGCCCAAGCAATACCTGTAAATTCATAATGGTATCAGGAATTTTAACAACCCTTATTTACGCATTTAACGCATAACTTGATGATTCAACAAAAAAACATCATACTAGCAAGTCAATCCCCACGTCGACAAGACCTACTTAAGCAGCTAGGTATTCAATTTGACATTCAAGTTCTCAGTATTGATGAAACATACCCATCAGATTTATCGCCTCATGAAGTCCCAGAGTATTTAGCCAGGCTAAAAAGCGACGAATTTAATGCAAAGGAACTTGACAACACATGCATTATAACATCTGACACAGTAGTTATTTATGAGGATAAAATACTAGGTAAACCAAGAAACAAAAAGGATGCCTTAGATATGATTTTGGAATTAAGCAACAAAGAACACTATGTAGTAACTGGCGTATGTTTACAATTTCACGACAGAAAAAAATCGTTCAGTTCAACTTCAAAAGTTGAGTTTGAAACCATTTCAGAAGCTGAAGCAAATTATTACATCAACACCTTCGAGCCGCTGGATAAGGCCGGGAGTTATGGAATACAAGAATGGATTGGTCAAGCAAGAATACGAAAAATTGATGGATGCTATTACAACATAATGGGGCTTCCATTAAATGCATTATACAATAATTTGATACAAGAAAAAGTTTTAACATTTTAATGGAAAACCCTAAATCATTACAGTTTATAGATGAACTAACGAGTTATTTCCATGCTCTTCCTGGCGTTGGTAAAAAAACTGCTCAGCGTTATGCCCTGCAGCTTCTCAAACATGATGATGATTTTCTCAAAAGTTTTGGGAAAACACTTTCTGAGCTAAAAAGTAAAATACACGAATGTTCTATCTGTCATCATCTTTCAGAAAACCCTATTTGTGGAATTTGTGCTGCCCCACTACGAAAAGACGATTTAATTTGTGTTGTTGAAGACGTAAGAGATGTAATAGCTATTGAAAACACAGGTCAGTTTCAAGGAAAATATCATGTTTTAGGAGGGGTTATTTCTCCAATGGATGGTATAGGCCCAAGTGACCTCAATATAGAATCACTCGTTAGTCGAATTAAAAAAACACCAGAAATAAAAGAAATTCTCCTTGCTCTAAGAATTACCATGGAGGGTGACACTACTAACTTTTTCCTGTATAAAAAACTTAAAGAGTTAAATGTTCAAATAACCACCATTGCAAGAGGTGTTTCTTTCGGAGAACAAATTGAATATACCGACGAAATTACACTAGCAAAAAGTATTATCAATAGAGTACCTTACGAATTATAATACGAAACCTTAACCTCCATTTTAGCATAAAAGATAAAAATCCATGATGGATATAGAATTCAACAAAAACGAAGATAGAATGAAAATTATGGTTTCCGATCTACATGGGAAGCTACATACTATTCATAAAGGAGGCGGAGATCAAAAAATAAAAAAACACCACGACAGAGGAAAACTTACCGCGAGAGAACGGATTGAAAAATTGTTAGACCCCAATAAACCACAACAAGAAATAGGTGCTTTTGCAGGCTATGAAATGTACAAAGAATATGGAGGTTGCCCAGGCGGAGGAGTTGTTGTTATTATTGGCTATATACACGACAAACAAGTTATTGTTGTCGCAAACGACGCCACCGTTAAAGCGGGTGCTTGGTTTCCGATTACCGGAAAGAAAAATTTACGCGCCCAAGAGATTTCTATCGAAAATAAAATCCCCATAATTTATTTAGTAGATTCAGCAGGAGTTTTTCTTCCACTGCAAGATGAAATATTCCCCGATAGAGAACATTTTGGAAGAATATTCAGAAACAATGCTGTAATGAGTTCAATGGGAATTCCTCAAATAGCGGCAGTAATGGGAAGCTGTGTTGCTGGAGGAGCCTACTTACCCATTATGAGTGACGAAGCTCTAATTGTAAAAAAAACAGGCACCATTTTCCTTGCAGGATCCTATTTAGTTAAAGCAGCCATCGGAGAAGATATCGATAATGAAACACTTGGAGGCTCAGAAACACATTGCGAAATCTCAGGAGTAACCGACTACGAGTGTGAAAACGACAGTGAATGCTTAGAAACCATTCGTGATATTGTAGAAAAATTCGGAGAAACTCAAAAAGCTGGTTTTTCTAGAACAGAACCCATTGCACCAAAATTATTAGAATCAGAAATTTACGGAACACTCCCATTTGACCGTGCAAAACCATACGAGTCAAAAGATATTATAAAACGATTGGTAGATGATTCTAAATTCACAGAATATAAAGCTGGATTCGGGAAATCAATCCTATGCGGCTATGCTCGTATAGATGGATGGAGCGTTGGTATAATTATGAATCAGCGAAAAGTTGTAAAAACAAAAAAAGGAGAAATGCATTTTGGAGGAGTTATTTATAATGACTCTGCCGACAAATCAGCACGGTTTATCATGGCGTGCAACCAGAAACGCATTCCTTTAGTTTTTCTCCATGACGTTACAGGTTTCATGGTAGGTTCAAGATCAGAGCACGCAGGCATTATAAAAGATGGTGCCAAAATGGTTAACGCTATGAGCAATAGTGTTGTTCCTAAGTTTAGTATTATAATCGGAAATTCCTACGGAGCAGGAAATTATGCCATGTGTGGAAAAGCATTCGACCCAAGGTTAATAGTTGCATGGCCAACAGCCAAAATAGCCGTTATGGGTGGATCCCAAGCTGCAAAAGTATTGCTACAAATTCAAGTTGGTGCGAAAAAAGCCAAAGGAGAGAAAGTATCCAAAGAAGAGCAAGAAAAAATGCTCAAAAAAATTACAACCCGATACGACAATCAAACCAAACCAGAATATGCAGCAGCTCGACTTTGGGTGGACGCAATAATTGACCCGTTAGAAACAAGAAAAGTTATTAGCTTGGGAATAGACGCTGCCAATAACTCACCTATTGAGAAGGTATTCAACCCAGGAGTTATTCAAACTTAAACAGAAAATAAATAGTGTATTAAAACTGAGAGAAATTAGCTTAATGAACCAATAATTTACGCTCAATAGCTTTTTTCGCCGCGCTAACTACATTAGAAACACCCAATCCATACTTCTCCATCAACTGATCTGGTTTTGCTGACTCTCCAAAAGTGTCGTTTACGGCAACAAACTCTTGAGGCGTTGGGGCATTACGAACCAGCACTTGAGCAACGCTTTCACCCAAACCACCGTGAATATTATGCTCTTCACAAGTTACAATAGCACCAGTTTTTGCAACCGATTTTAATATTGCATCTGCATCTAAAGGTTTAATAGTATGGATATTTATTAAATCAACAGAAATCCCCTCTTTTGCCAATTCATGCCCTGCTTCAATAGCTTTCCAAACTAAATGCCCAGTAGCTACAATTGTAACATCAGAACCTTCGTTCAAATGCACTGCCTTACCAATTTCAAACTCTTGATTTTCAGGGGTGAATATGGGCACCGCAGGACGACCAAACCTCAAATAAACCGGCCCTTTATACTTTGCAACAGCAATGGTAGCTGCTTTCGTTTGATTATAATCACAAGGATTAATCACTACCATACCAGGAAGCATTTTCATTAACCCAATATCTTCTAATATTTGATGTGTAGCACCATCTTCACCTAAAGTGATACCAGCATGAGACGCAGCTATTTTAACATTTTTCCCAGAATATGCAACCGACTGACGAATTTGATCATACACTCTTCCTGTAGCGAAATTAGCGAATGTACCAGCAA
>JACLAC010003733.1_pt1 | contig 10582 bp, 10 predicted proteins | sample 8027881 | NCBI WGS metagenome assembly JACLAC01 (sample SAMN15725517, study PRJNA655200) | protist metagenome | isolation source: fluorescence activated cell sorting (FACS) single amplified genomes of... | place: Spain: Blaines Bay Microbial Observatory, Mediterranean Sea | collected 2016-01-19 | reverse complement strand
GCAGGAAGGAGAGGAAACGATGAAGCGAAAGAACGCAAATAGACAAGCGAATGAAGAAAGAGAGATGAAGATGAAGAGGAGAATGGAGAAGCTTAGAGGTGAGAGGAATGTAAGATAACCAAGATTCGCGAGCTCGGGCCCATATGTGCCGGGGAAGGGCGCTGCTCGTGGGGGAAACCTCGCAGACCGACCTGAAGCTGGCACGGGCCTGGGTGAGCGAAAAGGAGCGCAGGAATTAGAACCACCACAGGGACCTAGAATGGCAAAGACATTAAAGAGGAACGAGATGGAGGAAGAAGAAGAGCCGGTCGCGATGGAGGATGATAAAGATGAGGACGTCGCAGAAGCAGTTTGCCGGGTCGCAGGGGAGCATTCCCCAAAGGTACAAGAAGAAGGAGATGGGATGAGGAAGTGAGGAAAACGAGAGAAGTCGTGAAACTAGACATGGAAATAGGGACACTACATACAAATATGTCTGGAAGGACAGTACGAGAGTGCTCGCCATAGGGTATTAGAAACAATTCCCGGGATAGTAATGGATATCACGGGAAGCAGAGAGGGAAGGAGAGGATGGGACTTAAGCGAGAATGACCAGTACTACGAGGCGAAAAAGAGGGCCAACAGCAGAGAAGGGATACTATTGATTGTAAGTGCGCGTCATGTGGCCAATGGGGGAGAAGTTGGTGAGAGGAGACCTAACAGAAGATGAAGCGCACTGTGAAATATGGAGGGAACTAGCAGCAATGCAGGAAGATAATAGGATGTGCCATGCGATGGTGGTTCCAAGAAAATCGAGGATGACGGGAACAGAGCGTTTCAAGAGATTAAGCGAGGGAAGTATAGGGAGCGAGGGCGTAACAGTGTGGAACGTAAAGAGAAAGAGAGGAGCTGGATACGAGTGGATCAATACGCCTGGTAGCATGGTCACACATTCTGAGGAAATAGCAAAGGAGTGGTGTAGGCAATACAGATCGGGAGTTAAGATGGTGGGCAATCAAAGAAGGCAACTCGGATAAGTTCTTACGCAAGGCATTGCAAAGGGACTGCTCAACGAGATGGGAAGATATGGTCGGGTGCGCAAAGGGATTTATCGGGATAGTAGAAGTGGAGGAGAAGAGCGAGGGCCGAGAGTACTGGGACGACCTCAGCGGGAAGAAGCTGGATGCAGCGTTGGTTGAGATAGCCAGAAAAGACGAACTAGACGAATGCAGAAAACATGGAGTGTACGAGAAAGTGCCAATCGAGGAATGCTGGGAACTAGCTGGGAAGAATCCAATAGGCGTTAGATGGGTGGACGTGAACAAGGGCGACGGGATACACCCCGAAATTAGATCGAGGTTAGTAGCAAAGGAAACTAAGAAGGGCAAATATGGATTTTGTTGCAACCACGCCGCCGCTCGAAGCAACAAAGGTATTTATTTCCCGCGGCGGTTACCGAGGGGATAGGATACTCGAAAATGGGCATACTTGTACATTGGCTTTTATATATCTCAGAAGGGCCTAGTTCCACGCAGAAGCCAGACGCGCAGTGTACGTGGATTTACCGGAGGAAGATAGATAATATGGAAAGTGCAGGAAACGAAAGAAAGCGATGCACGGTACAAGAGACGCAGCCCAGAATTGGGAATACGAATGTACCAATTTCATGATATCACTGGGATGTAAAGGGGGCGTCTCCACGCCATGCGCGTTTTAGCATCCTGACAGGAAACTAAGAGCTGTGGCTCATGGGGATGATTATACGTTGCTTGGGATTACGAGGGAACTAGACTGGCTCAGCGAGGAAATGCAATAAGCATCTGCGGCTGAAATCCGAGGGAGACTAGGACCTGATGCCGACGACGACAAATCGATTAGGATCCTAAACAGGGTCGTAAGCTGGAGCACTTATAGCATCGAGTACGAGGCGGGCCAGAGGCACTCGGAAACTATTATCAGGGATTTGGGTATCCAAGAATCTAAAGGGCTGTCAACGCCCGGTGTCAAATGGACGCACGAGGAAGTAGACAAATGGAATTGGACGACGTTCGCGAAGATAGGTTCACATAATATAGGGCACTCGCCGCAAGGTCAAACTGCCTCAGTCAAGACAGGCTTGACATTATGCACGCCGTGAAGGAACTAGGCCGTGACATGTCAGCTCCGAAAGAAACTAAATTCAGGGCACGCATGAGATTGGGAAGATACCTCAAGCAAAGCCCACGGTATATAAACAAGTTTGGGTAGCAGCAACCAAATAGGAAAGCAATGTGGCACGCGTGCCCAGGATCATACCATACACCACAGCGCAGGGGGGCGGACGGGCGCACGGACAATCAATAGGCTGGGCAGCGGGCGGACGGACGCACGGACGAACTAATCGGCTCCGAGATCTGCCACCGGTGGCATGCTAATGACTGTGTACGTGGACACCGATCACGCAGGGTGCTTAATAATTCGCAGGCCAACCAGTGGACGGGGTACAACTGTTGGGTCAACACTGTATCAAAGGATGGAGCAGCACCCAGAAGGCGATTGCACGATCTGCTGGAGCGGCTGAATAGTACGGGGTAGTAAAGGGAGGAGCTGGAGGGCTTGGCTGCATAAGTCTTGTGGAAGATCTTAGAATGCGCTTCAATATAGATGTGATTGAAACAGGCACGGCTTCTAGCGCAGCACTTGGCATCGGCTGCAGAACGGGGACTAGGAAAACGCGGCACGTGGCACTAAATCAGCTATGGATGCAAGGCAAAGTTACCACTGGCGAGATTCGGTTAGTAAAGTGCAAAAGGTATCGAAATCCCGCAGATGTTCTCGCCAAAGACCTGGACGCGAATGGGCTACTAAATCACACGATGATGTGCGCGGGTGATGATAAGGAGAGTACACACGATTTTTTGGCACCAGAAGCATGATAAGCCAAAAGGATGGAGTAGAGTAATCGGGTACTCGTGGATGGTATCGCGTGATCGGGTATTGGATGGTGTACATTGGGAAGGGGTCGATCCCAGCCTCAATTGGAGGTGGGCCAGACGCGTCATGGTTGTGGGCGCGTCCTTACCGTGACATTACAACTTACTGGCATCAGTCGTGGCAGCTATCTGCTTGTATGGTCCGGCGGCTCGGCCTTACTGGACCCTTTCTTTAGGGTACTAGATATAACGGGACGACTGCGGCGAGCTGCGGGTGTACGCCGTATAGGTTACTACATGTATTGAGTGAGCCCAGGTGCACTAATGCCCATCATGACAGATATGTTGATGAGGGCAGTGCTGAGGTGTTCACGTTCCCATTTGTGTGTGCTGCAGCTATCGTCATGCTTATTAGCTGGATTCGTTGTGTGGCGCATGCGCGGCAACTGCATCATACTTCATATGAGGCTTTTACATAAATAGCTATAGAGAGAGTTAGAGAGATATATGTTTCTCTATATATATAGATATACATATATAGGCATAGAGAGAGCGCTATGAGGCGTTTACATAAATAGAGATAGAGAGAGTTAGAGAGATATGCATACATATATATATAGATATAGACAGAAAGAGCGCGGCCGATATATATATATATATATATATGCATAGATAGCTATTGAGAGATGTAGCGAGATAGTACTATATATATAGATAGACAGATAGATCGATCGATAAGTACTCATCTCTTCGATTGACTGATACATAGCAAAATGATCCGGCTTGATCCGAGGTAAGACGGGACGCGAGCCTGTCATACGGTCGATCTCCTCGTGAAAATGCGAGGAAACTGCACAGTGGCACATGGTTCAACCTCGCGGCGACCGCAAGCATGCACCAAACACACAGTGCTTGTCAGAAGGCGGGCCGCTTGGGGACCTCTGCAGGTGCGATTTCCCAGAGGAAAAGTTCCGCCGCGCATCGTAACTCGCACCGTGCCGCCGTGGTATGTTTGCAAGCTGTGCTCGTTTCGCAAGCACCGACGCCGCAACACGTCAGTAGGCAGGTGCAACTCTACATACAAACTGGCACGAACAGCGGCAACACCGGGGTTATCTATTCCACAGCGCAAGCACCGTCGGAGGCGGAGTGCAGCTTTCCGCAAGAAACGCGGCTGTATGGGCATACTGTCATGGCTTTGCACGGTATTCGTACGGCGACGAACAGCAAACCAATACATATATATAGATCGATATATAGATATATAGATAGATAGATAGAGAGATAGCGAGCGATATAGAGAGATAGAGCGAGATATCGAGACATAACGAGAGATAGAGAGAGATGCACAGCGATACATTTCGATGCAGCGAGAGTAATGTATACACGTGCCGAGCGTCAGAGAGATGTGTGTGTGGCTGCATGCATACATGCATCTCTCTCTATATATATGTGTGTATCGAGTGGTCGGGCGCTGGAGCGATAGAGAGAAGCATCAACATATATATATGTATATAGAGAGAGAGGCGGCGGCATCTACATGCATAGCTATACCGAGTTATGCATCGAGAACGGCAGAGCGGCACAGCTATGTACACACACACATATGTGCATACATGCAGCGAGCGAGACCGAGTTCGATACATTCACATATAGATGCACATCTATAGCTATAGAGAGTTTGCGGCGTACACATATGTGTAGAGAGAGACATATCGATCGATCGATCGATCGATCGATCTATATATAGATAGATAGATAGATAGCTAGCTAGCTAGCTAGCTATCTATAAATACATATCGATATGCATATACATAGATAGATAGATAGGTAGATCTCTGTATATATATATATAGACAGACAGATATACATGCACATGTCGAGAGAGAGATGCTTGTGCCGAGCTGCAGAGAGAGACAACTCGATGCAACGATATACATCGATACGTATCGATGTTGCGTTGTCGAGAGGCATAGCTGCACACCTATGCATACATATATGCATACATATATATGTATATATAGAGAGAGATAACGAATGGTCGAGAGAGGCGTGGGCGGGGATGACGGGGGGCAGCAAGTGGCAGAGAGATAGAGATGCACACACTTTGTATGCATATAAACCTGTCGAGAGAGCGCGTTCGTGCTGAGCGTTCCCATGTGCACTAGCTGTGCTTCATGCCGTGCGACGTTACGCTTTATTCATCTGGCGATTCTATCCTGGCTCAAGGAAAGGCGTGTGCATCTCACATTCCCGCATGGTTGCGGCGCCGTGGCTTTTCGAGGAGCATGCATCGGACGATATTGCACATTCAACTGCCGCTAGGATCGTATTCAGCATTAGCTTAGTGTGCGTGCCTGGCGGAGCTTGGCTGCATGTATGCGTGTGTGCTTGTCTGGCTGGCTGGCTGTGCGCTTTATTGTGTCCTTGGCTGCGCTAGCTCGTGCCTGTGTGTGTGCTCGTGCGTGTGCTAAGTCGTGCGTGTGTGTGTGTGCGTGTGTGTGCGCGCGTGTGTGTGCGCGTGTGCTTGCGTGGTCGTCTGGTTGTTTGCCTGCCTGCCTGCCTGCCTGTGTGACTGTCTGCCCGCCTAGGTGTCCATCCGTCCGCCCGATAGTCTGTCTGTCTGTCTGTCTGCCTGTCTGCCTGCCTGTCTGTCTGTCTGTGTTAACGTACGAGCGTGTGCTGTGTGTTCGGTTGTGTGCTTGCTTGCTTGACTGGTTGGCTGCGTGGTTCCGTGATCATGTGTGTGTGTTGCTGTGTGCGAGTGCCCTGCTTCGTCCGAACTGTGTTGGCATGCGTTGTTGCTTGCGCTGTCACGTGTACGCGCCGTGACTTGAGCTGCCTTTTATGTGCCTTCATAGCGTTGCTCATTCTATCGTATGGCTGCTATGCGTGCTGCTCGTCGGTGTGGCTCTGTCGACCTGTCTGCCGATCTGTCGGCCTGCCAGTCTGCATGTCTGTTTCTGCCTCAGCCGTCGCCGCTGTCTCTGTCTCTGTCTCCGTGCCCGTCGCCGCGCCTGTGTGACGGTCTGCCTAACTGGCTGTCTGCCTGACTGCCCCTGTATCTGCCTCGGCCTCCGTCGCTGCCCTTGCTTATGCATCGCACACACTCTATCTCTGGCTATATATCTACATCGGTCGCTATATCTCTCTATATCGCTCGATACGCCTCGATGCATCGATGCATCTGTCGGTCTCTCTTCATGTCACGCCACATCTCTCTCTACGCACACACATATATATATAATGATTGAGTGATTGATGAGCGCTTCGTTGACAGCTCGAGGTCCTTGCTGCCATGCGCGAGTTTCGAGACCTAGCCGACCTCCCCTGCTGCTCAGTGGTATGCACTGCCCTCGCTGCACCCCAGTGCAAATTGCGGATTGAAAATAACGTTTAATCGGCCGCGTGGTCAATCGTGTGTCACGTGCAGAAAGATGTCCTGCTCATTTAGAGGTATTCCACCTCTGTTTGGCATGCAGTTGGCGCACGTCTAGGGAGGCCTTAGGCCATTCATGCTTGCACTGCTTACACTGTCATGCCATATGATGGCGGGCTTGCCACGTCAAACACGAGTGTATGTGGCACTCCCTCTCTACATATCCATCATCGATGCCTCCGCCTATCTCTCTCTCTCTCTCTCTCTCTCGCTATCTCTCGCCGCCTCTCTCTACACACATCACTCGCTCTCGACGTATCGCTTTATAGACATGTATATGTACGTCTCTCTCTATCTCGTTCGAACTCCCTTGATGCGGAGATGTGCGATGCGCACTCTTTTCTTTGAGCGATGCTATCGTCGCCCGACGAATCCAGTGTAAAGCCGCACGACCTTGAAATGACGCTAGTGTGCATGGGGGAGGGGATGATGGGGGGCACGCAACACTCCCCCGTGCATATCGCATCTATGTTCGGCGAGCTCACTCCGTCAGGACATACTCGCGGGTATAGTCCTCGTGGGCCTTCTGCCTCCTTGTCTCTACTTGGAAAGGGGTGAGCCGAGTCCAAGATCGAGGGTCGTCACCCTTAACCGTCAACTTTTCCGCAACGCAATCCCAATTGCACTATGGGCAAACAGCTTCGGTTCCATGGTACAGTGCTTCTCACCAGTGCTCTGCACCTCGGCGTGTAAGGTCCCGCATGAACCTTTTCGAGAATCCAAGCTCTTATGTGTTATGCTGTACCTCCGGCGCAAGCTCGTGCCTGTCTAACTTCACCTCGCAACTGCACAACAGCACGCGGTTGTGCATGCCCTCTCTGCTTAAGTGCTTCGTGCGTATGTCGGCCAGGTTCTATACACCCCTTCATCGCGTGATCTGTTAACTCCCCAGTAGACACATTGCCTTGTATCCACGGTTGATTAAGTGCGGCGTGCCGCACCTTTCCTAGACATGTTTGTTTCTCGACTTCCTATCCCAACGGGCCGCGCGAAAGTCTGGTTCGATGTCAACAAGTTCAACGTTCGCTCGCATACCTAAATCCGCAAGAAGGCTTCTACACCCTCAACGCGGCGCCGCACATCAATACGGCCCAGTTTCGATCCCCATTGTCCCGACATGATTCTGGCACCTTCCGTTACCGCGGCTGAAAAGAGGACCTGCTTAGCCTCAAGTGGAAGGGGTCGCTGCGACAATGTATAGATCCCTGCCGTTCTTAATGTCCTTGACCACGAGTCTGGATCAAGCGTATGCGTTCACGTCGTCGCCCTTCTTTACGTCAACCCCCCTTTAACGAGCAGTCGGGTGCTCTGCGCGTATTATTCCATCATGCTTCTACCAGGACCTGATCGTAGGCCCCGTGCCGTTTATGAGCCTCGCTATGCTCCTACCTGGCTGGCTTTACTCGGTCCGCGTTACGTTCCTTTTCCGCTCATGTCGTCCCAGAACCTCTCCGCGGGGTTATCCGCCTCTGCCTCCCTCATCCATGTCCGTCTGGCTTGCACACGCCTCTAGTTGCCAAGCTATTCCATAAAGCCTTGCGCGATCCCTTCCGTTAAACCCTCGCCGCACTGGCCAAGCTACTGGCTAAGCTTCCTTTTGCCTTCTCGACTTTATTTTTCCCCACGGTGGCGCAATTCATTTAGAAGCCGTCAAGAGGTTGGCCTCAACCCTGACCCATCGATGCTCCTTTTATTTGCCTCTCTTTCTCGCGTTCCACACCGTTCCGCCAATGCTACAGACCTGGCCCTCACACATCGCGTTGCATCCTGCTGCTTCAATAGCATGCGATCTGGTGGGCACAACCATCGCGTAATTCCCTCCATTGCTTTCCTGCCGTCGACATCGTTCTCTCATTTCAGCAACGTGCACTTCGTATCTGTACTTGCTTTCCATTCCGATGATCTTCCCCTTCTCTATATGTCCCTCGGCGCCCCTTAGCAGAGCTCGCCCCTCTTATTCCCTCAACGGTTCACATTGCGCTGCTATAGTCTGGTGCTTTGTTAAAGTCCCATCCTGCTCCATCGATTTCCTAGCGGTGTAGTCAATAGCAAAGCCAGGTATAACTTCCAATAGCATGAATCCATGACGTTATCTCGTGATGCGTCCGGTTTGGTTTGGATGGGCCAGTCCACACGCCATGCCTATCTTGCTCACCTCCCGCCTCTTCAATTTCCTGACCCATCTTCGATGTCCTGACCATTGCTTCAATCCCGGCCAGCTCTTATTCTGCATTTTATGTCGGATATGTCACCATCGTCTCTAGTGCCCATCGGCTCTGTATCCGCAAGTCCTTCTTATCGGCTTAGTGTCCTTGCAAGTCTGGGCTCTTGGCCTCTTTCTACACCCCGCGCCCCGATTCCGTTCACTCGAACCGGTGCCAGCTCCGGGCTGGTATGCCAGGTTTCCCTAGCGAGCAGCGCCCTCCCCTGGCACATTTGGGCCCGAGCTCGTAAATCCGGGCTGAGTTGCGTTCCTTGCGATTTATCCTCAACCTCGAAGCCCCTCAAACATATCTCGCGTTTTGTTGTATGTGTCTTCCGCGGCCTGTCTGCTTCTATTATTCCGACGCATCGTTTCCTCATCTTCCTGCTTCGATTTCGCAAAGGTATTGCTACACCGTGGGCCATTCGCTTCCAACATTCTTATCATGTAACTCGGTTGTCTAGAGCTCTGACGACTTTAAGTACGTCGATACCTCCCTCCGCACCTCCCTCGGCTGAAACATTTGTTTGTGTCGTTGCTTGATTGATTGGCTGGCGGGTCCTTGGTCTGCACACTAGTAAGGATACATAAGAAGACATAAGGAGGCATAGGGAGGCATACGGAGACATACTAACTAACTAACTAACTAACTAACTAACTAACTAACTAACTAACTAACTAACTAACTAACTAACTAACTAACTAATTAACTAACTAACTAACTAACTAACTAACTAACTGACTAACTGGCTAACTGACTAACTGACTAACTGACTAGCTTACTGGTTGGCTAACTGACTAACTGCCTACCGTACTAACTAGCACAGAGAGATCGAACAGAGAAGGGCAGCTATTTATGTCCTATAAAGGTCACTTTGGTATGTAAAAATAGGCCCTATAAAAGTCACTTTGGGGAGCCAAAATCGCCGATCGGAGTTCCGTCCCTCGCTTTGTATCTCCATCTCTCCCTGCCTCGTCGGGTGTTCAGTTTGAGGAGAGCGCAGGCCAGCAGACGAGAATGGTGAAAGGTGGCCGATGGCACCACCCAATGAGCGTATTTGCGCAACGAGACGACGCAAAGCGCGGCAGCATCTAATTCGGCGGGCCCCTTGCGGGACTCAGCCGTGTTGGACTACACAGAGAATAGCTAAGTTGCTAGGTTGTTAGCAAATTGTTAGTAAATTGCTAATTGCCAGGTTGCTAGTAAGAATATCTCGCTCCGCGCATTCCGCCCGTATCAGCTCCTGGGCATGCCAAATCGGGTGTTGGTTTCAGTGTAAAAAGACAAATGTTTTGGTCAGAAACGCCTCTTCTATACAGACTGAAGGTGATAAAGCAGTTGTATTTATCATGGAGACGGCTCCCGTGAAACTGTGCTTTCCCGCGGCAAAGTTGCTAAATCACGCCGTGCCTCCGTGATCTGCCTCGTGCCTCCTATTTGGCGTGCTAGTTTCCCCCCTGGGGCCCGCCGTGACTCCCGCTCTGCGGGCTCAATCATAACTTCCTGACTAGCAGCAAACCATATCGATTTGAGATCTTCCGTCTGTGTCTTCAGGAGACGGCCGCCAAGCCCCACAGGGGGCCGCGGCTGGATCGAGAACGCCGTGCGGCGGATCAGCGGCCGCTCCCAAAACGCTTTTTCTTCCTGAAGTGCCTTTTCCTCCCTTGGCCCTGAGAGAGCCCAAGGCAGCCCCAGGAGATCCCCGTCCCCATGACGGACAGAGAAAAAGTAGCATTCTGTGTCGAAAAGGGGGATAGGAAAGTTTGCAAATGCTGAGCTCACGTTCGGGTTTTGGAACATCGATGATCACGACGCTCGCGTTCTGGAGGCCTGATGTGGCGTCTGCTCCATTTTTTACAATGCTTTATCTCCTTCGATGTTTGAAGGGGATACTTTGCGACAAATAATAGGGTTCGGGGCACATCGAGGCCCCAGAATGCGAGCGTGAGTCACAAAATCGTAAAGGAACCAATATGGGAGGCGGGCCAGACTGGATCAGAGAGGGCCGGCGGAATGCGCTGGGGCGGTAGAAGACCCTGGAAGTCCGA
>JACLAC010020069.1_pt1 | contig 10590 bp, 4 predicted proteins | sample 8027881 | NCBI WGS metagenome assembly JACLAC01 (sample SAMN15725517, study PRJNA655200) | protist metagenome | isolation source: fluorescence activated cell sorting (FACS) single amplified genomes of... | place: Spain: Blaines Bay Microbial Observatory, Mediterranean Sea | collected 2016-01-19 | reverse complement strand
AAGAAGAAAAAAAGTTTTATTACTTACACCGAAGTAATACCATGGTAGTACAGGTAACGAATTAATTCCCCGCGTCTTCTTTCTTTCTTTCTTCTTTTTTCTTCTTCTCTAAATTTTTTATCTTCTCCATATTGCGAAGTTATCTCTAATACTACCGTACCGTGTATTTCTTTTTTAGAATCGTAGTCGTCGTCTATTATTATCAGTAATAATAAAATTAATAAAAAATAATGTATTAACACTCCTCCTCTTCTTCTTCTCTTTCCTCTTACCGTAGAAAAGAAGACGACTGTTCCGTATCTTGGTACTTCGCGTAATAATTACGGTACTTCATAACTATTAAAGAGTTTAGTTGTTTGTTTAGCCGACGAAAGAAAAAAGAATGGAAGATACAATGACAGCGACATAAATTGGAGAAAGATAAGATTGGGCTTAGTAGAATTGTGTTGTTCAAATTTAAATTAGTCTTCACTGAAGTTTCAGGATTTGACTTATAGATAATTAAGAACATTTAAGCGAACAATGAGGCTTTCAACTATCGCACTGCTTGTTCTCGTTTTTGCAGCCTTGTGCCTGTTTTCTGAAACTGCGCACTTAGTCATGTGTCTCATTCTCTTTCTTTCTCTTCTTTCTTACCTCTTCTTCTTTTAGTAGAAAAATAAAAAGTTTTAATATTGTTCCCATCCGGCACGTGAAGAAAATAAATTTGAAGTGATTCATTTTCGCGGTATATGAGGAAGCTAAATTTTAATTACTCTAAAAATAAATAACAGCCAATTTTGTTTTTAAATTACTTAAATACTATACAAGAAAAGTGGCTGTTGTTTAAGTAATTAAAATTAATGTACTGCGAACTGAAAACTGAAAACTGAAATCTAGAGTGGAGTCCATGAACGATCCGAATCGGTATCTGGATTAGCAATGCTTGCAAATGAACCGTAATCAACTTCCTCATCCGATATCTCACTCATAGGTGACTCAATCCTTGTGCGATTTTCCAAGCAGTGGCTTAATTGTTTTTGAGGTGCTCGTTGTCTGACTTGTAAATCGGTCAAGGGGTTGTTATCTGTGGGTTGAGATGTCGGGGGAGGGTCGTTTGCGGTATTTTAAATAATAGCCAGTTTTTTGTTTTTAAATTATAATTTTTTCCATCATAATAAAACTCTTATCTATCATCCCTGTGTACATCAGTTTCCACCACGGGATACGCTGACTTTGACGCCAACACCACCTATTTCGCTTTCGAAGCAGTCATACCCATGACTGGTCGACAGCTCTGATTTAAGACTTTCCAAGTCAGGGGTAGCATCTTCCCCAGCAACGCCTAAAAAGGTGACGGCGCAGCCCCCGCCTCCTGCACCCGTAAGTTTGGAGGACAGCCCGACCTTCCGGCTGCTGTTGCAGATAGTTTCTAACGACGGGTGGCTCACCCCTATCGTTTCAAGCAACTGTTGGTTGGTTTCAAAAAGTTTGCTTACAATATTGTGCAAACCGTCGTCTTTCAGACTGCTCTCAAAGGTATCCGTTACCTTCTGAATCTCGTCGAAAACCCCATTGACCATGTCTGGGTCTTCCTCGCGCAATTTTCTTACGTTTGCAACCAGTTGCCGCGTCACTCGGGGAACTTTGGTGTTTGTCAAAAGTATTCGCAGCGGGGGGCAATCTCCCAAGCGCTGAAACGTGGGGCTACCGTTCACCTTTTTGAACGACAACGTGCCCCCGTAAGTCGATATAGTGTTGTCCAGCCCAGATGGGGTGCCATGAATGATTTTCTCCGCAACATAGGCCCATTTATTCACCGTGTCCGAAAATGAACCCCGCAGGGTCGTTTTCTCCTCACTCTCAAATATCAATTCGTTTTCTATTAAACTTTCTGAATCCTTAGCCTCGTTTAGCGATGGGGCAAAAAGTATCATCCGGGCAGAAACAAGCGCTCCAGTAGATGCCACAGAAAATGCCGCAGACGATCCTAGGCCTGCGCCGATGGGCAGCCCCTTGCTCTGCACGACCAACGCCGTCTCTGTTCCGTACAACGGGTGGCTGCTGTCTATCGCCGACCCGCAGATCAGCAGGACTTTTGCACAGAGGTACAGGGCCGTCGTAAGCGCCTCCTTTGCCGGCCTTATTGTGCCCTCGGGGACGAGGCATTCCACTAGCGCGTCCAACCGGTCTTTCAGCGCATTATCAACAGCCCCGACAGGGTTGGGGTCGTACTCGTTCGCGGCTGAGCGGTGACACTCTTGGTCGCACTCTGCCAAGGCCTGAAGCGGGACTGATAACTTGACTCCCCCAGGGACGATGTCGACCAGCTGGACGCAAACTACACCGCCCTGTTCAGCATTTTCATTCTTCTTGACGTTTACAGACACTTCCGTTCGGAGATCGCTCAAGCAACACGCAACTGCCGAAACACCGTACACCACTGCATGTTCTCCAAACAAAATCACTTTCCCTGGCGCGCTGGACGTGACAGAGAGTACAGCCTCCATTATCGCTCTTGGCGCGTATCCTTTACGTTTCCTCTGTCGAATCAGAGCTGAATTTAAGAAACTATGTAATAAATTTCAACTTGTATTGTGTCAATTTTTTTTGGCAATTCGGAAGGGCACTGGTAAACCAACAACGTTATCCTCTTTCATATGTACAAGAAGTAGTTAACTATTTTTTATTACACATTTCCTTTTAAATTTAAATATTATAATTATTCCATTATTCGTTCCTTCTTCTTCTTCTTCTTCTTGTTTTCTTTACCGGTGGTGGTGATGGTTGTTGATAATTAAAATTAATTATTTCTTCTTCTTTTCTCTCTCCTCTTCATCTCTCTTCTTCTATTTCTCTCTCCTCCGTCGCACCTCTATTGTTGGGATGAATACCGGTACCTAGGTACCTGTATGTACAGTTAGGTACCGGTACCAACCTCAATGATTCTTAAACAACCGACCCACCACCCACCACCGTAATTATTATTTGTAGCTAGTGGCACGAGTAGTCCTCTACCTACATAGAGGGTCCCTACTGCACCGGTAAAACTTTGTTAACTTCGTAGCCTGGAAAGATAATAGAACCAAAAAGAAATGTTTGCATCGAGAAAATTATTTTGCTGGATATAGTCGTCTATACAAATAATTTCAAAAAACGGATAATTTCACCGTCGTGTTCTGTTGGGTGAAAAAGAATGTCAAGGCTTGCGTCTTCGCCTATAATTCGACACAGTGCCGAGGTGTCTACAGCTATTGTGAATATCTTTGCGGAACACTGTATTCCCGCGCTAACGCCTGATAAATACAAAGGTCAATGCGGGCGAATAGGTGTTATGGGGGGTTCTGAGACGTATGTGGGGGCGCCATTTTACGCTGGCAATGCGGCTCTAAAAGGAGGCGCAGATTTAGTGTATCTTTTCACAGCCGAAGAAGCTGTGCTGCCCATAAAGACATTTTCCCCCGAGCTGATGGTGGAGCCCTCGTACAGGTGCATCAATACAGGGCCGGAACAGAGCCCTCAAGTTATAGCTGAATCTGTTGTTGCAAAGCTGGGTCGTCTGCACTCATTGTGCATCGGCCCTGGTTTAGGACGGCACCAACACGTATTTGCAGGCGTGAAAGAAGTTATACGCGCTGCGCGAGGAACTTCTACCCCACTTGTGATTGACGCAGACGGCCTTTTCCTGGTGACGCAGGACATTAGAATTATCCAGGGAAATCAGAACGTAGTTTTGACTCCTAATATCGTAGAATTTATGAGGCTATGCAAAGTATTCAACGTAGATGTTCCACCTCTCCCATACAGCCTTCACTTGCCAGACTGGTGCAGCTCTGTTGAAACTCTGGCCACATTGTTGGGTAATGTCACCGTTGTGCTTAAAGGGGAGAAAGACATATTGTCGAATGGACTAGAAACCTGTGTGGTTCACGAAACTGGGGGATTGAGACGTTCAGGGGGTCAAGGTGACGTTCTTGCAGGCATCATGACGTTAGCATGTGCCTGGAGCGCTATAGCACCCAAACTTCCAGACAGCTCGGAGATGTCGTCGGTATTACTTGCAGCGGGAGTATTCGCTAGCACAGTGACGAAGCGGGTGTCTAGAATTTCGTATAACGAGCACGGGAGATCGATGGGAGTCCCGGATATGTTCTCGAAAATTGGGCCGGTCATCGAAGCAATAGCTCCGGCACCAAAAGTTGAAATATGAAAAAAAAGGGCGGTGCGACGTACGTATAAGAAAGTTTAAAAATTAATCGCGGTGTACATAATGACATAGAATTTGTTTTATTATAACATCCTTCGCCTGCTAAGCTTTCTCTTCATGAGCATGTCTTTTTTACTAGCGGGGGGGGTTACTTTTGCTGGGGGGGCGAAAAATGCTGGCACCTTCACTCCCAATTTTTCAATTTGTTCAAGCAATATCGGAAATTTCTTCGCAATCATTTCATGCAAAGGAATCATCTGCTCAATGCAAACACGAGCGTGCACTACAACGCCTTTTTTTAGGATCACCAAATGGTCCTCTAGGGCGCTGTTTAAAACTTCAAGCATTTTGCTTTTCTCTTCCGTCGAGGCAATATCTTCAGCAATTTCCGGGTGGTCTTCACGAAATGACCCGTTTAGAAATGGGGCATAATTCGCAATTCCACCATTTACAGCAGCATCAACAGTACCATTTATGGCCATGGTAAACGATTGGGTAGCAGTCCGTCCATCCAATTTTTCTGCAATCGCAATCTGTCGCTTCAAGTCTTTGTTCTTCTGGAGCACAGTCTCCACGGCTACCTCTAACGGGTTTTGAAAGTGCTCGATCGTCCCAGCAACTTCTGCGCGCCGTTGCAATCCAGGAAACCGAAAGCTTGTCCGTAAAAAAATCTTTTTGTTCCAAAGGTCCATAAATTCATTCTTGCTCTTTTCTTTTGCCTTTCTAAAGGGGCGAGATAACCAAAACACGCCTGTGTCGAAATTGCGGCGATAGTCCACAACATTTGGCGTCGCTTTTGGCCCCATCCAGCTTGGAAGTTTGTGCTCAATTTCTTCATCAAAAGCCGGTGTGACGGTAGATATCTGGATATATTTGGTGGTCAAAGAAGTTTTCATCTCATTGGTTTCTTTTCCTGGCGGAACAGTTTTAGTTTCAGAAAACTTTTGTCGAATGCGAGTACAGAAGTCCATGATAGATTCCAAAGGTCTACCACGGTAAACGAAGACTTTGTTGCTAATGTCGGTGTCGTACGCAAACCCTATGAAACTTACTCGGAAGTGGGTTGGGTAAAAACGCTTTTTCTCTGTAACCATTTCGAAGTAGCTAGCCTGCTCTCTCAACACGGACGCAACTTGATCGTAGGCGAATGTTCTTTCATAGTACGATTTTAGTTTGTCGCAGTATTCAACGCATTTCTCCCAGTTTTTTCCAGCGTCGAATATATCAACTGCGTGCCGATATACTCGAGCCTGTCGATCTGAGATTGATTCTCTCGGCCAGTCGAATTCTTCGCACCAAAACTCAGGCACGTCAGCTCCATTTTTCCATGGATAAGAGGCATGCATCAGTAGAACTTCGGCCGATTCGCTGTGGTTGCCCAACTCTAAATGTATTTTATGCAGCCGATAAACATACTTGACATACATGTCGTGCCGGTCTGATTTTTGCAGGTAAGCCATTAAACGAAGCATCGCTTGCGTCTGTTCGTCCTCGTGTTTTATGTCAACAGTTCCACCAAACTTGGAGAGGACACTCAACAAGTCAAAAAGCTCTTTAACGTCATCCAGAAAAGTAAGCGTTTCTTGAATATTTAAATTTGGGTCTTTTTCCACTTTCGCCCTCAGGCGCACCGTAAACAGCTCCTCGAAGCCCTGCCCAACATTTGCCGAGTTGTCGGATCGCTTTAGATGCGTAGAACGCCGCTTCTTAACCCTGCTTACCGTTGTTGTACGCCGAACTTTTGATGAGGGCTCCCCCCCTATTCTTCCAGGGCCGTTTGCCGGCTTGATCGACCGCTCATTGACAATCAGGTCAACTGAATTGATGGTAACAAACCGGACTTTTGCAACGCTGTTTGTATGCACTACTTCGTCGTGAAGCAAAGAGAAATACATATCAGTGCTGAGCGCACGCGTTTGCTCGTGTTGAAGGTCTGCCAATCGGAGCAAAGGTTCAACAAGGCGGTAGATCATTGCCAGTTTCAAACGCCCCATCGAATCCCAAACTTCTTGGACCAATTTGCAGACGTCCACGCGTATATCGCCGATTTGTTTAAGAATGTATTCCCTTCGGGAGGCAGATGAATTTTCCAAGTCCAACGTGTCACTGTTTAGCATAGCAAGGCCCAGTGTTAGAAACGAAAACCACAGCTCTTTTTGTTCGGCATTGCTTACTGAACTTTCACCACCATGCACCACAACGTCTTCTTGCGCTATGCCCGATTCTTCCTGAAAGCGAAACTCAGACCTTAAGGGCTTTGACAACCATTTCAGTATAGTGAAGGTGCACTGCTGCTGCGTCATGCACAAAACTGCCCACATCTCTGGAAAAAGTTTTTCTTCCAATGTAATTAGATGGCAGCACACGTCCAACAAATCCCTGGTGAAGGTATACATTTCTCGCCTGGTTGACGGTATTTCCGGGTCTGCCCCCAAGCATGTCTTCAGGAAGTGATCCATTTGCAAGGGGTTGGACATCTGAACGATTCCAAAAAGGGAGCAGACAGTGTGCGCAACGTCGCTCAGTCCTTTCAAACCAAGGCTTTCGGCGGAAGCGCGCGTATTCTTGCAAGCAATCGCGCCTTTCATGCCTCCGAGCATCTGTTTTAACATATTCAAAATAGAGGGAAGTAAATAGCATATGCTCCACGCATCGTTCGACGAATTCGACTTATGAATTATGTTCACCAAGTCTTTGCACACCATAATGCACCAGCCCCGTTCAATTTCGTCTTGTGATGCCATGTGCTTTCTGAGCGTGACTACAATGCAGGGAAGAACACGAGACCGAAAGTCCGTTTGGTAAATGTACTTGTTTCGCCCCACTATAGTGGCATGCAGGGCTTTCAGTTTCTCCCGTTTGATCGTCAACGTCTCGCTTTTGTGGATTGAGAAAGACTCAAAAAAATCCCGTGTTATTTCCCCAAGCTCGCTGTAATTGAAGAGTTTTGACAGGGCCTCGAACACGGCAGTGAAATTCTGCAAAGTTTTCTCTTGGAACTCTTCCACCACTTTCGATTCTTTCCCCATGACAATGTTCAAATTGTACTGTAATTCTAGCAAAGACTTCTTGAACTGAATCAACGTTTGTGTCGCTGACGCCTTTTCCATTTCAGCCACCTTGTACGCAGCCGCGATCGCAAGTTTGATCACGTAAGAAAACGACGACATTAGTTTCTGCGCCACGTTCAGGTTGTCTACGTCCATGCTCTTCCATTCCGAGCGATCTTTTTCGCCAACTTTCGAAAGCCAATCTATCAGCCGCGTCACCTTTGACACTAGGTGAGTGTGCACCGCCTTTGAAGAAACCTTCAGCACATCTCGTAAGTAAATGTCCATGGTCAAGGGAAAGTTATTTGATGTCTTCGATAGGCTTGAAAACACGTGCACGAACGTTTTGAAACATTCATCAATAGTTGCTTCGTATTCCGCTGTTTCCATTACATCTACGAGCACGTCTACAATTTTGGCAACGGAGCTCTGTGCGATATTGGTTTCCCTTTCAATATTCTTTAGTATGGACACCAGGGACGCCTCCTGCAGATTCTTGTCCCTCCACGCCAACAGCTGGTGAAGATGAATCGAGGTGGAGCGCTGAGTCGAGCGTAGCCGTGTTTCAATGCAAAACGCATCACCGCTTCTTTTGTTCTTTTGTAAAGCCAGAGGGCCATGGTCTAAATAATCCGGTTTAATTGTTTTCTCTCCCATTCGCGGCAAAATATCATACAAGTTCAAATTGTGCTGCCCGTCTTGTAGAATTAGGCCATCGTTCTTATCGGTAAGCCTCAGGAACGAATAGGCGAAAGCGTGCGTCTTCTTCCTCTTCGATGAGACGTGGTAATATATGAAAAGTAAATGCATTCGGTAAATTTCCGTGCCTGGAATTGCCAGCCGAAACGTCTCGTTGTACTTCGGCTTTCCATTATGGTAGTACACAGAACTGAAAAAGTCTCCAGTCAATTCGTTGCCCGGTCCTACACCACGAATCAACTGCATGGACGTGGCTCCGGTATCCAGCACAGCTTGCACGCGCACTTCGATATTTTTGTCGGATTTTTTGCCGTCGCGAGAGAAACTGCCGTCGCGAAGGGTTACGTACAGGTCGTCTCTAACACAGTTCGGATCTGCTGCTCTTTGCATGTACAAGCTCGGAGTCTTCGAGCTAGAGCGAACATCTGGGATACTTTCGCCTTCAACTTCGGCAAGGTCTACGGACAGATCGTCAATAGACCCGAAGGCTGCAAATAAGCGGACGGCCACAAACCCACCGTCGTCGGCCCACCTAGGCGGGTCTTTTTGCGTCTCTGCAATGTTGCCTGGGTCATTAATAATCATATCATGCAACCCGCTGAAGTTTTCCTCTAACATTTCCTTCGCTCTTGGGATCAAGATGGGGATGCTCAAACCGTTTGGTTCCCACTCTGGGTCTATAATTTTCTGGGAAAATTTACTCAAACTGGCTACCCCCACCCCGTACGGCCGTCGATAGGTGTGATAATTTGTTTCATTTCCACCCGCAGTCGGCGTGCCTACCCTTCTCTTGAACGAGTCTGTCAAACTATTGCCACTTGCTTTTGAGGCCTTGGCTTCCAAATCTCCTTTTCGGTACACCTTGCACACCAAGTACAGCCCTTCCTCAAGCGCTTCGGGCTGGATGTTTTGGAACACGGTTTTCAATTTGTCGTACAATTCCATATTTGGCAGGCCCTTCTCTGTAACTGTCACTTTGAACTCTTCCGTCAGAAACCTGCCAGAACCACTCGCCGACAATTTTGCCGCCGCCGCAGTGTCCGCCTGGCTCGCACGGTGCCTAGCGCTCTTCAAGAATAGAGAAAAATAAATTTCAAACGGTTCGCCAACCGGACAAGGCGAGGACTTGTACTCCAAGTACACGTGGAGCAGCGGCAACAAGATTTTTCTCTCGCTTGACTGTTCCCTGCTGGACAGGGAAGAGCTCGTCCGTTTTCTTTTTTCTTTTGCATTTGTGAACCAGTTCCTCCCCGTCTGCGGCACAAACCTTTCCGAGACCTTGTTCCCTTCAATCATATCTTCTTGCATTTCGTTGTACAGTTCGAACACTTCAACCATTCCGTGGTCGGATACATTATCCCCATGTACCAGGCGGGGGACCAGGAACCCCGCCTGGGATTTTCGATATGCTTCTAACATTTTGAACAGAACCTCCTGCGCTTCCTCCTTCTCGTGTCTCCCTCGGCTGTCCGACACCAAGATCCCCCGCCAGTGCACTAACTTCCCAATCCGGCTTTTGATCTGGAAATAGCTTGGTGTGTCCCTGTCGTCCCTGTCCTCCCCATCCCGTAATAATTCCCTGGCTTTCTTTCCCCACAATTTGATATTAGCGGAGACTTCTTTCAGAAGCCTCTCCTGCTTTCGCAGTTCCGACTGTTGCTCCGCGAGCGGGTCAATGTCAACTTCGGCAACACTGGAGCGTGGCTTATGATCGACGGACTCGTCGATCAGTTCTATATAATTTGCTGGGAAGATACCCATCACCAACGTGTTCTCGGCCGAGCACCCTCTATACCACCCCTTATTCTCACCCACAACATTTACAGTCTCATTCACTTTCAACGAAAGCTGCCCTTTCCCGAGCTTCCCCTCGGCGGGAGTAAACGGGTACTTTGCGCGCCCGGTACGGTTCAACGCAACCCAACCTGACTTGCTCATATGGAAGAAGCCGCGCTGTTATTCCTCAACAAACAAAATAAAAATAAAATATGATCGCCCAGGGTTATTAATTTGAGCTATAGAAGAAAAGAACCCCGTCTTAAATATTGGTTGTTAATTATTCGAAAACAAATACAATAATACAAACAAATCGTACATCAAACAGGTTCGGTTCTCCTCCCCAAGGTTCAATTTAATTCCTGATTGATGATTGTTGATGATAATAATTATTATTATTTTTTTTTCTATTTGCATGCTGCTTCTTTCTTCTTCTCTTCTCTCTCTCTGCTGCTGTTGTTGTTTTTCTGTTCGTAGTACTCTACCACTTGGTATTTTATTATATTATTATAACGTCGAAGTATAATTAATATCAGAAGAAAGAACGAAAGAGAAGAAGAAGAAAAAAAAGAATGATTTTGATGGATGAACAAACAAAATAACCCTAAAATTCCACTACTGTTTTCTTTAGATCTTTTGGATCTTTTCTTTCTTCTATTTACGAGGATTTCTTCGTGCGGTGCGGTACGGTACGGAATATGGTATTCTAATAATATAATTTGGTCTATCTGTTTTATTTTTAAGATTTCATACAACTCCTGCGCTTCTTTATATATTTTAGCATTTTAATAATACATATAGATAGCATACAAGTAAAGTATAATTTTTTTATCTTTTTTTTTCTTCTTCTCTTATTATACCTGGTATTGTACATTATAT
>JACLAC010011380.1_pt1 | contig 10591 bp, 7 predicted proteins | sample 8027881 | NCBI WGS metagenome assembly JACLAC01 (sample SAMN15725517, study PRJNA655200) | protist metagenome | isolation source: fluorescence activated cell sorting (FACS) single amplified genomes of... | place: Spain: Blaines Bay Microbial Observatory, Mediterranean Sea | collected 2016-01-19 | reverse complement strand
TTAAAGCGTGGTGGAGGGGACATACATATCTACGACATTCAAGTTGGTCACGAATTTGTCCATGAGGAGCCCCAGGACACGTGTCCGGATGAATATGAAAAGGTTTATATACCCCCCTCTTTATGCTCGCGCAACATATTGCCCTTTACTTACAGCATTTCCATATCTTATTGATTTCTTTCAGCTTGACATTGACCTCAATTCTGGATCAAGTGGATCGGTAACATATTTATATCTGCTCAAATCGCCTTCAGACCAGTACAATACTCCCATCACTGGTATTATGTTTCTCTATAACGATGACAAGGCTCCGGAAGGATGGGTAAAAATCGATAAAGACTTGAATCATAATGTCACAATAAAGGACGATCCTAATACTCGGTCAATGTTTCTAGCTCTGAAGCGAGATTAACTTAGTACCATATTAGCACCAACGCCAAAACATACGGTCGTGCTCTCATGGAAATCCTGCCAGAGAATGGATTATCCTTGAATATATATTCGATGCTACAGCGGTCTTTATATATATATATTTATCCTTCTCTACATTATCTTAAGTTAGATTAACGACTCTTTAGGAATGTTGCAACTCTGTGCTTCTTATATTGAAGGGCAAGGAAGAATGCGTCTTTTCTCTTTCTGTCACGCAAAGACACGTCAGCCTTGAACTCACAGACAAGTATATTGGCAATTTTAAGAAGACCCATCTTTGAAGCTAGCATAAGAGGGGTCTCTCCATGCTTATTTCTGATGTTAACATCGCACCCGTTAAGTAATAGAAGCCTAACTGCATGTTCACTTTGGCATTTTACCGTGAGATGTATGGGGCAATTGCCGTAGACATCGCGTGTTGAAGATATGTACTTTATGTATTCATTTTTCGAGTCCTCAAAAATTTCTTCAGCCAGCCGAAGATTGTGCTTTCTTTCTTCTTCTAATACATGTAGGGATCGAAGCCCTGTCCTGGCTTGTTCGGCGGTGTCAATGTACCCTTGTCTTTGCGCCTCATTTGCTTCTTCTTCTAATTCTCCAATATTTTTTGTCACAGCCGACAGGGCGTGTCTGGCAGAAACTACTTTCTTTTGTGCAGATGCCATGGGTAATTTTAAGTGATGTAAAAGTGCAAGCAAAATTTCAGTCCCTTTGAAAGCAAATTTGGCGGCCAGCAATAGTGCATTATATCCGTCAATCATACTTTCAGGGCCTTCGCCTGTTGCCCTCTTTACATGCATTATATCTGCACCTGCGCCAAGAAGTTCGCTCACGCATTCAACAGAGTGGACCCGCACTGCGGCAAGCAAAGGAGATAGTGAAGACTCCGAGAGCGAGGAACCACAAGTGTTGATGACATATTTTGCCCCGTGTTTTAGTAAAATACGGACGCCGCGTGCATCCCCTACCTTGCACGCGAGCATGATAGCCGTGTTCCCGTACTTGTCAATCGCATTCGGATCCGCCCCATTGCCCAAGAGTAGCTTGGCACATTCATAGCTCCGAGAATTGATGGCACGAACGAGCGGTGTATCGCCGCTGGTAGTTTTGGCTTCTAGACGGCCTTCTACCCCTGGTGCGCGGAGAAGTGCTTCAACAACAGCAGGCCTGTTGAGCGTTGAAGCTAGATGCAAAGCATTCGCCTTTTCGCCTCGGCTCGTGACATCTATGTTCCATCGGATCTCTGCCGCAATGTTTATGAGAAACGATGCTGCTTCATCGTCGCTATTTGTCTTTTTTGAAATAAGAGTCTGCAATGCTGTAAGCCCGTTACTAGCTTTTACGCGGTCACCCCCAGACCGGCTCTTCTCCTTAGAGATTGCGTCTATATTTCGTGACCGTATTGTCCGAACAAGGGCACGGATCGCCTCGTCGCTCGATGCGGATGCCATTGGGGTACGATCACCGTGGCGTGTCGCCAATGGGATAGCAACTGTGCACAGTTATGTCCGTGTAGTCGTTCTATTGAGGCTGCTAACTTAACTTGTACTATAGTACCGTACAGTACTCCGTACACCGCCATCATGCATCACGCCCTCTACCAAACCGCTTGCTTTCTCCATCTTACTGGTATACTGCCTATTATGTAATATATATTAGGGGCCTTACCGGTACTGTATTATTCGCTTGGCCGAGTTTTTAAAGAGGCGCCTAATAATAAAGTTATGCATACAGGGACTCATCATGCAGTCATTTTTCTGGAAATCAGTACTTTTGTACTGGCATTTGAATTAAAACTCCTTATTGTGATTTCGAGTGCTCGTGTTGTCTAGACTAGTCTAGTCATTTCCGAAGAGAAAAAAGCTGACTGCGGGTTGACCTGGAGTAGATTTCAGGAGATAGTCATAAAAGTTGTCAAAATCCGACTGTACTGAGTACTGTACTCGTACTGTACGAGCAATGTGCAGGTGTCAGGCAGGCCGTACTCTGTAATACTGGATAATATTTTTGTGTTCATGGGAAACAACCCATTCTGATTTCTTTGCCAGATTTCCATATATCATAATAACGGTTAAGATGTATGTATAATATCGTTATTTTATCACCTTGTGAAAGTTACTGTGAAATTTCACTGAAACTTTCATGAAATTTCACTGAAATTTCACCACCGGAGACTGTGTTGGCCAGCAGCCCTGTCGCACACTAACCACCCATAATCCTCAGGCCAAGTAATAAGTAATGCAAACAGGGGAGAGCAGCCCTAATACCGTACTCGTACAGTATCCATCCCAAGGTATACATGTTACCACCGTAGCAAGTAACAATTAAGCAGCTTTGGACTAGCTCTAAAAATAGCTCCTGCATAGATAATTGAAGCCTCTTGCCAATGGAGGGTTCGTATTCGGCGAGAAAAATCCTACTTTTTGGCGCTTTGTGTTTGTCCATCTTGTCGGCAAGCATTATCACCTTTGATGCCATACAACTTGGCAAATCGAATGAAGGAAGTTTAAAGAAATGTTTAAACACTGTGCGCGAACTCGTGAGCCAGAGAAGTAAAAAACAGCCAGGGTTGACGGAGAAACTTCGTGATGAACCATCAAGAAAAGAAGATAAAAGAGAAGAGAAAGTTTGGGCGGAAACGCAGCAAAATGTAAGGAAAGCAGCTGAACACTTCACTGCTCAAGAGAATGCTTTGATATCAGAGTTGATAACAAAATTAGAAGAGTTGATAAAAGAATTAGAAGCACAAGAAGAGTTGATAAAAGAATTAGAAGCACAGAAGATCTCTTGTAATGAAAAGGCTGTACCGGCAGTTACACTCCCAGGTTTTTCAGGACCTGCAGGATCTTCTCCCGCAACCAGCTCTCTCCTACCTGAACCCCAATCGCAATCCCCCACAGTTGTAAGCGAGATTCGACACGCGAAGATCAATGAAAAAGTAGGTTGCCTGAACTTCGTCAACCAACATATATTACTCGATAAAGAAGAAGTATATACGAATGCTGCTACTTCTATTCTCTTAGAGAAATATTTCGGAGGTCAGATAGAGGGCAAGGGTGGTTCATGTCCTGAGAACCAGAAACAATCCCGCGAAGTATTACATAACGGACTCTGTTTAGGCTCTTTATGCAAGTGTGGCGAAAAAAGAACTCCAGCAGCGCAGTGGCCGCCGCAGCAGCGATATGATATTTTTACTCATACACCAGAACCGCCCTTTCTGCACTACAAGGATCCACCGAAGCCAATTCCCCCTGGCGGGTACGAGCAATATAGTCAATTTTGCTTCGAACAGGCTCTGAATGGCCACGGCATTCGAGATATTACGACCGGTAGACAATTATTTCTCGACAACTTTTTGATTCGCAGAATGAGTTCCGGTGTCGAGCGAGTGTTCCCAAAGGCCAAGTGGGTAAATACTAAAGTCAACGTTGATTTTCAGGTGGGAGACTATAGCCCATATCCATACGGAAGCTCCGTACTGTGGAATAATGAAACACGAAAATATATGATGTGGCTAAGACCAGGATTTTCTGTCCAAGAATCTTTGGATGGTGTTGAGTGGGGTGACCCGTTCGCAACTAACATGGGTAAAACTGAAAAGCGCGACTCGACGTCAATTTGGATTGATCCTTTTGAAACAGATCCCGCAAAAAAATTCAAGGCAGTCATGTTTGTTCCAACAAGCGAAAAAATGCGGCACATGACAAGTCCGGATGGCAAAGTGTGGACCGTAGTCAAAAAGCCCTCACTGGGATTCGTTCAGGATGCTTCTACTGTTGCAATGAATCCATTTCGGAAAAAGTGGATATACCACCTCAAAACAAATTATATGACGATGGTGCGGGTACAAGCATATCATGAAGTTGATATGTTACCATCAAGCAATTTTGGAGACCAGCAGTATGGGCTTGGTCCGTGCCCTTTGTTAGATTGCACAAAATTCGATATGGACCCGTATAGGAAGTGGAAAGCTTTAGGGTGCTTGATTGAACCACCGTCAGAAAACTACGCTCCAAACTCTGTGGGTGCACCCATCTTCATTTATGCGGACAATGCGGATGCCAACTTCGTAAACGATCCCTTAGATAAACTTTCGGAACCTGAATATTACATTCCAAAACGGCAAACGGATATTTATTTTAGTGTATCCTTTCCATACGAAAGTCTTATGCTCAACTTCCGAGCTGTACATTCACAATGGAACAGCATGGCACCTAAGGTACACTTTGTTCACTTGTCATGGTCTCTAGATGGATTCCATTACACTAGAGTGCCCGCACCCCCAGGACAGAAGAAGCGGGACAAATACGGCTTACTGGATTTGGAAACAATGCCAGAGATGTATGAAAAATTAAAGATTAAGAGGTCAAGGTGGTTGGAATGGAAACCTGTGGGGGGTGGCCCAGTCATCCAAGGAGACAACATGCTCTTATACATGGCACCCATAGGATTTGATCCCGTGTGGACAGATGAAGATAGTCGGACATCACGTGATCACTACCATCAAATTCATTTCGGATATACGGTTTGGAAAATGAGAAGAGACGGATTTGCGTTCTTGCGGGCCAAGGGGGAGGAAGAAACAATCATAACAGAAATATTGACAATGGGTTCTCATAAAAGGTATTTATTTTTAAACGTAGAGCCGGAACCAGAAAGTTTCACGGAAGTGAGCACGCACACTGTTCGCGTAAGAATTGATGATGCCAATGGTAAAGAGATCTTACCATATTCCAATCCTATGACAAATAATTCAACAATGCAAATGGTGAGATGGCAAAATTTTCCTCTCGATGCATTCTCAAGATGCCAAGAAAAAAACTTTGTACTCTCTTTTAAATTAACTCGCTTTCGGATATACAGTTTTTGGGCTAGCAATTGTCTCTCCGGTGAAAGCGATGGGTGGTCATCAAAGGGGCAAGATACAAACAGGAATTGTCGAGACAAGTAAATTAGTAAACAATTTATTAAAGTATCTTTTTCCGTGCTAAGGATTACAGTAGGGTGATGCGGCTTCGAAGGAGGCCGATTTCAATTTCAAATAGATTGAGCCTGTCAATTACTTGCGTGCACATAGATTGATAACAAATGATGCACTTCTAAAGTAGGTGTTGTCCTTTCCTCCCTTTCCTGCTCCTTTTTTTTCTTTTCCTTTCCTTTCCCTCTCCCTTTCCTTTGCCTTCCTTCCCTTGCTTTTCCTTCCTTCCCCTTGCTTTTCCTTCCCTTGTCCATAATGGAAATCCTTTTTCATTTTCGAAGCCATTTAGTCACTTTAGGTTACCAGAGCACTTTCTCCGATATAAATATATAACGGTATTTTATGAAATCAGATGTTGGCATCTGAACCTCGATTATGTACCGTTATATAATATGTAATATTATATTACTTTACCGTTAATATTTTCTTACTTGGGGGGAGCCACAGTGAGCCACGGACCACGGACCCCATAAAGTAGCAGCATTAAGCCTCTTTTCGAATTTAGACTACTCTTCGGCTTGTCGTGTGTTGTCCGTGCTCACTGCAAGACTTATGACCCTCTTTGCTTAAAACGACCATCATGGCAAAGAAGACTTTCACAACTGAAGAGTTGCAGTCTGCACTGAAAAATATTGGCATCGCACCCGGTGATACTATCTTGATGCATTCGTCTTTATTTCAGCTTGGGAAGCTCGAAAATGTTGATGCCGATAATGCCCCTCTTGCTGTGGCAGATGCTATTTTGGAATATCTTGGGCCGGAAGGTAAACTGTGCGTCCCAGTTTTTTCTTGGGAATTTTACCGTGGAAATGAATACAGCGTGGATGATACCCCGGCTGAACCAGACATGGGAGCCTTAAACGAAGCACTACGGCAACGCAGCGATGCGTACCGCACCCGTCATCCTGGACAGAGCTTTGCCTGTGTTGGAAAATGGGCGGAGCATCTTGGGTCTGCACAGTTTGACACCGAATCAACCTGGGCAAAAGGTGGAGTAGTCGAATTCATGGAGAAGCAAAACGCAAAAACCGTCATGCTCGGGCCGCCAGGATGGGGATCCTGCAGCATCATACACTACGTTGAGGAAAATTTGAATGTTCCCTACCGATTTTGGAAAACATTTACTGGAAAGTACAAGCCTGTTGGAGGCACATCGTTTGAAGAAAGAACTTGTAATTTTTTTGCGCGACAATTTGAACCCTTTGAATGGGATACATGCATGGATCCGGTTGGAGACCTCCTGGAAGATTCTGGCTTGCTAAAATCGGCTTCGGTCGGCCGGGGCTCTGTTTCCGCGTTTGTTTGGTCGGAAATGTTTGAAGTACTCACAAAAAAGTTGCAAGCTGACCCATATTGGCTTGTTCATCCTGTCATCCCAGATGCAAAGGATGCAGAAAACGACGAAGACTCAAAGTCGCTGACCCTTAGCATACCTGCTGCCGTTCTCAAAAGTTGGGTTTCTGAAATGTCGGAAGAAGATTTGGAAGCGATTGGAGTGGTCAAATCTACGGAAAACAAATTTAGTGGAGATGCTGTTGCGGGAAGACTCGTGGGAGTCCTGGAACAGCTACTTAGTCCTGATTTTATCGCATCCTTGACGGAAGAAAGCAATTTGATTTCTGGTGGAATTGACTCCACCAGCTTCCTACAGATGTTAGAAATGTTGCAAAACGAATTTGACGAAGATATCAGTGAGCATGCTGACTCCTTAAATAGTCTTACCATTTTTGGGAGTTTGCTCGAAGCTTGCAAAAGTGCTGTTGGAGATGAGGACGAGGATGATAGCAGTGTCATTAGCTACCCTGAGGTGCTAAACCTAACGCCAGAAGAACTCGGCAACGGGCAAAACCTTCGCATTGCCCTACTTGGTGTCGGAAAGCCTTTGCTTTCAGTAATGGAAGGCTTATCTTCGGGTAACGCGAGCGAAAAAGTCACGGTTGTGCAAGTATTTACGAACACAAACGATATGGCAGCCGTTACTTTAGCAGAGAGCATGGGTGCTTCAGTCAAGTCTCACAAAGGTATGCACAAGGGAAATACTGACCAAACAGCTGCAGAGCTGGCCTCTTTAAATGTTGATATGCTATTTAGTGTTAACAATGTTAAGTATGTGCGACAGAAAATACTTGACTGCTTTCCTAAAGGCAGCTTTAATTTGCATCCTGGAAAACTTCCGGAATACGGAGGACTGCACGTTGCACAATGGGCAATTCGGAATGCAGGTGCGTGCGCGTGTGTGCTCTCTGTTTTCGTGCCGTCTTACCTATGTTTACTCCCTCACTCTAAAACGTGTATTACTTTGATCGTGTGTACAAAGAGACTACTAGTGAAGCAACACTTCACTGGATGAATGATGGCATCGATGAAGGGGCAGTGGCTTTTGTTGCGCCTGTTAAAATTACTGACGATGATACGGGTCTTTCTCTTATGCAGAAATGTATGAGCAAAGGTTTTCCTTTGGTGTTGCATTGCCTGCGCCAAGCAATAAATGGCTTAGACATTCCAAAAATCGTGCAAGACGAGAGCAAATTTCGTTGCTATCGTACAAAAGACGCATTGGAGCCGTATTTCTACTGGCAGGAAAGGACAGCACGCGATATTTTCAACTTTGTGCGAGCTGCAGATTATGGCCCAATAAAATGTCCAACGTACACACCAACTTTATGTTTCGGGCAGGTCTGCGTTGAGCTGAAAACGAAGGACGTTGAGTTGCTCAACATCACCACATCTCGTGGCACTGCTGGAGAAGTCTTAGGAGCTGGAGATGATGGAGTGCTCATTAAATGTGCAGGCGGTGGTATCCTTCAGATCAAATCGGGACAACTCGTTGTAAATCGGGGGGGCAAAAATTCTAAAACACAAACCGTCAAGGGCATGGATCTGGTGAATGCTTTGGAGATTGAAGAGGGCAGTATTTTGCACGATACACCTGGCAGTGAAAGCAGACATGAGCAAGATGTCTTCTTTGCTAAAGAACAAGAGGCTCCCAAACGTTCGATCGTGCCCACTCCAACCACCTATGATGCCCCATCTCTTGCGTTTGAAAAGGATGAAGAAGATCTGATTGCACACATAGAAGAATATCATAATAGGCTATATCCGATATTGCGGAGCATAAGTGGTCCCGGTAGCCGTGAAACACATAAAATACTGTCAGAGTTACTGCCTCTCAAGACATTTGAAATACCATCGGGTACGCAGGTCTTTGATTGGACCATTCCTCCGGAATGGGTCTGCCGTGAGGCATACATAATCGATCCAGCGGGAAAGCGCATTTGTGATATTAAAGACCACAAGTTGCATATTCTTAATTATTCCATGCCGTTTCGAGGGAAATTGTCTCTGGCAGAGTTGCAGAAACACTTATCTTCCATTGAGGAGATGCCAAATGCGATCCCATATATCACTTCTTACTATAGTAGACGATGGGGATTCTGTCTCTCGCATAAGCAGCGCATGCAACTGGTTGAAGGGACTTACGAAGTGGTCATTGATTCTGAGTTAAAGGAAAACGGCTCTCTTACGCTTTCAGAAGTTTTACTTCCTGGTCAGACGGACAAAGAAATTTTTATTTCAGCGTACACTTGCCACCCCCAGATGTGCAATGACTCCCTTAGTGGAACAATTGTCGCTGCTTTTCTATACCGCCAACTAGCGCAGAGGCCCATTGAAGAACGAAAATACAGCTACCGGTTTTGTTTCATTCCCGAATCCATTGGTGCTATTGCTTACTTGTATCTACGTGGAGAAGCGATGAAGCGAAATGTGATTGCAGGGTATGTGCTTACCACTATTGGAGATTCAGGTATGTTTTCCTACAAACGCTCCCGCATGGTTTCTTCAATTGCAGATGTCGCCGTGGAAAAGTATTTGCAAAGCTATCGAGGTCCGGTAAATCCTACAGGAAGAAAGAAAGGTTTTGTCTACGACTTTTGGCCCTGCGGAAGCGACGAACGACAATACTGCTCCCCAGGATACAACCTTCCAGTAGGCTGTTTGTCTCGAAGTTTTTATAGTCTCTTCAAAGAGTACCACACCTCCCAAGATAACATGAGCTTGGTGACTTCTCCACAGCTTGCTGAATCAGTAGCATTTGTTCTGGGAGTGTGCAAAACTGTTGAAAATCTGGATCTTTCGGAGAGTTTGCCCACCGTGCCTATACCGCGCACACCATTTCAACAAACTCATCCGCTTGCCTCGGCTCGGTTTGTTTCACGTGTACCTCACGGCGAACCCCAACTCGGGCCCCGAGGCATGTACTACAACGTTGGTTCAGGATTAAAGAATCCCTCAAAACGTATTGATGGCATAATGTGGATTTTAGCCTATGCCACAGGGAACCATACTCTCTCTGAAATTTCGGCGATGTCATTCAGGCATCGAGATCAATTTGGCCAACACAACATTTTCTCGGGATATGAATTTCAAGCATGTACTGTTGAAGAACTTGGGATCATAGTAAAAGAGCTGGAGAATGCAAACATGATCCAGCAGATTTAATCCGAGCGTATGCGTGCCAGAAGTGCATATTGCTTTTTTAGGTTTGGATACACTGAAACATATTGTACTTGTGTAATGAGTATCTCACCGTAGGCAACTGTCAAATACTTGAACTACTCTATAAAAGAGGATTTTTATAAATTTATTAAAACAATATATTATCACAAATCAAACATATTAACTTAACGGTGCATTTTGCTGCAAATTCAGTGTTAAGCGAGGTGAGCATAACGGTATACTTCTATCATCCATGGGATGTTATTCCGTCCCTTCCTTTCCTTCCTCTTTTCTCCCTCCCCTCTCTCTTCTCCTCCTTTCTTCCCTTCCTCCTTTTTCCTCTCCTCCGTTGCTGCACATTTTTTTCCGGTCCTTCTTAAACTCATACTGTAAACGTTGGGAGCAAAATCGCTTGGACATACACTGTGCTTTTGATATGAAGCCGAATTTATTTGCGGCAAAAGTCACTTGAGAGCACATTCGATCCACTAACTGGTTAAAATGTTTCCGGTCTGATTGGTCCTTACGTGGCCCCCCCGGACAGAGCCACGGCCTGCAGAGTCCGATATCTGTAGTGGCGCTAAAGCAGATAAGGGCGAGCAGGCATATTCTTTGGAAAGACATTTAAAGACGCCCGTAACTTACATAACTGGCAAACAAAGTCTACGTACTGTGTATTGCTTT
>JACLAC010016716.1_pt1 | contig 10592 bp, 7 predicted proteins | sample 8027881 | NCBI WGS metagenome assembly JACLAC01 (sample SAMN15725517, study PRJNA655200) | protist metagenome | isolation source: fluorescence activated cell sorting (FACS) single amplified genomes of... | place: Spain: Blaines Bay Microbial Observatory, Mediterranean Sea | collected 2016-01-19 | reverse complement strand
ATTTATTATTTTTTCGATTTTCTTATTTTGCCTGCTATTACCTGTTTTTATCGTTGAACAGATTTTCCTATCTTATATATGCTTATTTACATACTTGTAAAATATTCAACACTACAATTGTAAGGCTTTTATATCCCTAAGAGATAATACAAGTACGGTACCCATTGCCTATGATGTAATTTCTAAAAACTGTCGGATTTAAATGACTTCTTCTTCTCTACCTCCTCCTTCTTTTTTTTTTACCTATCGTTCATCATATCGCACAAACAAAGAGACAACAATTGTTGTTGGGTGATCATTGGGTATTCATTGGGTTTAGGGTTTTCTTTGACTGCATGACGGTTGCAGAATTTGCCGTAAATTGCTTGCTAAATCGAGTTCTTGCAGTTTGAAAGCCCATGGAAAGCGACGCTCGCCTTAATTTTTGTCGCACAAGTCGCCGCCCTTGTCTAGTGAGAGGCTCTAACCATATGGATGCGTTAATCGCACCACCGGCCCCCAAAAAGAAAGCCGACGCAAAGACTAACCAAGGCGGCGGCGAGGCAGTAGCGTAGTCTGTCATGGTATTGAAACTTCCGAAGACTCCGAGGTCGTTCCACGATTGAAAGGACGTGCCTAACCGAAGGACCATTCCCCATATCCAGGTTGATATAAAGGCCAAACAGTAATTGAATATCTTCATCCACGTCTCGACATTTTTAGCCTCTTGCTTCGCAGAAATAACGAACGACCCTGTCACAGAGTTTCGGGTGAACATGCCCGGACTGATCTTTACTAGTGCTACTTTGACCGCATACACGTTGATGATGATGAAGATGAACAGGGGAGCGTAGAACATAAACACCCAATTACCGTACATCCAGCACGTGCCGTCGTACGTCATGACCACGTTGTTCATAAAGTACGCGACAAGGCAAGTAAGCAGCGGGAACCCCCATGAGAAGCTGTGAGCAAATATGTGGAACTGCTGCTTCCTTGAGTTGTCGTATTTTCGTGGGTACAACATGCTAAAGAGCAGGTTCAGGGCTATCGAGAAATTCCAGCAAATCGTCGACAGGCCAAAGAACTGGCCCATCAACCCGGATGCAATGCATGCCGGCTCAATTGTTTCGGCCTTCCCGTAAATGCCGTTGTTAATAACCCTAAGGTCTTGCGACAAAATCATACCCGACGACATTAAGAACTTTATCGAAAAGCCCAAGTCGGCAAAGGCCATGTAGAACACGAGCCTCAGACTAAACTTCTTCTTTAGTTTCGAATAGTAGAAGAAGGTGCCAATAATTGTGCAGCTCCCGATCAAGCTTACGATAGACGTGAACAGCAGTAGGTAGCTGATCGGTGGCACCAAATCAAAGCCCTCCTCCTCGTAGCGCCCCGAACTGAGGCGCAGCGGAGTCCACTGACCATAGCTAAACGCGACGTTTTTCAGGTCAAACACTTCCGCCGCAGTGAAGTTTTCTGACTTGGTCAAGTTAGTGCCCTTCAAGAAGAATATTGTGCCCCATGATACTGAGCACTTGTCTGTCTCGTCCTTGCTGAAGCATTTTCGACCGAACCGGTTCCGTTGCCATAGGTCTGGCTGAACACGAACGTTAACTGCCCGGTGGTCGTACAGGTCGCCACCAGCGAACGCGGGGTTTCTATAAATAGGGTGCTGCCAAGAGGAAATCAGCAACTGGCTCAGGATCGCGACTATTGCTGGTAGCCACACAAGCCAGGCGCACACCAGTTTGGTCATTTTTGTCTTCAGAATGCGCTCATTCTCGGCATGACGATCTTCACGGTCTGAGAGACGGGTACTGGTCCTGCCCACGGCCTCACGGGTGTCTTGTACGCTTGCCATTGCGGGGGAAGGGGGGCAGGGTCTTCGGTGGTGTATGCAAACAACGGCGTTGACAAGAAATAATTTATTCAGACAAAAATTGAATCGATCCACAACCCTGTCTGGCTGCTTTATTCGTCTACGTTTACTTAGTCTATGTATTTATTAAAATATATCACGTTCACTTTTAAATATCTATCGTTCGTAAAATTATCATTCATCAGAAAAAAATGCATTTGTGGCATTTAAAAAAAGTAGTTGTTGTTGTTATTATTATACATAAATAATATTACGTAGTCGTCGTCTATTATACCTTTTTTTAGTATTGTATTTTTAGGTTATATATTGTACATTATATCATCTTCTATCATCATTTAAATATAATAAATAACTTAAAATAACGACCGAAGAAGAATGGAAATTTTGCCTTCTGCGATAAATTGTAGTTTCATTTATACTTCATAGGGAGGAGAAGCTTTACAGTATCACAACATCTAATATCGTACAATTAGTCGTTCTATTAATTTATTATAACCCCATCACCACCACCGATCACCGATGAAGGAGAAGAATCAAATCTCTAATAATCCAATTGGAGGATATAGGACGACTAATAATTATTCTCTTCTTTTTTTTTTCTTCTCTCCTCCTCTTCTTCTTTCTTCTTTTTTTCTTTCTTCTTTTTTTCTTGTCCTTCTTAAGTAATAGTTTTACCTTCCTTATGTTTTTCAAGACCACTTTATCATTAGGCGATATTGCACTGGCAAGTTTGAATTCGTTCAAGGCACTGTCGTACTGCTTCATCACACATGCAGCTTTCCCTCTTCTGTAGTGTGTTTTTGTGAGCTGAAAATTTTTCAATTTGTTGACTTCTTCGGCAAATTCTGGGATTTCTTTCACCAGACCTTCGTCAGGCTGTTCATAGTAAAGCCATTTTTCCATGCGTTTAAAAGGGGCACCAGAAGTTAATCTCTCAATAACTCTAGCTGTCCACTTGTTAAACAAAATGTACACAGATTTCAAACTCTCGCTCGCCAACTGGGACTGTTCTAAAGTACGTAGAACAATAGCTGTTTTATTCATTCCAGCTGAGTGGGTCCGGTTTTCTAAGCTTTGGACAAGGTAACTCCACTTGTCCTCCTCTCCTGCATATTTTAATTGTCGATTACTCGCGTGTTTGATCGGAAAAGTCTCCATAAGTGCCATTTTATTTTCCTCGTTACTATCATGGTTGCCTAATTGTTGAACATGATAGACAATAGATTCGTAAGCTTCCATGGCTTTGTTTAAACACCCACGTTTGAAGTGTTTGTTACCTATTTCTTTTAGTAGATCTAAAGCTTGAAAAAGACTACTTGGCCGTATCAATCGTGGCTCGAAAGGGACACCACGGATCATACTATCACTAAACCTTTTGAAGTAAACAAAATTCTCAATTTCACGGGAATGTGGGTAGCCTTTTGGTCGACCGCTGTTTGGTTGACCGCTGCGACAGATAGCAGCGGGAAACCAAATGAGGTCCGGGCTGGGCGGGCATGCATATACACTTGCGGCATTGTCAATTCCATATGTCACTAGGTAGGGATACACAGGATGTGGAATGACCCCATTGCATATTCTAGAGTCTGCTTTAATTTTTTTCTCTATACTACCGGTCAAGGTGTTCCAGATTAAGGCATTACCGTCATCTGTTCCTGCCACCACGTACTCCTCTCTGGGCCCAAAGAACAAAGCCGTCTTCAAAAATGTATCACAGTTCTTTCCCCCAAAGTAAACCATATGGTGCGATTCTCCCGGCACATTGATCGGGTTATGGCCATCATAAAAGTCATAGTCCAGGTTTCCACCCAGCTTTATATTGTGAATGGACCCCTCCATCACATTTACCAAAAGCCGACTTCCTTCCTCGTTGAATTTTACACAGCTTATAGATTTACCCCTGTTATCCAGATCTCTTTGTTCTTCCTCGTCCGGGTACAAATCAATCTTCTTTATCCGCCTGTCTAGCCTTCGGCGATCGTATAGGTGGATGACTGGGCCAGCGGTTCCGCCAATAGCAAGTAAGGTTCCATTGGGATGAAAATCTATTGCCCTAACGTCCGCCGAATACGACGTACCCGGAGAAGAGTCTGAAAAACTGTCATGAAAAGATATCTTACCAACAGTCCCGACGTTGGAATTTTCACTTGCGGTGCGCAAATCTAAGAATCGACAAAACCCGCCTTGTTCTGCTGTTGCTAACTGATTACCGTTCGTTTGGGGCACAAATTTAAACATATGCATGATCCCATCGTTGTCAGTTGCAGAAACACTTTCTGAAGGAATGGCTTTGTCGACAGAGACCCTCCGCAGCTCACCGTCCATGGCACACGTGTAAAACATATCCTTATTCCTCGGCGACTGCTCAACGCAAAACACGTTCCCTCTGTGCCCAGTTTCAAGCGTTGCTCTAAGACTAGTGTTCCTCGAGGGTATGACGGACCAAATTTTAACGAGCCTATCGTCGCTTCCAGTTGCGAGATGCACTAAATCATTGGACCAGCTTGCACAGTTGACGCAGCCACCATGTTGCAACGGACTCGCCCGCCAAAGGCTAAGATTGACTATGTCTTGGGGGGCAAAGCCCTGGGAGTATTGAAGCTTTGCAGGTGCTTGAGCAAGCTTGAAAGTGAAGTAGGGGGACTTGAATAGTTCAGACAGCGGTCGTACGGGCATACCCTTTCTCAATTCATCCGAAGGCTCGCAGGATGTCTTGAACCGCTCACTGTATAGCGAAGGCCTGAGACCCAGCTCCCGGGAGAAAAAAAATCTTCTTGCGCGGGGATCGGACTTGGGCATAAAGACCTCAAAAGGATGTACTCTTAAGCCGTTCTACTGCTGGGTTCTACTTTATTGACAAATTGGTGTTGTTTCTGGTTGATCTTGTTTGTGTTTGGTACAATCAGGTCTTTTAAATTTACTCATGAATTGACAATGTTCATTGTATACAGTCCATGTATCTATAATTTGACTCTAAATGCAATCGACGAATAATTATTTGCGCGAGAAAAAAATTCTTCCTCCTTCTTCTTCTTCTTCCTGTTACTTTATGGTTGTTAGTAATTAGGGTTTAAAAAATAATATATTAGTCAGTTCTATACAAATAAAATGATGACGCTGCCTCTCAATTCGCTTACACGCCACTGCGCGGGGATAGGAGCAGCAAAGGATCAGTACCAGTCTTGGTAACAAAATCATAGACAAGCCTCGTAATGTTCGGGTCGTCCCCGTCCTCATCATCATCCACGTCGCTTTCGTCTTGTGCGCTGTGCTTGGCGTCTTCATCCTCCTCCTCTGGGGGCTCCTCGTTACCGCCATCCTCATCGGACTCGTCATCGGACCCTTTGGGGGGTTTTATTTTAGACGCTGTAAGGTGGCTGAGGGGCGAGATTTCTACCTCTTTTGCAGTACCAACAAACCCAAGCTGTTCCAAAGTTAAGGCGTCCCCTTCAAGAAGGTTCTGTGGCGAGTTGTTATCTTTCCATACACTAATTTTCTCTGTTGGACCGTGGCGCTTTGTTATCAAACGCTTAATGCTCCGTAGCGTTGTCCGCAAGTCCATTTCGATGCCTTCCTCGGGCCACATCGATCTAGAAAATTTCCAATTCAACAGAACAGGTTTAACGCGAACGACTTTTCGAGGAGGGTTCACTTCAAAGGGAATGACGTATTCTTCCCCCTCTTCCCCCGAGCTTTTCTTTTTCTTCCCTTTTTTCTTTTTGCCGCCCTTCTTCTTCTTCCCTCCACCGTGCAGGCCCAGGCGCAATTTTATGCTCGCGCCAGAAAAGAGGTTTATGGAATCTACTGTTTCCCCGTCTTGCAGCTGTTTGCCGTGCAAGTATAGACTCTGGAGGCTTTCAGGTATTCCAGTTTTGTGCATAATCTGTCCCTTCAGCACCGAGACCGACGCACTCGGTTCGGACCATAGCACTTGCGCGGCCCCCCCAGCAACGTCAACAAAAAACTGCATGCTCAATGTTTCCCAAGACAAAGTAAGATACTGTACAAGTGATTTTTATGTATTGAGTTAATAGATTCTGCGCACGAGAAGAGATTATAAAAACCGCGTTGAACGAATACAGTTGAACCCTTGTTGGAGATGGATTAGTTGCGCAGAGACTGTTTCAGTTTCTTACTACGTGCATCCCGCCGCGCTGCTCGCTGCTTTTTTGTTTGCTGTTTCTCTGTATGGTAGTAGTAGTACCATTGGAATATATATAATAATAATAATAATAATAATACGAGAAAAAACGAGAAGACGACAAATAGACTAAAAATTGGAATGGTATATACTACACTACGTACACAGCATTAACAAAGATTCGTTACTTCTTCAACATCCTCCTGCCGCCTATTACCATATTAGACAGACTATAATACTAGTTATTTTATTTGCTATTTTTATATATTCTACTCTAACTCTACTGGTAGGTAGGTAGTCAGTCTAGTCAACCACAGCTGAATACAAACGAAGCGAAGCCAAACTGCAACCGGGTAGATAGATAGAACTGACTAGTATACGTAGTTATAGAACGACTATACTATTAGAAATGAAGGGGAAAAAGAAATAATAGGAAAAAACAAATAGCATTACTACAGTACCAGGTATTAAAAAAACCAGTAACCAAACTCGAACGGGTATGGGAACGGGTACTGTATTATACGGGTACGGTCGTCTTTAAAACGAAGCATCAACAGCCGAAGTGAAATTCGTACGAAGTCGTTCTACGAGTACGAGGACTGTCGCGTACGTAATTAAAGCTTTAAACAAATAAATAGAAAGAAGAGAGGAGAGGAGAGTAGGAGGAAAAAGTTAAAAAAATTTGAATACCAACCACCATCTCCACCCACTAGAAGTACATTTTGATAGGTTTATTTTAATATTTAGTATATGAAGACTAAATAATAGACGACTTACTTATAAAAAGTGGGTTTTTTGATTTAAATAATTCAGTGCTATTTATATGTAAAATTAGATTTATTCTGATTTGTTGTATTTTATTTTATTAAATAGAAATACTACCGGTAGTACGAGTACAACCAAAGAAGAAGAAGAAGAAGAAGAAGAAGAAGAAGAAGAAGAAGAAGAAGACAAAATAAAAAATTTATTACACAGTATAATACTGTCTGTATTAAATAATATTAATCTCTTCTTTTTTTTTTCTTCTTTTTTTTTATTTTTTATTATTATTATATTTATTTAAAAATTGTTTTTTCCAATTTTGTTACAAATAATAACTAAGTAAAAGACAAATTGAGCAAATGGATTTGAACAGGCTAATAAAGGAATCGTTGTTGGTGTTCGGGTGCAGGGTAATACAAGCATTTGCGGATTTATCTCATTGCGCATTAATACGTGAAAAATATTTTTGGGAGGTATTGCTACCGTTCGATTGTCCTCCCGAATCAGTGGTTCCTTTTCCATTTTTCGTTGGGCCGTTTGTTCCTCCTAGTTAGTCTCTTACCGTCCCACGTTCTCGCCGAGGGGGGAAATGTCGGCCTTGTCTTTGTCTTCCAGCAGTATTGATCCTGAAAATGATGCCACGTTTTCAAACGAAAAGTCCGTTTCAACTCCGTCGGATGACGGCCATCGCAGAGAAGAGACCCGGGACGAGTTAGTCTTGCACGTCAGGCAGTGCATAGGGCCGGCCAGCCCTATCCAGAAATCGGGAAAGAACGGGACGACGATCGAGCTAGACGGTTTCAGCATACATGGCGTGGTTGGCCGGGGAAAGTTTTCAACCGTTTATTTAGCCACGCGAAAGTCCGACGGCCTTACCGTGGCCCTGAAGAAAATAAAGTTAGGGGTGGGGGAGGAAAGCCGGGTCCGGCAAAAGTGCCTGCGGGAAGTGCAGCTGTTGCAGTCGCTGGACCATCCGAACATAATTCGGTACCTTGATTCCTTTCTGGCCCACCCAGGCAGCCTGGGAATTGTGCTGGAGTGGGCTACTGCCGGGGACTTACGGAAGCATATAGGAAACATCAGGGCGAGGGGGGTGACGCTCCCCGAGCCGGTGATTTGGAAATCGTTCATTCAAATTTGCAACGCCCTAGCGCACATGCACGAAAAGCGAGTGTTGCACCGAGATTTAAAACCGGCAAACATATTTTTGATGAAGGACGGGTCGCTTAAAGTTGGAGACCTGGGGCTGGGCAGGACCCTGAGCGACGATACACCCGAAGCATTTTCCAAGGTAGGAACTCCGCTGTACATGTCCCCCGAGTCTTTGAAGGGGGAGCCCTACGACGAGAAAAGTGATATTTGGAGCCTTGGGTGCATTCTGTACGAGATGGCCATGCTCCGGTCGCCCTTCAAAGAGCCAGGGCTAAAAATGTTTCAACTTTTTGAAATCATCGTAAAGGGAACGTATCCGCCCATCCCCGAAAGTGCATTCTCCTCTTTTTTGATCAAACTGGTCGGCCTAATGCTGTCCGTAAACCCGGCCGATCGCCCTGACGTGTTGCGGGCACGGACCATTGCAATGCTCTCGCTTACCGAGTGCATAAACACCGGCGTGCAGACACTTTCAAAGATGGGAACCGTTCCCGTAATGGCTTCGTACAAGCCCCAAGCGTACCCTAGAAAAAAGTCACTATCATCGTCCTTGGGCGAAAGCGTGAGCAGACACTTCGCCTCCACGGGGAATCACGAGAGCGACCTCAGCAGCAATAGTTCGTGTGGCGGTGGGGCAAGTAGCTACCGAAGCAACAGCAACTCCAGTGCTGGCTCCAGCGGCGCGGGAAGCGACCGATCGCAAAAAAATGCAATCTGGGACTCGCCGAATTTGACGCAAAGGGAAAAGGATCTAATGCGACGGGCGTATTTGGTAGGTAGCGAGAGCAGCAAGAGCATGAAAGATGTCACCGTTGCTTGGAAAGTAGTAGAAGAAGCCGCGGAAAAATTCGCGGCGAAGTCCGCAGCAGAGGACACGACGGCGTTGGGCGGGCCAGGTGCGCCGCTACACCCGTCGGAGAATACCAGCAACGTGCCGCTGAAGTCCTTAATGAAGAAAACATCTCCAATAGCCATTTCCAAGAAACATCCAATGCCGCACAAACTATACCAAGAACCCTTGCTTCAGACGTTTACTCCGACGGGCCCGAAAAAGCATTTGGGAAGGAAAAAAATGGGATCCCCGCCAATTTTGCCGCCTTTAGGAGGCATGGAAAAGGGGCCCGCCGCGAATCTAGCGACCTTTAATACTTTTCCTGCCGAAAGAGAATCGTTTGGTCTCCACGACCGTCCCGTCAAATCGAAGAAAGGGGTTGTCTCGTCCTTTGCGGACATGGCAATTTAAGAAGATGTTATAGACACGATTGTTTTTCTGAAACTACGAGGAGGTGCCACAAACATACCTAAACATTACTTCGTAATTGAGATAAAATGAGAGTCTTATAAAGCATACTATATAAAAAAAATATATATATATTTATTATATAGTATCTTATCATATGTTTTAAGTCAAAAAACAAATTATATAGTATGTTTTAAGACTCTCATTTTAAATCAATTACTATTTCAGTTTACACTATATAAATTTGTTTTTTTACCTAAGATTTACTACACGAATAAGAGATTTAAAGTAAACCTCTAATGGACAAATGCTGCGTAGATTCATTTTCGCGGTGTATATGAGGAAGCTAAATTTTAATTACTTAAAAAAACAGCCAATTTTTTGTTCTTAAGATTACATCTCATGCGCGGACAAAAACTTTATGGTGCAAGTGCAGAGTGCGTTCTCGTACATTATTGACCGCCTGCGACTTGTTTTTGCACCCGATCGTACATAACAATTGACCCCGCACAAGTGACGTTAAACGACTCGCTGCGCACCGAGGGGATGTTGATTATGTGCCGGCACGCTTGCTGGACAAGCATGGGAAGTCCGTTGTCCTCTGCACCAAGAATGTAAATCGCCTTCCTAGGATGTTCAAACTGAACCAGGTCTTCCCCGTCCATTTCAATCCCACAGAAAACCCACCCCTCCTTCGCTTTCGATGCAAAATCATTGAAGTTTAAGTATTCAATGTACGGAACGCAGCCCGGGAGATCGCTTTGTTCCAACGGCTTCCGGTTTCTGTACCGTGGGTGTATGACAAAAACGAAATCTGCCCCCAGCTGTGTCGCGACCTTTCTCAAATTTACAGTGTTGAACGCAGTTTTCCCTTGGAATATCCCAATGGCAAACGCAGGGGGTCCGCTGTTTTGTATTTCCATAAAACGAGAGTACACTCGGGAGAATTTTTGCACGGGGCGTTGGTATAGGTCGTCTATCATAATGTCTACCTGATACCCTTTGCTGCTCCCAAGGATAGTCTTCTGCTTCCTAGCCCAGACTTCAGACGTATCTTTTACGTATTCCCAACCACGGTATTCCGAGTTGTAAAATAAAATATCGTGGTAGCTCGGATCAAAAACTACGTGTTTCGCCAGCTCGGCCAACAGCTGCGAACCGTAGAAAGGTACAGGGAGGACTACCTGGACAAATTTACCCTTCGCTATGTGGTTGCCGGTGAAAACTACTCTAAAGTCTACCTCGCGGGGGCCGGAGGCAGTGTCGCTGCCAACAATTGACGTTTCTGCTATTATCGTTGCCATGCTCGGTCTCTCTCTCTCTCTCTCTCTCCAAACCACTCTCTGTGGTAATTAAGTTGTCTGGCGTATTAATCATATTGTTCAGATCTACCATTAAAATATGGTCTCAGGATGTAAATTAACAGTATGTATGTA
>JACLAC010011379.1_pt1 | contig 10592 bp, 3 predicted proteins | sample 8027881 | NCBI WGS metagenome assembly JACLAC01 (sample SAMN15725517, study PRJNA655200) | protist metagenome | isolation source: fluorescence activated cell sorting (FACS) single amplified genomes of... | place: Spain: Blaines Bay Microbial Observatory, Mediterranean Sea | collected 2016-01-19 | reverse complement strand
TTGTAAATATCAAATTTGCAAATTTGTACAAAAATGGGGATTTATGTCCCACTGGCAAAGACAACCAAATATTTTGTACCGAAAATTGAGCCTGGGAAAGGGCCTTGCTGATCGGAGAAGGGAGAATCAATGGCATTTGTATTGACTTTGTACTGACGAAATTAAGGGAAAATCGGATTCCATCAGAAATCAGACCAAATCCGGTTAAGAGATATATTTGTATGTTTAAATTTTGAAGCGAATAATATCACAGTCTAATTTGGGATGTTTCATAGTCTATGTCTATTTAAAGATACGATGCAACCAGCTACTGTACGCCGTCTATGCTTTCATACTGTGCCATTTAGTTCTACACATTATATGGCGTTGATTCATCAATATCTGGCACAGACAAAGCAAGAGCACGGCCACCAACTTTGGTTTGGCCGAACTGCTTCTTGGTACGGTGGCCCTGTTTGCCCTTGATATTAATTGATCGCCCTCTCGCCTTGCTCTTTTCGTTTCTTAGATTCTTGGTCAGATCTTGCACAGTACCTTCCATTTCTGAAGCATGCTTACGCAAACTTGCAATTTCCGCATCCTTCGCTGCTCGATCGACATTATTAAAATCACGCAAGGGATTTGTATAAAGTTCAATTCCATCAGCATCAACTTCATCGCCCTGGTCTTCTTTGTAAATTGCTTTCATTTTCGATGAGATTTTAGCCATTACTCGATTAAACATCCCCCAGTTGGATGTATCGAACACTTCGGAGATGACTACAAAGGAATAATAGAACATGGAAAACAATATGACAATCAGGACAGCGATTTGTACAATAACGGATTGCCATTCCAAGTCAGGTCGATTGTTAAATTGTCCTAAAGCACAGCAACATGGATGAAAAAGATGAATGCGTCAGAAAATTAACTATAGAAGAAGAAACCACGAGGAGAGTTTAGATAGGAGCTCCTTCTTACCCGATGTAAACATGATCCCTGCAGCGCATATGAAGATGGCACAGGCAAGCAAGATCAATTCGACGGTATTGTAATCGAAAAAGAAGGGTTGGGCATTCCGCTGGACTGCCTTTTTTATTTCCTGAGCACTGCCCGTGCGCCAAACACTCTGTTTCCGCCTACGCCCGTGCTCTTCTTTCTTTTGGCTTTTCTTTTTGTTTTTCAATTCCTTTAGGTCTTTCTCAAATTTAATGTACCTCTTGTCACCTTCCTCCACCTTTGAATCATGGTTTGCCACCTCTTTCAAGCGCTCTGCTTCACTCATATAAGGTCGGCTGCGAACTTGTAATACATATGACGAAAACAAAATCAAAATAGTGAATGCAAGCTGGAAAGAAGGGTTGCTGTAAAAAATAGTGGCGATGATTGCAATGGATGATTTGCGATATAGGATCCACAATAACCAGTATACTTTTCCAGGGCGAAAGTAGTAGTAGAGTTGGTAGTAACTGACACGTACAGCCCATGCCTGACTTATGCTTTCAGACTCACGCTCACCCAACCCGTGGACCCGAAGTAGCTGATCAAGTTTAATACTCCTCTTCTTTGCATGTACAATCACTGCAATGAGCAATGGGAACCCAATTGTGTAGAAAATAATAGAAAGAGCTGCTGGAGTAATAAATTTACGCTGGAAAAAGTCTTTGGTTTCTTCATGGCGATCACTGTCGTAGCAGCGACATCGTCCAAACGTGCAACTAGGGTCCGAGAAGGTAGTATATTGCCAGCCATCAGACGGAACGGAGGGGTTACAATTGAATATCTAAAAATATGATAACGCTTGTGTCAGATTTGTGGTTGATGAACATTAAATATGGAGAATGATGCTTACTTGAAATGCACGTCTTGTCACGACCAAATATAAGAAATTTAAAATGATCAAGTATTCTGAAATATAAGCTCTCCAATGACGTTTGCTGTCTCGACGGAGGAAAGATCTACAAAACTTGTGAGCCAGTGCACGCACCAAATAATCCAAAATCAGTAGAACCAGGGCAGCCAGCGGCATAATTTCGGTGAAAATAAATTTAATGCTATAACCTATATTGGGATCTAAGCATTCGGGAGCAGCAATGTCGATGTTGAGATTAAAAAAGGCAAAAAATTGGAAAAATCGCGATAAGAATTTTGGCCACGGAATGTTAGCACCCCTGAAAATGGCTAGGACTTGAAAATAGTCTACACCAATCGAGGCAAATGCGAGGTTCACTTTGTGTGCATTGAGATATGAAGCACCAGCAGCCATGCCAATTATAGCACATACTGCGCCAACAATAATTAAAATAACATTGGTGGGGCATTCTGCACATTCCCCTTCCAGCATAAAATGACCTTTCACTACGATGCCATTTGGATATTCTGCTGGCTGAGTGCATTTGCCGCATCGTGTAGGAGGTTTGCATCGGCACCTTCCGATACCATCAGAACTGGCGAGGGTCTTGTCGCACACAGCACAATCTTCAGGGTGCAAGACGGAACAGGCAGCAGCTGCTTTGCCGCCAGAACGCGTGCGACAATCATTGTTTGTGGTACAATTGAGAGATGAAGGATTTTTTGCTTCCCACACCTTACATTGTTCTTGCAAGAAACGGTATTTGATATCGCATTCGTTGGACCCTGAACATGCATCTTTTGGGACACAGGGAACGAAGTCAAAAATCTTTTCTCTCTGCACAAGGTAGGCATGCTTCGATTTGTAAGATGGATCCCAACGCGACTTGTCAATGTGCATTCGCCCGTCGACTTTGACTTGACTTCGCTTTCTAATTTCTTCCATTTCTTTCGGGTCACTGGTATCTCGTTCAATCCTGAAAAATCCTGCTTTAGCTGTAGGATCAAAATAGGTATACTGGGTTCCCGTGTTTGCGGACCAAGGCCTGCCTGGTACGTAGCAGCTGGCTCCTTCCGGGCACAGAGCACATAATTCTCCCAGCCCAGCACTCGATTTTACACAGGGGGCGCTGTGCTCATAGGAAGTGCTACTATTTCGGTAACAAGGACGTCCAAAATATCTTTCTGTTATATCTGTGGTAATATTTGTCGTCCCCGACTTGCATACACTAAACACCACAGATTGATTGAATTCAAATTTTTTGTTCACAAGTGTTCTATCCCATGTTTGAGACACGAAAATGGCCAGATCCTTGCTTCCAGCTACATCAGGAGTGGGTCTACAGGTGATAAATGGGCGGCCATCCTCTGGATTAATTGGCTTCCAAGTTGCACCCATGCACGGCAAACCGCCTATTGTCACATTTAGTGTGTCGTCCGTACTTTCTTCCCCTAATCCATCTTCAGCGGAAATAGTAATTTCTTCCGTTCCTCTTGCATCGAACGGAACAGGGCTGACTTTCAAGCTGCGAGGTTTGTCAAAGTCATACCTCAAAGTGTTGATTGAGGTGAGACCGCCGATCACTAAACGAATTTGCTTATTTTTGCCCATTCCTTTTGGCGATGGAGCGACAATCAGAGAGTGAGAGTGCGAAAAAGGCGCCAGTGCACTACTGTTAGTTTCGTCATCAGACGAAAAGGCCTCCCAAATGCCGGTGACTTCGTTTTTTATTTCAACAGATGCATCACTAATTCCAAACGATTTTCCCGACAGATCGACGGTCGAAAATTCTTCGCATCGTCTTCCACCCCCACCTTCCGTCAAATAACGATTTTTCCACTTATTTAAGTCTTCAAAAGTTTTGCAACCGCTTGCTCGTCCGTGTGGTGGTTTAATGGCGTCGAGTAATGGCGGCAGATATGGACCTTGCAGTGTAATATCATCCGGATAACCTAGTGAAGATGCATTGACTTTACCAGGTACAAGCGGTAGATCAGCAGACGGCTGTCCATCAACTGTAATCCGCAAAGAAAGTCGCACACCTTGCCCTTCTGGCATAGGAATATCTCGTAAAATGGCGTGAGTGTGGGCAGATGGAATGACTGTTCTCGCAAAAATTTTACCGTCACTCTGTCGAACAAATTGAAACAGAATTGTTGCAGAAGCTGTCCCAAAATTCATTCCGGTTACAGTCATCGTCGTGGTCCCATCTGTTAGCCCATACAGTGGAGTTACAGAATCGATGATAGGGTGTGCATAGGCATAATGAGACGTCTTTCCAACATTTTGCTGTTCACCAACAGTAATTTGAACTGTCAAATTTTTCCCTTGCCCGGCGGCAATGTGGCACGATATCGATGAGTCTGACCAAGTCGTTACATCCACCGGACATGTACTTGAACCAACTTTAATCAGTGGTAGACCATACCTTGTTGCCGTATCTGTGAAAGCCTGTCCAAAGTGCTGGCCTGTCAGTGTTATACGTCCTGGAGATGTCTCAGATGATGAGCTGCCACTCGTATTCAAACCTTGGTTTGTTATTGAAGACAGAATTGGTGCAGCGTAGCGAAGGGCAACGGCGTTAGAAACTTGTCCACCGACTTTAATTCGCAGCAAATGACCCAAACCAATGCCAGCAGGAACACTAGCAGTCACATCAGTGTGACTACTTCCAACACCAAATGCGGTTGTCGTTGCCGATTTCCATCGTCCGACGCAACATGTGGATGGGGAACCCGTACAACCTGTTTGGGGAATGTCGCACCATTCACGTTCTGCCTTGAGTCCAAGGTTGTAGCCAGAGACCTTCACGTTGGCTCCAACTGACGGTAAACCAACTCGATTCTCAGAACCATATTCGCCTGTTGCTTGCGAAGCGACCGTTTCGGAGCCGTAAAATACCGTTGCAATGGCAGGAGGTAGGTACCCGCCGTAGTATACTGTGTTGGACGAATCGCCAAAAACATGCTCGAAGGTCACTGGGACGTTCGTTCCCTGCCCAGGAGGAACCATAACACGTATTGTTGTAAATAAATTACCATTGGCCATTTGTCCACGATCATTAACAAGCCATCCACCGCCCTTGCATAAATCAGGATCCGCGCAGAAAGATAGCTGTATCCTTGTAACTGTATCAGAGGGTGTAATATAAACATGCCAGTTTGCCTGATCTCCATTTGCTTGGATGTAAACGTTCTCGACGGTTAAAGTAAAATTTCCATCGCCATTTCCCTGTGTGGGATACACCAAATTTAGATTATCTTCCCAGTTGATTATTCTTGGGGTTGCAGTTGAGAATCTTGAGGTTCTTGTTTTCCGATTACCGACGACTACAGTAAGATTCCCGGGGAAATGATGGAACGGAAAAGCATTATTCGAAAAGCCCATGGCTATGCGAGAATGCGTCCATATATTAATTTCTGGATTGGTGTTATCGTAATTTGTGCATGTTGCATTTGGTTGTCCAACACTACGGCACAAAGTCACGTATCCAACAAGAGCCGACGCACCAAAATTACTACCATCAACTGTCAAAACGACAGTTGAAGATGTGTTAATGAAAGAGACTGACAAACCAGTTGTTTGAGGGGGGTTATACATCAAATAACCAGCTTCGCTTATTGCTGAGCCTACTAGACCATATTTAGGGTCTGTAACTTCCAATTGTATCTTTACCGGCACACCGGATACTGCTGAGGATTTTAAGGTCATCTCAGGTGCAGTGAATATCAACGAGGATCCAGATAAGGTAGACGAGAAAGATTTTCCATTGACAAGCAAGGTCGCTGAAGCAGAGTTCAAAATGTTCAATAGTCCCAAGTAAGTATTGCTTCCGCTTACTTGAACTTCCGTACCCCCAGATGTTGATACGGATATGGGCGAGAGAGATGGTTTGCTTGGAACTGCGTAAGATATGTTGCTTGTTGACACATCAGATATCTTGACCTTATTTGTCTTGATTTTAAAAGCAAGATTGCTGCCTATTCCAGGGGCTACTTTACAAATAAGCTCCGTGTAAGGTTGACGGGGGGTTCTGCAGTCGCTAGGTGAAATAGTATAGCCATTCCCGTTCGTCCCGTACGTAACCAATTCTACAATAGGACCTAGATTTGTGCCTATGATTTTGATCTCTGGAGAGTTTAATGGGCTGAGGTTTCTTAAATTGCAGCCATCGATACATTCGATACCATCAATGCCTGCTTTCCCTGGCCGTGCACAAATTTCAACTTCTACTCTACTGACGCACCATGCATAATTAGAAGGGTGAGCGACTGTAATGACATTATTTCCACCTGAACCTTGAGAAGGATCAAAATATGTGTAGCTACTTGTTTCCGTTTCCTCGAACTCTGCAGTGCTCGACTGGAAACAATCATTGCATTGCCATCGGTCGGTTACGCCCCGTGCATACATATACCTTTCCACTCCTGCTCCATTTATGCGTGTGGTTGCTCTATTGGTATCAGTGAGGCCACCAATACCCATAGATCCAAAGCTTGTAACCCTTATCAGTGAAACTTCTCGATTCTTCATGGGATCATTCACATCATTTCGAGTCGGATCGACAAACGAAATTGCTGGGAATGCCTGGTTGCGAGCGCACCAAAAATCGGAATCACACAAAAGACACGCCGTCTTCGACGTTCCAGCTTGTGATCCCTGTGGGGACGGAACACATGTGTTGCTACCGTCACTTAACGTCTCTGCCTTGCACGCTGACACGGTTGATTCGCTACCAATTCTCTCTGCACAGCCCTCTTCGGTGCGACAGAAATCGAAAGCGAGAGCTGAGTTCAAACCAGCACCCGGCCATTTTAAACAACTGTCGGAACAGCTGTCGCCTGGACAATTATTTGTTGCCCCTGATGTTGATCTAATCACTTGCAGGTGCGAAAATCCCCACCATTCATCTCCCCTGTTTTGGTCAATTGAGGATGCAACTGATATTTTCAATGTAGGGTTAGTGGTTGTGTATATGAACTCTTTGTCGACATACATTGGGATACCCCTGTCGACACCGCCCCATGGTTGGTATATTCTGTCAGGGAGTTCGTATTCTGTCCATCCCTGATTCTTCGGGTCTTGGTTGCCGGAAATTGGGCGACCTTCACCCTCCCAATGAGGAGTCTCATTGTCGTCAAAGTAGATCGCAACCATTTCACTGGCATCCCAAGAATCACCTGCCCAGAATCTTATCTTTATGCGTAACTGAGGAAGCCGATCTGTCCCCACTATGCCAATGGGTACAGTTTTTTCAACTTTGCTTGGGCTTAATTTACCCCATGGACCATGTATTTCTACACACGAGACGCTTCCAACAAAGTCACTACATTTTGCATAAAGGGATCTATAGTTTCCTTTTCCCGGATTTGCAAGAGCCATTGTCTGGCTCTGGCTCCAGCTACCCTTAAGCGAGCCGTCCCCCTCCAATTCCAAGAGTGTGCCTCCGTTGTAATCTGCATATGCGAGCTCGTCCACTGTATTTCCCCAATCGTATAACGATAGAGATGGAATTGGATCATTCGAATAGTGAATTTGCAGCAAATCAAAGGCGTAGTACTCGTAATTGACTGCTCTTGAGGAACTACCGGACAGCGCAGGATTTGAGTTATATTTGAGACCCGTGGCACCAACCCGTAGGTGCAAGGTATTTCCTGTATGACTGAATATCACCTTTACAAAGTTGAAACACACTTGCCCACCATACATGGACCATCGCGGTTTTCCGGGCTCAAAAATATACCCATCTCCTGTCCCGCCACCATTGCTAAATTCATTCCAGCCCTCATCACATTCAAGTCGTATCGTCCGTTTCTTGGACCACACGGTGTTCCAGGCACTTCCATCATTGCTCCATTCAACGGTGACAGGGCCGTTGTCTGTTGTCCACATATCATTGGCCCAAACGCGAAGACCGACTTGAATGGATTTATGCGCGAAGCTCGAAAGATCAAATGACTTTCTGACACCATTGGCGTTAAAAAATGGACCATGCATTGATCGGCAACTTGCACCGTCCAAAGATGTCACCCCATTACTTGAACACGAAGGCTTTTTTTGGTCACGGTACCCAGTTCCGCCAGCATTAAAAGCAAGCGTTTCTGCATTGTCCCACCCAGATGAATCAACTTGTGTCCCTGAAAGGCAAGAGCTGGACCCCGGTTGGAGACCGGATGTCATGTCGTCATACGCAAGAGTCCATGTAGGTGTTTCAGGCGCTGTATTCGCGCAGCAGGCTGGGTAGATTTTGCGTGTTTGCGTGCCTAAAGATAGACTTGCGGCTGTTTTTGTCAAGCATTGAGGATTCCCAAAAATGGTAACGGAAGGCCGGGCGTATGTTACGTAGTACTTGTTCTGTCCGTCACTATCGCAACCTCCTACCTTGTCGCATTTCGTAGACGTCCAAACATATTCTTGGTTCATGTTACACTCATCGTCGGATTCGATTGCACCATCTAACACTTCTGTCAGAGAGCAGAGGCGCATGTTGGCGTGAGCGCAGTACGCTTGCGCGTCTGCGTAATTGACTGCTCCGCTGGAAAGGTCAGGACACTTTTGTCCATCAGTAAATGGGAATGAGCAGGAACTTTTGCCGCTTTTTGTGTCACACTTACGAACGGAACCACAAGTGTTTTCAGAAGCAAGACCAGGTACTAGCCCTGCGTTCACACATAAATTATCTGCCGAAAGATACTTGTCTGGATAAATGCAACTTTTGGCTCCTGAGAAGTGTGTTGTAACTGTGATTAGGTCACTATCGCACGGACACGAACATACATCGTTGAGCGGATCACTGGCACAGATATCGAGGCCCTCCGACGTGTAGTGCTTTTTCCAACTTGACACACTCACTTGTTTACCAGCAGCAGCTTCAGTGTGCTTCAGCAGAATGAAAAAGCAGGTGCACACCACAAACAATGCAGCCAATTTGGTTGAAGCCATTTGTACAGTATACGTGAGGCGTCTCCGTCTCCGGTGTTCGATGCACCCAAGGGTTTCGATAATTCAAACAATGACTAATTGGCTGGGTTCGCTTTCAAAAAAGATGAAATGTTTAACTTCACGTACACGTCCGCTTGGTATGACCATGCAGAAAACACTTCCGGAGGTTCCAACACTGAGTACTGTGTAGGGCGCGCCGCGAACACGCTTATTATTTATTACAATCAATGTGATGACTCAATGGGGGCCGGCCGTACTGAGTACGTACAGTACTCAGTACTCAGTACGAGTACCGGTACTCGTACTGTACATGTGTACTAGTACCGGGTACAGTACATACAGTACCGGTACAGTACGTACGTACTCGTACCGTACAAGTACAGTACTCAGTACTGAGTACTGAGTACTGTACGTACTCCTGTTACTACTACCGGTATCGCCAATAATAGCCGACTGTACTGCCGGTATACAGTACTGCCAGTATGTCGACGATATTATTCCCAAAAATTTCGTTTTTCTGGGAATGCTGTAACTGCCAGTCAAAGGTAAGGTTGCTGGCGGTACTCCCGTACTGAGTACTCAGTACTCCCTACAGTACGTACAGAAAGTAGTACAGTCCCTACCGCCTACCGCTACTGACAATACTTTAAAAGTACTGAGTACTGTAATTTTACTTTAAAAAGTACTGTAGTACAAGTCTCAAATAATAGTACAGTACGGGTACGTACGTACGTACCTGTACGGAGTACAGTAGATTTTGGCTGTCTGGCCGATTCAGCAGCAGGCGTCAGGCGTCAGATGGGCCACAGAGCACGGCCTGCGCGCTGCTTCTACAGTTACTATACGAGTACTGTGGCAATGCTACACTTCGCAACCGCGTCACAACATGGACATAGGTATTGTTACCAACACTCCGTGCCACTACCCTCATATTCCTCCCAGCTGGCCGGCGACCGCTGCACCTGGCGCCAATAGTAGTGATGGAATCCTTGAGTGCTTGCAGACGTATGGCAGTTTGCAAGATCCGTACCGAAAAGTATGTGACCTCTTCTTTTGCATCGGTTTTGCTGTGAGCTTGGCGCTTTATAGCTACCGGCTTTACGCGGTGCTAAAATTTTCGAAGCGGCCTTTTGCTGAGTGGCATGCGTATACCTACATAATGATGTGCATTGTATCTATCGCGGGATTTGTGCAGAGTATTGATAGGGAAGGTGTACGTGGCATCCTAAGCTACCCGATATCACTCCACTGTGACGGGTTCATAGCTTCGGGTTATTTTTGCATTTCATTGTGGTATGTAGATCTACTCCTCACCTCGGCCCAGGCAAGTTTAGGAATAAAAAGAGGGATTCCGAAATGGACAATGAGAATAGCAAATACCTGGGCGCTGATACACTTTCATGCTTTGTATCTGTGTTCCATGCTTGACTTGAAACATTATGGGATATGGAACTGCATTGAGAGAAGTTTAACGCTAGCACTCGTGCTGGTACACATTACGATTTTTCATTATGCCGTAAATCGGTTTCTAAAGATGTTCAATAAAATTTCTCTCGAAATGACGGGGAAAACGAGTGATGCTAGAATTCGGGTCGCGAAGACCGTTCGCGTGAAAGTATACAAGGCCATTGGTGCCTTTGCTGTGTGTGGGGTCTTGAATGGCTTGGATATTGTTGAGCAAGCCGCAAGATTTCCAGACATTTCTCTGGTATTGGAACCGACAAAGAATTTTGACGTAAAAGGCACGATTCTAACGAGCGTGTTTTTGTTTGCTGCTTTGAACATTGCCGCAAAAGCATTTAAGCTGCCTCGACGTTTA
>JACLAC010003650.1_pt1 | contig 10595 bp, 7 predicted proteins | sample 8027881 | NCBI WGS metagenome assembly JACLAC01 (sample SAMN15725517, study PRJNA655200) | protist metagenome | isolation source: fluorescence activated cell sorting (FACS) single amplified genomes of... | place: Spain: Blaines Bay Microbial Observatory, Mediterranean Sea | collected 2016-01-19 | reverse complement strand
AGAGGGACGGGATGTACCGGATTATACCTTGAGTATCGCTTGGGAAGCGCCTTAGTGTGACCGTCAGCATCCCTTGGGGCGGGTGGACTGGGCTGGACACCTACGGTTTAGGTTGCGACGCCACCGGTTGAGCCGACGAGATGACCGACAAGAGGCATTCAAAGATGGCCTCCCGCCTATTGAGCCAGGGATGGCGTTCCAGCAGCCGTGGTACAGAGGGGGCTTGGATGTCTGAGAGATACGCAGGTACGGCCGTCTCATCCAAACTCATTACGCGCATGGGCGTGCCCAGTGCTGACGCATAACCCACTTCAAAAGCGCAATAAGTAGAGCGTTGGACGCTGTCTGAGTTAACCAACACAAAGAGATCACATGCTTGAAGGTTCTCTTGGATCTCTGACTGCCATTTCGAGCCCGGCGTGATGGAATCGGCGCAGAGGAAGATGCTCAAGCCATAGAGGGCACGTAAGGCCTCAACCGCAGGAAAAAGAATACCTTCATCTGCAACACCATGAGAGAGAAAGAGTCTGGGGCGACTCTGTGGGTCTGACCAGGGTCGCACGCCGTCTACGGCATCTTGAGCGGCGCGCCACAAGAGGGTGTCGGGTGCAGATGGTATCGTGGTGTATTGGGCGCCCTCTAATGCCCATTCAAGCACCTCTCCAGACACGCCTACGCCAATCACGAGCGTTTCGCGCGCGTCGACCCGGGCGAGGTTTGCCTTGATATGTACAATGCCGATCCCAGTGGTGAGCACGATCAATCGCTGTGTTTGGATGTGTCCCTCTGTCGCGTTGAGCGAGGTGCCACTGAAACGATGTGCCAAACGGTCGGCGAGATTGCGCAAATGAGGATCGGCGACGAAGGCGACATCTATCCAATCCTGATTCTCAACGCTGCAGCGCCAGCCCTCGCTCACATGGCGGCCATCGCAAATGGGATAGAGGCTTGATTGCCCACAGACACATCGCTTTTTCGGACTTGGATCAGACAATAGGATGTGTCCCTAAAACGCGACTACAAGTGAGGATTATACATTATTCAGGTTTTATCTGAAATCTCAGAGTCCCATATAAACTCTCACTGATGAGATGAAATGATAATGTGTGCTGATCGGCATGGACAGAACGTGGAGAACCTCATCAATTGGGGGAGAGATGACAGGTCAAAGTACCTGTGTCACCGTGTGTCCAAGGGGTCAGTGATATGAAGGAGAAGAGACGGTGGAACAGACAGGGAAGGTCTTTGTGCTGGGTGCAACAGGATGGGTTGGTCGACAGCTATGCCAGGCGCTCCTCGCGCGCGGGGACCAGGTGGTCGCGGCGGTGCGAGACCTCGCTCGCGCGAAAGAGACTCTAGGGCCCCATGTTGAGTTGGTGGCCTGGGCTGAGGATGAAGCGCGCCTTGCCGACTGCATGAGTCAGTGCACGGCGGCGATTAATCTGGCCGGGGAACCCATTGCCGAAGGCCGCTGGACGGCGGCGAAGAAAGAGAAGTTGCAGACCAGTCGCCTCGATACAACCGCTCGGCTTGTCCGCATCATCACAGCGGCGGACCCAAGACCAGAGGTTTTGGTTTCCGCGAGTGCTGTGGGTTATTATGGGGACGCTGGCGCGGACCCTGTGGATGAAGATTCACCGGCCGGTGAGGACTTTCTTGGCCGCCTCTGCCGGGATTGGGAAGCCGCTGCACTCCGAGCCGCCCCACATGGCGTTCGAGTCGTTTGCCCACGAATTGGCATCGTATTGGGAGAAGGTGGTGGCATGCTGAAGACCGTGGCGCCCATCTTTCGAGCGGGGATTGGTGGTGCATTGGGCAGCGGCCATCAGTTTATGTCTTGGATTCATCTCTCAGATTTAGTGGATATTCTACTCTTTGCAATCCGATGTACGCCCCTCGAGGGCCCCGTGGTGGCAGCGGGCCCCAACCCTGTCTCCAATAAGGTGTTTACCAAAGCTCTGGCCAAGGTCCTGAAGCGACCGGCTTTCCTGCCTGCGCCCAAATTCGCGATCAAACTACTCATGGGCGAAGCATCACGCATTGCCTTGGACGGTCAGCGAGCCCACCCCAAAGCACTTCTTGCCGCAGGTTTTGAGTTTCGATATCAGGCCTTATCGGATGCTCTGAGCGACATCTACGGCTAGACGCGAAGATGGGTTCGTTGCGCCACCGAGTGAGATTAAACCTGGTTTTAGTGTATGGTCTGCCTGTGTCGAGATCAGGGGGATATGAATCCATGAAAATACTGCATCGATGGGGGGCGCTCTGCACGCTGCTCTTCCTTGGCTGTGGAGCAACGACAGACAGTGGACCTATGGAACCGGGCGCGGCCGATGGGGCCGTTGTCGCGGACCAGACCGTAGAGACCGATGGCCAAATTGAGATCGACCAGGGGTTGGTACCGGACCTGGCGCTGCCCCTTGGTGATATGGCCATCACAGGGCATCCCTGTGATGGCGTGAGTTGCGGTCCCAATGGGGCGTGTGAAGATGGGCTATGTCAATGCGCTGAAGGATACACCCTCATTGATGGTGTCTGTGCCGATGTAGATGAGTGTGCCGCGGAGACCACTCCCTGCGGACTGAATGCCCAATGCATCAATCTGCCCGGGGATGTTCTCTGTCGTTGCAACCCGGGTTTTGAAGGTGATGGGGTGACCTGCACCGACATAGATGAATGCGCAAACCTCTCCGATAATTGCGCAGATAGTGCAGTGTGCGCGAATACCGAGGGCGGGTTTGATTGCCATTGTGTCGATGGCTACGACGGGGATGGTGTAGTTTGCGTTGACATCGATGAGTGTGAGAGTGACCTGAATCCTTGTGATGAAAATGCTGCGTGCCGCAATATGCCAGGCGCATTTGAATGTCACTGCAACGATGGATGGCTTGGCGACGGTCTGACCTGCGAAGATATTGACGAGTGCGCCACGGACATCTCGAATTGCAGTGAGAACGCCACGTGCCGGAATACCAATGGACACTTTGAATGTGGCTGCAACCCAGGCTTTGTGGGTGATGGTGTCATTTGTGCGGACGTGGATGAATGTGCTGACGGCACGGCTCAATGTGGGATGAATGCGGTCTGCGAAAATACGGTTGGCAGCTTCCTTTGCCAGTGCAATCCAGGCTGGATGGGTGATGGCTTTCTCTGCCAAGACATCAACGAATGTGAGCAGGGACATGAATGTGGTCCCGACGCCATCTGTGTGAATGAACCTGGGCGCTATACCTGTCGTTGCCCTGAGGGGTTGCGGGTTGAGGGCCGGATTTGTCGTGATATCGATGAATGCCAAACCGGGGCTGCTCAGTGTGGGTTTAATGCGGCATGCATTAATACCTATGGCAGTTACCAATGTACCTGCGCACCGGGGTATTACGAGACCGATGATGGCTGTGTAGACGTGGACGAATGTGCGATGGAGGCATTCGAGTGTCATCGATTTGCGCAGTGTCTGAATCGTCCCGGCGGGTATGACTGCGCCTGCAGGTCGGGTTTCGAGGGTGATGGACGTGAATGTGCCGATATCGATGAGTGCGTGTTGGGTCAATTGGCGTGTCCAGCGCTCTCGGTATGCACCAACCTGCCAGGCTCAGCACTTTGTGAATGCAATGAAGGCTATGAAATGCTGGATGGCGTCTGCGTTAACATCGACGAATGTGAGCGTCAGTTAGATGATTGCGATCAAGACGCGACTTGCTTCGATCGACCAGGCAGTTTTGAGTGCCAGTGTAATGATGGATTCGTGGGCACAGGTCAGGTCTGTGAAGATTTCGACGAGTGTACTGCGCAGACCGATGAGTGTCCGGCGGAACTGCCGTGTCGAAATATAGATGGTGGTTTTCGATGCGGGGAGGACGCAGTTTTTGTCTGTAATTGCGCGGTCAATGATGGTGATTGTCAACCGGGCAATGATGAATCCACCGGGCTTCTCCCAGGAGAAGCATGGCGGACACTTGATCGAGTTCGCGTTGCGGCTGAGAGGGGAGAACTCCCCGGTGGCGTTGTTGTTCGACTGTGTCAGGGCGGTCGGTTCGAAGGTGGGCTCGCCATCGGTACTGACTGGATGTGCACAGCCGAAACCCCATGCGAAATCAGTCGCTATTCAACGCCTGCACATCCTCTGACCCTGCCGATTCTCACCGGTGGTCTACGGATTGATGGTGCCCAGGACCCAGATCGAGGTGGGTACCTTCAAGTGGGAGGGATAGAGTTCGTTGCAGGTGATCAAGAACCCGCGGTGACCATCGCCCACGGCGTGCGCGAAGTGTTGCTTGATAGCATTGTGGTTACGGGCAGGTCGGCGGGCATTGTGGTCGGGGACCCTGAGGCAGGTGTCTGTGATGGCGGTAATTGCCCGCGTCCGGAGAATATTACCATTCGGAACACCAATATTTCGTACTCGCGCGGTTCAGCGATTTGGGCAGATGGCCAACGAATTCAGATTCAGGATAACGAGATCCTCAATAATGGATTGGGGAATGCCCCACAGATCTATATTGCGTGCAATAACGGCCCCTGCGAGGCCGTCGAGATCGGGCGAAACAACATCACCATTGAAGATGAGCCTGGGGCGCAGTCCTGCAGCGACCCTCAAATCCTTGTCCAAGGCATGACGACGAATACTCGAATTCTAGATAATCGGATCAGGGTCTTGGCGACGAACACGAGCTTCGGTTGCTCTGGGGTCAGGTTTTCTCGAGGTACTCTGATGACAGATTTCCGGGACGCGGTCATCGCGCGCAACCTCATCGTCAATCCACAGGATTATGGTATTGCGCTGTCATCATGTATGGATTGTCTGGTTGAGAATAATGCCATCAGTCAGAATCGAGATAGCTTTGCCATCGCCATTAATGCGCCGGTGCGCCGGGGGGGTGGTGAGCACCGGGATCTGGAAGCACTCACCGTTCGGCACAATTCGATTTTTATGAGTTCTCAGATTCGAGGAACCTCCATTGCGATCAAGGTGTCGGGGAATGGTCGTGGGCACCGACTGACTGGCAATGCCATTGTCAACTTAAGCCAGGCCTTCACGACGTGCTGCTTCGATCAGGCGCGGGATGTGACGATCTATGCGGAGCATGATGCCAATGTGTGCCTCCTGTCGGAGGATAATGCGTTTGCCAATTGGGCGATTGGCTTTCGGAGCCTCGCCGCCTGGCAAATGTCGACTGGCTATGATGAGCGATCCGTGGAGGGGGCGCCAGGTTTTGCAGACGCGGGACCCCCGGTCGCGGATTTTCGAATTCTTTCACCGGAGGCTTTAGTGGTGAACCGCTCCCTTCAGAGATACGCACCCTCAGGAGACTTGTTGGGGACGGAGAGAGATGAATTGCCTGATACTGGTGCGTTTGAATTGGGTCTGGGTGAGGCCGAGTAGACCTTGCTCTGGTCGTGGGACGAAGATCTTTTGGAGGTGTGTTGACGGTGTGGGGTGCGAGTAGAGTTCAGATCGCCTTCTGTAGAGGGCGCCGACCCGTAGGACCCATCGTAAACCTACTGATGCTCTTATACGGTGTTTGGGGATGTTCAGAACCCGCCCAGGCACCTGCGACGCCACCGGTTGACGCTCAGCCCTTAGCGCCGGTATCACAGTCCGTTCCTGAAGGGCAGACGACGCCCAGTCCCAGATCGCAAATAGGTCCGCAGACGGCAGAAAAACAGCCTGCTGTGGATTTCTCTAAATTGTCCTCCGACCCACCGAGACAGAAGGTTGAATGGGCGCAGTTCGTGGGCGCCCAAGCGTGTGCTAGCTGCCATCCGGAGGAGTATGACGCTTGGGGCGGTTCGACCCACGGTCAAGCAGGCGGCTGGCCCAATGATGAAACGATCATTCCGAAGTTTGATGGAGAAGTACTCAAGTTCACCAATGCCCGCGTCCGTCTGAGCCGAGATGGATCGTCTTACGCCTTCCTCGTCACTCGAGGCAAGGGGATGGAACGTCGTTACACGGTAGACGGTGTCGTAGGTCGCGGCTTGATTCACGGTGGGGGTGCGCAGACTTTCTTCACCCGCGGACAGCATGGTCGCATGCTCTTCCTACCCCTCGAGTATAATGTGGAAAAGAAGAGTTGGTTCTGTCAGACCACAACGCCCAAGAAATGGGCGATCATCGACGGTTCTTTTCCGCTCGAGGCCTGTCAATGGCCGGCGAAACGTCCGCTTGGGACAGGCACCGGACCCACGTGCCAAAATTGTCACGGCAGTCAGATTGAGGTGGCCTTTACCGGACCAGAAAGTCAGATAGAGACACGAGTAAAGAGCTTTTCAATCAATTGTGAATCCTGCCATGGCCCCGGCAAACGCCACGTGACATTGATGGCGGCAGGTGGGGCACCTAAAGATGGAGAGATCGGCATGAGGGCGCTTTCTGTCGTGGATAAGCATGAGTCCATGAAGGTTTGCATGGCATGCCATGGCAATAAGCTTGAGCTGCAGGCAGGCTATCTCTCTGGCGACCCCCTCGAGAACTATTACGCCCAACTTACCCTTTGGGATGTCGGTGAGAGGAAAGTCGATTTTGACGGCCGAACACTTGGGTTCGCCTACCAGCAAGGACACGTATATAGCCCCTGTTATACCTCTGGCTCGATGACCTGCGTTGATTGTCACAGTCCACATTCTCTTAAATATCGAGATGTGACTGGGACTCCATTGGTCGACCGCTTCGATGATGGTCAATGCGTGGGCTGTCATGTCTCAAAAGTTGAAAGCCAGGCTCATCATCGGCACAAGACACGTCTGAAATGTACGGATTGTCATATGCCCTTTAGACAGCATGACAATGTCGGCACTCAGATCAGGATTAGCCGTTCGGACCACGCAATTCCCATCCCCCGTCCCGGGAGCACTCACGGTGAGCAAGCGTGTCGAGATTGCCACCTTAAAGTCGGAGTGCCCTGGGAAACATCTCAGTTCTCGGTCAAGTTCGGTGGACTCAAGCCGAGGAGCGCACTGGTTCGCGGGCTCTACGCTTACTCCAGTTATATTGGCCCAACGGGTCGACCTCGCGGCGATAAGAAAGCGCGGGCTATGATCGATCATGTCGTGGCAGCGTTGGATCGCAATAGCCCCATCGTATCTATCCTGGCGATGTCATATTTTCTGGGTGAGTTACTCCAATCTGAGGCGCCCATCACACCGGCAGTGAAGCAGGGATTGTGGCGAGCCACTGAAAGTCGAGATATCGATGTCGCCGGCTCTGCTTTGGCAACTCTGCTTTTCTTGACCAATGAGGATGAGATTGAGCGACGCAAGATCTTTGATTACCTGGTGGCACGGCCAGAAACGCGAGAGTCGCTGCGCCTTCGATTGGTTTTTAATCTGATCGGATTAGACCACGCTTATTCACGGGTTTCACCAGACGCTCGAGAACAGATCAGGGAGGTGATGGAGACCGATGGCCTTGCGTTCGGCACGGTTTTGCACGCCCTCCAGCCGGCCATTAGCATGTCCTACCTAGATGATAATGAGTATGCCAAGGCCATCGAGATGTTGGGGGCAACACTCGATTTGGCGTATTGGAAACAGAATAGAATTCCTGTGACGGTCTTGGGCGGGCGGGACCGGATGCTGGAACTCCTCGCAATGGCCCACGCCGAACAAGGCTATGCGGTCACCGCCATCGAGACCTTGGAAGGGTTGGTCAAGGCGTATCCACACGCCGTGGCTGGGCGACACCAATTGTGTCAGTTGTATCAGCGACGCGGTCAATTGAAGAAGTGCCTCGATTGCTTGGATGACTTAATGCAAGTGGATCCAGAATACACCAATGGATTGTTCTTACAGGCGCAGGTCTTACAGAGTTTAGGCCGTTATGGAGAAGCCCTCCAGAAGGTAGAAGAAGGCCTCAAATATTCGCCGGGGCTCGTACCTGCGATGCAATTGAAAACGCGGCTCAGGCAACGATTGGGGAGAGGGCCTTAAGGGGGGGGCTCGATGCTGGCACTGAGTCTCGGACGTCTTAAGATCTTGGCGCGTCCCGGCTCTGCTCTGGATAACCTGGTACGTAGAGTTCTTCTATTTTTCCTTGTACGCGTTTCAAAAACTCATCGCGGTCATCCAGGGTGAGCCCTTCGGTGGATATGGGTTGACCGATTCGCATCAGTACCGGGCCTGCGGTGACCGATAGGACCCGTGCCGGCACGATCTTATTCGTGCCGCTGAGTCCGATGGGCAGAACGGGTACACCCGCCTTGATGGCGAGAATTGCGCCGCCTTTCTTAAAGGGAAGGAACCCCTCATTCGGTGACCGAGTACCCTCAGGGAAAATGAGGATATTCTTACCCCCGGAGACGGCTTTGGCGACCCCATCTAAAACCGAGTGATCTGATTTGGATTTACCGCGGCTTACGGCCACACATCCAATAATTTTCATCGCCCCTGAGAAGATGGGGATATTCATCAGTTCCTGTTTGACAATGAACCCAAAGAGGAAGGGTAAGTGCTCGATCAAGACGGGCGTATCCATGTGGGAACGATGATTACTCATGATGACGAACGGCCCCAGCCCTGGGATGTTTTCAAGGCCTTCGATCGTACATTTCGCACCTGTCGTTCGTAGCATGCCGCGCGCCCACCAACGGGCGATGCCTCTGGCAACCTTATCGCGGGTATTCGGACCTGAGAATCGAGCGGCAAAGCCGATGCACAAAACACATGGAGTTGCGAACCCTAACCACATATAGAGAAGATATTTACGCATTAGCCCCCCAAACTCGACATCACTTTAGCTGCCAGATTAGACCGTTTGGTGGAGAACCTTAGCATGTCATGCCTGTGCCCTGAAGATGGTTTGTGGATAGCAATTTGCCCCGATGAAAGCGCAGAGGGCGTGAACCATGGACTGTGGGCCATCGGAGCGGTATTAACTGTTCTCGCTACGAATGACCCTTAGGGATTTTTCATGCAGAAAATGACCCATCCTCCTCTCGGCTTATCGTCTATCTTGCACGGGCTCATCTACATGGTTTCAGTGCCTTTCCTCCTGGGCTTGCCCTGTGGTGCACACGCCCAAACGTCCGGCGTTTCAAAAGTGGATGCCTCGGTTCAGCGCCAGGCTGAGCGAACGCGGATGGTCGACTCTCAATTGGCATCGCGGGGGATCAAGGATCCAAGGATCCTTGCGGTGATGAAAAAAATACCACGACATGCCTTTATCCCTCCAGCGGGCCATCGACTCGCATATCGTGATCACCCCGTTCGTATCGGCCATGACCAAACGATTTCTCAGCCATACATTGTGGGATTCATGACAGAGGTTCTCTCCCCAGACGAAGCCCATCGCGTCTTGGAGATCGGCACTGGGTCAGGGTATCAGGCCGCAGTACTCGCCGAATTGGTGAAGGAGGTCTATACCATTGAAATCGTGCCACCGCTCGCCGTGCGAGCACGCAAGCGCCTGGACCAATTAGGCTACAAGAATATTCGCTATCGGATCGGTGATGGGTATCAAGGTTGGCCTGACGCAGGCCCTTTTGACCGCATCATTCTCACAGCTGCGCCGCCGAAGATCCCGGCCCCGCTCTTGGCACAACTCAAATTGGGGGGCGTCATGATCGCGCCGATCGGTCGAGCCGCTCAGGCCTTGGTCAAAATCACGCGGACCAAGGCAGGCTACACCCGAGAGTCTATACTCCCGGTACGCTTTGTGCCAATGACAGGGCGAGCCCAAAAAGACGATTAAGGGAAGAAGCCATCGCCCTCACAGATTTCGATTATGCCAGCCTCACAGTAGACTTGGAAGTCCTGACATTCGCCAGGCGTTGGCCAATCCTCGTCCGTTCGACCGTCGCAATCATTGTCGATACCATCGCATGTCGAGAGGTGTCGTTCGCCTTCAGGGGACCGGTGTTCATCGGCCTGACCGTCGCAGTCATTATCGAGTTCATCACAGATCTCCCGCGATGGGCCGGTCCCGCCTTGACATGCCCCCCAGGCACCGTTGACACAGGTCTCTTCGCCCATTTCGCATTGACCCGTGTCATCCCCGCAGGGCCGAGGCGCTAAATTATCGATGGTGCCATCACAATCGTTGTCTTCTCCATCGCAGACTTCAACGCCCGCTCGACGTTCGTCTTGGCAAGCACCCCAGGCACCATTGACACAGGCCTGTCGCCCTTGCTCGCAGGCACCGACCGCTGAACCGCAAGCACGGTCTGCGATGTCTTCGTCCGTTGAACCATCGCAATCATTATCGGCACCATCGCAGACCTCAGCACTGCCTTGACGTTCGCCTTGGCAAGCGCCCCAGCCACCACTGACACAGGCTCGCTGACCTCGCTCACACACACCGGTATCGGAGCCACAAGCACGGCCTGCGATGTCTTCGTCCGTTGACCCATCGCAGTCGTTATCTGCTCCATCGCAGACTTCAGCGACACCTTGACGTTCGCCTTGGCATACGCCCCAGGCACCATTGACACAGGCCCGCAGACCTCGTTGACAGACACCTATATCGGAACCACAGGCACGGCCTGCGATGCCTTCGTCCGCTGAGCCATCGCAATCATTGTCCACACCATCGCAGACTTCACCACTCGCCTGACGCTCGCCTTGGCAGGCACCCCATTGGCCATTGGCGCAGGCTTGTT
>JACLAC010007939.1_pt1 | contig 10596 bp, 8 predicted proteins | sample 8027881 | NCBI WGS metagenome assembly JACLAC01 (sample SAMN15725517, study PRJNA655200) | protist metagenome | isolation source: fluorescence activated cell sorting (FACS) single amplified genomes of... | place: Spain: Blaines Bay Microbial Observatory, Mediterranean Sea | collected 2016-01-19 | reverse complement strand
GTCGATGACCAACCAGATCGCCCTGCGAGTTCATTGCGATCGATCCAGCGAATTCCTCTGTGAAGCTGACTGCCACATCTACCAGTATGAACAGGGTGCGTTTGCCCAACTATCCGGCCTGGTTGCTCAAACCGTGGCTGGCGAGGGTGGTATTCTGCAGGTAGAGCAATTGAAACACCTGATTCGCCCTGAAAATGAGCATATGGTGCGGACGCGTCTGGTTTGCCTGGAAAACACACACAATCGATGGGGAGGACGGATTCAGCCACAGGAAACCGTTCAGGAAATCTGTGACTGGGCCAAAGACAATGGCCTCAAGAGGCATCTGGATGGTGCCCGTCTCTGGAATGCATCCATCGCAACCGGCTTGAGTCCTGAGGACATGGTCAGGCCGTTTGATTCTGTCAGCGTCTGTTTCAGCAAGGGGCTTGGAGCCCCGGTTGGATCTGCTCTGGCTGGTGACCACGATTTCATTCTGGAAGCTCGACGTGCTCGTAAACTGTTCGGCGGCGGCATGCGACAAGCAGGAATTATCGCCGCTGGAGCCCTTCACGCTTTGGAACATCATCGCAATCGACTTCAGGAGGACCACGACAATGCCCAACGTCTTCGTGATGGCTGTCAATCTTGCGGCCCCTTGTCGATTCGAGGTGATCGTGTCGACACCAACATTGTCATCTGTGAAGTTGACCCTGAGTGGATATCGGCCGACAAACTGACAGCAACTCTCGATGAACGAGGTGTCCGTTGCCTGGCCATCGGTCCACAGGCAATTCGATTTGTAACCCACCTGAATGTCAACACATCGCAAATCGAAGCTGCCTGCAATACCATTCATGACATCACGACACAGTCGGTTGCAAGTCTCTCCTGATGGATCGGCAATCATCCAAAACAGTCCACACCGTACTGTCAGCATTGGCTGTTGTCAGTGCTGCCATCTTTCTGCGACTCCCCTCGTGCTATGAGAGCTTGTGGGTCGACGAATTGCACTCGGCTTGGATCGTTGCTGACGATTTCAACAATGTTTATCAGCGGTCGGTGCTGGGTCACCAATCTCCCGGTTACTTTTTCCTGCTTTGGATTTGGAAGCAAGCAATCGGTGACTCGGAATTACTGATGCGACTAAGCAGCGTACTTTTGGTTGCGTGTGGTTGCGCTGTACTTGCAGTGGGAATTATTCGTTGGACCAAGAGCATTCCGGCCGGCCTGGCCGCTGGATTCATCCTGGCCATCGAGAATAATTCGCTTTTCTTCGGAACGGAATTGCGGCCCTTTGCTTTGGTGATCCTGCTTGCCTCAATATCTGCGATCGCATTCCTGAGGCTAGCGTCGACTGAATCACGCCATCAGAAACCCGTAACATGGTGTCTGCTGGTTACTTCAATCCTGCTCGCAGCGCTGTCTCAGCCAACCTGCCTGGGTGTCCTCGCTTGGCTTCCCCTTTGCCTTTGTGGAATATGGTGTTTTCGGGATCCGAAACAATTCCGACGTTGCAGCGTGATGGATGGCGGACTGTTGATCATGGCATTTTTGACTTTGATCACCCTGTGGATGACCACGCTTGGGACCAGCTGGGCTGAAAAATCCATGTGGAGTTCCTTTGCATCAGCGACACACTGGCCGCAAATATGGAACATGTGGAACTGGATGTGGTTGCTGATCATTCCAGCGATCCCGATCATGCTATTCATCGCCTTTCAGAGACTTCAAAAGCAGCAAATCAGAAACCCGTCAATCCTCGTTGGACTAGGATGGCTAGCGATGCTTGCCGTGCTGACCACCGTCATGTATTGGGTCATGTCCCGGATTGAGGTCGCACCGATCTGGCATCGTCGTTATTTGTTAGCCGTACTGCCGTTGCTCGCCTGCTTTGGTGGTGCTTGCGTCGGCTACTTTGATCGCTCGATTACCCAACGACTGCCTGCTTTGGTATGGGCCAGCTTGATGGCCGCCGTCATGGTCTTGGGAATAGGCATCCAACAACAGACACTTTCGCGGCTTCACCATTATCCCGTTGCCTTGGTCAAGCGAGGCGAAGACTGGCGCAACGCCATCGAATGGCTGCAACGCGAATCCGAGGAAGATAGCCAGATTCTTCTGAATGCGGGCTTGATCGAGAACCAGACCTGGATCGCCCCTGCACTTTTCGAAGGCCGTAACGATGCCAAACGGGAATACCTGACCTTTCCGGTGCGCGGGCCATACCGTTTGAATCGAGACGTTTTCCCGGTCGATGGAACTCTACAACCTGCCATACCGCTGCCTGACAGTGAAACCCCGGTTTTCATCCTGACACGCGATTCCCCGGAAACAACGCGTCAGCGGATCACAGGAGGCGAGGTGATTGGATTTGGAACGATATCGATTGTCACCCCAAAAAGGTGGTAAACACATAGTAAATCCAGCTTCCGTCCTCACCACTGACCTGACATTTCAAGAAACATCAAACGCAGGCAGTTGCGCAGGCGTGTTTGCCGGCGGTATACAATAGCCCTTACCGGTTCAGTTTCAGATGACTCATCATGCCAATCTCGACTTTTCCCACTCGCCTGACCGCTGCAATCAGCATCCTGATCGCTTGTACGGCATCCGGTGCAGACCTGTCCCAGACCGTGCTGAAGACCTCTGAAGGTGTCCCCCAGAAAGAAGTCAAACGCAGTCCGGCTGCTGAGCGTGGATACCGAGTGCTGGTTGATAAAGCACTGCTCACAAGCGATTTCACTCAGGACGTGTTCGACTCACTGTGGCAATGCTGGCCTCAAGAACTGCGTTCCCAAGCGAAAAACGCCAGCGAACAAGAGCGTCGAGAAATGGCCTTCCGGAGATATGGACTCACCCCTCGTCCGGACGATCCTGAGAAGCCCCTGCAATATGTGGTCGATGATGATGGCAATTGGACCATGAACTGTTTCTCGTGCCACGGAGGAACCGTCTACGGACAACCTTACGCAGGTACACCCAACAATCGTTTCGCACTTCAAACTTTGACGGAGGAAATTCGCAAGACGAAGTTCAAAATGGGCCAACCACTTTCGAGGATGGACGTTGGATCGCTGGTGATCCCACTGGGTACCACCAATGGCACCACCAACGCTGTTGTTTTCGGCATGGGGTTGATGAGTCATCGTGACAAGGACCTGAATCTCATCGCATCAGCCCCCCGAAAATTTGTGCACCATGATATGGATGCACCCGCGTGGTGGAATTTTCACAAGAAGCCAAGCATCTACATCGACGGGTTTGCGGAAAAGGGTCACCGTGGCCTGATGCAGTTCATGATGATTCCAGAAAATGGACGGGATTTCTTCGTCAACCATGAAGATGACTTTCGGGATGTTTATGCGTACCTATCCTCCCTGCGGCCCCCAAAGTATCCAGGCAAGATTGATCGTTTGCTGGCGGAACAGGGCAGAGCTGTGTTTCAACAGAAGTGCGCCGAATGCCACGGTACCTACGGTGATACCGCGAACTATCCCAACCGCCGGATCCCCATCGACGAAGTGGGCACCGACCCGGTTCGGCTGACCGCATTGGAGGTCGAAGGGCGGCGAAAATACTCGCTGAGCTGGTTCGCCCACGGTGGCGAGGAAAAACCGCAAACAACTATCATTGACCCAGATGGCTATGTTGCACCGCCGCTGGACGGGATCTGGGCCAGCGCACCCTATCTGCACAACGGTAGCATTCCCACGCTGTGGCATCTCTTGAATCCGAGTGACAGGCCAACCGTTTGGCGACCGATCAGCCAACAATTCGACTCCAAGCGAATCGGGCTGACCATCAAAATCGAAGAAAAAACGCCGATCACAGAATTCGATGCTGCGAAACGCCGCAGTTATTTTGATACGCGGAGATTCGGCAAGAGCAATGCGGGTCACGACTATCCAGCGAAACTGACCAAGCATCAACGGAGAGTTGTACTCGAGTTCCTGAAGACGCTGTAGTTGATCATCAGCCTGTCGGTTGAGCACATCTTTTCTGACGACAGCCCGAAAAACACTGGAGTTTGGGTCAGTGCAGGGATTTCACGGATCGGCCTGAGGTGTGTGTTGGGCGCGAAACCTGCCAGATTCGGAAGAGTCAGTATCAGAAGAGTCTTTGGGGAACATTCGAATCCTATCCACTGTCCGCCACCTACTCGTTATGGCAGTAGAGGTTTATAAATGGTTTCTTCCTGAATTCACCTGGGCCTGGATGAAGCACATCATGCAATTCCTATGGAGCACAAATTGAAATGAGTAATACCCAAATCATGGCAGCCCGGGCTGGCGAAGTCACTCCGGAAATGGAATTCTGTGCCAAACGAGAAGACCTGCCGGTTGAAACGATTCGTGACGAAGTGGCCGCCGGACGCATGGTGATCCCGGCCAACGTAGTACACATCGCACGGTCTCTGGAACCGATGTGCATCGGCATTGCCGCCAAATGCAAGATCAATGCCAATATAGGCAACAGCGCGGTGACGAGTAACGTTGGTGAAGAGTTGGAAAAACTGCACACAGCAGTTCATCACGGTGCCGACACGGTCATGGATCTGTCGACCGGTAAAAACATTGATGGCATCCGACAAAGCATCATCAACAAGAGCCCCGTACCCATCGGAACCGTGCCGATGTACCAAATGCTGGAAGAACTGGGCGGAAACATCGAGGACATGAACGCCCAGCATTTTCTGGACATGGTTGAGCATCAGGCAAAACAGGGTGTCGATTACATGACCATCCATTGTGGCGTCAAATTGGAACACCTCCATCTTTCCATCAATCGCGTCACCGGTATCGTCAGTCGGGGCGGTTCCCTGATTGCCAAGTGGATGATGGCCCACAACAGGCAGAATCCACTTTACGATGCGTTCGACGACCTCTGTGACATCATGCGTGCGTATGATGTCACCTGGTCGTTGGGTGATGGGCTTCGTCCCGGTTCCATCGCTGATGCATCAGATGATGCACAATTCGCCGAACTGGAAGTGCTTGGTGAATTGACCAAACGCGGACAGGACAACGGCACGCAGGTAATGGTGGAGGGGCCGGGACATATCCCACTGCATCAGATCCAAATGAACATCGAAAAGCAGATTGAAATCTGCAACGGTGCGCCATTCTATGTCCTTGGGCCGTTGGTGACTGATGTCGCCCCCGGATACGATCACATCACCAGCGCGATCGGTGCCGCCATGGCTGGATGGCACGGTGCGGCCATGCTGTGTTATGTCACGCCGAAAGAACATTTGGGGCTACCTAACGAGGAAGACGTGAAACAGGGCGTCATTGCCTATAAGATTTCGGCCCATGCTGCCGATGTTGCCCGCGGTCGTAAAGGTGCTCAGGACCGTGATGACGCACTCTCAAAAGCCCGTTTCGAATTTGACTGGAATGAGCAGTTCCGTCTTTCGCTCGATCCGGAGACTGCCAAACGGTATCACGATGAAACACTTCCGCAGGACACGTTCAAAAGCGCTCACTTTTGCAGCATGTGCGGTCCAAAATACTGCTCCATGAAAATCACCGAAGAGATTCGCGAAATGGCAAAAGAAAAGCAACTCGTCGAATTACCCACGCAAGATTAGCAATGACCAGCAGACAGCGGGCGACCATAGGAGAGTGCATCGCCATCAGTTGAGATCCAAGGGGAACCGAAGAGTTTCCCTTTTTTGTTTGCAATTCACTCAGGAATCTGAACTTTCTTTGTCCGCACCGTCTTCGTCTGACACGTCTTCTTGTGCATCATCTTCCGAGATGTACACCGTCGCATCATTATCGTCCGCCAGAGTTTCATCCCCATGTGATACTGGAAGCGGTTCGGTTGTCAGCGTTATCTCGGATGCTGCACCACGACCGATCAGCATTCCAGTACCCCGAAATACCCAAAGAAAATAGGCTGCGCCGACAGCCATAAGGCCGCTGCAAACATAAAACATCTCGTTCTCACGTCCTTCGAAATTTTCGGCAAAGGCCCAATAGAAGACAGCTGCAAGAGTCAGAAATGCGAATGAAACGCCATTTGCCGTGCCCAGGAACCGCCCTCGTTCACCCTTGGGTGACAAACTTTGCAACAGCGCCTGCAATGGGATGATGTAGAATCCAGCTGAAAATCCCGCGCAGAAAATCAACAACGCAACACTAGTGGAAGCAACTTCCCACATCCCGGCGCCGGCATTTAATTCAGGTGGCTCAACAGCGGCGAGCAGAAAAAAGAAAACAATCAGCCCCAATGCCCCGAAGGGAATCAGCCGCGGCTTGATCTTGTGACCTGAGACGAGACCAGCCACCGCGCACCCAAGTCCGATCGCAATCCCAAGGATACCCATCAACACGCTTGCAGCGGTCCGGTCGATATGCATGACAACGGTGTACTGCGGAACAATGAACAACGCGATCCCGGCGAGGAGATAAAAATAACCCCAAGCCATCATCACCATGAAAAGTCGCGTTTTCGCCATTTCCTTGATTGTCACCGTATAGATGGAAAAGGGGTTGGGATCGAACTTCAGATTCTTATTCCCCATTGGCAAACGGACCATGAACATGGCAGCAACCAACCCTGCAACGGCGACCAAGAAAAGTGCAACACCCGGTAGCCAGAGTTCACCCCCTACCAACGCTTTACCTTTCTGTGGAGAGTAAGCGTCACTCACCACCCCAGCAATCAGGGTACCCACAATCGTTGCAACGTTTGTCATCATGTTGATGCTGCCGTTGGCGCGACTGAGATCAGTGTCGTCGACGAGTTCCGGGATCATGCCATACTTGGCGGGACCAAAAAACGCACTCTGACACGTCAAGGCAATCAATGCGAATAAGGTCAACCAGAGATTCTGGAAATAGAAGCCAAGGGCAGCCAGCACAACGATTGGAAGTTCGACAACCTTGACCCACTGGGTGACCGAGCGTTTCGAAAATCGGTCTGCAACTTGCCCCGCGTAGCCTGAGAGCAAGATGAATGGGATAGTGAAGCAAACCCCGACAATCCCTGCTCCCCCCTGACCGAGCCTGCCCGCCCAGGCGCCATCGATCACCATGAAGACAAGCACGCCTTTGAGGACATTATCATTCATTGCCCCAAAGAACTGGGTCATGACCAAGCTCAGGAAGCCTCGCCGAAAGAGGTTGCTTTTCACGATAAGACAGTCCCGAGGTGCATTTCATGGATGAAAGTAGGATTACAGACCCCAAGGAGGGAATCATGGCAGCGCATCATATCGCAAAAGTACGTAAGAACTAATAACAATTATTCGTTTCCCGAGTCCAGGCCCCGATACTTTTCGATGACCTCTGGCAATGGATAGGCGGTCACGTCACGATTGTCCACTGCTTCGGAAATCTGCAGCAAACGCTGGTAACCGCGTGACACCAAGTGGACTCGCTGTCGCACAAAACCCGGGTCAAGCTCGACTGCGGAAAGGTCTCCCTCGACGACGACTGGCTCAAACCCGTCGCACTGAATGAACTGCGACAAGACAGGATTGCACCTCAAATGACGTTCAGGACTCGTATGCAGCACCTCAGGGTCCAATTCTCCAATCACGAATCGGAGGTAGAGATCGCTGTCGGTAATGGAGGTCACGTCAAAACCACAGACTTCACAGCGATATCCCTCGTCACACTTGGCCATCAGCATTCCCTCGGATCATGATGGTCGGCCAGAGTGAGTCTGTTGGAAGGGACTGGTGGACTTGACTGTCAGGACAGTCCAAGGACATCAAACATGTTATAGAGGCCATTTGGTTTTCCCTGCAGCCACTTGGCTGCGGCAAGTGCACCCGAGGCATAGCAGTCTCGATTACTTGCTGCCACGTTCAACTCGATACGTTCTCCCATCATGCCGAACACGATGGTGTGCTCGCCAGGGTTATCGCCGACACGAACCGCATGATACCCAATTTCGTTGCTTGATCTTTCGCCGGTCTCACCTTCGCGTCCATGCACATGTTTGACAGCGCCTCCCATTTTCTCGGCGATCAATTCACCGAAACGCAATGCTGTGCCACTGGGGGCATCTGCCTTGAAGCGGTGATGTCGCTCAATGATCTCGACATCAATCCCCCCAGAAACATCCTTTAAAGTTTCAGTAATCTGCTGCGTCATCTTCATCGTCAAATTCACGGCCATCGACATGCTGGGCGCCCAGACAATCGGGATCGATTCTCCTGCTTTGGACAGGTCCGATTTCTGCCGCTGACACAAACCCGTGGTCGCAACGACCAAAGGGAACTTTCTCTCGACGGATACTCGCACGCACTCATCCACCGCTGTTGGCAGGGAAAAATCAATGACTGCCTCGGCTACCTCTGGCCATTCCGATTTCAGAGGTACATCGATGGCGGCGACACCGGCCAGCAGACCAGCGTCCTGACCAAGTAATGGGTTGCTTTGATCGTCGATCGCTGCAGTCAGTTGATATTCGGCATCGCCCGCAGCCAATGCCACAACGCGTCGTCCCATTCGCCCAGCAGCGCCGTGGACGATCAATTGAATTGGATTGCTCATACCAAGAATTTAGCCGGGATAGACGCAGCAGAATAGACGCAGCAGAGCAGGGTAGGGCAGAGGAAAAAAGGACCAGGACTGCCAGTGACTCTTGCAGACCAGGACCTGCCAATCGAATCCCGTCCTGGATATGGTAATTTGGGTCACAGCAACCCAATCTCGGTAGAAGTCGAGTCCTGGCACACGAATAATCGCCGCCGATTCTGTCATTCTGCAGGCTCATTCAGGAGTACAGCTGAATGGTCTTGATAATGTCATCCAGTTCGTTGGGTACCGCAACCGCACGATTCGCGTGGCTAGCTTTCTGCACACCACGGCTACCCAAGGTCCTGTTGAATATTTCCTGATCGGTGGTGTGGTAGGCAACCGTAGCTGTCGGATCCTTAAGTTCATGGCCCGTCAGAATGCAGACGACTCGATCGCTCGGTGCGATAACTCCCTCACGTTTCAGCATGCGAGCACCAGCCACGCTGGCAGCGGAGGCTGGCTCGCAACCAAAACCTCCTGCACCGACCTTTGCTTTGGCATCCAGAATCTCCTGGTCCTCGACTTGTCGCACCACTCCATCCATGAACTCCAGTGCCCGCAGACACTTCTTTAAGTTGACCGGACGATTGATCTCAATCGCACTGGCAATCGTGTCAGCTTTCTTGCCCTCACGATCCATCTCATCGTTGTACTGGACAATCGGGTCCATGTTGACACTACCACCATTCCAACGAACACCACGTCGTTCGTAAAGTTCGTACAGCGTATCTGCTCCGGCAGCATTGATAACCGCAAGCCTGGGGACTCGGTCAATCAAACCATGGGCCTTTAACTCCATGAAGGCTTTTCCAAAGGCGCTGCTGTTCCCCAGATTGCCACCAGGGACAACAATCCAGTCGGGTACCTCCCACCGCAGGGCCTCGAGAACACGCAGCATGATTGTTTTCTGCCCTTCCAGGCGGAACGGATTAACGCTGTTGACCAGATAGATACCGAGTTGCTGTGATACCTGTTTGACTCGGATCATGGCATCATCGAAGTCCCCGGCAATCTGAACAGTCAAAGCACCGTAATCAAGCGCCTGACTCAACTTGCCATAGGATATCTTCCCACTGCCAATGAAGATTACCGCCCTCATCAACTGCGTTGCACTGCAGTAAAGAGCGAGCGAGGCACTGGTATTGCCTGTACTGGCACAGGCTGCTCGTTTGGCACCCATCATGTTCGCATGCGTGACGGCAGCACACATGCCATTGTCCTTGAAACTGCCCGACGGGTTCATCCCTTCATACTGTAAATGCAACCTGCCATGGTTCAATCCAACGTAGTCACCGACCGAATCCGTTTGCTGCAGTAACGTCTGACCTTCTCCCACCGTGATCAACTCTTTCTGCGAAGCGAAAGGCAGCAATTCATGAAAACGCCAGACGCCACTGAAACGAACAGGATTGGTCCGCTCATTCCAAGTCGCCTCGAATTCCCGCAGGCTCGAGGGCACTGCTGCCCGATCCCACTGGTAATCAATATCCAACAGGTCGCCACATTTGTCGCAGGATGTCCGTACGCTCCGTGACTCATACGTAGCTGCGCAGACCGGGTTGATACAGCGCTGAAACGCCAGATCAGTCTGGATGGCGTTGTGCGTTTGGGCGGTTTGCAGCATGACGGTCACCTGAAAATCGCGAGAGGATCGGTGGAACCAAGCTTGGCTCAGTTAAGAGTAGATCGGCAATGTGAACCTGTCGCTGGATTCGGGTTTGATCCAAGATTGAAAATGTGCCGAAGATAACGGCTGGATTGGGAAATTCGACTGGGCAGAAGCCTGCCAGCATTCTAACGTGGAAATGTTTTTCGTCCCCACTCCTTTTTCTGCTTCAGCATTCCCTTGCCAAGGCTGGATCAGATCGCTCCCCCGAAAACGCCCTCAAGCAGCAAAAACTACCGTGAATTCGTCTTCCCATGAAACCGTCAAGGATTCAACACCTCCACCTCCGGAATCGGTAACCCGAACCGGGAATCTGGCGATGAACCCCCAAATACCTACCTCGCGACCTATTCTTTTTCTCAGCTTGGCACTCATAGGCGGAATCGCAGACCTCTGGTCCAAAGCGTTCAT
>JACLAC010019744.1_pt1 | contig 10597 bp, 8 predicted proteins | sample 8027881 | NCBI WGS metagenome assembly JACLAC01 (sample SAMN15725517, study PRJNA655200) | protist metagenome | isolation source: fluorescence activated cell sorting (FACS) single amplified genomes of... | place: Spain: Blaines Bay Microbial Observatory, Mediterranean Sea | collected 2016-01-19 | reverse complement strand
ACTCCTGCCATTGCTGCTTTGGCAGCTACGGAAGTTCAAGCAGGTATGGGATCATTAGATACAGTGATTGAGGGTATGATTACACGGTCCGTACAGAAAGCTGTCGTAGATGCAATGCCACAGATCGTTGAGCGGATTGTTCAGGAACTTCGACAGCCCCGACCATGAAATGGTCCGTTCCATTCAGGATTATGAAGCCATCCAACTAAGCCAAGCTATCACGGATCGTAAGCAACTACGATTAGTGTTCTTGGATGGAGATACCCTTGTCGAGTCGGTCCGCTGGCACACTCCAGCCTGGATTGGTTTGCGTGACGGCAAGGTCATCAACAAGCAAGCCCTCAAGTTCTGGGAGCCGCTTGATCCATAAAGATCCACCTGCTATCGCATCCTGCACAAACATCTTAACCAAACCAACATGCCACAGGTGTCCACTGTCCAGCGTATGCAGGAACTCACTGAGTTGATCCATGGGCACAATGCACGCTATTATCTGGGTACTCCGACGATTAGTGATGAGAGTTTCGATGCCCTGGTAAGGGAATTGGTGCAACTGGAGTCTAGCTATCCAAAATTACGTGATCCTTCCTCGCCTCTGCTGCGTATCGTTGCAGCTCCACTAAGTACTTTCCCCTCACGTTCTCATCGAATTCCAATGCTCAGCCTGAGCAATGCCTATTCTTTTGAAGAAGTTGTAAACTGGGACACCAGCTTACGACGCTTGCTGGAAGCATCCCAAGTAGAGTATGTCGGTGAATTGAAAATCGATGGACTGGCGGTATCCCTGATTTATGAGCGGGGCCGTCTAGAAGCTGGGGTCACTAGAGGGGATGGCCAAGTTGGGGATGAGATCACTCCAAACCTGTTGACAATTGCCAATCTGCCCGTACTTTTGCCAGAGCCAATCAATCTGGAAGTACGTGGAGAAGTCTATCTGCCACATCTCAATTTTGAGAAACTCAACGTTCGAAGGCAAGCAGAGGGTGAACCTCTTTTCAAAAATCCACGTAACGCAGCTGCAGGCACATTACGGCTATTGGATACAGCAGAAGTTCGTCACCGTCGATTGCAAATCCTGATTTATACGGTTGTTCGTGGATCAAATAAGACTTCTCATTATGCCAACCTCCAGTGGCTGGGGGAGCTAGGTTTCCCAATCAATCCAGCGACACGCCTCTTATCCGACTGGAATTCAGTCAAGAATTTTCTGGAACATTGGGAGAGCGAGCGTCGTCACCTCGATTACGATGTAGATGGGATTGTGCTGAAGGTGAATTCATTGGAAGACCAGGCAGTTCTTGGAATGACTGCCAAGTCTCCCCGCTGGGCTGTTGCCTTCAAGTTTACTGCAGAACAAGCGGTCTCCACACTGCGCAAGATTGAAATCGGGGTAGGCCGAACAGGAGTTCTCACTCCAGTGGCTCTTCTGGATCCAGTGGAATTGAATGGGACTACGGTTTCGCGAGCAACCTTGCATAATTATGATCAGATTGAGCGACTTCAACTCCACTTGGGAGATCAGGTACTGGTGGAGAAGGGGGGAGAAATCATCCCAAAAATCGTGGCTGTGCACCAACCTGCTCCCGTGAGTGAGTGTGGGCCGATTGATCCACCGACATCCTGTCCAGCCTGTGATAGCCTAGCAATTCAGTACCCAGGTGAGATTGACTGGCGTTGTCCAAACCCGGAATGTCCTGCACAGTTACAAGAACGGTTACTGCACTTTGTATCTCGTCGGGCAATGGACATTGATGCCGTGGGTCCAGCACTACTGGATCAACTACTAAACCGCCGATTAGTACAGAGTGCCGCGGATCTTTACAGACTAAAGATTGAAGACCTGACACCCTTGGAAAGAATGGGACTTAAGTCTGCACAGAATGTGGTGCTGGCCATCGATCAATCAAGGGAAAGACCACTCCCTTGCTTTCTGCACGCGCTTGGTATCCCTCATGTGGGTGAAAAGACTGCTCAATTGCTAGCACGCAACTACGGCTCATTGGAGGTTCTTCAACGAGCAGATCAGGAAGAATTGGCGGCAATCCATGAGATTGGCCCAGTGATCGCTGAGAGCGTGGTCCGCTACTTCCGTAGTACAGAAACCAAAGCATTGCTTCAGGAATTGGAGGACGCTGGGGTAAGATCGCAGGAACTACAGGTGCAGCAGGCTCCTGATTCGCCAATAAAAGGGAAAACCGTGGTTCTTACAGGAACGCTCTCAGAGCCGAGAGATGTTTGGCAACAGCGCTTGGAAGATGCAGGAGCTCGGATTTCTGGAAGTGTTTCTAAGAAAACGGATTATGTTTTGGCTGGAGAAAAAGCGGGTTCCAAGTTGGAGAAAGCTGAGAAGTTGAAAATCTCTGTGATCAGTGAAGACCAGGCTCAGAGTTGGTTAAGCGGTTCATCCAATAATGAATGATAGCCTTCCTGATAAGTGGGATAGCGCAGCAACAGTCCTGTAGACTGGAGACACTGATTTGAAATTCTACGCTCGAGGAAAGTGGCAGCTGTCCTAGGCTCAGCAAGCAACCCGTAATTTTCTGGTGACAAGACTGCTGGACGCTGTTTCGCACACCACTGAGCAACTCGCAGTGAGGGTAGTGGTTGGTGATCGACAGCATTGATGCAGGAAGGCAGTTCTGGTTGCAGAATCAGCAGGTGTATCAACCGTGCGAGATCTTCCACGTGAATACGGTGAGTAGGCTGATGCGGAGACGTGGGCATTGCTTGGCCATTGCGCAGTCGTTGCCAGAGATTACGTTTGGGGCCGTAAATGCCTCCTGGACGAACCACCTGTAAATCAAACGTCTCTCCTAGAAGATCTTCTGTTTGTTTTCGCAGCTCGCCGGAAAGAGAGTCCGGCTCTTCTCTAGTGTCCTCTGTCCAGACTCCTGCCCGTTTAGGATATATCCCTGTTGTTGAAACATAGAGCAAGCGCGAACAAGCTGGCCGATGGTCACGCATCCAAGCAGACCACTGCTGTAAGTGATTTCGGTTAGTTTCCAAATCGCGGATAGGTGGGATGGTCAATATGAGCGTTGCCGATTGAACTGGCAGGACTTCCCAGCTCGAAGTTTGAGTCCAGTCAAATGGTAAGACTGGCAGTGGCTGTTTTGTAAGAATCGCAGGATATGACGAGGGACGACAGGTTCCCCAGGATTGTGGTGACCAGGGCACCAACCGTGCCAGCGTAGTGCCCAGATAGCCTAGGCCGAGAATACCAACGGTTGGGTCCACCAGGTTCAGTGCCGGATGGAATCGAAAGAAGAAGATTGTGCAGAAGCAACTGCACGTGCGTAGGACTTGGGAATGTTAGGCTGTAGCAAGCTGCCTGGCTCCAGATATTCGTAGATTTCTCCGTAGTGCTTGATCTCTGTCGAATTGATACGCCGCATGAGGTGCCAGGGCCGCAGATCATCTGTATCCTTCAGACCCATTGCTCCGATGATCTCGCAGACACTCTTCTCTAAATTCTTGTGTAGGTTATAGACACGCACTTTCTTGTCTGATGGGTCCAAACCATACATCAGTGTCCGATCTGTTGTCGCGACTCCCACTGGACAGCGGTTTGTGTTGCACTTTAAAGCTTGAATACAGCCAAGTGCCATCATCATAGCCCGAGCCGAGTTACAGAGATCAGCACCAAGTGCTAGACGCTTGACGATGCCGAAGCCTGACATTACTTTGCCACTACTGATGATCCTAACATCTTTGCGTAGATCAAATCCAGTAAGGGCATTATTTACAAAGATCAAACCCTCGCTCAAAGGGCTACCGATATTGTTGGTGAACTCCAGTGGAGCTGCACCTGTTCCGCCCTCCCCTCCATCGACCGTAATGAAATCAGGCTTGATTCCTGTTTCATGCATCGCCTTGCAGATGGCTAGAAATTCGCGTCGCTTGCCCACACAGAGCTTAAAGCCGACCGGCTTGCCTCTTGATTTCTCTCGGAGTAACTGAACAAATTCCATCAGTTCCAAGGGAGTTGAGAACGCTGAATGCCCTGGGGGTGAATTGACGTCCTGCCCCATTGGTACACCACGCATTTCTGCAATTTCCTTAGTTAGTTTAGCTGCAGGCAAAATCCCACCATGTCCGGGCTTGGCTCCTTGAGAGAGCTTGATCTCAATCATCTTTACCTGGTCTTGAGATGCTTTCTCTGCAAATTTTTCAGCACTAAAGCTCCCATTACTGTTGCGGCAGGCGAAGTACCCTGTTCCAATCTGCCAGATCAGATCACCACCACCTTGATGGTGAAATTTTGAAATACCCCCTTCCCCAGTGTTGTGAGCAAAGTTACCCATATTAGCACCGCTGTTGAGCGCCAGTACTGCATTAGCGCTAAGAGAACCATAACTCATTGCAGAAATATTTAGCAGGCTGGCCGAGTAGGGCTGTTTACAATCTGGTCCACCTATGGTAGCACGCAGATCAGTCTGGTCCAAGTGAGCAGGCTTTAGCGAGTGGTTGACCCACTCATAGCCAACTTCGTAAACATCTTGTTGGGTTCCGAAAGGAACCGTATCTCGGGCATTCTTGGCACGCTGATATACTAGGCTTCGTTCCAAACGATTGAAAGGACGACCGCCTGTGTCAGATTCTACAAAGTATTGGTAAAGCTCGGGGCGAATTTCTTCCAGCAGGTAGCGCAGGTGGCCAATGATTGGGAAGTTTCGAGGGACAGTCTGTGATTTCTGAAAGACATCACGAAGACCAAGTAGAATGAGTGGTGCACCGATGACTAGGGTCCAGAGAATTTCCAGATAGATCGGAGCAACTGCGGCCAGCATACCAAGGTAGAGAATCGTGAGGACATAAAATACCTTCCTTACACTGATAGGTGAATCAGCAATCATGAAAGCTCCTTGAGGATGAAAGTCAGCTGCTCAGTTTTGTTTGATGCGGGAATCTTCATTGAGAACTGCCAGTGCCCGAATCGAGGACGGGAGCGTGAAATAGAAACGAGAGCCTTCGCCCAAGGCACTCTCAGCCCAGATCTGTCCGCTATTCTCACGAACAAGCTCGTGGCAGAGGATCAACCCCAGCCCGGTGCCTTTTTCATTGGCAGTTCCAACTGTGGAAAATGAGGTCTCGATTTGGAATAAGTCGCTCAGGTGCTGGGAAGCAATCCCAACACCGTTGTCCGCAACACAAATGATGATCGTGCCATCCTGCTGACTCGCAGAGACCTGAATCTTGCCCTGTTGCTGAGTGAATTTGATCGCGTTAGAGATCAAATTCTGCATCATCAGAGAAAGATGGGTACGGTCAGCATAGACCAGCATTTCAGGATCTAATGAACAGTCAAAATGGATCTTCTTAGCCAACAGGTTGCCCTGTAGGAGGCTCAGCACCATTTCAACCCGCTCGCGCAGCAACAATGGCTCTGGTTGATAGCCCATACGACCCGACTGCAATCGGGTCCACTGCATCAGATTCTCAAGCAAGTTGAGCAAGTTCTGCGCACCTACATGAATATGGTTTCCGTAGGACTGAATCTCTTCTAGTGTGAAGTCAGAAAGATTACCAGAAAGAATTTCAGCGAAGCCCAGAATCGAATGAAAGGGACTCTTCAGATCATGGGAGATGATTGAGAAGAATTTATCCTTATTAGCGTTCTGTCGCAGCAGTGCCTGTTCAGAGTTTATCAGGCGGGCGTTGAGTTCCTCCAATTCTTCTGTCCGCTGACGAAGCGTAGCTTCCATCTGCTTTTTTTCGGTGATATCCGACTGAATTCCAATGTAGTGCGTAGTTTGTCCTCCCCCATCTCTGATAGGGGTGATTGAAAGTTTGTTCCAGAAGGGACGTCCGTCAACAGCATAGTTGAGTAATTCGACCGTGCAGGAAGTGTGGGTGCGAAGTGCTTTGCGGATTGTTTCAATAGTGTTCTGGTCTGTTTCTGGGCCCTGAAGGAAGCGGCAGTTGTGTCCCAGCACTTGGTCTAACTCATAGCCAGTAATTCTTAAAAATCCGCTGTTGGCATAGATGATAGGATTTCCAGTCTGCGTTGCATCAGTGATCGTAATTCCCTCGTCAGCGGCTGCCATAGCTCGGTTTCGAAGTTGTAGACCTTGTTCGGCCACAGTTCCCTTCGAAATGTCTTTGTGTGCAGCTACTAACCAAGTTTTATCTTCGAAGTTGAAACGTGTCAGCGATAGCAGAAACCAGCGTTGTTCTGTTTCACTATGGCAAGGATACTCCATTTGAAAGGCGTTCTTCTCACCACACAACATTTGTTGGATTGCTTCGGCTGCATTTTTCGCATCCTCGGTCTGAGTTCCGATAGCTTCTTGACAGATTCCCAGGTAGTTGCGCCCTACTCCCCAGTTAGAATCTTCGTAGTGGTTTGCTATACCGAGGTGGCGCCAAGCATCATTGACTGCGACTATCACCCCCTGCTCGTTGAGGATAGCGAGGTGGACAGATAGGGAGTCTAGGGTCTTCTGAAAGAAATTTGTGGAACTGCGAAATGGAAGAGCTTTTTCCATGAGGAATTTTGTAGCGTCAGGTGCGCTATTGACGAGCAGAAGGCGGAGAGTAAAAGGGATCTTTAGGCAACGTGTTTTTCCACTTGCTGCCTCAATTGATAGGGCGCAATGGGTTTCCGCAAATATGCCTGTGCTCCAGCCTGTAAAGCCTCTTCCTCACGGCCACTTTCCTGCTCAGCAGAGAGAAATAGTACCGGAGTTTGGTGATTGTAGCGACGCAACTCTTCACAAAGTTCTATCCCAGTTCGCTGGGCTAAATTCTGGTCCATCAGAATCAAGTCCGGTTGCATCTCTGCGACCGTCTCGTGAAATTTATTTTCTTGCTGCAAGCAGATCAATTTCCAAGTTGGCCTACGAAAGACAGCCTGAACCAAATCCAGGCTGGGTTGCTCGTCGTCTAGCGCTAAGATGATCTTGGGTTTAATAAAATTATTCACATTCTGCCAATATAGAAATGGTTGTTAGTGAAGAGCAAACTAATTTTTAGATAAATCTATTATTTTTTTGTTGCGCATGTTTAGGGGCTGATCGAATTTTCTCTTATTTTTCTAACATTTGGTTTCTACCATGCAGTAGAATAACTCTTTAATACAGCGGTCCAGAACATTAGCTACATACCTTGTGCCATTTCAGAGATAGAAGATGAAGAATCTCAGATGCTGAGTTTACAAAACTTGGCTCGGTTGAAAACCCAATGCGGGCTAGAGGATGTAGGTTCAAAAAGAACAATAAACTTTTTCACGATCCTTTTTGTCATTTTTTGATAAAATCAAAATTCAATAATAAAATTATTTTGAAAGTAAAATTATGAAAATCCTGATAATTGATGACGAACCTTACGTAGAGGCACTGATCAAAGGATGGTTTCGCTCTTCAGACCATGAATTGAACTTTCTGCAGAGCGGTGCCCCACTGATGCGTGAGGGTGCTGCCTTTGTGAAAAAATATGACGTAGTGATCATTGACAAACAGTTACCAGAGGTTGACGGGCTCCAAATTGGTAAGCATCTGAAGGAAAACTACCCTGAGTTGGTGACGATCATGGTCACAGGCTTTGAGAGTACAGAAACACTGGTATCAGCCTTTCGGGACAGTCATTTTGATGACTACATTTCAAAGCCTTTTGATTCGCGCAAGCTACAGGACTCCCTTTTGCGAGCACAGCGACTGGTCGAAGAGCGTCATGCTCTCACCAGTGAGTACAAACTTAATGAATCACTACGGCTAAGGACTATTGAAACCCCAAAACAATTGGTGGGGCAATCCCCTCGTTTTCTGGAGATGATGGCGCTGATCGAGAAATTCGCCCCATTGGATGGTCCGATCTTAATTCTTGGAGAGACGGGGACAGGAAAGGAACTGGTAGCTCGTGAGATCTACAAGCGTAGTCGTCGCCAGCACGGTTCCTTTGTGCCCGTCAACTGCGGTGCCATTCCTGCTGAACTCTTCGAGAGCGAGTTATTTGGCCATGAGAAAGGGGCGTTCACTGGCGCGATCGGCAAAAAAGAAGGTTTGGTCAAATTGGCGGATGGAGGGACCCTGTTTCTGGACGAAATTGGGGATACGCCTCTGGCCTTGCAGGTCAAACTTCTACGCATGTTGCAGGAGGGAGAGATTCTCTCGGTCGGTAGCAATCGTCAGCAGAAGGTGAATGTCCGCGTAATCAGTGCGACCAATCAGAAGTTGGAGGATCAGATCAAGGTCAAAGATTTCCGGGAAGATCTACTCTATCGACTAAATGTGTTCACGATTCACCTCCCACCACTGAGGGAGCGCCAGGAAGATTTACCCATGCTTATCCAGCACTTCATTCAGAAGAACAGCACGCTGAATCCGCGTGTAGTTGGGGCTGACCAAAATGCATTGGAGATGCTGAGTCGCTGGCCTTGGGAGGGCAATATCCGTGAATTGGAAAATGTGATTCAGCGGACCTGTGCCTTGGCGGAGTCTGAGTATTTACAACCAGAAGACTTCAAAGAAATTTACCATGAGTTAGTCAAGGGACATCCGAAGTCCGTAGTTCCCAAAGACAATGGAAGCGAAGAAAGTGGTGAGGTCAGTAGTAGCAAGGGCAGCTCTTTTGCTCTGATCAGCAGCAATCGAAGCTTCGCCAAGCATAGCGAACAACTCTGGCATGTTTTTCGAGAAAACAATTGGAAGCTGTGGCAGTTGGACAATCGTGAAGAAGTACGACAGATGATGACAGAATGGTTGGAAACAGCGACTTATGTCAAAGTTGGACACTTTGGTAGAATTCAGACTGCTCATGATCAGGTTCTGCCGGTACGGATCAGCTATCTCAATCCTGAAACTTGCCGAATCGAACCGATTGCCATCAATTTCGGCTTCTACTGCGAAGACTCATTAGCTAAGGCGCCAGTTTCCGCCAGCTTTGAATTTGCTAGAGAGAGTGGTCAGTGCCATCAGATATACCAACCCGTCAAGAAAGGTCTGCCTGACACCTATTTCTTCAACCTGTTGTATCGCAATCGTCATCGTAACCAAACGATCAGCATTTCACCTCAGCACATCATTCGGGCGCTGGTTCTAAGGTACGCACAGATGGATACGCCAGTGCGTCCGCTGAAGAAAGTATTTGATAATGTTATGGAGTTTTTGATTGATGAAGAGGTCGTTGAGCAATTCCCTTACTTACCACATGATGGCCTAGAGGCAATGCGAGGTTGCCTCTGCAGCAAGGCCCATGTGTTCTCAGGCTTTTCCAGTCGGCTCAAGGCCAATCCAAATCTAGTAGCTCAGGAAGTGTGCAAGGTCTTCCCAGACTATTCCCTACCATTCACGATGCAGCAATCACTGGCTCAGTGAGTTTATAAAAACAAAGCTGATCACTTGCCGTACATCTATTCCAGTCGCCTGGAATTCCCTCTTTCCCGGTGACTGGCTCTTCACTGACTTTCTCACTTTGTCTTTGGAGTTTTCATGTATACTGCCTCAATCTTCCTGTTCCGGCGGGATCTGCGTCTATTTGATAATGCTGGATTGCATCAGGCCTTGCAGCGTTCCAACACCGTCTGGCCAATCTTTTGTTTTGATCCTCAACAGGTAGAGGAGCACCCTTACCGAAGCCTGCCTGCACTCCGTTTCATGTTGGAATCTCTTGCAGATCTGCAACTTCAATTGGTCGAAGCTGGTGGGAGATTACTGTTATTTAGAGGACAACCTCAGGATTTACTACCGCAGCTGCTGACAAGTCGTCTTCCTCTTCTTCCACTAACAGATCTATTACTGAGGAGTCCGGGAACTCTTCTTCAAACAAGGTAAACTCTTCCTCTTCGGGCTCTAGCACCAACTCATCATCGTCTTCCAGAGTGAGGTGGAATTCTTCCAATTCTCCATCATCAGCACCGATAGCCAGTGCTGCTGTTGCCTCAAAGTCTTCTATTACCGCGGCCAGTCCTCCATCGCCCGTTGCTTCCCCTGATTCTGTGAGCAGCACACTATCATTGTTAGACAGTGTTTCTGCCAATTCCTCATCTTCTAGGGTGGTAGCAGCCAAGTAATAGTCCATTTCGCGCACATTCGGAGCATAGCGAGTACGCAAGGGTCCCTGAATGACCTCTACCGTTGACAAAGCAGGCAGTACAGGATCAAAATCATTCTTATTCAGCGAAATGGGAGTGACATCATCTCGCAGAACCTGGTCCACATCAGGAGTGCGGCTCCAAATATCTAAATCAACATCGAAATCGTTTTGGTGAATATCAACGTTGTCCATTACCAACCCCTGTGCTGAGGTGATAATCGGTCCATAATAAGTATCTTTAACTGGAAGCGTTGTTACTGCAGGCACAATAGTTGGAGCAGCTTCTACTGCTGCTTTGGCAGCTATAGCGGCTTCTTTCCAATCGTCTTCATCAATCTCTTCAAAGACAGCAAAATCGTCTTCGTCCTCCTCCTCCAGTTCGCCCGGAGCGAGTGCCACATCTTCTGTTTTAGCAAATTCTTTAGGAGAAGCTACGGCAGTTTCTTGCCAATCATCGACCAGCAGGTCTTCCTCTTCTTCGCTCATTCCCAGTGGTGGGATCTCCATATCATCATATCCCTCCACGGAGGACAGTGGTTCCTCCCATTCTTCTGCCAACATTGTC
>JACLAC010024976.1_pt1 | contig 10600 bp, 5 predicted proteins | sample 8027881 | NCBI WGS metagenome assembly JACLAC01 (sample SAMN15725517, study PRJNA655200) | protist metagenome | isolation source: fluorescence activated cell sorting (FACS) single amplified genomes of... | place: Spain: Blaines Bay Microbial Observatory, Mediterranean Sea | collected 2016-01-19 | reverse complement strand
CGTTGCACAGGGGGCATAGCGTATAAAACGATATAACACCGGAACACAGGCAGAATTTTTAAATACAATTATAATGGCAGATGAAGAGAAAGATTATTTAAAAGGACGCTTTGCGTTAATTGCATACCTAAATAGGGAAACGTAATAACACAACACAGAACATAATAAAACAAACAAACAAAAATTAGGTGTTACTTAAATATATTTATATGCAGCATATAATAATAAAAAATACATATCAAAGTAGTAGTAAAAATGATGGAAAATATGAATGAAGAATAATTATCTCATAAAAATAATTTAGTTCAGTTTTTATACGCTACTCACTCACTACGTTAATCAACCCATGAAAAGTACACTTATATTTGTGTACAGTATATATTCATTGGAGGATACGTGTGATAATAAACGTGCAAACTTGTTTTACCTTTTATATTCACTGTGAAAGAAAGAGATCGAAACAATGGCTACCCCCGTTGCAAAGCTTGATGAGAATACCACACTGGCAGACTTTGAAGTGGGCGTTACCTTAGGAACTGGATCCTTTGGTAGAGTTCGTCTCGCAACTCATAAAGCAAACAAATCCATATGGGCAATAAAAATGTTAAAGAAGGTGGAAGTTGTACGCCTGCAGCAGGTCGACCACATGATCTCTGAAAAAACTATTTTAAAAAGGATTGCACACCCTTTCATTGTTAATCTTAGCGCAACGTTTCAGGATTCCCGGTACCTATACATGGCGCTGGAGTACATCTGTGGGGGGGAATTCTTTACCCATTTGCGAAAAGCAGGGCGCCTCGACAACAACGCCGCACGATTCTATGCAGCTCAAATAACTGAAATATTCGAGTACTTGCACGCGTCTGACACCATCTACCGTGATTTAAAACCAGAGAACCTACTCTTGGACACCAAAGGCTATCTCAAATTGACGGACTTTGGATTTGCAAAGGTCGTTGCCTTCAAAACGTACACCCTGTGTGGTACACCTGAGTATATTGCACCTGAAGTACTCCTGAATAAGGGGCACGGAAAAGGGGTGGATTGGTGGACGCTTGGTATCCTTTCTTATGAAATGTTGGCAGGCCAACCCCCGTTCGTTGATGATGATCCCATGGGAATTTACCAACAAATATTAGCCGGGAAGGTAAGCTTCCCAAGATTTTTTGACCGCCAAGCGAAGAGTTTAATCAAAAAGTTGTTAGCCACCGACCTGACAAAACGTTATGGGTGCTTAAAGAACGGTGCAAAGGATGTAAAAGGACATAAATGGTATAATGGGTTTGATTTTGCAGAACTTATAGCCCTCAAACTGACGGCCCCAATTATTCCAAATGTGTCCGGTGCGGCAGATACCAGCAACTTCGATCCGTACCCAGACTCTTTGGAAGAACCTGAAGAGCCTACATACGAAGGTGCTGATCCGTTTACTACATTTTAAAAGGGCAAATGAGATGGTGACTAATACCTTTTATAATTTGAAAATAAACTAAAAGGAGGTACTCGTAAAATAAATATCATAGTTTATTCGTGTGGTGCATAAACTGAAGCTTCATAATTTCAAAAGATCACCTTCCCTCTTATTACGAGAAGTTCGAAAAAATCTTCACATATATCTTCTTTAGAATAACACAAAATACACTTTTCTCCATTTACCATTTTATGATCCCAGTATCAGCTCAAATCACTTTGTACAAGCGTGAACTTTACGCTTCTTTATCAAAAAAAATACTCCGGAGAGTCTCTTTCTCCCCTTCACTCTTCGTTGGTGGGGCTATCGGTTCCACATCGACCGACGAATCCTTCACTGATTCATCTATGGGCGATGTTGAGGTGGTATTCAAGGACCCTTTCTGTGCACCTACTGACAAACCCTTTCTTGATTCATTTAAAGGCGGTGTGGAGGTAGGGTTAGAGGACTCATCCTGTGATAAAACGTCTAAGAGTGTCTGCTTCTCCCCTTTACTCTCAGTAGGTGAAACTGGTGAGCTCAATGGTTCCACGGCTACCGAAGGCGCCTTTCCAGATCCACTCACAGACGATGTCGAGGTATTCGGCACAGCTTCTTGCTCTTTTTTCTCATGAATTGGCCCTGAGGCAGCATTGTCTCCCTCATCTTTTTTTTCTACTGCATTCGAACTAATAGTTGAGTTCAAGGACTCGAAGCACTTGCGCCACTTCTTCGATTTGTATACGTGCAACAGTTCTTCCCCAGCATTTATATCTTTTGTAGCGTATATTTCAAACCTATTTTCATCAAAAAACCGTTTCATGTGCGTGTTCGCTTTGTTTTCTTCTGCTGTATTATAAAACGTGGAGCACCCACTTCCAATAGCCCATGTTGAACAAGGGACAGTATCGCTCCAAGTAAAAACGTAAGGGTTTTCATTTCCGTCCACATTTGTAAGGCGCCGAACAATACCTTTCTCCACTAACTCTCCCTTCTGAATATTGCGTGCCGCAAATGCTCCCGCGCCTCCATATGAATCTTCTTTGACAAATACGCGACTGCAATCTACTAAACTTTCCGATAAATATGCAGAAGCTGCATCAATACTTTTTCTCCGAGCGTTCTTTTTTTCTGGCGACGGTGCCACCAGTTCTCCTAGCTGCTCCAACCAAGAACTCATGTCCTAACCCAATTTTCCTTGTCAACGTGGACAGACCAAAAATCCAATTACTAAAACCTTGTTATGATGAAGCACTAGACTGTTATTTCCGGGCGTACATGTATTTAATAATACTTATGGCAACCACCACATGATATGGTTTATATTTTACTACAATCAGGTAAAAAAGATGACAATATAATGGAGTGGCGGAAAAATTTTGCTGTTGGTTGGTGGTTGTACGTACTCTGATATACCTTATATATTATTATTAATAATATAGACGACTAATAATTATACACCACCTTAATATAATAAACTTTACACTCCACTCCCCTCACACTTATCATCACAATTGAAAAAACACAATTATTATTAGTTGTTTTTTTATAATTAATTAGCTACTACTACCGTATTAACAGTACATTACGAGGACACCACTCGTCTATAGACGACTACTCGTAGACCCTCGTAGTCTTCGCGGTAGTACTTTTATATATAATAATAAAAAAAAGATATAATAATAATATAATATATATATATAATATAATAATAATTGTTGTTGTTATTATTATTATTGTTTTCATTCATCATAATAATAATAATAATATAATATATATTATCTACACTGTTATGTTTTCAAGAAATCAATGTAGTAGAAAATCTCCAGCAGTAATTCAATAGAGAACATGTAAAGGAGTTCCCAGTTAACTTTAAGAAATCGTTTATTTTTTATTTCAATATAAGAAGAAATTAAAAGAGTTGAAACATGGAGCCTGATTTAGGAGGTGGGGATAAAAGTTCCAAGTACGAGTCTGATATGACTTCAGGGGAAAAACTAGATGCTGCAAAGACTGCACAAGAAATTGGAAATGGATTTTTTAAGCAGGGGGAGTATTCCAAAGCAATAGCTGAGTACAATCGGGCCCTAGGGTTCATCACTAATGACTTTGCGTTTAGCTCCAGTGATGCAAGAAGGGCAAAACAGCAGAGGGAACCGTGCTACACAAATTTGGCGGCTTGCTTCTTGAAACAAAAAGAATTTTACGAAGCGAGACGCAACTGTGACAAAGCCTTAGAACTTAATGATACATCGATCAAGGCCCTCTTTCGAAGAGGAGTCGCAAACACAAAACTTGGAGAATATGAACTAGCGCAAAAAGACTTCAAGAAGCTCCTCGTCGAGGAACCTGGAAACAAGAAAACAATAAAGGAGTTAGACAAGTTAGAACTGTTGAAATCACGACAGAAAAAGAAGCAGGCCAGGATTTACAAGAAAATGTTCAATCAAGCCCTTGATGGATCCTTCTCCGACAATCGAAAACCTTTGGATACTTTTGGAAAACTCATGCATTATATTGAGAAATACTGGGACAGCGCGTTCCTTGTCTGTGGAATCGGATGTTGCTTCGGACACATTACGGGTCTCTTAAGCAATACCAGCTGGATCTCATCAACGCTGCTGGCAACTAGTTTGATTTCGAGCGGGTCTATCCACGTGAACAAAGTAGTTGAAACTGAAGCACTCTTTCCATCATGGATTCCCCATCGAAATCTCATTGCTAGGTGTTTTGGAGGAATTGAACTCTTTTTAGGAATAGCGCTGTTTACGTCATCGAAAGTGCGGGACCGCACTTTGATTGCAAGAATAGTGGCAACATTAGGTTTGCTGCTCACCGTCCCTGCAGCATCTCAGTTGCGGTCATACTCGCTTCAACAATTGTTTGCAGAAATCATGCAGATGGACGGGAAAAAGTGGAGACGCTACTTGTGTGCAATTATGTTTGGTTTGTGGGGCCTTGCAATAAGTCAAGCGAAAATGAACCAGTAACTCGAGCATATATGCATCAAAATTTCTTGGTTATTGAATAATATTGTGGGAGGTAGTGACGAAGAAAAGGAAGAGGAAGGAATTACAAGAAAGACATCACATATATTATGAGAATAAGTGGAAAAGAAGAAAAAAGCAAATATTATTTTAATAAACAAAGAACCAAATTTAATTGATAACCCGCATACTAGAAATTGCGGTCTTTTGTCATTTTCTGAAGTATCACTCTCGGATTCCCAACTCCTTTCTGGGTAGAGGGTTTCTTTGAAATTCTCGCCCTGAGAATATATTCTTCAATATCATCTTCAATTGGAACTAGAGATTTCGAAGAGGTGAGCTTTAAACAGCGACTAATTGTGTTCGTTGGTTGTAAAAACATTTTATATGAGCTCATTCAAAATAAATTTAATTGAATTCGTAAATTTTTGAACATACTCTTTTAGTTTTTCTTTAGTATCTTTTAAATCCTCCGGCTTTTGTTTGATAAACCTTTCCCGAGCGCATCTGATTATCCAATAGGTTACGCTCAGCACCTAAATAGCTTTGCCCGACTGTTCTATCAGGTCGCTTCGGTGTTTTGTCAATATCACTATTCAATCTGTGTGCTGATGCATCTCGAATTTCATAACCTTCCCGTAATTTTCGCCTTAAAACAGAAGCATTTTGCTTCCACTGTGCTTTATGGGTAGCTAATTTTGGAAGCTCATTACAGAAGTTTGGCACCTTATTTGTTCGTGTTTGTTGATCTACTAAATCATTGTATTTTCCGATGTAAAGAACTTTGTTTCCTCCGCCGCCACCACCACGAGCGACAGCGACACCGCCGCCACCATGAGTAGCATTTCTGTTGGCGTTCTGCTGCTGAAAAAACCGTTTATTATTAAACGCGCGATTGTTATCAATTTGCTGTGCATAACTGTTTACGGCGCCCACGCTTCTCTGAAGATTCAGGGTTCGGCCCGAGAGTTTATATTGTGATGTAGGAGGAGGGTTTACCCCTCGATAAACTTGTTTGAACTGTACATTTAGGGATACACCGCCATAAACGCGAAACCCTTCTTGCTCATTAAACATGGCAGGGACGAGTTCGCATCTGGTGTTTGAACTTAGCGTGTGACACAAATTACCACCCGCTTCGGTATTAGGTCTCTTAATTGCCAACCTCAGCTTTTGTACTACTGATCTCATCTCAGACAAATGCCGTCTGAGTTCGGCACGAGCACGCGTTTTTGCAACAGTGAATGAATTCGTCCGGTATCGGAGCCACAAGTCGACGGTGCTTTCGTCCACCCCAATATTCTTGCTAAGCTCTCGCAGTAGAGTGGCATCTGCGTCATTGAGAGCATTTCGCACCTGTCTGACCACATCACCACGTCCCTGCCTATCTACTTCGTACCGACTAAATCCTGGGTTGTTCCTATACATTTCCTCCATGCATTCGTCAACCATACTGTCTAGGCAGTTGATTTGCGGGTATCCGCGTTCGCTGGTTCGGATAGCCTCTCGCTGCTTGTCAAGCTGTGGCTTCATCTTACTCGCCAAAGACTCTACATCTTTCTCAGTAAATCCTTGGCGAATTCGCTCTTCGCTGCCCATAACAATCCCATTGGCTTTGTTACAAGCTGCCATGAGCTTGAGAAGCTCTCGCAGTCGAGCAAATACAGGAAATTTTGATGCAATTTTATCGTAGTTTGAGGAAAATCCTTCTGCAAAGCGTCGATGTGGGTCATTGTCCTCTGCAGATGCCACTGGGGCATCCACTAACTCTCCTTGCGCATTCCTCACCAGCCACTGAGTTTTGACTTTCATTGGCACATGCCCAAACTTCCATTGGATGGTTGAACCAATTTCGTCTTGTGTTACAGGGATTTCACCAGGAGCTACCCAGAAGCGATGTGCTGTCGCCGCTCCTCCCGTCACCGGCTGAAGAATCTCGACAAGATCCTCTGGAAGGTTGCGCAGCAAACCCTCCCTGGTTACACGACGACGAAATGGTGCAAGGAGACTACCTTCAATACCAGTGGTAAAAAACTTGAGAATGTAGTCTGCGACGAACATGGCTTGTACTAACCCCGTTCCGCGTGCGTTGTTGGGACTAAAACCAACGCGCTGAAATGGATGCGAAGGCCAATGCCCAGAAGGCTGGTCGAGTGTGAAAATAGCACTACAGAGACCACCACCGAAAATTTCAGCAATATCTTCGTCGCCAAAAAGCCCTGGCTTGCTCCGGGTGGCCTTTTCTAGGTCAAGAACAAGTGAACCAGTTTCCATGTTAACACGCACACCATGAATTCCAGAATATAGTAAAGGATTTTTGCGATGACTCCCAATGGTTCCAGTAATGAAGCCTGCATTATCCATACCATTGTTTCTGTGACCGCCGTTGACTGCTTCTTGCAGCAATAGTTCGACATCTCGCGTCGATAGTCCTTCCTCCCTCAGAATTTCGGACATAGCCATACCCCGCGCTTCCTCGAGTGGAATATCGTCTTTTAGCCAACTATTCCATCGGGCACATAGTAATGTGTATGCCAACGCAGCGGGCTTAAGCGCATGATCTTCTGGGTTGATATATCGTAACACAATACCCGCAGGTTTGCGCCAGACGCATGAGAGGTACAACATATCACATGCATGCAGCAGAGGTTGATCGGCGGTTATATTGGGAGGTATGATTAGAGCGCTTTCTTTTACAAGACGAAGGACCCGGTCGAGAAGCTCGCCGTCGTACGCTTGGTAAAAGGCGCCTAAATTACAGCCATTGACAGAAGTTGAGAGTACAGAGCCCCTTGAAGGTGTTGCAGCTTCTCGTCTTGAGCGTCGTCCAATCACACGAAGGAGCAAAGTAACGCAACAGCGTCCCACATAGCACGAGCTAACAGGTTCCATACGGCTCGCCACAAACGAAATAGATTCCAAGAGCATCATCGCACACATTTTACGGGCATAACGGCGATTTCTACTAGCATTATCATCAGCTTCTGCAGCATCAAGAAAGGCGCGGGCTGAATGTAGCAAACAAGATACGCTAGCAAGCGGTCCCAGCTCCGCTGCTGCTGCTTGCACATTTGCATAGAAAAAGGCACGCTCTTCAGATTCCGGGGGAAATTTCCTAAGGATAGCTCTTTCAGACAGAGCAACTGCTCGAAGGACTGGTAGGTTACCAAAGCGATCCTGGTACAATGTTCGTTGTTTTGGTTTAAGAATAGGCATTTCGACCCCGAGCGTGGGGTTTTTTCCCTTACTTGCCTTGCAAATAAATTCAAGACCAGCGCTTCGCATACCAGGAGTAGCAAACAGTTCGCTAATGAACTCATTTGTATTTTCGTCTTGGCAAAGATCAAGGTTGACCTCGGCTGCATTGTCATTCAGCATAGCTTTTGCAATAGATGCGAGATACGATGACCCTCGCTGTGACGCAAAACTACGCAGTTTTTCTACATTGCCGTCACGGTACCAATTGAGCAATGTTGCCGGTGTTGCTTCAGTAATGGCTCGTGCAACCGTATCATCGGCAACTTTCATTTCCACAGCTGCTGCTTCTTTGGCTGCCGCCTTTTCCGCCGGAGATGCAAGACCCCCACATTTTGAAAGCGCAACTTTCAAAAGTTTTGGGTCGTTAACTGGCGTTCCACACTGCAGAAAAAGGGCCATGAGACGATGTGCTGGCTCTTTGCCTTGTACTCCAACAGCTTTTAGCAAGTGCCACGCGCGGTCATATTCGCCGTGGTGTATAAAGAGATCCATAGCCACTGCAGCCACTGTTTCCGGGCGTGGCGAAGTTGTCTCTGCGAGGGCGGCCAACATCAATGCACCGTCTGTTTCCCCTGCCTGCTGGGCATCTTCATGGAGAGTCATCCACGCATCCATACGCTTGTGCTGATTTGTTGTGCTTGTGTCAGGGGCGTGAATCCATATTAGTGCTGCAAGAATATCAATCACACGTGATAGATTATCACTTTTTGTTCTCTGGACTAGATCGCGGGCTAGAGTCAAAAATGATTGCAGCGATGCTGGGCCTGCTGCAACAAGCAATCCCAGGATTCGAGCTGGAATATCCTGAACGTCCAACTTCGATGTCGAAACAGGTAGTGGTGCCTCACAGAGAAGCGATCGGGCAATGCTGAATCTTTTTTTATTCATCAAACCTTCAATAACCTTTTGCCATTTGGACCATTTTGCGTCTTTCAACTTGTATCTCAATGCATAGTACACCAACAGCTTGGGAAGTGGGCTTGAAATCAATGCACGGTTGTCATACTCTTTCAATACAGCCTCCGTGCCTCCAAATCGCACCCAAAGTGAGTTAGCTCCAGTGACTTGATTACTGTCATCAAAAGCCTGAATCCAAACAGATGCGGGGGCATTACTCTTTCGCAGTAGCTGATAACTAAATTTAGCGGGAAGATGCTCACGTGCAATTTCCAGCGCAACATCTGGAGGAACCACAGATTCGAAGGCATTATCATCTAACAAGCGGCTGCCACCGGCTTTGCCGATAAGCGCAGTTGCAAGTTGCACACGAGTTGCAATGGGAAGGGTGCAGGATGAAAGAATGCTATTAATCTGGCTGAGAGTTGTGCCCGGATCGACCGCGACGCCGGCACGGACATGTGCAACAAACTCCGTCGTAGAAATATTTTGGGGCCATAGCGAAAAGGCAAGTAGTTTAAGCTGTGGCGATATGGATCCCATCGCCTCTTTCCACACAGACGGTCTCGCGGCAGGTGTGCTCTTGGCGAGGGTGTAGAGCTGTTTAGGGGTTTGTAGTAGAGGAGCGAATGTACGCACTGCCCACGCATCCATCTTGGGAATGCATTGATCGCACACACGAGCATTTGTCCCAGTGCCATAGCCATGCTGGGGGATTGAGCGCCGACTGGTAGAATGCCTTCTACATACTGTACTACCGCAGAACCGGCAATGAGACCGCCGTAAAACAACTGAAGCCTTGCAGCATTTGCACTTCCAGACTTTTTCCCACTGTGGTTCGGCGCCAACATTTATGGTCACTTTGAGGTTTGAAAATTCGAAAACAACTTCTTGTCCTACTTCGGATGAGGGTTTTCTAAGAAATTTACCATCAGTGCTCCAAATATTGTCTGCTTCTGAGGTTGCTAGTTTAGCTGAAGATTCTTTAAGCATGTTGTTCGCTATACTTTCTGCTCTTGGTTCGAACAGGACGGGTGGGTAAGTCAAACAAGCTGCTGACAAGAGTGTAGAGTACTTCTTCGCATCAACTCTGCAGGCTACAAGGTCGACGGGGGTTGCTCTTCTCACTTCCTTGATAATTTTTGCTTTACTCTGACCAGCACCAAGTATATGTTTCGTATATACGTCATGCTTGTCGATCCAATGTTGGTCAAGTTCAACTTTGTGTCTGAACTTAGCCCTGCACTTGCTGCAACGTAGAGACGCGTCTGCCGTCGCCGCAGCAGCGTTGGCCTCCTTTCGCAGATTTTGTGCCGCACTCTCGAGATCTTGCTGCAATTTGCGAAACTGCCGGTCAAACTCGCGCGCGGGATCTTCCCTAAACGGTACGAATCCCTGTGCTTCCCACTCGCGGATCTTTCTTTGTAAAAGGTCCGCTAAACTAGGCCCGCTTGCAAGCCTAACTCCAGACCCACCCTCCGCTTCCGCATCAGGGTCGTCTTCATTCATATCCGACTGAGGTACAAAGTCAGCAGCTAGCTCCGGCTCCTCGAGATCATGGTAGGCCTTATTAAGCCTCTGAAAGGCTTCTTTGTCACCCCCTCCACGGTCTGTGGAAAATTCACGCGCATATTGATAGTATTTCTTTTTACGCGCTTTTTCATCGAGGGAACTTAGCTCCCTGAAGAAGGACGCAAAAGTCTTATCAGCCATTTCAGTATATTGTAATATTTCTTGAAAGCTTGAAAGGATCAAATTGTTTGGTGGGTTATTCGTTTGGTGGTGTGTTGTGACTTTAAACCGTGTGCGTATGATTTATGATAAACTTTCACTTTGTACATTGTCTGTCAAGATCCAAAAGTTCAAGAATGGTTGCTTTACTTGTGTTTGAACTCCTATGATATCCGATTCCCTCGGCACTCCCTACACGCGCGTAGCCCAGACCCAATAACTTCATACTCCTCCTGTGCTGTGTCGTCGCAATGCAAAATTATTATTTATTATCATG
>JACLAC010009350.1_pt1 | contig 10602 bp, 7 predicted proteins | sample 8027881 | NCBI WGS metagenome assembly JACLAC01 (sample SAMN15725517, study PRJNA655200) | protist metagenome | isolation source: fluorescence activated cell sorting (FACS) single amplified genomes of... | place: Spain: Blaines Bay Microbial Observatory, Mediterranean Sea | collected 2016-01-19 | reverse complement strand
CCTCGTCATGTCTTCCAAACCTCACAAGGTGGGAAGGTTATTATCCCCTTGGAGACATCTGCAAAAATAGTTGACAAAACAACTCCTAAGTTTGCAAAGCAGGTCTCTTCAAAATACACGAAAATGAGTGCTCGCGAACTAGTTGAGGATCTGGAGCAGAACCATGGGAGACAGGTTTCTGCTGCATATATACAAGATGTGGTTTCTTCGGTGGGGACAGAAATCGAATCGACAATGAGTGATGGTCAATGGGAAATCCACCCTACCTGTAATCCAGAAGATGTGCATGCGATTTCTTGTGGACTTGATGGAGCTATGATTCCAACCCGTAATGATGGCTGGAGAGAAGCGATGACTGGGACCGTCACGTACTATGATCATGAAGGAAAACGGCTAGAGACAATTTATACTGCTGCCGCTCCAGAGTACGGCAAAGAACTTTTTACGCAGCGATTTCTAAACTCAGTGATCGATGCTAAAAAGCATGCTCCCGAGGCAAAGGTCATCGGGCTAGCAGATGGTGCGCGTTGGAACTGGGGGATTCTCGATGATGTCACTGACGAGCAGTTCCTTGACTTCTACCATGCCACCGAGTACTTGGCCAAGGCCGCTGAAGCAATGTTTCCAGACGATGAAGATGCACAGAAGGAGTGGATGACTCAAGCCTGTCATAAGCTCAAGCACCTCAAAGGAGCAGCAAAAAGACTACTCAATGAAATGCAAGCTTACCTGGATAACATGAAGAATGCTACGAAGCGTAAAAAAGCACTTAAGTCAGTCGTGTCCTATTTTTCAATGGGCTATCGAAAAATGCAATACTACAAAAACACGCTAAATAATTTGCCCATCGGGTCTGGCGTTACTGAAGCGGCTTGCAAGGTGATTGTGAAGCAACGGATGTGCAAATCTGGCTCTCGATGGAGCATTCCAAACGCAGAAAAAGTCTTGATCATGAAATGTATGAAATACTCAGGTAACCGTTGGAATGAATTTTGGAGTGAACGTTAGAAACATCATTTAAAAGTTGCACCCTAACTCACCGTGAAGGTGACCGTGAACGACAGATGATCGTTGTGAATATGTGACGCTTATTGGGCTGATCTGTCTGAGTTGTTGAAAAGGGTATCCACAACCGTGTCTCACGGATTGAAATCTTTCTAGCCCAAGGAACATGTTCAAGGGTATGGCTGAAACGGTGATTTTATTGGTGGTACTAGATCTGGGCGTTTGGGTCTGAGGAGGCGCGTGTCTTTAAAACTGCAGTCCCTTTTATTGATCGTTTGCTTGCTCCCTTCAGCTTTCGCCGTCACCAGCACCACGGGAACCATACGTTTTGACACCAACGATGATGGCTCCATGGAGATGATCCTGAATGCTACGGGTTTAGGGATTGGCGCTGTGCCGAGTGCAAATTTATCGGTGCAGGGGAATACGCAGATCGATGGTCCCCTTGCTTTGGGAACGGCAAGCATGCACTCAAACCTCAATCTGGGTGGGACGATCGGTTTCAGCTCACAAAATCTCAGTACAAATGCAACTCTAGATTTACACTCCCATGTGTTGGTGGACACCTCCAGTGGGCCTGTCACCCTAAATCTTCCCTATGCCGGTAATGTCAGTGGTCGGAGTTATTTTATCAAGAAAAAGTCCGCACTAAATACGCTAAAGGTTCAAGCGCAAAATGGACTGATCGACACCAGTGAGTATTACCATCTGACAGCTGGAAATACTGATTTCATCAACGTCATGAGCAATAGTGCCCAATGGTTTGTTATGGGCAAAAGCTCAACGGTTTCCCCTCAGTGGACTCCAGCTGCGGTGAGCACGGCACTTTGGTACGATGCCAGCGACGCTTCGACCATTTCGGCGGGCCCATCGGACAATCTTTATCAGTGGAGAGATAAAAGTGGGGCTGGCTATCACATGGAACAGTCGCTCAGCAATAGGCAGCCAAGCAGTGGAACGAGGCAGGTCAACGGCATGAACACCATCGATTTTGATGGCAGCGACACCATGGCTTTGAGCTCTGGCTTCCAAGTGACTGCTGGTAGCAACTCGATGGTTTTTGCTGTGATCGATGTGGACACGAAAACCAACGGGAGGGTGCTCAACTGTCAAATCGGTGGGGGCACTCGCTTTGGAATCCTCATGTCAGGATCGGGTTTTGCTGAATTTCAACACGATGCTTCGTGGAACGCAACGGTATCTAGTTCCCTGAGTACAGGGCTCCAGTTTTTATCAGGTTATAAAAATGGGACCGTGACCGGTTCTGGAAATAATGGAAATTATCAAACCGCTAGTAAAGGAGGTGACCCGCCCACTTTGGACAGTTGGAATATGGGCTCTTATGGTGGGACGTCTAGTTTTCTAGATGGTGGCCTTTGTGAGTTAGTGGTATTGTTTTCTTATGATCTGAGCAACCGTGAAAAAATAGAGGGGTATTTGTCCCATAAATGGGGTTTTGAGTCGAGCTTGCCTTCGGGTCATGCCTATAGGGTGATAGCCCCATGAGTTAAGAGCCTGATCGTCTTACTCATAAGACGGTTTTGAGAGAAAAGCTCTTTTTGTAGCGGAATTATACAAAAAGATAACGGATACGAACAAGATATTGTTTTATGTGTGATTATTTTTTTTGATAGATGACAAAGTGAATTGTGTGCGGTGAAAACGCAGTCAATGAGCGTCTCCACACGAGATGATTCTGAATTAAAAAAGTTAAAAGTGTGAGTTCTTGAAGGTTTTGGTCATGGATTTTAGACGCAAGACTAGCGATGGCTTGGAGGTCAAATGAAAGAAAATGGATGTCGATACATGAACCTGCTTTGTGTACTCCTTTTGATGTCACCAATTATGGCTGCCATAAGGTCAGCAACGGGAACCTTGGAGGTCGACTCCAATGGTGATGGTGTCGCCGAGGCTGAATTCAGTGGGAGTGATTTGCTTGTGTCGGGCGAAGTCCACGCTGCCTCACTGTCTTACCAAGTTCAAACGGTCAGTACGCACACGAGCTTGAGTTCGAACGCCTTGATCATTGTGGATGCTGCTCTACAAGATATCGATATCAGCCTCCCACCGGCCAGCAACAGTAGTGGACGTCTCTATAAAATTAAAATAAAGTCTTCGCCACATCGAATCCATATTGAAGGTGGAGGTGGTCAGATTGGGCAGGGGACTCATCTGGTTGTGCCCCCTGGGGAAGGGAGTTTAGAGATCGCCAGTGATGGCCAACAATGGCCAACAATGGCATTTGATGTCGAGCCGCGGCAGAAACTATAGTTCTAATGTTTGGAGTCCTACGGATATTGGTTCTAAACTCATCTGTTGGCTTGATGCGAGTCATACTGATTCAATCGTTAAAAACACTTCAGATAAAGTCAGTCAGTGGAGTGACCGCTCAGGTCAAGGCAACCACGCCACTCAAAGTGCGTCCGCTCAGCAACCGAATCACCTCGTTTCTGACCCCATGATGAATGGGTTAGCTAGTGTTGGAGATGCTCAGGATTCCGGTGCCATTGGACTGGACACGCCCTCTTTTTCCGCTAGTACGATATATATTATCACATACTACAAAGATGGTGTTGACTCAAGTTTTGACGGTCACGCAACCATGATATCAGGGCCGGGAAGTTATGGCGCCGATCGTATTCAAGGTGGTGGTTCATCCTTTGTTAACTCAAGCTCATTCAACAGCGCTGGTTCCTATAAAAATGGCGACGCTACGGACATGATCAATTCGGCCTTGCCCATGCCAGCGACACTGTGGAAGTTCAAGTCATCCTCGTCGGTGACTCAGGATTTTAGCATTGGATACAATTCCCAGTACACGGACAGGGATTGGCAAGGTGCTTTTGCTGAGATCATCTTTACGGATGGGACGGAAACCTCGATTGAAGCTCAGAAGATCGAGGGCTACCTGGCCTGGAAGTGGGAGCTTGAGAGCTCGTTTGTCAAAACGCACCCTTACGCTGGTTCAGCCCCTTGAGATCAGCTCATGCCTCAAGCCCGTGTTCTCGTTCCTACGACGGGGCGTTTGTCCCAGCTATAAAGAACGAACTAGATTTGAGATGATCAATACTGGTGGAGATCCTCAAGGGATTTCTTTTGGAAATCTGCCGGCATCCGAAACAGAAGTTGTTGATGAACTGATCAGTATTATTATTTCCAATAATATATTCCGTTTCGATGATTTGATGAGCACTCCGAGCCAGAATATTTAAATTCAAGTCAGGTTTGATAACTTCACGATCACCTGCATAAACATTTGAAAGGGATAGAAAAAATAGACATGATTTGACGGTTAATATTATTATCATGATTAGATTTCAATGGATAATATAGATCATGATTGTGTTTGTATCCAAGTAAATAATGGTCTTGCTAGTATGATGGTTTAGCAGATAGCAAAAAAATGCTAAATGGGATAGTTGTGATTTCGTAAGGAACTGAGGACTGAATATCTAAAGTGAACTGAGGACAGAATTCATCTAATAACAGTATGTTTAGAGTTCAACATCAACTCAAGTGAAGAGAGCATTTCATCGGCTTTTTCAGGATGATCTTTAAAAACATTGTGATGTTGTGAGGGATCATGTTTTAGATTGTACAATTCATAGGGTGAATCATGTTGTTGGTAGTTGTTTCTTTTTGAATATTCAGTTATGATATTTTTTCTATTCTTGTTTATGGAACCCGATTTTTGATTGATGAAGACCCAGTCTCCTTTCCGAATAGCAACCTTTGATTTATTAAAGATGTGTAAATAAGGAACGGTATGACTTCTGTCTGCAGGTCCTGATCCAAGAAGGGCGGGTAAAATATTCATACTATCTACAGCCTGACCTGAAGGGATTTTTGCCTGCAATAAACTAGCAAAAGAAGCGAAAAAATCAATAACACACACGGTTTCATTGGAGATTTGTCCTTCTTTAATTCTGGAAGGCCAACTGGTGATGAACGGTACACGGTGACCACCTTCCCATAAGTCTCTTTTTAATCCACGGAATGGTCCGGAGACGTGATAGTTAGGATGCTGTTGATTATATTTATAACCATGGAATTCCGTGCCATTATCAGATGAGAAAATAATGAGTGTGTTGTTTCTAATTTCTGCTTCATCGACGGCCTTTGTGATTTGGCCAACAGACCAATCTGTTTGTAGGACATAATCATAGTATTTACCATGCTTGCTTTTTTTTAAGAAATCTTTTGATGGAGCATGGGGAGCGTGCGGTGAAGGTTGCGCAAAATATAGGAAAAAGGGATTTTTCTTGCCGCTGTGATTCTTGATGAATTGGACAGCTTTTTCAGTATCTTTGTTTAGAACTTGATCCTGGATGAATTCATTTGAAATCCATTTAGGGCCGCCTTTCTTGCTGACGAGTTTTGTTGAAGGAGCATGCGTAACACGCTGATTTTCAATATAAGTGAATGGGCCATAGTTGATGCAGTCTTCTCCGAAATAATAATCAAAACCATTGTCGACAGGCCCTCCACTGCAAGGTTTCGACCAGTCTATAGATCCACCAAGGGCAAACTGACCTTTTTTGATCACTTCTTCTCTGTTGGCATCAGGTAAGAGTTCGTAGTGGATACCTAAATGCCATTTTCCAACCATGCCAGTGTGATAGCCGTTGTCTTGAAGAAATTCAGGTAAGGTGACCGTTTCAGGCCGCATGATCGGTTCAGCGAATCCTCGACAGACCCCGCCGGGAATAGATACTCTGAAACTGTACTGACCTGTGAGTAAAGAGTACCGTGAGGGCGTGCAAGTTGTTCCACCTGAATGGCCATCCGTGAACTGAATGCCAGATTGGGCAAGTGCATCAATATGAGGGGTCTTCACTAATGCGTGCTTATTTTGATAAGAAACTTCTCCGTAGCCAAGATCGTCCGCGTAGATGATGATGATGTTGGGCGGAGATGTTGTTGAGGCAACAGAATAGTGAGGAAATAACAGAATGAAAATAAAAGATATCAATGTGTAGAGATGATAATTATTTATCTTGATAAAGATCTCACAGGTTGATGGAATAGGCATGGAAATTTACCAGGTGATGATGACATTAAAAGTAGTTTAAAAAAATAAAAAAACAAGTCAATATAATTATTTTATAATAATTAAAAAAATATTTGTTGAACTTTAAATTATTTATATATAATTAATAGCTTTAGTGGTTAGAGGAAGATAAATTGTACAAGATACCTCATTGGTTTGGAAAGTTAAAGTTTGGGATATTCACTCATTGGATCCCATCGGTTGTACCAAGCTACCTAACCGAATGGTATCCACGCTATTTATATCACACGGAAGCATCATTAGAGGAAGTCGATCCATATATTATGGATGGTGGCTATCCATCATTCTCAGAGGAGAGGAGAGAAAAAATAAAAGCTTTATCCAGTAAAATAAAGAAAAATCATAGGCTAAGGTGGGGTGATCCTAAAGAATTTGGATTCAAAGATTTTTTGCCACATTTTAAAGGAGAAAAATTTGATTCAGATGAATGGTTACGAATAATTAAATCATCGGGAGCTAGATATTTTATACCTGTGGCTGAACATCATGACGGTTTTTCAATGTATCATTCATCGATAAATAAATGGAATGCGAAAGAAATGGGACCCAAACGGGATATTATTGCTGAGTTAAGAAATTCTACTAAAAACATGGGGCTAAAGTTTGGCGTTTCTTCTCATGTGGCGTGGAAATGGCACTTTTACAATTATAACAAAGAACGAGGTCTAGATCTTGATAAAGGTCGTTATCAAGATCTCTACGGAGTACCCCACGGTTATGGCGAAAGGCCAAATGCTATTTTTGCTAAAGAATGGCAAGACAAAACATTAGAATTGATGAAGATGTCAAGCCCAGATCTGATTTATTTCGATTTTGGCTGGCACGACCCAGGTTTTGATGATCATAGAGATGAGGTCGTTAGGGAAATACATGATTATTTTTGCAGCAAGAAGGATGGTGGGGCTATAATCGATAAAGGCATTCTAGAGGTAGGACAATCCATTAGAGATGTTGAAAGAGGTAGCATGCCAAATATTCAGGAAAATATTTGGCAATGTGACACTTCGATAAGTTTTGATTCGTGGTGTGATGTAGCGAATGATAATTATAAATCACCACAAAGGATCATATTCGATCTTTGTGACGTTGTGAGTAAAAATGGGAACTTGTTGCTCAACATCACACCAAGAATAAATGGTACGATATCAAATACGGTATCGGGAATTCTAAAAGATATTGGAGAATGGCTTAGTGTAAATGGTGAAGCTATCTATGATACAGCACCATGGGATATTTTTGGAGAAGTGAGTGAGCAAAATCGTGATGTCGTCTTGGGGGGAAACTATATTGAGCCTCGTCAAATAGATCTTTCTTTTGAAGATATACGTTTCACAAAGAAACAGGGAGTCATTTATGCGATCATGATGGGCTGGCCCGGTTTGAAAGTAAGAATAAACAGTTTGGGCATGAAAAAAAGTGATATAAAGGTTGCAAGGGTTAATATGTTGGGAAATAGCGGGACGCTAAATTTTGATCAAAAAGAGGATTGTTTAGAAGTTGAAATTCAACAAAGTCGTCCCTGTGATTTTGCTTATACGTTGAAGATATCTCATTAAGGTCTAGAATATATATAAATTATAAACATGGAAAACAACATCAAAAAAAGAATAGGTAAGGTTCCATTAGATAATGGTTTTTCACAAGATGAATATTGGGTATGGGGAAGTTCTGCAATAAAGGGCGATGACGGATTGTATCATCAGTACGTGTCGAGGTGGCCTAAAAGAAAGCCATTTTTTACGACATGGATGACAGATTCTGAGATAGTACATGTTGTGGCGAAAAAAGCGACCGGTCCTTTTGAGTTCTCAGACGTTGCCTTGACCAAAAGAGGTCCGCAATATTGGGATGGTCAATCAAGTCATAATCCAAAAATCGTCAGATATAAAGACAAATATGCTCTATTTTATATGGGATCAACGCATCCTTTTGAAGAATTTCCCGACGGGAAAAATCCTAATAGGTCAGGTAAACATTGTGTCGTAGCTAGATCTAATAAAAGAGTAGGAGTGGCAATATCAGATAGTCCTTACGGACCATGGAAAAGATCAGATAAGCCCATACTAGAAACAAAACCAAATACCTTTTATAGTTTTTTAACATCAAATCCTTCTCCTATTATTGAGGAAGATGGGTCCGTATTGATGATGTTTAAGGCCAGAGCATATGATGAAAAAGGAAGACATGGGAAAATGACAATAGGGGTCGCAAGGTCTCCAGGTTTACTTGGCCCTTACGAAGTCATAGGAAGTCCAATTTTCGACACATCGTGGGGAGAAATCGAGGATCCAAATATTTGGAAAGACGACCTAGGCTACCATATGTTGGCTAAAGATATGGGAGACAATATTTGCGGAGAAAAGCAGGCTGGCTTTTTGGCACACTCTAAGAATGGAATAGACTGGGAATTGGATGAGCATCCATTGGCCTATTCAAAAACCATAACATATGAAAATGGTGAACAAAAATTCATGGGTCAACTGGAGAGAGTGTTTCCATTAGTTGAAAATGGTAAGGTTACGACACTATATTTTGCTGCTATGAACGGACATGGCGGCTTTGATAATGGTACAAAAAGTTGGAATATGGCTATTCCACTCAATGACATGTGAAGGCTATACATTAGATCAAGAATATTTGACAGTGATCATAAGAACAAGCTAGGAAATGATAATCCACACTCATCAAAGATGAATTATTTTCATGTGAATAACGGAAATAATCGACCGTGGAAATAGAATGATTATTAGATCAATGGTAAAGTGAATGAGAGAATCGTTTATCGTCTATTAAGAGATTGCTCATTGCATTAAAGATATACGGATTAAGGAGCAAGAAAAATTTATTGTGATAGAATTCGTGCTGGTATAAGTGTCATAAAATAGTCTGATAAAGATGTAAACGAATCAATGATTGATGTTGTCGTATCAAATTAAATGGGGCTGAGTTTCTCGCATTCCTAAAAGACCTATCTATACCTTTTACCAACAATCTCGCAGAGCTAGATGTTCGCGTGATGAAAGTCCAGCAGAAAGTATCTGGCTGCTATAGAACCATCTCAGGCGCTCACACTTTTGCATTAATCCGTTCTGATCATTCCAGGTTACGAAAAAATAACCAAAATATTCTGGAAGGGATTCGGTCCGCGTTCTCAGGCCATGCTTTTCTATCTCAACTCATCTGAATAGTTACCGGAAAAGATAGACTCGTTCCTTGAAGTCTTTGCTTGGGGTTGAAACTGGATGCGACACCTTCATGAAGGTTTGATCAAGAATGAATTTCTTGGACAAGGGCGTATTTTTGTTTGTGGTAATTCAATGATAACAACGTTGTTTCCCACATCCACTGGAAAAATGTGTATTTTGGTTATTTCAAAACAGGTATACAATCAGTTGTAATATATCTATTTTTTCTTGATAAGCTCTAATTTGGTCATTTGATGTGGACGAGATTGTGGACAGAATCTATTCAATAAGAGAAAAAGCGGCTATCGAGCTAAGCATAACACAACCAGCAGAAAGTCTCTTGAAGAAAAGTTTCTTAGAAATATTTTCTTCAAACTGGTTCATGCCCAGAGATGCAATGATCATACCTAGAGTAATAGAAATAATGCCTCGCGACGATTGTGCAATATTTCCTGCCACAAAACCAACCGAAGAAAAAGAAGCAAATAAAAATATAAAGCTAGAGAACCAAACTACAGAATAAGGAGTCACTTTTTTAGTCTCATTCAAGTTGGGAAAACCCTTAATGAAAAAATAGCCAACAGTGATTATTCCACAGCATAGATAGACCATGCACACGCTGAAAAGTGGAGCATGGACTTTTCCCATAAAGTCAAAGGTCTTCACCAAATTTGTTGCACAAATATCTGAAAAAGAGTATCCTGAAGTTGCAAGAAAAATCCATAATAAGGATTGAGAAGACAACTTTCCCCCTGATCTGGCAAGAAATAATGCAGTTAGAAGAATCATTCCAACTGCAAGCCATTGGACAATATGAAAATGATTTTGCATAACAAAAAAAGAGATAAAAGCTAACATAGGTACTTTTAGGCCAAGAAGCGCGGACACTCTTGAGGCATCGCACATCCTTAATGCGGAAATTAAAGCCAATTGACCTGCCAAGTAACTCCATCCACCACATACAGCCCATAACACCCAATTGTAATCGTCAGGTAGGACTGCTCCTGATAAAAATATTAAAGTGATCAGAGCAAAGAAAGCAATGATCAAGTGTGAAAGCATCAAAAAATGTAGAGGTTTCATCTTGTCATTCGACAAACACGATTTAGAAAATATATAAGCGATGGACTGACATAGTGCACCTATTATACCAAAAAATATACCCATAGTTACTACAATATAGATTTGAAAAAAGTTGATAATTTCTTTATATCTTATATTTTTATTAAATTAAAATGTAAGATATTGATTAAATTAAGTGTTTCAGTGCAAGTATATAATCTTTGATTGTACTTGATTGTGAAACTGTTGATTTCTAGTAAATTTACCCTTGTGATTTAT
>JACLAC010025098.1_pt1 | contig 10603 bp, 7 predicted proteins | sample 8027881 | NCBI WGS metagenome assembly JACLAC01 (sample SAMN15725517, study PRJNA655200) | protist metagenome | isolation source: fluorescence activated cell sorting (FACS) single amplified genomes of... | place: Spain: Blaines Bay Microbial Observatory, Mediterranean Sea | collected 2016-01-19 | reverse complement strand
ACACATATTTAAAAGTAGATCTGAAATCTTGGTCCCATAGTACTTTTTAAATATAATACACCAATGTTTTGCCAATTCTTTTTCAACAAAGATGCTAAAAAGTTAGTTGCCAATACAACGTTGGTTTCGATCTGATCAGCGGATTGATTGCAATTAGCAATAGCAACATTTAAACATAAAACTTTTTTCATTTGGAATTTAATAGTTGCACCTAACTCATCGATTTTTGCTTGGAAATCTTGTGTTGGGGAAACAACAGTTGGGAATTTACCTGCACGATTCAAACCTGGTCCGAGCAAACGTGGGACTTTTTTGATCAATTTAGCAGATGCTAAGAAACCGTCGTATTTACCGGCTAATTTTTTAACTAATTTCTTGTCTTTTTTGAATTTCTTCAAGTCATCCTCAGTTAAACAATCTAAACCAACTTTCTTTGCACGTTCACAATCAGCTTCTGTTCCTAATAAGCAATATTTCAAACCTGGTTTTGGTACAGTTGGCAATTTGAAAGTACCACTGAAACGTTTGTCCTTTGATGGATCGTAATTTTTCAATGCAATTTGCAATTCCACGGTTTCAGTAAAGTTACGTTTTTTACCTGTTACCATACCGTCTTTTACGTTACCACGTCCCATTTTATGCAAGGTTGGTGGGTCCGTTTCTGGTGGTTCCCCGGTGTAATCTTCAGCTTTTTTTGGATCTGGGCATTTAATGGTTTCCCCATTAGAGAATGCTAATAAATTCTCAATGCATTGTTTTAATAAAGCACGGTCTAATTTCGACATGATATATGTGTTTGTTTTTTTTTTTTTAGAAGATAAATATAATAGTTCTACTTGTTGTTGGTATATATATATATATATTCGTTGTGGTTGTTCTTTGTACACCGTGGAAGGTATATATATCTATATTTTGTAGAGAATATATGTTTTTTACCATCAATAAATAACACTACACACTATTGATTTTTATTAAAATACAAAGGAGGAAACCACAAACGAATGGCCAAAAGCTTTTCTACTTTGAATACATGGACATAGCAGGTGGATAAATATTTCTCGTAGCATCGGCATAGCATTGCATTTAGATTGCAAAAAAAAATAAAAGTAATACATGGACATAGCAGGTGGATGGGCATAGCATTGGCATAGCATTGCAAACTAAATGCAAAACAAATGAAAGTAATACATGGACATAGCAGGTGGATGGATATTTCTCGTAGCATTGGCATAGCATTGCAATCTAAATGCAAAACAAATGAAAGTAATACATGGACATAGCAGATGGATATTTCTCGTAGCATTGGCATAGCATTGCAAACGAAATGAAAGTAATACATGGAAATAATACATGGACATAGCAGGTGGATGGATACATGGGCATAGCATCGGCATAGCATTGCAATCTAAATGCAAAAACAAATGAAAGTAATACATGGACATAGCAGGTGGATGGATATTGCCCGTAGCATCGGCATAGCATTGCAATCTAAATGCAAAAAATGATACAATATATATAGTAAAAAATTGCATTTTTAGATAGAAACAAAACGTGATTACAATTCTTATATTGTAAAAGTGACATTGCAGCCGCAATAGCTCAGTTGGGAGAGCGTAGCACTGAAGATGCTAAGGTCACGTGATCGATCCACGTTTGCGGCAAAAATCCTTAATTTTTTGCTTTTTGTAATGCTATTCCCATGGTCAACTTTTCTCTTTTAAGGGGAATGTTATGATAGTCTGTAGCGTTAAACGATTTTCATTATCATATACTATATATGATATATTATTTAAAAAGATATTATGGCTCGCTTCACCGTAAAAATTCTGATTTAAAAAAAATACCATACATGTTGTGCACTAAATATATATCATGCAAATGTTGTTCAACTTCACTTTTATAATAATATAATATATTTAGAGCTTAGATTCATTACCTAATTTTTGAAATGTGTTCATAATTTCTCCACCTTGTAAATTTGTAATAGTAGATTTACTTCTTATTTTTTGTACTGTTTCAGCATCAGCACCATCAACTTTCACACCACGATAGCTACTACTACGTGGTGAGCGAATCAAACGCCCAGGCAACTCACCAGTTGGTTTTCCATTTCTAAAAGTAACGACCCCACTAAGCATAGTGAGCTCATATCCTTCTACGGTCTGGAACCATCTTAAAGCATCCAATGGCAAATCATATCGTATGTGTGGTTGATGTATTTTCAATGTCTCCATGTTGATAACATTAACATCAGCTTTCATGCCAACTTCCAAAGTCCCTCGATCTTCCATACCAAACAAACGAGCTGTCTCCATCGTTTGCTTTTTAACAACAAATTCCAATGGCAATGTTCCACTACCTCGTTTACGATCTCGTACCCAATGGGTAAGTAGATAAGTACAATTTGCAGCATCAGTTAGGAATCCGACATGTGCCCCGCCATCTCCAAGTCCTAATATAACATTTGGATGAGACATCATAGACTTTGTTGTTTCTAAATTGCCGAAATTATAGTTTGTGGCAAAATTTAAAATCACACCTTCACCATTTTGAGACAATAAATGATCAATCAACACATCAAGCGGGTGTTTATTTTGGGCTCTTGCTATTGCACCGATACTGTCCACTGCTGGATCTGGCTCATAGTCTTCTTGCCATGGGAATAAATTGTCATACCCAATGATTAAACTTGTACTACCAACAGGTTTATGCGAGTTTTGACGTATAACTGCATCATGTTCAGCAAGCAATTGTGCTCGAACCTTTGGATCACTTAATTGTTGAACAATCTCTTCATGAGTGGCAATTTTGGCATTTGAGTCTCTTAAATTTCCTCGAATCTTTTTAAATGTTGGGTGCCAAATCAACGGATTAATTTTTGTTCGTAGACTCATCAAAAAACTAACCGCTTTAGCACTTATTTGTCCATGCACCTTTGCACCTTGATTCGTTGCATCTTCCAACCATCCCAACATTTCTTTGTATTTGTTTTCATCATGCCTGCCTTGAATATTTTCAGCTAAACTAAAAGAAACAGGTACATTCGGATTGCGCAGTGCTATCTCTCGGAGCATTCTCATTTCTTTGTTTCCATCACCATCATTGTCTAAATGTTCGCAGAAATCACTGGTTGTCTCAAAGACGCCTCCACCACCTCTTTCCACTGCATCACCCAGTGCTAATATTTCCTCTTCACATGCAAATGAACCAGGAACTACATTTCCGTTGATATCACGATGAATGATGCTTCTGGAGCAACTAAATCCCATAGCACCCTCCCGAACAGCTTCTTCAACGATGGCGGCCATTATTTTAATATCCTCAGGTGTCACTGGATCAGATACTGAAGGATCACTTTCAGTTGCATGTTGAGCACCACGCAAACCCATGACATACGTACGTACAGGTGCATGACCAACCATAGCACCAAAATCAATCGCAGTCTCCTTTGTATCAAGGTAATTCAAGAATTCAGGAAACGTTTCCCAATTCCAATCTACGCCGACAGATAATGCTGCACCTGGAATATCTTCAACTCCTTCCATTAAATTTATGAGGAAGTCCCGTTGTTCTACTGGACATGGAGCAAAGCCTATACCGCAATTACCAAATACAATAGTTGTCACGCCATTACTTGAAATTGGACTGCAATATGGATCCCATGTAATCTGCCCATCGAAATGTGTATGGCAATCAACCCAACCAGGTGTAATTAATTTACCATGACATTGATGCTCCCGGTTCCCAATTATAGATAGATCTTTCCCAACTGCATAAATTTTACCATCTTTAACAGCAACATCTCCTATAAAACCTTTTTTGCCTGTCCCATCGACAATGTACCCGTTTCTAAATATAAAATCAGCCATATATATATTGTTATATAGTATTCGATATTCGAATGTAAATATCTGTATATGGTGATTATTGTTTAGTTTTGTTCTAACTTAGCTATTTACGTATCCCGTCTATCTATATAACTGTGTGATATATATTTAGTTTCATTTTTTAAATGGGCATGCATATATATCTGGTGTCTGGTGTCCAGAGTAAGACGGACCTCATCAAAAAAACTTTCTTCCTACCTTTGCACGTGCCTATACGTGCCTACGTGCCTGCTAACCAGCCTGGCAAACCCAAAATCCCAAAATCGAATATATTACAATAGAATACCTTATGATCCGGATTCCTACAGGTTTTTTTGGTTATGGCAGGTACTACAAAATAAAACTACACAGTATTGAAAAAAATGCGCCGGATCATATAATATTATACACATTATATTGTATATGCCTACACACATACAAGGAAGAATATCATATATATGCATATCCCTAATAATAATATATATATATATTTGCAAATCTAAAGTATATTATGATATATATTATACGCACGCACACATTAATTTTTCATCCCATCCTTCATTTATGCATATACGACAAAACGAAAGATAAAAAATAATGCAAAACAATATACTCTACACCACAATATGTTTTTATAATAGAATATTTATATTAACATCATTTTTTTTTATCACATCAGCAGCATTTACATCATCAAATCATAATAATAATAATAATTTATTTCATACATCAATTTCAGAAAAACCATTTAAACAATATTTTAGTAAAAGGTATTATTATTCATCCCCCCCGGATATACCTGCGATTAAAATAGCACCATGGCCTAAATTAAATATTCCAAATTTAATACAAATAGAATCAATGGTAAATAATCCAGGAAAAGCAATTGGTTTAGATGTTCTTGGTAATGTTCATTTTTTATCATCAAAACACGCTAACGAAAATTCAATAATTATTCAAAGTAATATTAAACCATTATTAAAAATACCAAATCAAGAAGAAGAAGAAGACCAAAGACAAACTAAAAAAAATACATTATTATCAACAAAAGTTGGGGTCATTGGGAATTATCCAAAAGATGATGATGATGATAAAACTACTGGAGTCATAACATGTTCAAGCGATAGTTGTTCATGGTATACATGTAATATTGATACTGCGAAATGTACCTTAGATATTGAAATAGAATATCCATATACTGCACTTGAAATTAATGTATTTACAACAGATTATCATGGATTTGTTTATCTTGGTATCAATAATAATTTCTTATTTTGTTTAAAACCAAATAAAGATTTTGGATATTTAAAATTTGGCTCGCAAGTAGTTGGTAATTTTACATCCATTGCTATTTATACTGATCATGAAAATAGTACAAATATTTTACCTTCCACCATAGTCGTTTCTACTGATCTTGCAGTTTATTATGGATTGAAACAATTAGCATATGATACATATGAATTTACGTTTCATGTATTAGTTGGTGAAGATATTGATTTTCGACCTACTTCCGTTGCATTTGTTAGGGATAATAATCAAGAAAAATCTGATGAATCGACGTTAGAAATATGGGTTGGTCATAAATATTGTATTAATATCATACAAGCAGATCATAGTGTCTTGCGTATTAGTGGAAGGCAAGGATTACCAATTGGAAATATTACTCAATTATCCAGCTCTAATGATTATAATTCATTATGGATTGCGAGTAAACAAGGTTTAGTATTATATTGCAAATCATGTGCAGATGTTTGGCGTTATTTTGGTGGTGATCGATATACCGTTTCAAATTTTACTGTAGAAACAATTGGGTCATCGATATTAGATGGGGAAAATATTAGTGTATGGGCTGGAACAAATAATGGTGTATCATTTATATATCCGAAATATATATTATTACAGGAAAAAGCATCGCAATATATGACAAGAATACCATATGTAACAAGATATCGTTGGGTCGCAAAAGTTGGATTGAAAGAATATGGTAATAATTCCCCATCTTCTATAATGTTACATGATGGCGATAATGATGGTTTATGGACAGGGATGTATGTTTCATCACAAATTTTTCGATATGCTACTACAAAAGAACCAGAGGCAAAAGAGGAAGCATGGAAATATTTTGCTGGAGTTGAATTTTTACACAATGTGACTGGAACCAAAGGCTTCATAGCACGTAGTGCTGTTCGTTGCGGGGATACACATGGTGGAGGTGATAGTGGAATTTGTCCACATGGTAGTCCAAATTCATGTGGATGGGTAAATTCAACCGAATGTTTCAATGGTATTGATGATGAAAATGAAAATTCTTCTGAAAAAGACAATAATAATAATAATAATAATAAATGTTGTTGGGTATGGAAACGAGATACTAGTTCTGATGAAGTTACTGGGCATTTCTTCACCTTGTATTTAGCATATGAACATTTAGCAGAAAGTAAAAGTGAAAAAACACGTGTTGCAAATTTATTATGTGATACTGCTGCATATTTACTAGAAGGAGGATTGAAATTTATTGATCCTATTTCAAAGAAAGGTACAAGTTGGGGATATTGGGATCCAGGGCAACTGAATAGTGTTCCTGGAAAACCAAATGAACGTGGTGAAAATAGTTTAGAAGTATTAGGATTCATGGCAAGTGCAGCGAAAATTTGTGATGTGGAAGAAAAAAGAAGCCAACCACCTGGTCGTTTTGGTAAAGCATTTCATGATTTAATTGTAAATCATCATTACGATATTAATATCATCAATGCATTGGCTACATCACCACTTTCCTTAGCATTTTTTGATTTTCGATTAGCATTGATGTCATACCATACATTAGCAGAAGCTATACCAAGCCTTGTAAAAAAATCTGTGAATATCAGTGAAAATAAAATTATACCATTGTTAAAAAAAGAAGATGCAATGTTATTTAAATCACGTGTGCAACAAAGTGTTCAACGATATTTTAATGAATATGGTGCAACTGTTGATGGTAAAAACAATAAAATACCATTAGCGGATACAGTTTATCGTTTAATTTTAGCAGATAAAAATGGTAAAGTGGATGGTGGATTACAAGATCCAGAATGGCAATTACGACGATATCCATCCGATTTAATTGGTTGGCCAGTAAAAAATAGTCAAAGACTAGATATTATATTGGACCCAGATTGGAATAGATGTTCTATTGCAGATTGTGGCGGATCCAACAAAGTAGTGGAACAAGTATTGCCAGCAGATGAAGCATTTAGTGATGCAAGTTCAGATTTCGTAACAGAAGCTGCTTCAAATAGTGTTGATGGTGGTGCTGGACATGGGGAAAATGTACCAGGTCCATGGTTGTTGGTATATTGGATGAGACGGTTTTATGGGATGTAAATATTTTTATATATGATTAACGTATAATGTTAAATATCTCTACCATGAATATTTACGAATATTATTTTAAAAATTATACTCGCGTACGAAACATATCATTTTTTCAAAAAAATTAAATGTATTTACGGCCTTTGTAAAATAAAACAACACACACTACACACATGCACCACGCTTCATTTAAAATTTTTATTATCCCTTTTTTTCTTTTTGTCTTCTTCGTTTAATAATTCACAATCTTGAATTAGTATTATTGTTACCACCACCACCACCACTACTACTACTATTATTCATATCAAAAAATGTTAAAACATATTCGACTACTTTTTCAGGTTGTTCTTGTTGTACCCAATGTCCAGCACCTTCAACAAATTTTACCATCATGCCTTTACACGTACGTGTCGTCATTGCTTCAAAGGAACCAGGCATTTGTCTTGGACCCCAATCACTACTTCCTGAAATAAATGCAGATGGAACTTCCATTGATTTTCCAGCATATATTTCTTTTTCTGGTGTCAATGGTGCACCACGAGATGGTCCTATTATATAACGATATCCATTTAATCCACCTTGAAATGTTGTCCGGCGATATTCATCTGCATAAATTTTTACATCGCTATCAGGAAACCATCTTGATGATATTGTTGATATAAATTCTTTTGATGGCATGTGTTTCAATACTGTTTCAGGCATTGTAGTCTTATCATCCATGACATAATATGTAGGTAATTTAGCAAATTCATTGACATCCCATTTTAATAATTTACGTACATTATCATTACCTTCCCAATCAGCACTTTTTTGATGATAATAGGCACGAAAATATGCTTCTAATCCACCTGGACAATTCATAATGTCTTCATTTGCTTCTGGCGAGGCATGATAATCGAAATAATGTCGCCTAGGACGATTTGGTAAATTGTCTCTCAAACCTATAAATAATTGTTGAAACATATTTTTTGCATTTGCATTTCTTTCCGATGCAATTTTCAAGGGTGTAGTAAAACAAGCAGACATTAAAACAACAGATTTAAAGATATCTGGTCGTACCATCGCACACCAGCCAGCAATTGGTGAACCAGCATCATGTCCAATAATACTATGAACTGAGGTGTAACCTAAATAATTTGTCAATCCTATTACATCGCGTATTTCATTAAAATGACTTAAACCTTGAATATCTGAATTATATTCATGCCAATTGGTATTATTTACATTAGTTGTTTGTCCATGTCCACGTCTATCTGGTGCAACAACATGATATCCCGCATTTGCTAATGGTACCATAATTTTTCTCCATGAAAATGATATTTCAGGAAAACCATGTAACAATATTATTAATTTATCATGTTCTTCCCCGCATTCTAAATAATGTATATTACTTTGATTGATATTCTTTGCCATTTTTTGTTGAATTTGTGAGTCCAACGGTGTCCATTTTATGATATTCATTTTGATATTTTTGTTTTTTATTGAAAGTTTTTAATGCACTGATGAAGTTTAGTATATGGTAGAGTGTGTGTGCAGGCTTGTGTGAAAATAATAATTAGTAGTTTTGTTGTACTAGTTATATACCCAATAAAAAATTGTAATTATTTACATAATACAAAAGGAGGATAAACAAAAAGCAATCCAGGCAATATTAAATATTAGATCTACATGTATATATATATGGTATCTTTTAGAACTATACTTTCTATACTTTATACTTTAACCCTTGTGGCTTGGTGAATAGGACATATATATATATATTAGATTACCAGAAGTATAGAGTCATAAGCTAGAAGATCATTGATCAATTAAGGAATTGTAAATTAGCAACAATGTCACAGGCAATAGCAATATAGCCGGGCCGCGGTAGATTATTACTCAAACCTTAATCTCTCTAGCAGTGACACAGGCCTGGTAACACACCCACCCAAAGTCTCTTTTCCCATTTCCCATCACAGGTTCACCATAAAAAACAACATGAAAAAACACACATGTGCCCACACAAAATATATATGGATATGTATTGTTGCTGTTGTACGTGTTGGATAGAGGCAGATATATGATGTTGGTTTCATTATTGTTTTTGTTTTCTGACAATCTATACATATATATTATATATTATAAAAAAGACATCGAAACATATATTATAAAAAAGACATCGAAAAATAGATGTAACATTTCATTTATATGGGTATTATTTTTAGCATTTTAATTTTAATAAATATATATATATATTATTATATTTTATAATATATACAACATATATACACAATACAAATTTCTCATCGATGGATTGGGCAGATACCTCTAGGTCATTCTCTCGTGATCGCATCTGGGACCCGGCACAACTGGCCGTTTGTGGAGTTGCTGTCGTTATAGGCATAGTTTGTGTGATTACACATGTACGGCAAACTCGTGGCGATACGAAGCTTACCGAGCAACTGCATCTGGTTTCCGAAACATTGCAGCAGACAAACTCCTCGGATACCGTCAAGGAAAGCAACAATAGTGATCCGATGAAAGAATATCGATATGATGCATATACTGCATGGCTTCGTGCAGGAATTTTCATCTCCATTTGTTTTGTCATCAGCTGGGGTATGGGTGTACTTGATGCTACATTTTTTCATCCAAAATTGCCACAAATGGATAATAACATGTATTTCATTATTTTCACTGCTGCCTCGTTTATCATTGTCCTTGTCGGCTATTGGATCATTTGGCCCATGGGTACTGTCACGTACGGACGTGCATGGGGTTGGCACTGTGTGTTATTCGGGATTGTCGACGGTCTTGCAGAATCCCAATTGTTTCTTTGCATTTGGTCTGCTGTCGAACTCTTTGGCCTGCCACGGTATGGGACAGGTCTTATCACCTTTTTTTTACAAGGTGGATTCAAAGCAAATTGGGATCAACAATATTGGAATGTATATGTTGCACCTGCTCATAATATTGAGGAATGGAACAAATGGAAAGTTTTATTTGTTCACGTTCCCAATGTGTTGGTTACATTTTCATATTTTATCACGTATGGCAATGCGACATTATATTGTGCTACGCAAACACTTGCTTTAATTGGAAGCACGAATGCTATGAAATTCCCCTCTCCTTTTTCCAAATATACAAATCCGCCACTTCAATCACAAGTGGCTCGTTATGCTGACAAGGACAATGCCAAGAAATGGCATATGGACCATTGGATGGGGGATGAACAGAAAGAATGAAGAAAGTAAAAATAGAACGTAATTAGAGGAAACAAGTGTAAACTAGAAACAGCAAAGAGAGGAGGAAATAGCCGGATTTTTTTTGATCATGGACAAAAAGCTGCACGAAGGAAAGAAAAATGTCTTTTCTGGCTATCATCTAGAACAAAAGTCTGTCATAAA
>JACLAC010009845.1_pt1 | contig 10604 bp, 6 predicted proteins | sample 8027881 | NCBI WGS metagenome assembly JACLAC01 (sample SAMN15725517, study PRJNA655200) | protist metagenome | isolation source: fluorescence activated cell sorting (FACS) single amplified genomes of... | place: Spain: Blaines Bay Microbial Observatory, Mediterranean Sea | collected 2016-01-19 | reverse complement strand
GATCCGGCGGCTTTCATGCCGCTCCGTCCCCAGGATATGAAGCCCTCCCGATTCCAACACCTCTTTTTGCTCAGCGGCACATTGCGCCTCAAAACTGGCTAACTGGTTTGGATAATCGGGGTGGTCTTTATCATGCCCACATTTCACGAATGCCATGGTTTCGGGATTCCCGCCCAACATGATATCGGTGCCTCGCCCCGCCATATTCGTCGAAATAGTGATGGCCCCTTTTCGCCCTGCAAGGGACACAATTTCCGATTCACGAGCATGTTTCTTGGCATTGAGGACTTCGTGCTTGATGCCCCTCTTTTTCAACTTCTTAGAAAGCATCTCTGATGTCTCGATCGAAATCGTCCCCACCAATACAGGCTGCCCATGTTCATGGCGTTCCTGAATCTCATCAATGACAGCCCCGAACTTTTCAGTCTTGGTCTTAAAAACGACGTCGGCCAAATCAGCCCGCAGAAGGGGTCGGTTCGAAGGAATCAAAGACACTTCTAAGTTGTAGATATTTGCGAATTCTTGGGCCTCGGTATCCGCGGTCCCTGTCATCCCTGACAGCTTCCCGTACATCCGGAAAAAATTTTGGTAGGTCACTTCCGCCAAGGTCTGATTCTCACTTCGAATCTGAATGCCTTCTTTTGCCTCGACGGCTTGATGCAGACCATCCGCCCAACGTCTACCCGGCATCATCCGGCCCGTGTGCTCATCCACGATCACGACTTCTTTGCCGCCATCTTCGGCGCGACGGACCACATAGTCCACATCCGACTTCTTGAGAGCATGAGCCACTAGAGCCTGATTCACCGAATGAATCACCGGCATCATGGAAGGATCAAAAAGGTTATCCACCCGCAGCGCTTTCTCGACCTTATGGATGCCCTCCTCGGTGAGCGTCGCATTCTGCGTCTTCTCGTCGATCCAGTAATCACCGGTCTCAGCCACACCCTTCGCGGGATCGCCCTGAACTCCTTGATTAAGGAGGGGGATGACGCGGTTCGCCGCTGAGTACACTTGAGTATTGGCTTCGGAGGGACCCGAGATAATCAGGGGCGTCCGGGCCTCATCGATCAGGATGGAATCCACCTCATCAATGATGGCGTAGTGGAGATCTCTTTGTACAAATTGCTCCACGGAGTACTTCATATTGTCGCGCAGGTAATCGAAGCCAAGTTCGTTATTCGTGCAATACGTAATGTCTGCGCCGTAGGCTTCACGTCGCCCTTGATCATCGAGCCCATGCACGATCGATCCCACGGTTAAGCCCAAAAACCGATGTACTTCCCCCATCCACTCCGCATCACGCTTGGCGAGGAAGTCGTTCGTGGTGACCACGTGGACGCCTGCACCCGTAAGCCCATTGAGATAACACGGGAGCGTGGCCACCAGCGTCTTCCCCTCACCGGTCTTCATCTCCGCGATCATCCCGTTGTGCAGGACAATGCCCCCCACCAATTGCATGTCGTAGTGCCGCTGGCCCAAAGTCCGCTTCGAGGCCTCACGGACCGTGGCAAAGGCTTCGGGCAGCAGCGCGTCCACCGGCTCGCCATTCTCAAGCCGAACGCGAAAATCGCCTGTGCGCGCTGAAAGCTGAGCGTCACTCAAGCCGACCAAGCTCGCTTCAAGTTGATTGATCCGCTCGATCTGAGGAAGAATCCTTTTGATCGCGCGATCGTTCTGTGTCCCGACCAGTTTACTCAGAATTCGTTGCATAAAAGTTCAGGCGGCTCCCACAGGGGGTCGAACAGCGAAAAATGAAGAGCGTAAATTAAAAGACCGGCGCACAGCAGGCAAACCTCATTAGGAGACGTTGATCATCGTTAGGTTGGAGCATACCGAACCGAAGCGTAATCGGGTCATGAATCCACTCATCGCTCCCCCCATCCCAGCTTGGCCTGAAGAATTTCGTACCGATTCCGAGCCGAAGAGGCCACAAAATCTACGGAATGCTCCGAACGACGGATAAAGATCCGGTCCCCTTCGGCGAGAACCGCCATGCCCGCCTGACCATCTACCGTCAGGACCACTTCCTCGTCCCCCACCTTGGGAACGACTTCGATCACGGCCTCCTGCGGAAGAACCACCGGCCTCTGAGTCAACGAATGAGGACAAATTGGTGTCAGCACAATGGCTTCAAGGTCCGGAACCAAAAGCGGCCCACCCGCTGACAGCGAGTACGCGGTGGAGCCGGTGGGTGTGGCTACGATCAGGCCGTCTGCGTGGTAGGTCGTCACTCTCTGCCCGTCCGCCCAGGCTTCGACATCAATCATCCGAGAGAGTTGACCATGAGTGACCACGGCTTCATTCAGGGCGAGGACATGCAAAATTTCATGGTCACCGCGCTTCAGCCGAACGTCCAATCGCATCCGGCGGACCCGTCCCCCTCCACCGGCAATCGTCTCCTCCAGTACTGGAAAAAGCTCTTCGGGATTCACTTCCGCCAAGAAACCCAGACGGCCCAGATTGACACCCAAAATCGGAACCGAACGAGCGCCCATGGCCCGGGCCACTGACAACAAGGTCCCGTCTCCTCCTAAAGCCACCACAAGATCGGAATGAGCCGCCACATCTTCTCGGCTCTGTCCTTCCACACCGGCCCACTGGGCACATTCTTCGTCGGCTTGAACCTCAATGCCCCGGTCTCGTAACCAGGCCGCCAACTGGGCCACAGTCGCTTCGGCCTGCACCTGATGCTCTTTCAAGCAGATTCCAACAGATTTCATCAAGCTTCTACCCTCTCGCTTCCCGGTGCCCTCATCCCCTGAGTCGACCTCATACTCTAGGCCAGACTGAACTGACAGATTTAATGCCCGGGCTAGACTGTCGACTATGTCCCCAGAAGAGACAATGGACCTTTTTCCTTCCCATGCCCAGCGAAAGCTGGACCCGCATGCGCCCCTCGCGGACCGCATGCGGCCCCGTCATTTTGCGGACATGATCGGACAAGAGAGCCTTGCTGGCGAGGGCACGGCGCTCAGGTCCATGGTGGACAGCGGAGAGATCCCCTCCATCATTCTCTGGGGCCCGCCAGGAAGCGGCAAAACCACTCTCGCCTGGCTCCTCGCCGATGCGCCCGGGACGCGCATGGAGGCCCTTTCAGCCGTGCTGGCCGGCGTGAAGGAAATCCGTGAGGCCGTCCAAACCGCTCGCCGCGCTCCGCAGCGAACCCTCCTCTTCATTGACGAAATCCACCGTCTAAACCGTGCCCAACAAGATGTGCTCCTGCCCCACGTCGAAGCGGGGACTGTCACACTCGTGGGCGCCACCACGGAGAACCCTTCTTTCACAGTCAACGCCCCTTTGCTCTCTCGCTGCCGAGTTCTCACGCTGGAACGTCTCGACGAAGGGGCTCTCGAACGCGTCCTGGAACGTGCCATGTTAGATCTCGAGTTCGGGCTTGGCGCACACCGGATGACTCTCCCGGCCGAGAGCCGGAGGGCCATCGTTGAATTTGCCGATGGGGACGCGCGTCGCGCCCTGGGACTGCTGGAGGCGGCCACGGCCCTTCAAGCGGGAAGCTCGGGCCCCGGCGGCAAACTTTCCCCCGAAACCATTCGTGAGGCGTCTGGCACTCGCTTGCTCATGTATGACCGAGATCGGGACGAGCACTACAATGTGATCTCAGCCTTCATCAAGAGCCTTCGGGCCAGTGACCCCGATGCCGCTCTTTACTACCTTGCCCGAATGATCGCGGCCGGGGAGGAACCGCTCTTTATCGCGCGTCGACTCCTGATCTTCGCTTCCGAAGACATTGGAAACGCTGACCCCGCTGCCCTAAACCTCGCGACTTCGGTTCACCAAGCCGTAGAGCGACTCGGCTTGCCCGAAGGACGCATCCCCTTGGCACAAGCCACCACCTATCTCGCCTGCGCGATTAAGAGCAACGCTGCCTACGCGGCCCTGGGACGGGCCGAGGACTTAGTGGCTCGCCACGGTTCAGCACAAATCCCCCTGCACCTCAGGAACCCCAACACCGAGCTGAACCGCAAAATGGGGTACGGCCAGGACTACGTCTACCCGCATGATGAGCCCGATCACTTTGCGCCAAGCCAAAACCTTCCAAGCGAGGTGGGCTCCGTGGAGCTCTATCGACCCGGCCAGCAGGGTGCTGAAGCTCAGATTCAAAAACGCCTTGAAGAATGGCGCAAAAGCAGGGAATCCTAGTCAGGGACTCGGACCCGTCGAGCGGATAGGGTCGACGTGGCGGGGCGGACGGGATTCGAACCCGCAACTTCTGGCGTGACAGGCCAGTGCTCTAACCGGTTGAACTACCGCCCCACTCAGTCAGGCGAGTGGTGTAGCCAACTTCATTGAGCCTCGCAAAGCGAGCCCAAAAACGAGCCCCCGGTGGATGCGTCCCAGGCGGAGCAGAGGCCTTCCTAAGGTGCTCACACCCGATCCAGACATGAGATCCAGATCGCCCCAAAACGACCGGGGAGCCACTCAAAATGATCTTAATCCACCTTCACCGCGAGAGCGGTTCGCTCAAGAATTCTGACTGGCCGCCATGAGAGCGGCCTGCATCTGCATCATGAGGGCCATATCGCCTGTCACACGGATTTTTCCAGACATAAAAGCCTGCATGGGGTCGAGTGTCCCTTCCTGCATGGCCTGAGCATCTTCGGCCGAGATCTCGATCTCGGTGGTGGCGTCCTCGGGAATGGGCCCGGGACCGAGCTTGAAGTCTGTGCTCCAGTCTCCCCCCTCCCCTCCGGTCACGCGCATGCGAATCAGCCCATCGAGTGCCGAAAGGGCTGATAGAGCTCCCATCTGTGGAGCCGGCGTAGGCTCCGCACCTTCCTGACGACCCGCCCCAGCAAAAAGCGCCGCGGCTTGTTGTCCAAAAACTCCGCCACGCCCTTCCCAAAGGGCACCTTTCCAGTCATCGACCGTCTGAATCAAGGTCAAAAAGGCTTCCTCTCTCGACGCCTTTTCGACGGACGCCTGGCCCCCATCCAGAGCCATCACCCATTCTCCGCCGCCTTCCCCCGTCAAGCAGACCCCGAAACGAACCTCGACGTCTTTTGGGATTTCCGCCTCGGCCATAGCGGCCGGTACAAACTCCTCCATGAACTCGCTGGGAGAAATAGGATCACTGGGTAATACAGGCATTGAGAAGCTCCTCAAACAGCAAGAAATGAGACTCTAAGGGGGATAGTTCCCCGGCTCCGGAGTCTAACCGAACCCAAGTTTCTTGCCGCGCAGAGGGTTGATTTTCCGTTCTCCACGGCCAGATACCACCCGGACCCTGTTGGCAAGTCTTGGTCCTGCTTCGGGGCCAGGAAGAAAGTGGTGGGCGTGCACGGATTCGAACCGCGGACCCTCTCGGTGTAAACGAGATGCTCTAACCAGCTGAGCTACACGCCCATGCTTCCACTCTTCGTGTGAATCAGTCGCGCTGGGTTCTCAGTTAACTCCAGCCGGATGAGGAACCGTCCCTGTCGTCTCCACGGGCCCACGCGGAACTTCGTAGATATCGTCCAACTCGTGAATGCCTGACTGAAGAAACGTATCCGGGTCGCTCACAGCCAAAGCCAAAGCCAGCACTTCATCCATGTGCTCGACGGGAATGATCTGCAAACTCTTTTTAATAATCGCAGGTAAATCCTTAATGTCTTTTTCGTTTTCTTTGGGAATAATCACCGTGTCCACACCCCCACGATGAGCCGCAATCAGCTTCTCTTTGAGTCCGCCAATCGGTAGAACTCGACCGCGCAGTGTGATCTCACCGGTCATAGCCACATTAGATTTCACGGGAACGCGAGTCAGAGCAGACGCGATCGTCGTGGCCAATGTGATCCCGGCCGAGGGGCCATCTTTCGGCGTTCCTCCGTCGGGCACGTGTACGTGAACATCCACCTTGGTATAAAAATCCCTCTTCAGCCCCAACTGCTTTGCTCGAGAGCGAATGTAAGACATGGCCGCCCCCGCAGATTCTTGCATGACTTCACCCAGCCGACCTGTGACCTGCAGCTTTCCTTGCCCCGCCGAAACAGCCACTTCAGTCTGCAACAACTCACCGCCGACCTCCGTGTAAGCTAGGCCGGTCGTCACGCCCACTAGGTCCTGAGACTCGGTCTTCCCAAAACGGAACCGGGCTACGCCGAGATACTTCTTGACTAGGCGAGGCGTGATCCGCATGCGCTTCCACCCGTCCCCGTGCCGCACGACCTCTCGGGCCACCTTCCGGGCCACGGCCGCTAACTCGCGCTCAAGGCTACGCACACCGGCTTCGCGCGTATAGTGGCGTATCACCTCTGTCAGAGCCGCGTCCGTGAACTCGACGTGGGCCTTTGTCAACCCATTGCTCTCCCGGACTTTGTCCACCAAGTGACGTCGAGCAATCTCAAGCTTTTCAGATTCCACGTATCCGGGAATCTGAATCACTTCCATCCGATCCTGCAAAGGAGCAGGAATCTCACTCAAAACATTGGCTGTACACACGAACATAATCTGCGAGAGGTCGTAATCCACATCGAGGTAATGATCATTGAAAGTGTGATTCTGCTCCGGATCAAGCACTTCCAAGAGTGCCGAGGAAGGATCTCCCCTGAAGTCCATGGACATCTTATCCACTTCGTCAAAGAGAAAGACCGGGTTGCTGCTCCCCGCTCTCTTGAGGCTCTGGACAATCTTACCGGGAAGCGCCCCGACGTAGGTCCGCCTGTGGCCTCGAATCTCTGCTTCGTCTCGAACACCGCCCAGACTCACGCGAACAAAGTCTCGACCCGTCGAACGAGCGATGGACTTGCCAAGAGAAGTTTTCCCCACGCCCGGAGGCCCCACTAAGCACAGAATGGGTCCCTTCATGGCCTTCACCAACGACTGAACGGCTAAAAACTCAAGGATGCGCTCTTTCGGCTTCTCCAAACCGTAGTGATCCGAGTCCAAGATAGCTTCAGATTCATCAAGGTCGTTCAACTCTTCCTTGTATTCGTCCCAGGGAAGACCCAACATCCAATCGATGTAATTCCGAACCACCGTGGCCTCAGCACTCATCGGCGACATCATCTTGAGCTTCTTAATTTCTTTATCCGTGCGTTCCCGAGCATCATCGGGCATGGATTTCGCCAGTAACTGTTCTTCCAGATCATCCAAGTCGTTCTTGGCCTCGTCCCGGTCGCCCAGTTCCTTCTGAATCGCACGCATTTGCTCGTTGAGGTAGTACTCTTTCTGACTCTTCTCCATCTGCTTCTTCACGCGGCCGCGGATTTTGCGCTCGACTTCAAGCACTTCAATCTCGCCTTCAATCCGCGAAGAAACTTCCTCAAGCCGCTCCACCGGCGACACGTTCTCAAGCAGCGCTTGACGCTCTTCCACCTTTAGATTCAGGTGGGCCACAATCGTGTCACTGAGCTTTCCTGGGTCCGTAATCGCTGAGATCGTATTCAGGACTTCAGATGGCACTTTCTTATTTAATTTCACGTAGGCGTCAAAAGTCGAATGGACGGTCCGCACCAAGGCTTGGGCTTCCGTGGAATCGCTTTCTCCGTCCGATATTTTTTCGACACGGACTCGAAAATATGGATCGAGAGAGTCCACCGACTCAATTCGTGCCCGAGTCTGCCCCTCAACCAGAACTTTGACCGTTCCGTCGGGCAACCTGAGCAATTGAATGATTTTCCCCAGTGTTCCGATCTCGTAAATGTCATCGGCCTGAGGCTCCTCTTCGCCGGCCTCTTTCTGCGCCGAAAGCATCAACTCCCGCGAACCCGCCATGGCATCTTCCAAGGCCTGGATCGACTTCTCCCGGCCAACAAAAAGGGGCACCACCATGTGCGGGAAGACGACGATGTCGCGCAGCGGCAACAAGGCGACTGAACCGTCGCCTCCCGCGTCTGCGCTCGGCTTCAACGATGTTCCAGAATCTTTCTCATCATCATCACGAAAAAAAACCATGATCTCCCCTTACCCACCTAAATTCAATCAATCAAAACGGACTCAAGCCGACTCGGCCTTCTGCTTGAACACCAGCAACGGATCGGTCCCCTGTTGAATCATCTCTTCGTTAACCACGCACTCCTCGACATCATCTCGAGACGGCAGTTCGTACATGAGATCAAGCATTGAACTCTCGAGAATCGCCCTCAAACCACGGGCCCCTGACTTCTGAGCCAGAGCCTTACGGGCCACCGCACTCAAAGCTCCATCCGTAAAACGAAGACCGACCTCATCAAATTCGAAAAGCTTTTGATATTGCTTAACCAGAGCATTCTTGGGCTCCGTAAGAATGCTTACCAAAGCGGCCTCGTCCAATTCGCCCAGGGTCGCCGTGACGGGCAAGCGGCCTATGAACTCAGGGATGAGTCCAAAATGCAGCAAATCTTCAGCTTCCACACTCTTGAGCAGGCCTTGAGGATCCCGGCTGTTCTTACTCTGAATTTCGGCACCAAACCCCATCCCGTGACCGCCGGTCCTTCTCTCAATAATCGATTCAAGCCCCACGAAGGCCCCTCCGCATATAAAGAGGATGTTCGAAGTATCCACCTGAAGGAACTCTTGTTGGGGGTGCTTGCGGCCTCCCTTAGGAGGAACACTCGCCATGGTTCCCTCGATAATCTTCAAGAGAGCCTGCTGAACCCCCTCTCCCGACACGTCTCGCGTGATGGAGGGGTTTTCACTCTTGCGAGCGATCTTGTCGATTTCATCAATATAGATAATGCCTTGCTGGGCCCTCTCCACGTCGTAGTTTGAAGCCTGCAAGAGATTCAGCACGATGTTTTCGACATCCTCGCCCACATATCCGGCTTCGGTCAAAGTCGTCGCGTCAGCAATCGTAAAGGGCACATCGAGAACCTTTGCGAGAGTCTGAGCGAGAAGCGTCTTGCCGCACCCCGTCGGGCCGAGCAAAAGGATATTCGCTTTTTGGAGCTCTACGTCTCCAATGGCAGCCCCGCTTTCGATTCGACGGTAGTGGTTGTGAACGGCCACCGAGAGCACTTTTTTAGCCTCATCCTGTCCGATCACATACTCGTCCAGGGCTTCTTTAATGGCTTTCGGCTTCAGAACTCGCGGTTTTGGCGATGCCGCCTCTTCCTGACCGTACTCCTCTGCGATGATGTCATTGCAGAGCTCAATACATTCGTCACAAATGTAGACGGTTGGGCCCGCAATGAGCTTCTTAACTTCTTTCTGGCTCTTTCCGCAGAAAGAGCACGAGAGATTCGCGTTATCGTCTCGCTTCTTCATCGATCCCTACCCTTCACAAAAAAGCACATACCGAATTTAAGAACCCGAACCCTCGTCGGCTGAACGACTCGTCACGACTCGATCGACAATTCCATACTGCTTCGCTTCCTCGGCACTCATGTAGTAATCACGTTCCGTGTCAGCTGCAATCGTCGCAATATCTTGACCGGTTCGATCCGCCAAAATATCATTCATCCGCTCTCGCAGGCTCAAGATCTCCTTGGCCTGAATATCAATATCCGAGGCCTGACCTCGCGCGCCTCCCATGGGCTGATGGACCATCACGCGGGCATTGCCCAGGGCGGTTCGCTTCCCAGCCTCGCCCGCCGCCAACAACCAAGCTCCCATGGAAGCCGCTTGACCGATGCAGGTGGTACTGATGTGAGGGCGCACGAACTGCATCGTGTCGTAAATCGCGAGACCCGCCGTGATCGAGCCCCCCGGCGAATTGATATACAGATGAATGTCGTTGTCCGGATCTTCCGCTTCAAGAAAGAGCAACTGAGCCACGATCACATTGGCCACATCGTCTGTGATCTCAGTGCCTAAAAATATGACCCGATCTCGCAACAGCCTGGAATAAATATCGAAGAAGCGCTCTCCGCGCTGATTCTGTTCGACTACATATGGAATTACCATCGAGCGACCTCTGCGTTCATCATCCTGTGAAATCCATCCATCTTTAGGAGGCCCTGCTCACGCCTAATGTTTCATAGTTCAGCATCGGACAGCTAACCGGTGATCGCAAGCTGAAAGCATCTGCCTTTAAAAAGGATTCTCTCACGCCAGCCAAGAGCCCCCCCTGACCGAGCCCAAAATGGGACAAAGACCGGTATGCACGTCCTACTTTCGAAGTCATCGTCGTACAACAAAGCCGAAGGGGGGGATGGGTGAACGTACCGCGCTGGCCATAAGACAATAGACCGAGAAACCCAAGACAGCCACTCGTCCAGAATGGGCTTCCGTCAACGGGGTCCTCAATCTCTCAGACAAATAAAACACCGGAATAGTTCGCATCTCCTGACGGAATTGCGCGCCACTATTGGTGATTGCCGAAGCGGTTAGGCTTCGACCGGGGCCTCACCTTCGGGGGCGTCGGCGTCCACTTCTTGAATGTCGGCGGACTCTGACAGCACGGAATAAACTTTCTTGTCCCTGAGCTCCGCTTCGATGGCCGAAAACCACCCCTGCTGCTCGGCCATTTGGCGGACCTGCGCGACCTCCATGCCCTGCTGCTCGGCCATCTCTTCGATTCGCGCATCCACTTCTTCCGAAGCCACCTCGATCTCACGAGCCAGCGCCACCGCCTCAAGCACCAGGATTTCACGCACACGACGCTCCGCAACGGGTCGCCCATCCTCCTGCATCCGCTGCAACTGTTGCTGGATCATCTCATCGGGCATCCGCCCCTTAAA
>JACLAC010018752.1_pt1 | contig 10609 bp, 2 predicted proteins | sample 8027881 | NCBI WGS metagenome assembly JACLAC01 (sample SAMN15725517, study PRJNA655200) | protist metagenome | isolation source: fluorescence activated cell sorting (FACS) single amplified genomes of... | place: Spain: Blaines Bay Microbial Observatory, Mediterranean Sea | collected 2016-01-19 | reverse complement strand
AGGAAAGAATGCCTGCACTGACTGTGGTGCCGGAAGCCAAGCGCAGGCGGCGCCATCAGGAACTGACTACTTGGACGGAGAAGGCGCGAAGCACTGCGTTGCCTGCGCCGCCGGCAAGTATAAGAGTGGGAGTGGAAACGCCGCAGGGTGCGCAGACTGCGCTGCGGGTAAAGCTAGTGCAGCCGGCACATCGACGTGCATTAGTTGCGTTCCGGGAAAACAGGCTCAGGATGCCTCGACGGGAACTCAGTACAAGGACGGAGTCGGCGCGAAGCACTGCGTTGCCTGCGCCGCCGGTAAGTATAAGAGCGGGAATGGAAACGCCGCAGGGTGCGCAGACTGCGCTGCTGGCACATACTGTCTTGCCGGTTCCACGTCTGAGACAGAATGCCCCGTGGGCTCATACTGTGGTGCCGCATCTGGATCTGCCACTTCTTGCAACCCTAGCGGTGGAGACACCTTGACAAGTGACCTGGGCTCGGATGCCCAGGATGACTGCAGGTGCGCGGGTGATTCTCGCAAGACGCCCGGAACAAGCAACTGCTTCCGATGCGATGTTGGAAAGTACTTTGCTGCTGAACAGACGCTCATCGTGCCCAGCGCAACTTACACAGCGGGCCAAGCCGTAGTCCAGGGATCATCCCACGGCGTCGTGAAGACCACTGTCACGGGCACATCCGTCGTTGTCACGGTCATAAATGGCGCTTTCACCGCAGGAACTGCCGCAACGATAAACGACACGTCTCGGTCGATCAGCGCCGCGACGAGCGGCACTGAAGGCGCCTGTGCAAATTGCCCGGCAGGCCGATCTCGCACAGCCACGGCGGAACACGTTGACACCGAGAGATACGCCTGTGAGGAGTGCCCTGTGGGACAATATTCCACCGGCGGTTCGAATCCATGCGCAGAGTGCACGGCGGGAAAATACGACGACGACAACAGCTCTGCAACTGTCTGCGAGGATTGCGCGGCCGGAAAGTACCAGGGTGAAGCAGGAAAGAATGCCTGTAGCGACTGTCCGACAGATTCATACTGCGCCACTCCTTTCAGTGCAGCATCAGCATGCGGACAGGGCATGGTCAGTGATGATCCCCGCAGCTCGCTGGCCGACTGCAGATGCGATGGGGGCTTTAGGAAGCACTCTGACACCAATGTTTGCTTTCAGTGTGGTAAGGGGGAATTCTACGATGGTGATGAGACAGTTGGGCTGTGCAGAGACTGTCCGAACGGCAAAGTTCGGACTCAGGAGACGACACACATCTTTCCTGCGGCAGATGCCTGCCGCAACTGCGCAGCAGGTTCCTACTGTCCGACAAGTTCGATTGAGCTTGAGTGTGAGCCAGGAAAATACTGCCCCGCTGCTTCGACCTCCGTTTTACCGTGCCCAGCAGGAAATTACTGCGAAGTCTCGAGCGCCAAAAAAGAATGTGAGGCCAGCAACTATTGCCCCGAAGGAACGGCGACTCAGGTCTCTTGCGGGACCGCCATGACGAGTGACCCTGGGTCGGACAGCGACAGCGACTGCCGCTGCACGGGTGCTGCAAAAGTCATAAACGGAGCCTGCGCCGAAAGCTGTCCGCCGGGCATGGTCTTTGACGATGGGAATGACGGCAACTCCAACGATGGCACGTGCGAAACGTGCAGCGACGAGAATGCGATCCCTGTTGAAACGGGCGGCATCGCCACAGACTGCCAGTGCGCAGACGGTTTCTTCGGCTACACTAACAGCACCTCCTTCTGGGAGGACATACTTGCGTCCAACTCGACCGTGAGCTGGCACCAAGGGCGGCACATCAAATGCGCCGAGTGTCCGCAAGGGGCGCTGTGCCCAGAGGGTTCGTGGTTCGACACGCTTGAAAGCGAGGAACTGTACTGGCAAGACGCGACGTGGTTCAAGACTCGGCCGTCGGAGCTGCGTTTCGTGCGATGCGTCGCGATGATGGGCGAGGCATGCTCTGGCGGAGAAGGCATGTTCGAGTGGTCGAATTGCACGCAGAACTTTGACGAGGAGTCTGGCGAGCTGGACACCGAGTGGGGCGGCCTTCTGTGCGGCTCTTGCGACGCCGGCGACGATGTTCTCCATCCCCTCGCATTCGTCGACGCTGAAGGCATGTGCGTCTCGTGCCCCGAAGAGTCGAGCTGGCTCTCGCTGGGAATCATCCTCATCGGAGTCGCAATCTTTCTGGCCGTGATGCGCAAGGCCGTGGATATTTTCGCTGAACGAATCGACGCAGCGAAGGAAAAAGCGAGGGCGAAGGTGCAGCAAGGATTGGACGACGGCGTCGGCTCAAAACTCTACCGCCGGCTCAAGATCGTCATAGGCTTCTACCAAATCTTGCTCAGCTTCAAGGTGGCGCTGAATGTTGAGTGGCCGGACATGTTCCTGAAGCTCAACATCTTCCAATTTTTCGGAGTGCTGAACTTCGACATCTTTGCCATGCCCCTGATCGGCTGCTTGTACCAGACAAACTTCATCAACTCGTTCTGGTTCCTAACTCTTGGTCCGCTGCTCATGATTGGATTTCTCGCCGTGCTCGTCCAGGTGCCCCGCTTGGAGCTGACGAGCAAGAGCGTGGAGAAGTGGGCAATCGTGATTCTCTTCCTGACGTTCCCGGGCACATGCCAGACCGTCCTTTCCATGTTTCGGTGCATAGAGCTCGACCGCCCCGAAGACCATGCAGAAGGCAAGCTCGCAGTGCTCTGGGCCGACACCAGCATTGAGTGCGACGATGGCTTCCGGGCGCTCTACCAGAGCGTCGTGGCTCCCATCTTTGTGTGCATTTACCCCATCGGCGTGCCGCTCTTCTTCTACAGCCGTCTCAGGACGTACCACGACGTGCTCTTTGACGCGGAAGGCCCGCGCGACGATAAGGGCCACCTAGTCCAGCCGCTTCCGTCGACGGACTACCAGCTCGGCCTTCTTTACGTATCGTACGAAGAACCGTACTGGTGGTTTGAGATTGCCGAGATGCTGCGGAAGCTCTTCCTCTGCGCTGTGCTCATTTTTATCGACCCCGACACGCCGACGCAGTACATTGTCGCGATCATCTTCTCCGTGGGATACATGGGTCTTGTCTCGTACTACGGCCCGTACGCCGACGACACCGATGACTTAATTACCACGCTGTGCCAGATTGAGCTCTTCTTCGTCCTGATCGCAGCTCTCACTGCCTTCTTTGACGAAGCTGGCGCGGAATCAGGATCCAACGACGACTGGTTTGGAGATCTCACCGCAATGTTGGCGCTGGCACCGCTGCCCATGACGATTTTGATCACCATAATCACAGAGTTGGGGCCTTTGCTCGCGGAGTACCGCGAGATGGCGGCGGACAATCCCAGCTGGGACGTCAGCTTCTTGCAATATTCCTTCGGCACCTCTGATAAATCGAAGCCTATTCCGGGCAGCTTCCTTCCCGGCGAGATGGGAGAAAGGATGGAGGAGATCCTGAAGACGGCAGAAGCGGAAGCAAAAGCAGCCGAGACGCGCAAGCCGATGAAAGAATTCCTCGACCAGGTGAAGCTGCTGGGAAATGCACTCTACTCCATTCCTTGGAGCGGCGGCTTTGAGCGGCCCGACGACGTGATTTTCCGAGCCGAGACGTTCAAGCTGGGCTTCGAACTTCTCTTTGAAGAAACCATTCGGTCTGCGGACGAGTTCTACGCTTGCGATGCATTCGAGCAGCAGCACTACAACACTGACCGCATCGAGTCCCGCGTAGACATTTTGGAAAGGTTATGCCCGGCCGTCATCGAGTCGCGTATTAAGAACGAGAAGCGCTTGGAGAGACTCAAGCGCACGGACGAGGGCGCTGCAATCATTGATCTCTTCGAGTCGAAGATTGAAGAGGCTAATGAGTTCTGGGAGAACGTCCAGAGCCTCGAGAACTCCCAGACAATTCTCGAGACCCTGCGCGACGCGATGATTGAAGCTGGCGAGGAAGCTCTGGAAGAGAGCGCCGCCGGGGATGGCGACGGCGGGGACGACGACGGCGGCGGAGAGGGAGAGGAAGAAGGCGGAGGCGGTGCCGGGGATGGCGACGAGGGCGGGGGCGACGATGGTGGAGAACGGGAAGAAGTCCTGATCGTCGCTGAAGACGAAGAGGAGAGAGCGGACGAGGAAGGGGCGCGGTCGCTGGCAATGCGGAGGAGGCGCGGCGGAACTGTGGACTCGGCGCTTCGGGACGCCGGCAGGTTTGCTCCAACCCACAGGAATGTCAAAGCGCGCACACGCGCTCAGCTTCGCCGCGTAAAGACGAGCACTCGACGATTGTCTCGCAACCACCTTGAGGGCCTGGGAAATCGAGTGAAGGAATTGCGCCTGTACATGATAAGGCTTCCGCAGTACTTGCGCAGCATCATCGCCGAGAAGAAAAAGAACGCGGGCGCCTCGGCATCCAAACGCAGCCAAGTAATGCCGCTAGATTCTACCATCACCATCGCACCGGGCGAGAGCGCCAGCCAGATCACCAGTAACACCGGAGGTGCGATCGAGAAAGAGACCGCCCGGAAACTCGCCATTGATGCTGGCCTCGACAATGGTACATTTGAGAAGGAGTGGAAGGAGCATGAGCAGGAGCAGCAGGGGGGCGCTGGCAGAGGCGGCATCCCCAATTCTGGAGTTGCGCCATTGAGGAAGACAGTGGCTGGGCCGAGAACACGGTCGCGCTCACCCTCGCGTTCACCCATGCCAGAAAATGACTTGCAAATTGCGCCGATTGGCGACACTACCGCGCAGGGACAAGCGAGTATGCAAAAGCCCGCGCCGGACGAGGGGAGTAGCGGACGGACTGCGCACCGCCGAAAGAAACACTTAACCCACACCCGCAAATCTCCTCCATCAGCGGAAGCTAAAGTGGTGGCGAGGGTGAGATCGCGTTCGCGTTCGCGTTCGCGGTCGCGTTCGCGTTCGCGTTCACCATTACCGGTGGACGAGACATTTCGCCCAATTGATGGTGGCATCATCGATGATATTGCCGCAGTCAACGCAAGAGAAAGCCCTCTTTTTGATCGTGGCTCACGGTCGGTCTCCTCGTCCAGAGCCAGCGATACGGAAGAGATCAAAAATGAGAAGTTGAAAGCGAAAGCGAAGAAGGCGATGAAGAAGGCGCTGGCTCTGCAGGCCCTTGAATTCCGCAAGTCGAATAGTCCCGAGTTCGAGTTTTGAGAAGGGTCTGGGCGAAAGGTATTTGCATTTATTTTTTACCAACCATGGTATGATTATGAACATTGTATTATTTACACCCCGACCCAGCTGTTGGGCAAGCCCGATGCACTGGGAGACTGCTCACTTTCTTCTTCTCCTTCTTCTCCTTTTTTTTCTTTTTCTACTCTCCCCTCTTCTCTTCGCTACCTTCTCCATCCGCTTCTCTCCTACGCTTGCCGTGCTTTCTTCCCCTACAACTTCTTGAGCCCGCGTAACGATGAGCAGACATCAGTCGTGGCGCGCGCGCAGCCAGTAGCGTGGCTGCGCGCGCCGCGTCGCAGCTGGGGCATTTCCAATGCGCCTGGGCATCCACCTGAGCCGCATCCCTCTCGCCCAGTCCGACGCACTCGCTATGCAGCCACCCTTGGCACTCGTCGCACTGCACTACCAGGCCGATAGACTGCAAATGCCCGCTGCCGTACCGAAAGCAGCCCGACCAGCACCGGACACCTTCATCACTGGTGGCATTGGACCCGGGACCAACCCACGAGGGGCCCCAGCTCTGCTCGCGGTCTGCGACGGGCACAACGGTGATGCCCGGCAGTTGCCCGAGCACGGGCATCGCGGTGCGTAAACCCGGCACGCGTGCTCGGCAGCGCCACCGCCGCATCCGCTCCGCATCAATAGCGGCTAACGATCCCTTCAGAATCTTACGGAAACGAGACTTGCACACCGGGCAGTAGTTCGTGACTTTGGACCAGGTCTCAATACAAGAGAAACAAAAGAAGTGACTGCACGTAGACACCATGCCGCACTGGTCATCATCGCATTCATCATCGTCGCAGGAGATGTAGCTGCTGTTTGAGGTAGTGGTAGTCCTTGTGCTGGTCCTGGTGCTGGTGCTGGTCCTGGCACTTGTGCATGTGCTTGTGCTTGTGCTGGTCCTGGTGCTGGTGCTGGTCCTGGCGCTTGTATATGTGCTTATGCTGGTCCTGGTGCTGGTACTGACACCAGTCGCGCTGCTTTTGTCGCTGCGCCCATCTCTCATCACTTCCAAGCAGATGCCGCACTTGGTCGGAGCCACAGCGGCGGGGATGATCTGCTGCCCAGCAGAAAAAGAGTAGACCGACGGAGGAGCAGCGCAAGTTTTCGTTTTCTTTGCGGATGCCAGGCCGGACATCCTCGCTTGCTGCGAAGAAGTGGCAGCCGCAACGGTCGCAGGAGAAAACAAAGGAGCGCTCCGGCCAGGGCGTGTGGAGGAGAGCAGCGTTCGCAGCCGTCGCCTCGCACGCGCTTTCATTGAATCTGCGACCGGCTTGCAATTCAGAGATGACAGCAGAGCCCTCAAGCGCACTCTCGCTCGCATCTTTTTCATGCCCTTGAAGTCGACATTGACGTGGACACTGCGGCGAAAATCACGCCGCCTGCCCCTGAAAATCCCAACTGGCGGGGCTCTGCCGGCAAGCGCCGTTTTGGAGGCGTAAGCAGCTCGCATGTCGGGCATATTCTTCTTGAGAGACGCACGTGCAAAACGAGACACGGAGGTGGCCAGGGACTGCGCAGAGGGAACGGGTACAGCGGTCGCCACCGCTGTTGGTGCCGAAGATGTCTGTGCGATGGCCACACCACCGTGACATCCACCTTTTCCTTCGGCTTTGAACATGCTCACCAGTACAGGTGCCTTGGAGAAAGAAGAAGGAGGATAAAAATGAGCAACAGAAGAAGAGGAAGACATAGAAAATGAGGAAGTCGCGATGGAAGGAGGAGAGAACGCTGCCTGGCGGGCGCACACAGCATTGCGAGAGAACGGAAAGATGCTCGGAGAGAGTCCTCGCCAGTAGCCGCCACCAACGACCCCCTCGCTTTCTCCCATCAGCAGGAGGTATGCCGATACATCAGGCCCAGAGCGAAGCTTCGTGCCGTCTGGCGCGTAGTAGTACACATCCACATGCCCAGTCGACGCCCCTGTCTGCCTCGTAACCATTTCACAGTGGAAGCCGGCGGCCGGAATATTATTGACGGCCGACAGCTGCGCGGCTGATCCCCGGCCAGTACAAACGAAGCGGCTTGACGGCCAATCATTGGAATCTGCGCGCACTGCAATGTCAGGCGCCCGCGACGAGACACTAGGCACCGTCGCTAATGACGGCGGCGTCGGCGCCGGGGAAAACAGCTCTGATGGCGGCAGCATCGGCAGCACGGAACTGCCTTCAGCCGACTTCATTCTCATTCTTATTCTCATTTTTTTCTTCCTCTTGTGCGAAAATCGTTCCAGCTGCTGAACCATCCAGTCCAGCTGCACAGCGCACTGCGTTTCGCTAGAACTCCCCGACAAGCTCGCAGCCGCGAGCATGTCGTCTACGCGTGCCGCCTTCCCTCTGGGCGGGAACAGAGTGCCCTTATACGATGCGGGAATGGGAGTACAGGAGCTGCTGCTGCTGCTGCTGCTGCTGCCGGCATGATCAGCGGTCTCTACAGCCCAAACGAGCCGTCGGAGCGTCGCCTCCACTTCCTGCTCGAGCCGACGGCGAGCAGCTTGTCGCAATCGTTTCGATCGGGCGGCTTCCATCCCGATAACGGAGGAGGAGAGCGACGTGAGGAGCTGAGAGGAAAAGATACTACAACGTGTCCGGTACGACTGCACGCATGGGTCTCTGTTTACTGCAATGGACTAAAAAATGGTACTAGTTACTGGTAGTAAATAGGTCAAGTTCACAAAAAAATTCAATTGCAAAGTAAGGCGTGAGGTGATTCACCGCTGCCCCAGCCACGCCTCAATCTCCGCCAAGCTGGAGGCCTGCAATTCCCACACCTGCATCTCTCTGACTTCCCCATCCATGCGATGGGGTCCGCCCGTTGCGCCCCCCGCCGTCCGCTCCTCCACGCGGAAGATCAGCCTCGCAGCATCTACCGTGACCTCGCACGCCGTGAGGTCGACGACGCCGCGCGGCTCTTCTTCCGGCTTGTCGCTGTATAGGAGCAAGGGTCGCCTCAGCGCGAACCAGCGCCGGTTCCAGGAGCCAAACCAGTCGCTCTTCTTCATGAGATACCCGACCTTGTCGGCGGCGGTGTGCCCTGCCTCACGCTCGCCTTGGATGTCGACTTCGCAAGTCTGCTGCCGCCGAACACGGAGGGCCATTGCAGCAGCAGATGCCTCCCTGCTGGTCCCGCTGCCGCCGCTACCCTTCCTGCCTGCAGCGTCTCCTTTCCCACCGTCGCCCTCCTTTCCCCCATCCTCCTCATCCGATGACGAGGAACATTCCGACTCGCTCGTACGCTCGTCGTCGTCGTCTTCTTCTTCTTCTTCTTCTTCTTCCTCCTCCTCCTCATCGCCACAGCCACCGCCATTGCTGCGCCGGGCGAGCATGTTGTGGAGCTTCGTCGCAAGCTCGTGCTTCTGCCGGGCGCGCTCCCTGCGCATACACGTCAGCAGCCGTCCGAGCCCTTCCACGCTGCCCTCCACCATTGTGCTGAAGGTAGACCTCGCGGGAGCGCTCGTCACCAGATCAAAGTGCGCCCCGGTCTCGAGCAGCCTCGTGGGGCTAAACATGGACCAGTGCGGCACGGCGGCGCGACCGATGAGGGAAAAGAGCCGAATTGGATCCGTAACCCGGAGGATGATCTGCTGGTGGAGTTGCACCTGCTGCTCCAAGTGACGCAGGTATACCCGCGCGCGCAGCGTCGTGAGAACTGGCTTGCCCTGGTCGTTCATGTACTTGAATACACCCCGGTCCGCCCCGCGCACCGACCAGTCGACGACTGCCTGGAGCAAACGCCTCTTGGTCGACCGCAGGCTCGCCGACACCACGAGGATGCGGCTCGCCGTGAAGACGTTGCCCTGCTCCTGGTCCATCCGCGCGACGATAGCGCCGAGGAGCATGGACGCGCAGCTCTCCAGCACGAAGGGCTCACGGTCCACTTGGTAAAGTGAGAGCACGAAGCGGCGGCGCGACGCCTCGGCGTGCAAGACGTGCACCGCCCTCCCGCGGTTGTCCCGCTCCATCGTGACGGGCAGCCACTCGGCGTTTCCGCTGAACCTCTCGTGAATGTCGACCGCGAGAAACACACGGTGCTGCCGCGAAATCGTCCGCACGCTGCCCGGGATCTCTGCCGCGAGTCGCCGCTGCAGACTGCGAGCATCCAAGCTGTCGAGCGCGCCGGCGAAAACGCCGTGGATGTCGCCATTCGTTCCTGGCCGCTTGCCCGGCGGCTGCGGCGGCTGCTCTGGGATGCTGTCTGCGGAGCCCTGCCGCAAAATCGACCCGGCCCGCTTACTTCTGCTGCTACTGCTACTGCTGCTGCTGCTGCTACTGCTGCTGCTGCTGCTGCTGCTACTGCTGCTGCTGCTGCGCCTTCTCCGCCTGCTCGCCATCTTGACGGCGCGCGCTCGACGAGCCAGCATTCCGAGGCCCAGAAAAGAAGAGAAGACGCGGCGGACGTACGGAGAGTTGTGCTCCGCCAAGCGCAAGAGATAGTGCTCGACGAGCACGCGCTGCCGGGTCAAACGGCGGTTCAGAGGGGAATCACTTCCATCAGTGCCCGATCCAATCCCACCGGCAGCCGCCTCGATTTCGGCACGGCTGAGCTCTTTCGGCAGCTCCGGGGGCGGCGCTGCCTCCGCCGCGCTCCCGGGATCCCCGGAAAAGGTTGGGCACGCCGACACCATGACGGCGAGGCGCGCCAAGTCTTCCTGCGAGCGCTCCACGGTTGTGTGGGGCGGATTGGTACTGGTCACGCCTGCCGTCGGGCTGGAGAGATGGTCCGTGCCACCGGCGCGGGCCTTGGGCAGCCACACGTCGATGGAGAAGACCATTTCATACTCAGTGTCGTTGCCACCGTTCGCCCGGGGAACGATGAGCGGCACTGGCTCAGCGTGACGCACGCGAGCGTGCACGGGAGGCAAATCGGCCGCTGACACAGGAGTCGTCGGCGCGGTCGCATGGATGATGGGGCTGTTGCTGTTGCCAGCGTCCGTGACAACGCTGAGCTCGCGCGCCCTCGACCGCCCCCGGTTTGGGCTCACAGTGACAGCAACGCGGCGATAGGCCGGCTCGATGCGCTGCGTTTCGCGCACAGCGGCAGCGCGCTCGGCATCTCCGCCGCCCAGCCCAAGGCCCAGGCCTCGCAAGTGCTGCACGTCGTCGATTCCAAAACCCTGGTTCCACTTCTTCATGCTGCTCCATTCCATCGCGCCCCCGACACTCGCATTGCACTGCGCAGAAATGATGGCAGAGCGGCCCCACAAGTCAATGGTGACGCCACGCGTGCGAAGGGCAAGAAGAAACGGAGACGTCACTCGGCATCTCTCGCGACGGTGGTAGAGCCCTCCCTCGCCGTGGCCGCCACCGCCCGGGCTCGCAGCAGTGACGCCAGGCACAGCAATCCGCGGCAGCATTGTGCGTCCAAATTGATCACCCGAGCCGATGGGCGTCCACGGAGTTCCGATTCCGTTGGACGGAAGTCCAA
>JACLAC010011799.1_pt1 | contig 10613 bp, 14 predicted proteins | sample 8027881 | NCBI WGS metagenome assembly JACLAC01 (sample SAMN15725517, study PRJNA655200) | protist metagenome | isolation source: fluorescence activated cell sorting (FACS) single amplified genomes of... | place: Spain: Blaines Bay Microbial Observatory, Mediterranean Sea | collected 2016-01-19 | reverse complement strand
AAAGGTTGACCCCTTTTCCCCCCAAGCGCCATCTCATGGATGCCACGTTTCCTTGAGAGCCAGTATGGCGGTGCCGCGTTTGCTCGCCACAGCAGCCCGACACAATGGATGGGCCACCACGGTTGCGGGGGGGTCACAACGTGGGTCCGTGGATACGAAGTGCCTTTGACGCTCCCGAGTCGTCTTTGTCGACGGTGTGCGTGCGTAGGACCAGATTTAGAGTGAAGTTTTATCGACTGGGCATGGAGATGACACGTTCCTGGAGGCTCTCCACATGAGGGCCGCCAACGCGCCCTGAGCGCCCGCCGCCCGCACGGGTCACCTAGTGACGGCGGCTCTCCTCTTCTCCTCTCCTCTTCCATAGGTTCCTGACCCGATGTCCTTTGGTAGAGTACGTGCTTCTTCTCATTGGGTGTTCCCCCTGGTCAGCCCCTGGGAGACTCCATAGCGGTTAGATCCCACCAGGATTCCATGGGGAACGCCCACACTTTCAAGCCTTTTGATTATGGATAACGTCCAGTACCCCCACGATGCAATCAGGATTGCGCGGCGTGGATCACAATCGGCGTCTTCTAGGCACTCGAGTCACGGCCCCTGTGTCTTTAGAAAGGAGCGAGAAATTGTGGACCCGCTGTACTCCGGCAAGCGCGACACTTCGATTCCAGGCCAAGCTTGTCGAAAACGAAAGTCCCGACGTCCTGGCTTTAATGATTCGGCGGGTCTGTCACACAATCAAGCAAGGCTTCAATCTGGTCAAGACGACCAGGGCGGAGTCGAAGAGAGCTTGAGGCACCTCCGTCAGAGTGGGCAATCTCTTGTGACCTCCAGAACGCTACAGACTCCCCGCGGTCCTTCTCGGTTTTTGTCTTGGGTGACTTCAATTTTGTTTTGGACGGCGAATTCTTGCGGTCCTTGGACAATCCCAACTCCTTCCGGGCAGGCTTGCACTCCCTCCCCGTTGCTAGACCATGGCAGCAGCGATGGCAAACAGTTTTGGGCAACATGAGAGAAGTTGGCCAGGACCTCCACACCCACATCAGTGTCGCCAACCACATGTGTTCGCGAATCGATCGCATTTTTACGTCCGTCCCGCCCTGGGCCCTGCTCCAAATGGAAGTCTCGCCTTTCATGGTCAACGACCCTTTGTCGCTTCATCTTGCTGGCATCAGCGAGTACTCACCGGTTGGTGCCATCTGTGTAGGTCGCAACCCTACCCCCAAGACTCAGCCTCCCATCTCCAAGTACGTTGTTGCGGACCCGTCTTACAAGGTCATTCTTGACGATCTGCTCCAGGTTTCCAGGCTGGATCTTCTCGTGGTCCCTCTCCGCCTAGAGCGCTACAAGGTCTTCATGCGTGAGGCTGCCCGTCTCGTTCGGGATCGAAAGGCTACCTCGACTCCGCATGACCCCATTGTTCGCGCCTCCGGGTTTGGCGCCATGGCCCGTGCGGCCTGGAGGAATGACTACTGCACCGCCACATTTCTCATCGAAAATTGTTCGGACGCTTTCAAGCATCCTCACATTGTCAATGGTGAAATCTGCGTTTGGCACGAGAATGACCCAGGGAAATGTTTCTCGCGATCCCGACCTCATGCTGGCCGAACTTGCTACACATTGGGCGCCGGTGTTTATGCACAAAGATTCTGATACCGCTGCTGCCAACGACATCCTGAACGAGTACGCCCCTGCTTTTGAATTCCGTCTGGCTCCGCCCCCCCACCTCCCGCCAGATGGCCAAGTTCCTCCCAAAAGGTTCCGCGCTCAGGTCCTGGACTAGATGGGCTCCCCTATGCTGCGTGGCGCTTTGCTGGCCCCTCGGCGCACCAAATCCTGCATCAGGCGATGCTTCGGCTATCTTCGGGGCGAGCGATGGCGATTGGCTTAACGATGCTTTGCACATGTTTGCTGCCAAGGGTGATGATGACAATGATGACCTTGAGGTTCTTAGGCCCCCGGCGGAGAGTCGCCCCTAGGTTTGAAGAATTGCGAGAATAAAGCGATTGCTGCCTGTGCCAATCGGTCCCTCGTTGGTCCCATATGCGCCGGTGCTAGCCGGCTCCAAAAGGGTTTTGTTGCCAAAAGAAAAGTTAGCAACCATGTTGTCTTGCTCGAATTGGCCGCCCGGTTCTTGGCATGACATCCACGCATTTCTTGCCCCATCTTGGCTTTCTTCGACTTTGGCACGGCCTTCCCATCGGTTCTGCATGATTGGCTGGCTGCGGTGTTTCGGGCGGTCGGATTTCCTTTGGGACTGCAACGTCTGGCCTTATCTCTGTATCACTGCGTTATGGGCTTTGGGCGGGCGCAAAATGCTGCGGCGAAGTTCATCTTCCTGGTGTCCTCGGGTGTGCTGCAGGGCTGCCCCCATGTCGGGGTCCTTCGTCCTGGTGATCGACCCAATCTTGCAGATGTTTGAAAAAGGCAATTGTTACTCCCAAGCTCGGGGTTGTCGGGGCGTGCGCGGGCGACATTGGTGCCGCGTTGGCTTCCATCACTTCTCTCCTGCTGTTAGCGGAAATAGTTGCCAAGGCAGAAGGCGCAGCTGGTCTGTGCTTGCAGGCCTCCAAGGGCATCTTTATCCCGCTCTCGGGCTCGTTCTGCGCGGACCTCTCGGACGCCGTGGCTGCCTGGCTCAAAGAGCATCTTCCTCGCTGGATCTCGTCTGGCATATTGCCCACCGGAAAATTCCTGGGTATTTACATGGGCCCTGCTGCGGCCACCAAACTTTGGGACGCCCCTGCCTCAAAATGGACGACGCGAGCGCACACTGTTGGTGCTGCCAAAACTTCCCCGGCCTACTCGGTCGCTTTATACAACTCGCGCTGCATCACCACCCTCGCCCACGTGGCACATCTCTCGGCCATCCTGGCTGCGGTAGTGTCTGGTGAAGCTGTGGTGATGGCCAAACTTTTGTAGAAGCCGCCGCATGCAAGCTCACCTTGGAAGCCGTACCTCATGCATGCTTCGCCGCCTGCTCTCTCTCTCTCTCTCTCTCTCTCTCTCTCTCTCCATCTTTCTCTCTCTCTCTCTCTCGCTGGGGAGGATGTGCAGGGATCATGGGTGCACGGTCGTTTGGGCCAATAAGAATGTTTCCGTAGTTCTCAATACCAAGACTTCAAGGCTGGTGACAAGTATCAAGGATATCTTGCCGTACTGCCGGTCGGAGGACGAACTATGGTGCAGGAGGACGAACTCGTCAGAGAGTTCTGTGGAGTCCACGTGGAGTATATTGAAGGAATCGGCAAATGCCTTTGCGTTCCTATTGATGCGCCGCCGGATGCTAGCGATGGTGATGCGGCGGGTTGTCCAAGCGGTCTCGCTGCTGGCAAGTCGATTGAACCACAACTGGAGGAGGTCATTGCTTATCCTACTTCGAGCTCGAGCGGCATCAATTGTGTTCCTATTCGTGTTCCAAGGTCGGCCCCTTTTCCGAGGTTGCCGCCTCTGGTGCCTCCGCCTCTTAAGGCGGTCGCCCCGTGGCTGGAGAAGAAACCGGCCAGTAGTGATGACTCTGAAGACGAAGCTCCGCGTAAATGAGTGCATAGCAACTACAACCACATGCCCACCGATTCAAACTTCCACGCAGTCACGATGCGAAAGCCAGAAATGTTGAACAGCAGCATGGAGGCGATCGGAATGGAATCTGAAGGCATTCGGGATTTGGTGACATGCGACCACAAACATCACCAGGATTGTTGGAAGTTGCCTGGGGTCGGCGGCTTTGCCGCCACCCACAATCTGCTGGATCTGTTTTCCAAGTATCGTGACTTGTTCCTCGTGCAGTCCATGTCGGGGGGGGAGATATCATCTATGCGATCCCTTGCTTCCTGGGTGACGTCAAGTTCGGCCAGAACCAGAGTAGGCATCTTCATGGGCTTCGACCTTGCGAACTTACTGGGTCCGGCGAATGCCTGGTATGCGACATCGAGCACGTTGCTGGATCGAGCCTGCATCCGCGTGCGCCACATCGGCGATTTACTCATTGTTGGACACCCCGTCGGACGCGGAGAGCGTTTTACCCAAGTGAGGGGGTCGTGGGTCCTCTGAAAGAGCGATACGATCGGGCATGGAGACCTTTGGCTGGCGTCGAAGCGTCCTTCCACTATATCCAGGACTATGGATCGACGGCAGTTTTGCCTGAGCCAGGAAGTCAACCACAGCAACAGTGACCGGAGAGTGGGGAAAGGGCCTGGTGAGCCCGAACCCCATACCTTCGGAGCCACCACCGCTGCCGCCGCCCGCCCGCTAAGCCAACTGCTGCACCACCTCCTCCTGCGGTGCCACCACCTCTTGAAAATGAACCTCGCGTCAAATTCTACATCAACGCCGTAGGGCGCAGATACCCGGTCGATGATCGGTAATGTCCCTAGAATGAGTACACGGCCCGACGGCATCGATACTTATAATGGGCTAGGCTGAGTACGCAGTTGAGGGCCTTTGCACGACAGGTCTGGGGCGATTTACCAACGAAGGCACAACGGAAGCTGATTCCAACGCGCTATGGGACGCCTGTGCCGCCGCTATTTGCATCCAGAGTGAAGCTGCGGTGGAAAGGTGCCAGAATGGGATCGACGGTTACGGCAACTTCTACAAACCATTGAAATGGGGAGAGAAGCGCCTCAGTTATGCGGCGTGCTTGGCCCCGCAGAAGTTCAACTCCCCGTTTCGCGCGGATGGGCCACATCGAAAGAAAGCTGCGACGCCATTATTACCCGCATGCGTGGCACGCCCCGTGCCACGTGCTGAATTGGAGAAGCTTGAAGATGCACGTAAAGATCGTAAGCGGGAATGGGCCAGCCTCCAATGCGTCGCCGTTTTGCGCAAATGGCGGCCTCCGCGCCCACGGGCGCGCGGTTGGGGCGACGCCCGTACGGGCACGCGCAATGGAAAGGTCATGGCCTGCTTCATGCAGCAGAAGAACGGTGACGGCGGTGACGCAGCAGGTTATTGCATTGGCAAGGCCTGGGCCGCGATGAAGGGCACGAGCAAGGAGAACGCGCTAAATGTGTACGTGGGGCTCTTCGAGGCCAATGCCGCAGCGCACTTGTGAGGCGGTAATGGCTTCGGTCGTTGCGACTGCGCTTGTTGTGAAGCCCAAGGCCTCGTTCCAAGCAAGGCAAAGGAGTTTGGAGGGAGAAAGGGTCAGCATGGGCAGGCTCTTCGGCATTTGCAGAAGAATTCGGAACTCCCGGACGGCGACCCTAGGAAGAGGTACAAGCACCGTGTCGTCGTCGGTCAAAGAATTGTTTGTGGGTGCCAGAAACGTGGGCACCAGGAACGTCGGAAGCCAAACCACAGCACCCGCAAGAACCCGACCGGTTTCATGCCGGAGCCAACCGGCTTCATGAAGGAGCCAGCCGGCTTCGTTGCTTTTTCATGCGTCCCGACCCCCTTTTTTTTTCCCCGACTCAGCGGCAGCAGCAACCTTCCAGGTTATGGGGCTCGTCACCGTCGACCAAAAGGGCAACGCACCGTCACCGTCAACGCTCCGCCGCCGGGAACCTGCTCGACGATTGCAGTTGCGCCAACGGGCAACGCAGGAGAGCAGGCGGACTCAAAGTGACTTTGCCGGCACACCAGTTTGAATCGCAACTGCAGTGATGGAATGGCAACCAACGGCAACACTTGCGATGGACTCGTTCGGGACACCTCTGTCAACTACTATTCTCGTCCCAAGAACTCCCCTACACAAGAATTGAAGGTTGGAAGTGTTCTGAAAGTGTCAAGACTTCTGCCCAGGTTGGCCCCGGGATCAGGCGCCAAGTGACAGCGGACCGACCTGGAGCGGGGCAACCCAGGGGGTACGTACCAAGAACCCTGACCTTCACCAAGTGCTGTTTTCCAGCTCTGAGCTTCGCGTGCTTGTTGTAGGTGTTGTTAATGGTCTTTGAGAACAGTAAGGTTCTACAAGGTTGCGAAGCACATTTATGGCTAGTCTAGAACTTGCAGGAAAACATTGTTTTATATTTATTTTATGAACAGCGAGGACAAGCAAGGACAACAACGACAAGCAAGGACATACAAGGACAACAAGGGCAACAGGGACAGGAACAAGGACAAGGACAAGGACAAGGACAAGGACAATAACAAGGACAAGAGCAAGGACAAGAACAAGGACAAGAGCAAGGGCAAGGACAAGGACAAGAACTGGAACAGGAGCAGGAACATATTTGCCTATAGGAGTTGGCGTAGGCGCAGGAGCAGGAACAGGAATACGAGCAAGGACAGCAAGGAGAAGGACAGCAGGGTCAACAAGGTAAACGGTGACACAAGGGAAGACAACACAGTTGAAGACAACCTGCAGTTCCAGGATGAGGATTCAAGGACGTGCGAACGAATCAACAAGTCATCCCGACCAAACGGGAGGTGGTCTCCTCTTAAGGGCACCAGCGCCGAACGAAATTGTGGAACCACCTGCTTACGCAATTCCCGAATGAATTCGCATTCCCAGCCGCTGGCGCCTTCTCAAGAAATCTAAAGGAAATGAGGATGGCATTTTCATGCAATCCATCACAACTGTCCCGATTCGAGCCGTGCCAAAACGTCTAGGCGTTCGAACACAGCACGTTCCCAATGCTTCCTACCCACACGTATGCCGATTTCGGCAATGAGCGCGTGTTCGGCTTCGTCCTCGTAAGCTCAAAAGAAGGCAGGGTTCCCCGTGCAGTGCGCATCTTGAATAGGATGGAAAAGAGCATGGTGTTTCGGAACGCGCGTCCCGTCCGCCAGCGTGTGGAACGCCGCATGGATTTTTGCCGCAGCCAATAGTTCCAAACGAGTGTCGAGTGGCACACGACGGTGCTCTCCACGAATGGTCTCATAGATTCGCAGCAGAGCTTTGCCCGAGCGCAACAACTTTTGCCCGTCATCGCCACATACGGAAATATTGCGACTAAGAGTCTCCACAGCAAAGCGCACAAGACCACGTGATTCGTTTCCCTTGGCCTTCAAGCATGGGTTCTTGCGGCGCCCTAAGTGTTTGAATGTGAAATTCGTCACGCGACTGAGCCGCCTGATGCCACGATTCTCCTTGTCGACGTTTTCGATCGAAGATCTTCGTGCCGTGCCTCATTCGCAATGCTCCGACCACCATGCGATCATGCAAACGTGTTTGCGGCAGCATGTAGATGTTCTTCCTCAGCGCGCACTGCAACGCCAACCCGATAACTCGTTGGCTAACACCCAAGTCCACCGTATGCAGAACGCAATCCACGAAATTCGCGATCTCGAAATCACGGATCCCGAGACAGTGTACCGTGTGTGAAAACATGCGTCCAAAACGATCCCCATGCGGGAGAATAGGAAATGGCAACAAGGGAGAATCAAGCACAACTCCCCGCAGAAGCAAAAGCACAGCAGCAACGAAGCAAGAACGGAAGAAGCAGAAAGAGGCAGCACCAGGGCATCAGACAGGCATGAACAAACTGAAGAGCAATATTCAGGTCAACAACAAGGGTAGCAGCGGAAACTGGTAGCAGAAAGAACACATTAGAGACAGCGAACAAGCGAGCGAGACAAGAATGTAACGATCGGCACAGAATGCGACAGCAAAGAGAACACGCAGGGGAATGCAAACAAGACTGGTGATCCCTTGGACACATACGTTCACAGGGATACGTCGGGGATGTGCCTGAACAACGTCATGCCAGCCAGTGGAAAGCTTGGTACAATTCGCATGAACCGCACCGTGCAAGGTGTCGCCAACGACCCCAGTTGATGAAGGTCTTGGGCAAGTACACCACCAAGCAACAGGCGATCACCAACCGCCAGGCAACGTTTTCACGCCGCTTTGGTAGCAAGCCGCCACCCCCAAGGCGTCTTGCGCAGCCATGCCATTGCAGCCACAAGCTGTTGCTGATCCGTGTCGTCGACGAGGTCCACTCGGAACCAGCTGGTGGCGGAGCTCCGCCATGTACACCGCCTGTGTACGCATATGCCAATGACATTGACCAATGGTAAATGCATTGCGCCGTCTGACACACATTCATTGTTGTGCCAAACATCTACCGCATGTTTCATTGAATGATGTTGCTGCCAGCCTTATCGTGCCGTTCAGGCATGTCCCCCTTGTATGCCACAACAGCTCCACGAAATGCAAGGTCCTTTTTTTGCCGCCATCGCCAGCCGATCGTGGTCAGAATCCAGCCATGCACGTCCGTCCAAACGCTGATCCATATACTTCCCACACTGCATCAAATTGAAGCTCTGACTTATAAAGAGTTGTATGGCATCCAACGTACACGCACCGCCACACCCACACCTGCACATAATGCTTGAACGCACCACGGAAACAGGTTGCCTGCGCCGCACATACGTCACGTTGCAGCTTCGTCGTACAAAGGAATCAGACTGTCCCAAACGCACATTGTCTGTGCAGTACCCAAACTGGCTCTACGTTGTCACGCCCGAAGCGTTCAGTCACGGGGTGTTTCAAACAGACAGGAGCCAAGTAGTCGTCACGGTCCACTCGCGATTGTGAATAGTTCTCTGGATGTTTCGACATGCCGTATGCCAGCAACTGCATGAGGGCGCCGAATCAACACTGGTTTTGGTTTGGTGACGACCACTATTCGAGTCCCACAATGGCACACTTGCTTCGGACAGCAGGGGCACTTTGCCATTGAGACCAAGTCTTTCCCTTGCAAGCCTGGACGAATTGTCGCCCCGTCGCCCTGGATACAACGCCAAGTCGTTGACGCCACGACCACCAGACCGCGTGTGGTAAAACGCGGTTGTGCAGACGTCTTGCGCTGTGAATTTCCCACGCGCCCACCTGAAAAGCAGGTCGCGTCTGTACGCTCGGCCAGCTTCTTCCAGATCGGCAGCAGGGCCCACGCCCCGTCCCCGCTTAGGCGGGTTTCCAGCAGAATGCGCGGATGGCTCGTACAATCGACATCAAGCTCTCCGCATGTGATGTGCAAAAGGACTATTGAATGCTTGAGCCAGGATGGCCATGAATACGGTTCCTTCCATGAATACGTTCGCTCGATTGAAACACCGTTTGTTGGTTGCAATTGCTTGCTGTGTTGCCAGCCAGGGCCAACTGCTTGTTGTCTATTGCTTTCGCATTTTTCAACAAGAGAGCTTGGACGGACGATCCGTGAAGTGCCGATCGGCACTGGAACGGCGTTGCCGTCAACACAAGTGAAATGAATAAGTTCATGTTACCCTTTGCTTTCGCTTTCCCCTTCGGTTTTGTCAGCTTGCCTTTCGTCTGCTGCTCCAATGCACGCATTTTCGCGTTGTGCATGCCCGTGATTGCGCGAAGAGGTTTGCCCATAAGTACGATTGCCTTGCTCATCGCATCTTTGAGTTCGGTCAGGAACGCCGCCAACGTATTGCCTTTCTGTTGCAACAATGCATTGTGGTTGCAGGTGATCAAGTTCGCTTCGGCCTTGCTTACACAATCCTTGATTTCCGTTGTGGTCTTCTTCGGCGTTTCGAGCATGTCCGCTGATCTCGCCCAAAAGCCAAGCGTTGTCCTCGAAGCCTGCCTGTTTCATGATGTTGTTGGCATTCGTTTGCATGCCCCTGAGGTTGCGTGCGAGACGGAGACATTCATGGAGTTTCAATTCACCGCTCGCCTTTTTTTTCACGTGGTTCACGTGGTGTTGTGTTCCCTCCTGGTTTGGTATCGTCCTGCCCGCTGCCACCGCCACCGTCATCATTGCCGCCTGGCTTCGTAGTCGAGATCTGCAAGGATTGCAGGAGCAGCGTCTGCAACAACATCTGGTTTGGGTCCGTCGTCTTGTACTCCGACAACAATCTCTTTACGTCATTCATATCAACTGACATCGGTGGCTGCGATTCTGATGCGGGCGTGTCGTTCGATGACGACGCATGGGGTGTTAACGATCGTTTTGCTTGCGACCTCGTCCGTGGCATAATGCACCGCTTCGTGTGGCACCTGTGGGCTCAAACCCTCGCGCAAGCCCATCTCCATCGCATCCTTCACCATGTCATCGGGGATCGCCAACTCTGCGTGCAACAATAGCGAACGCTTCTGCGAAAAGTCCTCGTCGGTGCCCGCCTCAATGTGCAATAAGCGTTTGCACTTCGTTGAGCGGTCCCATAGAGCAAACGGCGGACCCCGTTTCATCATCATGCTGCAATGCACGTCCGCGCATTGTTCGCCGAACTCTTTGTTGACTAAGCCTCCCTCCTCCTCGACAATCTGCCAGTAATTTCGGTAGGTGCCATGTTTACGTTCAACCCTGGGCTCAACCGTCGTAGTCGAGCATGAAGCCGTTGTGTTGCGTGTTTGCCAGCAGTGTCGCTAGGAAGTTGGCCTTGACCGTCGTGCCTGCGTGCTTCAACGCCTTTACTGTTCCAGCTCGTCGGCGGACGCCAACCGCGTGAGCCGTTGCACCTCACGGTCAGCTTCGGTCCGCGCTCGCTTGGGGCCAGACTGTGAAGCCATTTTGCCCACAGGGACGCAAGCTTGATCCAAAATGGGCCATGGAGAAAATGTTTCCGTGTGCTGTGCCCGTCGCCACCGCCGGCGGGCGGCCGCCCCTCACGATTTCCCCGCGGACACCTCGCGATTTTGTTCGGTCCACTCACGATTCCACGCATTCCATTCAGATTCCACTCATTCCACTCACAATTCCCTT
>JACLAC010006487.1_pt1 | contig 10613 bp, 8 predicted proteins | sample 8027881 | NCBI WGS metagenome assembly JACLAC01 (sample SAMN15725517, study PRJNA655200) | protist metagenome | isolation source: fluorescence activated cell sorting (FACS) single amplified genomes of... | place: Spain: Blaines Bay Microbial Observatory, Mediterranean Sea | collected 2016-01-19 | reverse complement strand
CTGAATCGGTTATCAATCTATTCAAGGAAGCGCAAGTACGCTGTTGGGGGCAGCGTTTTGGAGTACCAGGAATTGAGTTCAAGCAAAACAAACTCAGGTTACAGTTATTACCCACCACAAAAATGAAGCATGATGCCTTGGTAGAATGGCTGAGTGAGCCAAATTCCCCTCTACGATTTCATCCAGAAACAACTTTAGAAATGTTGCAGGTTCCTCAATCGATGGATGGAATTCTTGCAGGTCTTCAGCAATTCCAAAGGATTTTTCCTGAAGCAGAAACCCATGTTTGATTGGCGGGAGTTATTACTTCGAAACCAGAATCAACCCGCACAAACTGACCGAACTACCCTCAAATTGTTGGAGGAACAACTCCTTCATTTGTTACCACCTGTAGTAAATGCTCTGAATGCAACCAATATTTTGCCTCTTCAGCCTATTTGGTCCAAAAACGAGATAGCTCTGAAATTCAATATAATATTGGAGGAGGTGGAACAAAGATATTTAGTGGCTTGGGATCATGTCAGAAATGCACAGATCCAAAAACTTGAAGCCGATTATCAGAATTGGTATCAGGCCCAACTTCGTTCAGATAAATCTCTTTTCAGCACTTATGTCCAGTGGCAGGAATTGCTGATTCAGCAGCATGCTCAGGGCTGGTTTTCATGGATTATACTTGGCTTAAAAGGACATCCATTTGTTGCCAGAGAATTGAAGAGGGAGCAATCCTTGACACCAGAGACAGAACTCTTGTTAGCAGAGTTCTTTCGGTGTGCAAAGCCTCTGCTCCAAATAGACACTGATACTGTTCTGAAGGAGTTTTATAGTTTTCAGGCTTCATTTACTCAGCAGAAACCCTTCCTACCTCGTCTATTTCAAGAAATCTCAGATGCATCAGAAAAAGAAATTTTTGAAAAGCTAGGCGACAATGAATTTGTTGAGGTAGCTAGGATTTTTTGGTACGACGTGCTTGTCGGGAAGTAAGAGTTCTTCTTTTGTAGAACAATAAGAAAACATTAATTTTTAATTCTCATAAAATGAGAAAATTATTATTTTATTTAATTTTCGTCTTTATGGAATTTAGATAAACTTTTGAAATTATGCGATAAATTTAAGTAAAAATGACTGGCAGTTCCCTTGCAGAAAAAGAGCATATAAATAATTAATTGCTGTCTCAGTATTGATTTAGCAATAAATCGTTTTTGCAGATATAAGGGAAAATATGCCTCAAAGTGTCCATGAAAGAATAGAATTTGAAGATAACCTGCTAGAAGAGCAGCAGCGCAAAGAATCTCAAAGGCAGGAAGTGCAAGACGCAATCAACCAGTTTTTAGCAAAAGGTCGACAAATTGAGATCTTACCTCCACAGCAGGTCCAAACAAGATCAGTTGTCGGCGGGGAACAATGGAGTGATTACGAAAATATAGATGATGTCTTGCCATTCAATTCTCGATGAGGCATAGACTTAGAAATAAGTACAAATTAAGCAAAAAATTTTGTGCAACTGCACAAATATCTTGTAATAGCAAAATTAAGTGTGCTAAGTTAATTGTAAGTTTAGCACTTAAAAAAGAGTTCGATGCTGATTCGAATTCAAAATAGCTAGCCGCAGGCCAATCTTGGTTTTCAACTCCTCCCTAAAAAAAAGTTGAAAGTTTCATGTGCCAGGAAAATCGAAAACGGTCTGACCGGTAAGATGTCTGCGGAAAAGCTATTCCTCACCATAAGCAGTTTCCTGCTGCAACTCATATTGTAAAATCCTTCCCTTTTTCAGATTCTTCTTCAAAAATTCTCAGTAATACTGTGGACGAAGCTCTTTAGCCGCCTTGATAAGCTGATTGCGCTGTTTGTTGAGTTTCATTACGTCCGAAGCCCATTGTAGGACAGACCTGGCATACTCAGGGGGCAAACCTAATTTACCAGCGATACTCTTAAACAAATCTGCTTCATCACGTGTGACCTTACCGTTAATCGTGATCACTGTAGCCAAATAAAAATAAATTGTGGCAGCTTTGTTCATTTTTTCATCGAGCCGTCCTAATTCAAGTTTTGATCTTGATTTTACGGCTGTCACCAATTCAACAATTTCACTTTCATCTTCAAGAAAGCTGATAGCAGCTTTAAGAGAAATTAGTTCCTCATTATCCACTTGGCCATCACCTAAAATGACAACACCTATTGCCTTTGCTAACCAACTCCGGCTCTCTTGTGAGAGATTGTTAATGAATTCACTTTCTAAACTTACTTCAAACATAGCTGGTCTCTCCTGCTTAGGCTTATTAAGACGATTTTTGAGATATTATCTTCTTCGGTTACTGCTCATTTGGTTAAGAACCAAAATACTTGGATTTAGAGATCGATAGTAATTCGATAAAGTATGTCCTCCTGACTTTTTCGGTTGCTTTCGATAATTCTTTTTTCTTTAAATTCAGGGAAGATTTCGAGTTTACCCTTCAACTTTTGTAAATTCTCATAACTATCAATCGCACCATTCATTGAGAATCTATCTGAGGAAAACTCTATTCGTTCTAAAGATAATTTGGTATCAGACTCCATCAAATTAGTAAGGCGCTCCAAAAATTTTAAGCTGATATAATTTCGATCAGCAAAATTATCACTTAGTTCAAGTACTTGCATTCGCTGCGTTATTAGATTTTTTAAATGACTGATTGCCTGGTCAGCTTGAAGATTAGAGTTGGGTAGAATTTGTGAAATTTGTTGCTGCAACTGAAGATCTGAGTGAGTGATGAGTTGCTGCTTTGTTTTGATTTGAAGAAAGGAATTTCCTCCGAGTGATCCAAGAAAAATGATTGAAAGTAAGATGACTGCAGCAAGACCAAATCTATTTTGTTTAACAAATCTTTGGACAGGCGTTCCTTGTGAAAAGTGAGATAATGGATGCCGATCAAGAAAATTTGGGAAATGCTTTGGCATGTCACCTAATATGCCCCAGGGATTCCGATCTGAAGGCTCGTCAGTGCCCCTTATTCGAATGTTACTATCGACCATTGCAAGCGATTGTTTGCCATCCGTTTCTTTTGTTTCAACAGATTCACTGGCCTGAAGTTGTTGCGGAGATGATTGTTCGGCATCCCCTTCTAAGACTTGTTGATCAACATGGTTAGTTTGTAGTGAGACTCTCTGATTATGCCAATTAAACAAACTTGCAAACACACCGTGGAAAGAAATAGAAAGATTTGAGTAATCCTCAACATTGCTCCTCAGGAATAAATTAATCTGTGAACACAACCATACTAATTCATTCTTAATCGGCCTCAAATTTTCAGTGTTAACAGCAAGCTTCTCTCTTAATTCGATAGCATTTTGTTCTTCACTTTGACGGTAATGGTTTTCAACAACTTCAAAAATACGGTTAGGGAATGATTTTACCGTCAACAGATCACCCTCATAAAGGACTGAAACAAAGCACTCGTCAACTCCAACATACACTTGGAAGCACTTGCCAACTTTCCAATCACGTGGAAGAAATCCAGCAAGAAGGCTTGCAGAACTTAAAACTCCCTGAAGTTCCAAGTTTTTCTTTGAACAAAACTCAACAAGATAATCTCTTTTTTCTTTAGAAACTAACTGAATAAGCGCTTTTGCTTGACCCTCATCAACCAGTTTTATTTGATAAGTGTAATGATAGTCTTCAAGGTGGCCTAAGATCTCATTTCCAAGCTCAAAAGGGAGAACTTGTTTGATTTTTCTAGTATCTTGAAAAGGAAATACTAATGTACGGAAGGTGATTTCTTCAGAGGGAAGCACAAATAGAACTCTGGTATCCTTCAATGGATGAGAATTTATGTATTCATTGACATTTTTATCGAACTTCTCCAGGACTTTCGTCTCGGAGTCAGTGCCATTTTCTTTAACTAGAAAAAACTGGCTATCAAGCCTGGTCAACAAATTAATCTCGGATCCACGCCGTTCAACATAATTTGCTTCAATACATCCAGGATGTGCTGAGAGGACGTAGGTTCGCCTGTCCATATTTTCAATCCTGAGAAGAAGGTGATTTCGATGGGAAACCCAAAATGTCAAATTCCATCAGGCGATGAAGGGTGTCGGCTCTGGTTAATCTAAGTTCTACTCTATCTTCAGCTTCTATTAGCCTTTTTGTTCTACGGCCCTGCAGAACTAAATTAATTTCATCAAAAATGTAGTTGTCATCTTTCAGGGCTTCAACGGGCAGGAACCAATCAATCCGGTAGGGAAGTAATTCAACTCGGAATCCATTATTTTCTGTGGAGACAATTTGTCCTTCCATGGTCTGGCCAATGAATTTTTCCATAAAGTTGACTTTCATTAAATTAATACTCTCTAATTCAGCTTTTTCAGCTCTCCTCTCTTGCTCAGAGAGATACTCAGCCATCAAGATGGATGGAATTGAATGTGGAGAAGGCTTTACACCCAGTTTTGCGTGTAGTTCGTGTTTCAAAGCTCTGTGTGTAACGAGATCTGGATATCGCCGGATCGGTGAAGTAAAGTGGGAGTAATATTTCGCTCCTAATCCAAAATGTCCCTGATTATCAGTCTCATAAGTCGCTAAAGCCATACTTCTTAACAAAATAATCTGTAGTGGATTTTTATTTGTCAGATTTTCAATTGACTCTAAAACTTTGTTGAATTGACCCGAATCTTTAAGTGAATTTGGGGAAACTGGAATATTGAAACGCTGGAAGACTTTTTTCAATCGTTCTAGTTTCGACAGATCAGGTGAACTATGCACTCTGTACAATGCGGGTAGCCTATTGCCTGTGCAATGTTTTGCTACCGTTTCATTAGCTTCAAGCATGAATTGTTCAATCAGTTTCATGGATGATGATTGGAACCTTTTGGAAACACCTACCATCTGGTTTTGATCATCCAATTCAATTTGTTGCTCGGCGAAATTAAAGTTAATTGCACCTCTCTTGGTTCTCTTTTCCTGAAGAGCCTTTGCAACCTCATTCATTACGATCAGGTTGTCTAAAATTTCTTTGTTTCTGATCGTTCTAGTTTGGCCTGTGTCTAGAAACTCAGCTACATCTTCATAAATTAAACGAGCTCGACTGCGAATCACGCTTTCGTAAATTCGGTAACTCTGTACCCAACCAGTGGAATCGATTAGCATTTCGCAGGTCAATGTAAACCGGTTAACATCAGGCTTTAGACTGCACAGATTATTTGAAAGATTTTCTGGCAGCATTGGAATCGCATGAGTTGGAAAATAAACACTCGTTCCTCTGAGATATGCTTCTTGATCAATAGCACTACCTGGCCGAACATAGTGAGCAACGTCTGCGATTGCTACATATACCTGCCAAGAACCATCCCCGTTTGATTTAGCAAAGACAGCATCGTCAAAGTCCCGTGCTGTTTTGCCATCGATAGTGACAAACCCTAAATCTCTCTGATCCAATCTAGAAGTGGAGGCATCATAAACAACTCGACTCGAGAAAGCTTCAGCTTCTTCCAGGGTTTCAACAGGAAATTCCGATCGAATCTGATTTTCTGTCAGGATGAGATTAAAGCCTAAATTTTCACGAATTTCCTTGCTGACAGGCTGGAGGACCTTTGCATAAAGTTCATTGTCATCTCCGTGTTGAGAGAGCAACTCTACTTCAACCAAAGTTCCTGATTCGATGGTTGATTGGTCATCCCCTTTGAGAATTACTAATGGAGGAACCCCATTTCTTTGATTAATTGGGATCGCCAGATTAGTTCGCTGCCCACGAACTAATCTTGCCAACATTTTACTGGTTGAACGTTGAAGGATTTTCTGAATGTATCCTCGAGAGCGATCATTACCAGGTTTTGTAAAGGCTCGAACCTCAACCAAGTCTCCATCCATAGCCCCATTCTGATCCCCCTGGGGTATGAAAACATCACTCTTTCCTTTGCCAATATTAACAAATCCAAACCCTTTACTTGTGGCGATGAATCTGCCCTCAACAATGTTTGCTTCTCTGATTGATGGCTTTTTAGGATGCCTAAGCCTTGGATTTTCAATGGATTTTTTCTTTTTATCCTGATCCCCTTTCTGCAGGTCACTATGAGCAAAAAGGTTCCCCTTTTGCAGAATTATCTTTTTGAACACTAGCTTCCTGAGAATGGATTTTACCTTTGGGCTTTGATCTTTACTGACCTTCAGTTGTTCTCTGACTGCTCTTGGAGACATCCAAGAGCCTCCTGAACGGAGTACATTTAAGATAGAGCTTTTCTTAATTTTCATGGTTGTCGTACCAAGGAACAATTAAATGTTTGTGAAAAAATTCATAATCTTAAATGTCGATCAAATTCATTGTGTCAAGCAAATTCAAATCTACATATAAGCAAGGCCTTGGCCATGTGGTCCTTTGGAAAAACTTGGGGTAAAGGCCAGAAAAAAACATGATTGCGTTCTCCTCAGGGATTCAAACCCTCAGTTTTTGGCAGCGGACTGGAAGGTTTCACTTTGACACCATTTTGATTTGCGCAGTCCTGTTTCTTTTAGCTTGGGGCACCATCATGATTTACAGCACAAGCGCAGTTTACGCAGGATTACGCTACGACAACAGTTACTATTTCCTCCAAAGACATTTGGTTCATATCATTTTGGGATTTGGCGTCATTGCATTAGCAACCCTAACTCCCTACCACAGATGGAGAGATTGGCTCCCTCTGATGATGCTAATCATGTTAGCGATGCTGGTGATGGTATTGATCCCAGGGATTGGCCATGAAGTCAAAGGCGGCAGAAGATGGCTGCGGATAGCTGGTTTCGGAATCCAGCCAGCAGAATTGATGAAAATTGTTCTGATCGTTTACCTTGCTTCATATCTGGAGCGAAAACGACCATTGATCCAATCTTTCAGTCGTGGCATCGGACCATGTCTGCTTGTAAGTGGTTTCTATATGCTTTTGATTCTGTTACAACCAGATTTTGGCACAGTAGTGTTGCTTTCAACAACAGTGCTGTTGATGCTTTTCGTTGGTGGTTGTCGGACTTGGCACTTGCTTGCTTGCTTTAGTGTGGTTGCATCATTAGGTGCAGCTCTGGTTATGACACAAGCCTATCGCATGAGAAGGATTCTCGCTTTTCTGGATCCTTGGGAAGATCCTCTAGATTCAGGTTTTCAAATCATACAGTCATTTATAGCGATTGGGACTGGTGGGTGGTTTGGTCGTGGACTTGGAGAGAGCAGACAAAAGTTATTCTTCCTTCCTGATGCACATACTGATTTTATTTTTGCAATTTTATCAGAAGAATTAGGCTATTTTTGGGTCTGCGCACTGGTGGCACTCTTTGGGATTTTCATCTGGAGGGGATTTTGGATCGCTTGGCATGCGCAAGATGAGTTTGGTAAATATCTCGCTCTGGGGTGCACTTCAGTTTTAAGTCTTCAAATAATTATCAACTTATTTGTTGTCTCAGGAATGCTTCCGACAAAAGGTATTCCACTACCGTTCATCAGTGCAGGTGGATCTGCTTTAATAATGGCAATGATCTGCACTGGAATTCTGCTAAATATCAGTCATCATATACATTCACCAACAAACACATCCTCACCAAACAACTGAACTCTTCCGAGGGTGATCATTGACTCTCCAAAAACTTCTCCTCCATCTAATTTTATTTATCTGTTTGTGTGAAAATACCCTCTCAATTCCTCATGCTGAGACAGTAAAATCCAATCAGAATGAAATCCTCTCAAAAATTCATATTGATTGGCAAAATTGGTTAGTCGCACTACGACAAAATTCTAATGCTGTAAAGGAGTTGGTCAGCAAAAGTGAGGACTGGAGGGATTTGAGAGGTTCAGGCCCCTTTGCCGGAATGACAGTGGTTATGTTGACTACAAAGATGGGTAGTATTGAGCAACTTGAAATAATTTTGGCAAGAAAACCTGATCTCTCAACTCAAGATGAATTAGGCAAGACAGCTCTTCATCATTTACTTGAACGCAAAGGAATCTTCACTGGGCATCTCAAAAAATTGTTGGAGGCTGGTGCGCCAATTAATCAAGGTGATGTGATTTCAAATAATCCGCTTCACTTGGCTGCAGCAAAAGAGGGAGTAGAGAGTTTAGAGTTGCTCATTCAATATGGTGCGAACCTAGAAGCAATGAATCTTTCTGGAAAAACACCTCTGATGGTAGCTGCTACAAATGGTAGAAAAGCGAACGTAGAGTTTTTAATTAGTTCTGGTGCAGATCCACTAGTGGAATCTGCCTCTGGATATAATGCCTGGATGTTTGCTGCAAGAGGGGGACATGAAAAGATATTAGAACTTTTAATCCAAAATTCTGCTTATCAGATTGAACATACAGAGAAGATGCATTTAAGAAATGCACTTCACTTGGCCACAATTGAAGGCCATTTGGAAACAATCAAATTCTTAATCTCCTCTGGATTGAACGTCAATCAGGGGGATAATCTTGAATTGACACCACTTCATCTAGCTGTCAGTTCAAAAAAACCAGAATCAGTAGATCTTCTCCTCAATAATGGAGCGAACGCTTATCTCCAAGATAATACAGGTATAACTCCCCTAGAGTTGGCAGTAATGTCAGGGGATCTGCAAATACTTAAACTACTTTTAAAACAGCCTCCAGATGCTCCGTTGGCAACTTCAGCAAGAGAGAATGCATTAAGAGAAGCTGCATTTCAGGGTAATTTTAACTTAGTTCAAGAACTGGTTCAACAAAACATCGCTCCACATACCAAGAACATAAATGGACAAACAGCATGGATTGTGGCTGTTTCTGCGGGGAACAACGAAATTGCCGACTATCTTGCTTCACAGCCTGGACCACAAGCTCTTAACGTCATTTTTGCAGCAGAATTTGGTTTCAATGAACGTCTTTCAGTTCTTCTCAAAGAAAATGTTGGTGTAAATATTTCAGATGTTCGGGGATTCTCTCCACTAATGCTTGCAGCAGGCAGAGGTGATGTAGAAATGTTGTCTAGTCTAATCAAATCTGGTGCTGACATTAATCACCAAAGCTTACAAGGCTGGAATGTACTCTCTTTGGCAATCTCAAGTGGTTCAATAGAAACAGTAAAAAAGATATTACAAGTAGATTCAAAATTGATTTTTCAAGAAGATAAAGAAGGTTGGAACGCACTGCATTGGGCTGCATTTCATGGTGATTTAGAGATCATTAATCTCCTCTTACCTTTCACTGATGACGTGGACAAAAAAGATCATCAGCAAAGAACTCCACTTCAATTAGCAGCAATAGAGGGTCATCAAAGCATCGTGAGAACACTGATAGAGTGGAAAGCATCAGCGTCTTTAAAAGATCAATCTGGTCGAACTGTAATGGAACAAGCAATTCTGTATCGGCAAAAGGATGTTCTAGAAAATCTTTTTATCCTGGGCATCTCGGCCAGTGCGGGTCTCAGGTACGCGTCTTCAATTGGTGAAGTAGAATTATTACCTTTATTTCAAAAGTATGGAGCCAATCTAGATGAAGCAGATGAAGATGGGAATACCCCGTTATTGTTGGCTGTTTTAGGTGAACATCAAGAAACTGTATCTGGGTTACTTGATTTCGGTGCTGATCCAAACCTGACGAATGCAAAAGGACTGACTCCTTTGATTTTGGCCATTAGAAGCCGTCAGCCTAGTCTTACATCGATTCTGTTGAAGTATCCATTAGATCTTGAAAGGCAAGATCCTTTTGGAAATACATCTTTATTGACTGCTGCTCTCAATGGAAATGAAGAGATTGTAGACCAATTAATAATTGCTGGGGCCAAATTAGAGCATTCAAATTACATGGGACAGAATGTTCTCCATCTAGCTGCATTACAAGGGCAAGCAGGTATAGTCAAAAGATTACTTGATGCGAATTTAAGCCCAATGAAGACAGATCAATTCGGGTTGACTGCTTTTCATAGGGCTGCTGAAAATGGTCATGCGGGTGTGATTAGAACTTTTTTGGAAACGAAAACAGTCGATCTCAATATTAATGTTCTTGATGCACACGGTGATGGTGGTACACCATGGCTTTTAGCTGCTAAACGCGGTCACATCAATGTGCTCGAAGTTTTGTTAGAAGCCAGTGCAGATTCTGATACTGTTGAACTGCTCAACGGAACAACTGCCCTTCAATTTGCCTCAGCAGAAGGAAAAGAATCTACAGTTCGATGGTTGTTAGAAAAAAAAACTATCAAAAATTGATGAAACAGACTTTTTGGGAAATACTGCCCTGCACTACGCATCTCAAAAAGGTCAGGAGTTAGTTATAGACGAATTGATGAGGTGGGGAGCAAATCCGCAGAAAGAAAATTATGAAGGAAAAATACCATCAGAGATTGCTCAAAAATTATCAAATGACACTACACTAAACACTCTTAATTAGATCCTTACAAATGAAAGAGCATGCCTACGTATTCGATGCTTATGGAACACTACTAGACATACATGCTGCTAGTCACAAACATTCAGTCTTGTTGGGAGAAAATGCTTCTCAAGTCTCAGATCTATGGAGAAAAAAGCAATTAGAGTATACTTGGTTACGAAGTCTGATGGGAGTCCATGTTGATTTTTGGGAGATTACGAAGGATACCTTGTCCTACGCTTTAGAGTATTTTGAAATAGATCAAGAAGGGTGTTTTGATGAACTTTGCTCAAGTTATCTAGA
>JACLAC010020638.1_pt1 | contig 10614 bp, 5 predicted proteins | sample 8027881 | NCBI WGS metagenome assembly JACLAC01 (sample SAMN15725517, study PRJNA655200) | protist metagenome | isolation source: fluorescence activated cell sorting (FACS) single amplified genomes of... | place: Spain: Blaines Bay Microbial Observatory, Mediterranean Sea | collected 2016-01-19 | reverse complement strand
TATATGGTGGCACTAAATTACGTGTACCTAAAAAGCCAGATATTGCAAAGTTGAAAGAAGAAGCAAGGGAACGTGTTAAGCTGCATAAGCAATCCTTGATTCCTGGAGATACATCGGATCCAACTGCTGCGTGGTATATTGCCATGGATGATGAAAGCCCTAGGGAAATTGCAGGCAAATTGGATGTCTCCCTTGGCGAATTGATACACTTAAATTGCCGTAAATTGGAAGGTTTAAATAGGCACTCCAGATTAGTCGAAGGAACTAGGTTGAGAATCCCTGGTCGTAAGATTCCAGGCGAAGAAGAAGGTGAGGAAAGTGCACCTCCGCTTGTTGCATATCGGCATTGGACATTTTCAAACGATAGTGTTGATACTACTTGCGTAAGTTACATGATGGTACGAAAATTAAACAAAAGGAAACCACCGAAGCGTAATCCTAAGACGGGTATTTATGAAGAAATGCCGGTGACTAGAGAAGAGAAAACGGCAAGACTTGTACATCAAAAGATGAGCTTCATAACACCTGAAATTAAAGAAACCAGATTTTTTCGCCAAAAACAAGAAGAGGAACGACAAAAGCAATTAGAAGAGGATCGACGCATTGAATCAATAGAAAAAGAACGGGCAAGGCAAAAAGCATTGGCAACAATTCCAATGAAAATTAAATTTAAAATGAAAGGATACAAGGGGAAACGATTAATTGGGCCATTGAAAGCAACGGTTAAGAGCAATAATAGCAGCGGCCTTCCTACTACATTTCATGTCTCTTTAAAAAATTACAGGTATCATGGATCGTTACGAGCAGATCTAGAGAAGCGATTAATGACACCAGTTCCGAAAGAACCAGATAAGCCAAAACGTAATTTATCAGGTTACTTAATATTTAGTAATGCTGAGAGGGTGATACTTACGGAGAAACATCCTGATTTGCATATTACCGCAGTTTCAAAACTAATTGGAGCGAAATGGGCAACCTTGACAGATGAGGATAAAGCACCATTTCAAGAAAGAAGTCGTATTGCAAAAATTGGATATTTAAAAAGGAAAGCTATATACGATGGAAAATATCGTGTATATGAACGTGCTTTAGACCTTCGTGAAACATTACGATTGAAACACCATCCAACGGAAGAGGAATTGAAGGACATTGAACGTGGGATAAAAAAGAAACAAAAGAAGAAGAAGAAAGGTGATAATAAGAATGATCACAAAAGGCTTTTTAATAAAGTGGTAAAAGTGTTGAAAAATGAGCATGGTTGGAAATATTTTTTTGTTTTGACTTACATTCCAGACTTACAATGGGTGCATTTAGCGCCTATGCATCAGCGTGGCATCTTCACAAGTGAAAAAAGAGGCGTGGCAATGGGACGGCCTAGATGGATGTTAGCACCAGAAGGTACAGCATGCGAGGTAGATATATCTGCTTCAAGATGTGTACCAGTCCGTAATCGTGTCATGAAAAATTGCCCGGATGCTGATAATGAACAATGGGATATATTTGAAGACAATGGATTTTCACGCCTTGGCGATGTCATGTATAAATCTGCTTTTGATGCACTGCAAATGGACATGTTGGTGGCAGATATCCAACCAAAAAAGCGGGCTAAAGTAGTACCACCTGCACCCGAGGCAAATAAAATAATGATGGATATTGAAAAAGATGATGATGAAGACGACGACGACGATGTTGTAATGGCAACAACTGATGGGAAAGATGAGGAAGAAGAGACACAAGAAGTTTTTTCTAACAATGATAATAATAATTCAACAAATAGTAAAAGCAAGTTTTTAGCATCACCAAGTAGTGGTACAACAATTGAAGATGATGTTACGGATTCTGAATTGTGATTCATATAGTCGTCTACTATGAAATGTAAGAAAGCTTCGTTATATGCATCAATGAAGAATTATTAAAGTAGGTACAATAATGGAGATGATCATGTGGGAGAAGGCATGCCCAGCAGTAGTGTGGGAAGGCACGGAGAGAGAGAGAGTCTGGAGGGAAGAAAAAAAAAAAAAAAGAAAATTATTTGGGGTCTATTTTTTTTAAATTAATTTAACTAAAAAAATATTTGATAGTATATTTTCTCATGTTACACTACCAGATACAAACAACAAGTACATTTACATAATCAATCAACAAACAACAACTTAAAACTGCTCTCGTTCTTCGTAACTTCAACAAATGGAATTGAATTTATCAAATTATGGTTATATTGATGTATGATCAAAGTTACGTTTGGAAATATACATATATAATAATATATACAGACATATAAATTACAAACATGGGACAATCATCGCCATCATCATCATCAAGTAATAATGAAACACCGCATACCCCATTGATGCACCGAGGACGACAAGAAGAAAAAGCAAGGAATAATTATAATAGGTTAGCAAATTGTTATGATTGCTGGGCTTCTTGGGAAAAACCATACTTGATTCATGCTCTAAATCTATTTGATTTAAAAAATCAAAATCAAAACGTATTAGAAATAGGTTGTGGTACAGGTTGGGTCTGCGAACAGATATGTTTAGCTGGAAACAACATTACTGGTTTGGATATTAGTGAAGGAATGTGCAAAGTAACAACAAAACGTTTGGAAAAGTCTTGTACAACTGATGCATTTACTATTTTAAAAGGTAGTGCGAAAAAATTACCTTTAGAAGATACGAGTTTTGACTGCGTAATAGTTTGTTTTACTCTAGAATTAATGCTGCTGTCAGATATCAAAATAGTCTTAAGCGAAATTCAACGTGTTCTATTACCCGGTGGTCGTTTAATTGCAGTTTCTATGTCAAATGATGAGAATGTTGCAAAAAGTTGCCCTATGGGTTGTTATCGTTGCTGCAATACGTATTGCGATTGTGTTGTTGATTGTTCTCCGATTGCATTGTTAGATTTAGTATCAGATGAGAAAAATTTAACACCGATACAATCTGAAACATTGCCATTTTATGGCTTAGCAGTGCAAAGTGTTATTTGTAAACGCTGTCCAGACTAAAGGAGAGAGGATCATTTTTGTAAAAATTATTGGTGGGAGAATTATTTTCATATTGTATGTACGAGAGCGCATAAAAAAATACGAACACATAATTAAATCATTTTTTAAATTAATCAAAAGATGATATCCTACTATAATATGCATACCAGGTATGCTAGTATGCATATACACACACTATTCGAAGATATTTTAAGAGAGTCATAGTCAAGTATGAAACTATTTTTTACATTTTATACACATATATATCATATACTCGTGTATACGCGTTAATCAAAATATACGTATCATTTAATTTATAAATAAAAAAATCATTTTTACCTTGCAGATCTCATGTCAAAACCAACAGAAATATCTTTTGGTACGTCAGGCAATTGTTTTGTTGGTGCCTCTGGTTTTGGTTTTTCCACTATACGTTTCTTCTTCTTTTTGTTAATTACTTTCTTTTTATCTTCATCTTCATTACCACCGAAAATTCCGCCAGTTGATGGAGATTTATAAGTTGAACCTGTGATAATTTCACCATCAGGTCCAAATGATATACCACCTTTTTTCATTTTTTTACGTCTATTTTCAATCATATTTCTAGTATATGTATCACGATCCCAGGCTTCCATCAACTTGCTTTGCACACGCTGCTTTTCTAAAGTCATTTTACGCTGCTGCTCTCTAGCTGCTGCATTAATATGATTGATAAAACGTCTACCATCGCGCAATTCCAACTCACGTTGTCTTTTCATTGCAGCCATTTTATCCTCTATTTGTCTACGAATTATTTCCCCAAGTTGTTGACCACGTACACGAGTTAAATAATTTGAATCGACACTATCAGTTGATTTCATCGAACGTGCACTACCAAATCCACCGCCCGATGTGTGTGGTCGCATTTTACCAACACCATATTTACGAGCAAGTTTTTGAAATCTATGTAAATCTGGATATGCACTGACCGGTTTATTATTCCCTGCTGCATCTGCTCGTATTTTTTCATTGTATAAAATTTGATTTTCTATAAATTTAGACAACTCCGCAAGATCATCACTTCTTTTCTTCATCGCTAAACGATATTCTAATTCCCTTTCCCATAATTGATCTCTCCATATTTGAACATCTTTTTCCTCCCCTTCAATGAAATTTTCTGTTTGTGCCATATGCCTTTTATATGCTTGATCCATAACAGCTTGTTGTGCATTTATATCGCCCATTCCCCGTTCTTTACCAAATACTCCATCTTTGTATTTGGAACTAACTGCAAATAACATCCCAGTCTCCGCAGCGGCCATGGTATCAGTAGTCTCTGGGTTATCTTCAGACCATGATGTCCGTTGTGTAGATAAGTTATCTTCCTCAATTAATTGCAATCCGCGACGTGCTGATAATCTTGATTTACGATCTTGCACACCATCTGGTGCACGTGACTCCTCTACATATTTTTTTGGATCTAACATATTTGTCGTGCTTTTATTTGTTTTTCTCGGTACTAGTGGTGGAATCTGTGTGTTTTTTACAATATTTTGTTGTTGTTGGTCGTGTTGTTCCATGTTTTCCACTACTTTTTGTTGATGTTGTTGCACTTTTTCCTCCGATGAAAGTTGCTTCAATGGTAGTTGTGGAACAATACCTGATTCCCCTCCTAATGATTTAAGATTATCACCATCTATACTATTCGTTGTTGACATTTTTGGTAAAGGTATAAATGCATTTGGACCCGGTGATGGAATGGAAACATTTTGTGACATCGTGCTACCGACTTCAGATGGTGCATCAAGCAATTCTAAAATTTCCGCATCATCCGTAACAGAAAATTTCTTTCCACTTTTCGATTTTAACAAACTTCTTTCATATAAATCACGTAAACCTTTCTTAGTTTTAACTTGTAAGTCTTGATCAAATACAAATGCAATTTTTCTATCTTTTGATAAAAATTTACCACATCCAAAACGAATCTTGACTGGTCGCCCTGAACTTAATATTTGGCCTAAACGTTGGAAGATATCACGCAAACCAGCAAATGCCATATCTTTTGTTAAAATAGCAGACCAACGGATTGCTATTTCGGTGAAGTTAATATCTAACGGTGTTGTCGTATCCGCTGGAGTTTTTGCTTTCCAGTTTTTAACTCCATATGCACGGCAAAAACTATCAGCTAACTTAAAATTTGGTTTATATTTTTTAACTTTTCCTTCATAGTCATAGACAATTTCCCATGAAAAACGGCAAAAATTAGGTATATTTGCCCCTTTTCCTTTCTCTAATGACGATAATATCCATAAATTCAATGCCGCCCAACATTCTTCTAATACTTTCTCTTTATCATCAGGTACATTTTTTTTCAACCTTCGTATTCTCCATTTTCGTTTCGAGCAATCGGATAAAAGACGTTTTAAATTATACACCATATTTATTTATTTGTTAATTAATTTATATAAACCAGGAAAAGTATATACGACTACAAGCACAAGGTATTGCTTTTTTTTTTTTTTCAACACACACACACACACACGCACGAGCGTACAAAATATAATAATATAATAACAATAAATGCAACTCTTTTATGAATAAAAGATGGTGTTTGCACTCTCTCCTCCTATTAACTATATATCTTTGTTTCGAAATAAAAAAACATATTATTAAAAAGCATCTCCTCTCCCAACGGCCATTTTTTTACATGTAGTATAGTTCTATTTATATGCTAATCACAAATAAAAATTAAAATGGAAAATGTAAAGCTAATTTAGAAGTGAAATTACCTAAATATATAAATATATAATAATAGCAGAGAAAGTAAAAAAATAAAAAATATTGAAATGACAAAAGCGGAAATTTAGTATTAAATAAGACATACTGTGTCCATACTGTGTGAGGACACGCTGCGCACGGAAATCATCTTCATCTGTAAAATAAAGTGTAACGAAAAATACAACTATATATATATATACATGTTTACTAATAAATATGATAAATGTTGTATCCGCGAGTACACATTACAACAATTACATCACAACCATCTACTTTGATTATTAACATTGTACTTGTATTATTTCTTCCATTCTTACGTTATATAGATAGATAGATATATGTATAGATAGATAAAGTCCTTTATGATATACTAAAATGACTAGTGTAATAGATGAAAAACCATTACCAGGGCGTAGTAAAAAAGTACGTATAGATAATCCAAAATCAACTGATTTATCGGAATTGGATTTTAATTTCAGTAATAATAATAATCATCAAACAAATGGAGGTGGATACAATGTATTGGAAAAGAAAATATTAACACCAAAAGAAATATCCAAAAATTTACATGATGATGTAGTAGCAAAACAAAATATGATAGAACGTTTAATCAATGAAGCGGATGAATATGCATTACATATTAAAGAAAGTGGACAAATGATTGTACAATTAAGAAAAGCAAATGCATTAATTAAAGATGAAATTGAAGAGATCAAATTAGAATATGACGACGTTAAGAAACGTGCTGATGTAGTACGTAAAAAGAAATTAAAAGAACAATTTACATTGACTGGTAATGCGGCAACGGAAAAGCGTATTAAAGATTTAATTGTACTGATCAAAGAACAACGTATTGCAACGGAGAAAATAGTTAGACAAACTGATATCATGGAAGGTGAAATTGCAAAAGGTATTACAAACGAAGATGTTTTACAAATGAAAAAATTAGAAAAAGCACAAAAAGTGAAACAATTGTATATAGAGCGTTTAGAAAATGAAACAAAAGATTATAAAGCATATCGTAATGGTGTAAAAAACAATGAAAAATTAATAAATCGCTTAGAAAAAAAATTATATTCCAATAGTGGTGGTGATGTAAATAGTATACGAATGATTGGTGGTGTAAATCATTATAAAGAGTCATCGTCATTACCACCAAAACAAAAAGATGGCACAATTCGATCTCCAAAACCACCACCATTACCACCATCATCCAATAAAATGAAAGCAACAGATAAAGCACGTATGATATATTTAGAAAAACAAAAAGAAGATTTATTAATTAGAAATAAAGCATTGCATATGTATGCAAGTGGGCATACCAATGCATTTATTGGTAATAATAATGACCCACGGGATAGACGATTGGCCGCGTTGCAACAACAATTATTATCAAATGCAAAATCATTTGCTCAACAAATATCAAATTTAAAATTAGAATTAATGGAATTAGAAATCAGTAGTGGTGGTGGTGAATGATGATGATGATAGTTGCAACTGCAGTTGATCTTTTGGGCGACGAGATATTTCATTTCTTTGTATTTTATAAATATCATTTTGACAACAAAAAGGGTGTAAAGTACGAGAAGTGCGTCCATGTTGTTCGGTGTGGGCATAAAATAGAAGAAATAGGACTTTTTGTTTTGTTTTTATAATAAAAAATCACATATCATACGGGATATGCATTAATATTTTAAAAAAATTAAAATATGTGTTTAAAAAATACTCTGTGGTAAAACTTTTTTTATCATATTTTTTTCCATTTTACCCCACCACACACAACAAAATCTATATTACAACAAGAAATTAGTGTATACGGGGACTTAAAATATATTTTTTACTCATTTGACCCAACAACAACTGATGATGTACGTACCATATTTTTACAATTGTCAGAACAATACCATTTAAATGATCCATCATCTGGTAGACTGGAAACACTTTCATATCCTAATGCTTTAATATGTATAAAGTTTGGACATAATTCATTTGTATCATCATTAATTTGTATATCATTATCACACATAATAATATTTGTTGCATCTTCTTCTAATTCACCAGTATACATATTTGGTAAACAATATTGATTTTTTTGGAGTTCTAACATTGCTTCTTCCTCCGCAACTTGTTTTGATGCTTCATTACGATATATATTTGTTTGTAATGTAACATCCACTTGATTTGTAACATTTTTGGGTATTGAAAAACTTGGTTGCAATAAAGTCCAATCCGTACCATATGTTCGTCTATTTAAATATAGTTGCAAGGAAAGGTTCTTATTCTTTTTCTTATCACTATTCGTTTTGCAAGAAATGTTAAAAATACCTTTTAATTTGCCACTTTTTACACGATTTTTAATTTTAAATATTACCCAATCATCATTTTGTTGTATATCTTTGATGTTTATAGTATTATTATTATTATTATTATTATTATTATTACCACCCTGCTGTTGTTGACTTTGTATCAATGTTTCTATGCAATAAATATTTAAAATAGGTATTAATTCATTCATTGTAATCAATGTTATCAAATCATTTTTAACATGTCGAAAGAAACGATATGGTACAGATCTTGGTAATACTTGAAAATATTCGATAGCACGGCTACCTTTCGTTTTTACATACCACTTTTCTTCTTTTTTCTTATTTTTCTTATTGTGTAAAACGAATTGATACCTAGTACGACCATCACGTGTAGTTGTGTTTGCATTTGAATTAATAATATTTTTATTAGATATTTGATGATGTATTTTTTGTTTCTTTTTCTTGTGTGTCGATCCAAATGCGGATAAAGATGCCTCTTTCAGTAATTTTGCTCGTAATTTAACAATTTTTGGATCGATTGTTCCCATAATAAATGGATTTGCTTGGCTATATTTATACAATTGTTCGGAACCAACTTGTGTTTGTTTCGGTAAATCATATAAATAACATTGAAATCGATCAATCTCTTCCAATCGTTCTTTGCTGTTCATTACTTTTATATTGTTTACAATCCGTTGTGCAGAAATTTGATGAATGATGCGTAAATATACCCAATAATATATCCAAGTGTTGCAATAAATATCCAATCCTTCATCACCAGCACAATTACCATCTTCTTGAAAATTTAATTTATTAATCAAGCTAAATGTTTTACAATTAACTTGCATACGGAAAAAATCTTTTATTTTCTCCAACGATATGTTGCTACCACGACAATCAAAAAATTCAACTTTTGTAGTTTTATTCTTAGTACTGGTAGCATTATTCATTGATGATGAAAATTTATTATGGTTGTTTTCATTGTTTCTTTCAGAGCAAGTAGTAGTAACCATAGCTGGAAGATTTGAATTATATAAAATAGCTATACTAATATGAAGATCGGAACCAACCAATAGTATAATTGGTTTATTATTTGTTGGTTCTGGAATGAATTCAACTTGACATGTTTGTGCATCTGGTGATGGTTCATTTACATTTGTTTTTACCACATTATCGTCGATATTATTATTATTATTATCATTATTAATATTATTATTCATATTGTTCGAATTCGAGGATGTGTGAAATTCATTATGATTGATATTGTTACTACTAGTACTACTACTATTATCACTAGTTACGTTCATTGCTGTTGGTTCTGATATTATTGTTTTTTTACTTGAAAAAAAAGAACTTTGTGGATGAGTACGATAACTACCATCTAGAAAAAATTTTACATCAGCATCATGCAATGGATCAGAATCTGCATATCCCTTGATCGTATCAGGACAATTTAAATGATTCAATTGTGATTGATTTGATGAAGGTAATATAGATAAATTTGCAGCATGTTGCAATATCCCTTTCATTTGTAAATTCATAAATAATTGCATATCTCTCCATTGCAAATATCCTGATAATGGGGCTGCTTCTTTCCATGCATCCATTTTTTTAGCACGTATATGTGGACGTGACGATATATTTGACATGGCTTCTTTTCTTTTTTCAAACGTATTATGTAAGGAGATATATCTATTGAATATATATATATATGTACTAGTACGTAATATTACAAATATATATATATATATATATGTATGTATGTATATGTATTTTTGATTTTTTATGTTTTATTAATTCAATTCAATTCTCAATTCACAAAAAATAAATTTGAAAAAAGAGGTTAAGGTTTATTATTATAATTTAAAATTCCTTAACAGACCAGAGAGAAATAATAGACGTAGTCGTCTGGTTAGTTGCTGGCCTGCTTGTCGTCTGTCGTCACAGACTCTTTCTTGGACTCAAGTGAAAAATATAGTGCTATTCACATGTATATATTATACTATACTTCTTTACGAACTTATCATATTTTGTACACTTTTAACAAAAACACACACCGTGTCGGATCTATCAATCAATATCGTCTAATTTATTACCAGAAATTTCTCTTTTGTTCTCTACGAATCACTCTCTATATATATTATATATACGTTTCAGGTACATATTATATTTCGCTTTAATATATATATATTTATATACTCTGTGTGTCTAACAAATTTTATGGTGTGCAGAATGTCGTCGTTAGTCGTAGATTTATTAAGAGGTGAAAATGCTACAGGTAGTAGTAGTAGTAGTAATCAAAATACAAACTTGGTATATCTAAAAGGTATGCTAAATGAAAAAGAATACGCAAATAAAGTATTTGAATCGTTTATACAAGCAATTTTCAAGGAGTATCCAAATGACAATCGTAACAATAAATTTCTACCAGTATCAAATACAACGTTCAGTGATTCTTTGATAGAAGCAGGTGGTGGTAATGCACTTGGTTATACTATTTTTTCCAAACTTTTTGATTTAATTAGGTGTGGTAGATGTTTTAAATTTTTGGTTATCAAAGAT
>JACLAC010013243.1_pt1 | contig 10616 bp, 8 predicted proteins | sample 8027881 | NCBI WGS metagenome assembly JACLAC01 (sample SAMN15725517, study PRJNA655200) | protist metagenome | isolation source: fluorescence activated cell sorting (FACS) single amplified genomes of... | place: Spain: Blaines Bay Microbial Observatory, Mediterranean Sea | collected 2016-01-19 | reverse complement strand
ATTTTTCGCGGTATCGCAACAGGAGTTCGCTGCAGCAGTGGCGGACGACGGCACGGATGAAGGGGTCGTGGCATGGCTCGGTGATCGGCTCAGCGGCAAAAATGAGGAGGAGCGCGCAGCATTTTGCGACAGTATTCTCGCGTACGGACCGAGCAATGAACGCGCGTGGGGCTTCCTACGCGGCGCGATCAGCCGTATCGATCCCTCGCGCACGGACATCGAGACCTTTGCGGCCCTGACCGCATTGGATGACAAAGTGTCTTTCGCGCGCTTCAAAGCCGGCGTCTAATGCAACGCCCGCTCATCGGCATTACCAGCGGACTAACTACAAGCGGACAGCAAACGCTCGATCGTCGCTATGTAGAAGCGGTCGAACGAGCCGGCGGCGCGCCGTTGGTGGTGCCGATGACGGTTGCGCGGGCAGCGCTCGAGCCGGTGCTCAATTGTATCGATGGGTTGTTGATCACGGGCGGTCCGGGCGTAGAGCGCGGATTGATCGGCGACTTGCCCCAAGATCTGCCACCTACGTCCGCGATACGCACACGGGCCGATCTCTGGAGTTTTGAGATGGCGCAGCAGCGCGAGTTGCCGGTATTGGGCATCTGTTACGGGATGCAGTTTATCAGTGCTGAGTTGGGCGGCACGATCTGGTCGGATGTAGAGGTGCAACTCGGCGTCGGCCCGCATTCCCCCAAGCGCAACGATGCGCGGCCGGTCGAACATGATGTCGAGATCGAGTCTGGCACCGTGTTGGCCAAGTTGGGTGGAGTGGAGCATTCGCGCGTCAATTCCTCGCATATTCAGGCGATTGACCGCCCCGGAGAGGGTTTGGTCATCAGTGCGCGCAGTGGGGACGGGCTGACGGAGGCTGTGGAGAGCGCAGACGGTCGCCTATTGGGAGTGCAATTTCATCCAGAGGCGATGGTGGGGTCGATTTGGCGAAAGGTTTTTGCGCATTTGGTGGAGTGGGCGCAAAAGTGATACTGCGGGCGAACTATTGCTAGGCAGTTTTAGGCGTCGCGTCGCCGCCACGCGTCTTTTTTTTGTCGGCTCGGCACCTGAACCAAGCGGTCTTCTTCTAGAATGTAGGCGCTGAGCTGGTTGCCGTAGACGCAGCCGCTGTCGAGGCCAAGGACGAAGGGGCCGGCGTCGCGCTCTTTGACCACGAGGCCGCCGGGCGCGTCGTGGCCGAAGACGATCAGGGGGTGAACAGGTTTGTAGGCGTCGTGCCAGCGGGGTCCGGTGTGCTCTTTGCTGGGCGGCCAGGTGCGGATGGTAATGAATTCTTCACGGCTAGTGCCAGCTAGCCCCTTTTCGGGATTGATGCCGGCGTGTACGAGAAGAAAGTCTTCGGTCTCGATATAGAGCGGGACGTGTCGTAGCCAAGCTAGGATTTCGCTGTGGGCCGGATCGAGTTGGGTGAAGGTGTAGCGCTGATCGGCCTTTTTCAGCTTTGGCTGACGGCCGGCGGCGGATTCTTCTAGTCGATCGAGCAGGCCCGCGTCGTGGTTGCCCAGAACCATCTTGGCATCGGTGGCCTGGATAAGACGCCAAATCCCGATCGGGTCGGGTCCACGGGCGAAGGCGTCGCCGGTAAGCAGCAGGCGGTCCTCGGTTCGATCATAGGCTACCGCGGTTAGCATGTCCTGTAATTCGGCGGCGCAGCCGTGTGTATCGCCGACAAAGATCGTCCGCATGTAGAATGCCCTTTAGTTGCGTTAAGGGGGTGCACATGCTATCATAATCACCATCTCAAACTAAGGCCATACGAAAATCGTGACCACACCGACTCAAGCACCGCAAAAACCGGCAGCCAGCCATATAATGGCCAAGCCCTCGGGCTCAATCTGCAATATCGACTGCAAATACTGCTTTTATTTAGAGAAGGAAAAGCTCTATCCGCAGGCGGGTCAGAATTGGCGCATGTCGGACGAGACACTTGAGCTATACGTCAAGCAGTATATCGAGGCGCAGGATGTGCCGCAGGTGAATTTTGCCTGGCAGGGCGGCGAACCGACATTGATGGGCTTGGATTTTTTCCGCCGAGCCATCGAATTACAGGCCGAATACGCCAATGGCAAGGCCATTACTAATGCCTTCCAGACCAATGGCATTTTGCTCGATGACGAGTGGGGCGGCTTTCTATCCGACAACAAATTTCTCGTCGGTCTGTCGATTGATGGTCCGCGCGAATATCACGACCGCTACCGCGTCGATAAGGGGCAGAAGCCGACGTACGACCGGGTATACGCCGGATTGCAGACGCTGAAGAAATACAATGTGGAGTTCAACACGTTGACGGTGTTGCAAAACCACAATGCTGCCGATCCGCTCGAGATCTACCGTTTTTTGCGTGAAGAAGGCTCGGGGTTTATGCAGTTTATTCCCATCGTCGAGCGGATCGCGCACGAGGTCGACGAAGACGGTTTAGAGCTAGTCGACCCCGAATATGAGGGCCGTGCGCCGGTTTCGAAATGGTCGGTCGGTTCGGGGCAGTATGGCAAGTTTTTATGCAAGATCTTTGACGAGTGGGTGCGCAATGACGTCGGCGAGGTCTTCGTGCAACTATTCGACGTGACCTTGGGCTCGTGGTTGGGCCAGGATGCGAGTCTGTGCATCTTTGCCGAGACTTGCGGGTCGGCGCTGATCATCGAGCACAATGGCGATCTCTACTCATGCGACCACTTCGTCTATTCTGATTATCGCTTGGGCAATGTGCACGAGGAAAACATCCGCGATATGGTCGCTAGTCCACAACAGACAAAATTTGGCCAGGATAAAAAGGACGCCCTGCCGCAGTATTGCGTCGAGTGCGACTTTCGCTTCGCCTGCAACGGCGGCTGCCCCAAACACCGTTTCACCAAGACCCCCAGCGGCGAGGACGGGCTCAACTACCTGTGCAAGGGATATAAAATGTATTTTGCACATGTCGATCCCTATATGCGTTTTATGGCCGATGAATTGAGGCACAACCGCCCGGCGACGGGGGTGATGGAATGGGCGCAAAAACGAGATGCCGTGAAGGCAGCTTTGCATCAGAAGGATCCGGGCCGCAACGATCCGTGCCCGTGTGGCAGCGGCAAAAAATACAAACGCTGTTGCGGCCTAGCCGCATGACACAAGGAGATAACATGATCGATATTCAGCTGCAACCCGAGAATTTCAAGGCCGTCATCAGCATCGACGGCCAACTTTTTACCGAGTACCGCTACGGCCACTACGTATGTCGGCCCTATTTCTACCCGGTGTTGACGCCGAAGGGTGGCGGTTTGACCCGCGCCTATCCGATGGAAGAGGTCGAAGGTGAAACCCAGGACCACTACCACCACCGGGGGATCTATACCGCCCATGGCTTGGTCAATGGCGAGAATCTCTGGGACGAGGGCACGGGCCACGGGGCGATGCTACAGCGTGGTGAACCGGTGGTTGGTGTTGAGGATGACGCGGTACACATCGACGGCATCATTGACTGGTTCGGCCCGGAGGGTGAGCGCTTATTGGAGGAGCGACGCACGATCTCGATTCGCGTCGAGGGCGATCTGCGGGTGTTGGACCAGCGCAGCGAGTTTCGCTGTAAATACGGTGATGTGAATTTTGGCGATACCAAGGAAGGCGGCTTGTTTTCCATCCGCGTGCCGACTTCGATGGATGCCAAGGACAAGGGACGGATCGAGAATTCAGCGGGTAATGTCTACGAGAATGGCGAGGGCGAGGAGACGACTTGGGGCGTACAAGCGGCTTGGGTCGACTATTCGGGTCCGTTAACCAATGGCGAAGAGTGGGGGCACACGGTCGTAGACCACCAGGATAATCCTAGGCATCCGTCGTATTGGCATGTGCGCGGCTACGGGCTTTTTACCGCCAATGCCTTTGGAGTGCACGATTTTAAGAAGGACGAGAATCTTGACGCGAGCTTAACTATTCCAGGTGGAGATAAAGCGGTGTTTCGCTATCGTTTGGTGATGCATCCGGGGCGTGGGGTGGATGGGCATCCGCAAGTGCGGGCTTTGATAGACGAATTTCAGGCGGAGTAGTGTACGGACGGACGGACGTAGGACATTTCCAACTTCAAAGTCGAAAAAGACAAAGAAAAACCGGTCTTGTGCCGGTTTTTCTTTAGTACTGCCGGGCTTTGTAAGAGGCTTGTGTTGAGAATTCAATTTACTCGAATGGGGTATTAATGGCTAAGAGGAAACAGGACAAACTGCGCGTTGCTTTTATAGGCGCGGGCGGGATCGCCGGGGCGCACATGCGTTATTACAAAGAGATGGAAGATGTCGAGATGGTGGCGGCATCGGATGTGATGGCGGCGAGTGTGCAAAGTCGTTGTGAGGAATACGAGATTGCGGAAGCCTATACGGATTACAAAAAAATGCTCAAGCAGGTACAACCGGACGCAGTCAGCGTTTGCACACCAAATGGCCTGCACGCGCCTTGCACCATCGCTGCGTTGAACGCCGGGGCGCATGTGATCGTCGAAAAGCCGTTGGCGATGAATGCGGCTCAGGGGCAGAAGATGATCGACGCCGCAAAGAAAAATCGCAAAAAGTTAGTCATTGGTTTCCAGCATCGCTACGAACCGCGCACGCAGTTTATCAAGAAAGCGGTTGACAACGGTGATATGGGCAAAATTATGTATGGGCGGGTGCAGGCATTGCGTCGTCGTGGCATTCCCAACTGGGGCGTCTTTGGCCGTAAGGATTTACAGGGCGGAGGACCGTTGATTGATATCGGCGTGCACGTATTGGAAACTACGCATTACGTGATGGGCTCGCCCAAGCCGGTGGCTGCCAGCGGTAGCATCTATACCTATCTCGGCAATAAGAAATCGAATGTGCTGTCGACCTGGCCGAACTGGGATCACAAGTCGTATACGGTCGAAGATTTGGCGGTCGGGCAGATTCGTTTTGAGAATGGCGCGACGATAAATATCGAAGCCAGTTTCGCCGCTCATATCGCCAAAGAGGAATGGAACTTCACGCTGATGGGTGAGAAGGGGGGAGCGACTTGGGACCCACCGGGGCTGTTTACCGATGCCAACGACCACATGGTCAGCATCAAGCCCGATTGGCTACCAACGGGGCCGGCAGCTGACGCCTTCTCGAAAAAGATGCGCAACTTCGTCGATCACGTGCACCACGGCAAGGAGACGATGGCGCCGGGCGAGCACGGGCTGATGGTGCAGAAGATGCTCGACGGGATTTACGAGTCGGCAGCCAAGGGGCGGGAAGTGCGGATTAAGTAAACGGGTACCGGGTGACCGTCTGAGGCACACGGTCACCCGGGTATATTCGGCAGTTTCCCGAATTAAAGTTAAAGAAAATAGCGAGTGGGTGCGGCGGTGTGTGTCTGGCGTTGTGGCGGAAAATTCCTTAGACTCACTACGGCAAATGATGAAAATAAACTTCTTTAGGCGGGCCGGTCGGGGATGGGTTCGCCTCTTTTTCTGGTTGTCGCGGCGGATTGCTACGGCAGTGATAATAATCGCATGCTTAGGATGGAAATCAGGGTTGGGCGTCTATTGCTGATGGTGGGTAGCATGGTTTCGCTATGGAGTTGCGGGGGAGAGGTTCGTGATTATGAACCTGTGCAGCAAAGTAGATCTACAGTCGAGGCACCTGCCGTGCAAAACGACACGGAAGTAGCGGGTGAGATCCTGCGTTCGGCGTGGCCCGAAAGCTGGTTTCACGCTCCGCGCAAGGCTTCCGAGATTGGGCTGGCTCATTTCCGGCAGTCGCCGATGCTCGACGCGCAGGTCGCAGCGGGCGAATTGCCACCGGTAGAACAACGACTGCCCGACGATCCGGTCGTCGTCGAGCCGATTGACGAGATCGGCGTCTACGGCGGCACGGCGAAACTCTTTATCGCCGGTGAACAGTTGCTCGCCGTGCCCGAGGGCACGTTGCGCCCGGGGCCGCAGTTGCAATTGACCTTGCCCAACTTTGCCGAGCGCTACGAATACAGCAATGATTCAAAGACCATTACGATTTATCTGCGCCCGGGGCATAAGTGGTCCGATGGCCATCCGCTGACGGCCGACGATTTCCTCTTCTGGTTTAACCACGTGCAGATGAACAAAAACCTGACGCCGGTGGTTTCGCCGCGCTACAAGGGCGCGCGCATCGAAAAACACGATCCGCACAGTTTCAGCTACCACTTTCCGCAACCGATGCCGCTCTTTGTCAAGCACCTGGCCCACAATAGCTCGCATATATCGGTGCCGGCCCATTTTATGCGCCGTTACCATCCGAGTTTTACCGATCCGGTGCAATTGGAGCGCGAGGCGGAGGAGGCGGGGCTGCAGGACTGGCGAACCTATTACCAGTCGGTGGTGAATACCCGTGACCTGATGGTCTACCACAAGCCGGTATTGACCGCTTATGTGGTGATTAGCAAAACCTCGACCAGGGTGAGCTATCAGCGCAATCCCTATTATCCGAAGGTCGACCCGCAGGGCAATCAGCTTCCCTATATCGACTATCTGGAAATTCAGCGGGTCGACAGCCCGGAGATTATGGCGGCTAAGGCTTCGACCGGTCAGGTCGATTTCGCCGGCAGGCAGTTTAAGACCAGCGATATTCCACTCTTCAAGCGCTTCGAACAAAAAAACGCCTATTCGACCTATTTGTGGCCGCGGCCCTATGGATCGGATGTGGCGCTGATGGTCAATATGACGCACCCGGACGAGAGGTTGCGCGAGATCTTCCAGGATTTGCGTTTTCGTCGCGCGCTCTCCCTGGCTATCGACCGGCCGGAAATCAACGAGATCGCATACTATGGCCAGGCGGTGCCGCGCCAGTTGACAGTGGTGTCCAATAGCCTCTATTTCGAGCCGGAATTTGCCGCAGCCTGGGCCGCACACGATCCGGTACAAGCACGCGCTCTTTTCGACGAAATGGGACTAGTCGATAAAAATGGCGATGGTCGCCGCGATCATATCGACGGCCGTCCGCTGGAAATCACGCTCGAGTATTCCATTGGCGAAACGCCAAAGCAGATTACCGTCGACTTAGTCACTGCCCATTGGCGCGAAGTCGGCTTGCACGTCAACCTCAAGCAAATTAGCGGCAGTTTGCAGAGCATTCGCGCCCGCGGAGGGTTGATGGATATGAGCCTTTGGCATTCTGACCGCAATGCTGATATTCTCTTTCCCATTGAGCCATTTTGGTATGTGCCTATGCACATCGGCCAGGAAGTGACACAGTGGCCGGAATGGTCGCGTTGGTATCGGTCGGACGGAGAACGTGGTTGGGAACCACCCGAAGAGGTCAAAAAACAGATCGCCCGATGGGAAGTGCTGCGGCGGACGACGGATATGGCTGAACGCATCGCGATGGGTAAAGAAATCTTGCGCAGCCAGGCGGAGCATCTCTGGGTGCTCGGCGTCATCGGTATGGGACCGCATCCGGTTATCGTCAGCGACCGTTTGCGCAATGTGCCGCGCGACGGTTATTGGGGGTGGGATTCGCGCTGGTCGTGGCCTTATTATCCCGAGACTTGGTATCTGAAACGAGACTGAACTATGGTCAGTTATATTATTCGCCGGATCCTGATTATGATCCCGACTCTGATTGTGATTTCGGTGTTGGTTTTTACCATCATCCAATTGCCGCCGGGCGATATCATTACTTCGCGCTTACAGGAATTGCAGGCCGAGGGCCAGGACATATCCGAGGAACAGATCGCCGCCCTGCGTGCGCGCTACAATCTCAATGACCCGTTGTATATCCAATATTTCAAGTGGATCGGCGGTTTGTTGCAGGGCAATATGGGCTACTCGGTGATGTTCGGCCAATCGGTCAATAACCTGATCTGGGAGCGACTGGGTTATACTTTGCTGATTACAACTTCGGCAACGCTGCTGACTTGGCTGGTCGCTTTCCCCGTCGGTGTCTATTCGGCGCTGCGGCAGTATTCGCCGCTCGATTATGCGGCGACGCTGACGGCTTTTATCGGTCTGGCGACGCCCAATTTTCTCTTTGCGCTGGTGTTGATGTATTTGGGCTACGAGTGGTTTGGTATCGCTGTGGGCGGGTTATTTTCTCCCAAATACGCCAGCGCCGAATGGAGTATAGGTAAATTGGGCGATTTGCTCGCGCACCTGTGGATCCCGGCGGTGGTGATTGGTATGGGCGGCATGGCGGGGTTGATGCGCATTATGCGAGCCAATCTGTTGGACGAGCTCGGCAAGCCCTATGTGACGACGGCCCTGGCCAAGGGCCTTGGCCCCATCCGCCTGGTGATCAAATACCCCCTGCGCATCGCAATCAACCCGTTTATCAGCACGGTGGGTTGGATGTTGCCGCATCTGATCTCGGGTTCGGCGATCACCGCTGTCGTGCTCAGTCTGCCGACGACGGGCCCCTTGCTGACTTCCTTGGTTTTGAACGAATCCGGATCATCCAGCACCTCGACATCGCGGTTGCCGAGGATATTGGTCGAAAACCAACCGCGCACACCGAGCATCCGCGCCTTGAGGCCCGGAGCCAACAAGGTCTTCATCAGCGTCTGGCCGGTCTTGAAATCCTTGCCGCCGAGACAGACGCCCTGCTGTCTGGCCAACTCGACCATCGCCGGCACATCGACGGTCAGGTTCGGCGCACCGTTTAAAAAGGGTACGCCTTCCCGCAACGCAGCGTAGGCATAGATCATGCTTGGGGGAATCGCCTCGTGGTTTTCCCGAATCGCTTTTTCGAGGCTCTCAATCGTATCATGCACCTCGTGCGGGGCCATATAGATCTCGGTGCTGCCACACCAGATCATCACCAACCGCTCGCAGCCATTGTCGGCTTTGAAGCGCTTGATATCGTCGCGCACCTCCAGCACCGCATCCCACTTGCTCTTCATACTTTTGACGTTTGAGCCTTCAAGACGCTTGACATAATTGCGGTCAAAGACCGCCGGCATCGGCTTGACGGTCTGCAACCGGTCTTTGATGTGATCAAGCTGATCTTTGGGCAAAACCCCGGCGTGCACAGCCGAGTCATACGCATCATCGGGGAAGACATCCCAACCGCCGAAGACGAGGTCGTCGAGACCGGCCAGAGGCACGAAATCCTTGATAAGTGGCGAGCGACTGTCAGTGCGCTTGCCCAGGCGAATAGTGCCCATCTGAGTCAGCGAGCCGATCGGCGCGCCAATGCCTGCTTTAATGGCCTCGACACCGGCGATAACGGTGGTGGCCACAGCGCCCATTCCGGGCATCAAAACGCCGAGCTTGCCCGACGCAGGGTAGATATTGGTGGGTTGATTCACAACAATGTCTCCTTGTTGAGGTCAGTTCCTGTTGTTGCGATTAAAATCGGGACAGCTCACTCATTCAGCAAATTGATTATTACTATTTCATCTATAGAAATTTTAAATATATCGAATCGACTCTGTTTGCCATTTCATCTCACATTTATTAAATCGATTAATAACCATATCTTATGAATAAAATTTCGCCCTTACTCCCCACATCTGCGGCTACACCATAGAGAGGGCTCTACGCGCCGACTTTCGCAAAGCTAGGGTAGTAAACGCAACAACGGCGTCGGGACTCCATCGGAAGAAGCCAGCGCATCTTCCATGGCCTCAGTAAAATCCGCCACTCTCAATCCCATATACATGGCGGATCCCCCACCTACTTGATCCAATTTCTCTCTCGCCTGCCGCGAGAGTTTCTCCACCCCGCGCTGATTCCCCATCCGCCTTTTGAGCAAAGCTGCTGCCGTCTGGATCAACCCCTGTAAATATATCCGCTCCCTAGACTCCTTCAACGCCATCTTCCACAATCCTTCCCACGCCTCGTGCGCCTCCCACCAGTATCCGTAGTTAAATAGATCAACGCCATAGAGATACGCTTTGTTATCCTGCCAACTTTCCGTGGTTAGCGCAGGGCCGTCGTATTCGATCGCGGCATAACTATGCCCGTCCAGATGTTTCTGCGGATGCGGAGTCTGGCCGGGCACATGGCTATACGTTGGAAAGGGAATTTCGGGCGCATAACGCACCATCAGGCGGCTATTCGCTTCGGGTCGGCGTCACGCAACTCTTCAAGACGGGCCAACAGCGGTTCTAACTCTTTGAAATTCGACAGCTCAGCCCTTAATTGCGATGCGCCACGAACGCCGCGAAAATAACCGGCGTAATGGCGGCGCATGCCAATCAGCGCGTATTTCGCACCATCGTGTTCGACCGCCAGGTGCACGTGTTTGATACACAATTCGACGCGCTCCTTATACGTCGGCTCGGACAATAAATCGCCGGTCTTTAAATAGTGCTGTGCCTCGCGGAAGATCCACGGATGGGTGATCGCACGGCGACCGATCATCACCCCGTCGCAGCCGGTGCTGTCGAAGGCGTCTTTGACCAGCTGCGGCGAGACCACGTCGCCGTTGAGAATGACAGGCATCGACACCGCCGCCTTGACCTTTGGGATCCACTCGTAATCGACCGCGCCCTTATGACCCTGCGACCGTGTACGGCAATGAATCGTCAGTGCCTGCACGCCGACATCCTCCAGCATTTTCGCCACCTCGACAATGCGGATACTGTCACGGTCCCAGCCCAGGCGCGTCTTCACCGTCACCGGGAGGTGGGTTGCGCCGATTACGCGCGAGACAACCTCTTTCATC
>JACLAC010006548.1_pt1 | contig 10617 bp, 13 predicted proteins | sample 8027881 | NCBI WGS metagenome assembly JACLAC01 (sample SAMN15725517, study PRJNA655200) | protist metagenome | isolation source: fluorescence activated cell sorting (FACS) single amplified genomes of... | place: Spain: Blaines Bay Microbial Observatory, Mediterranean Sea | collected 2016-01-19 | reverse complement strand
GTGTTTCAGTCTGTCAATCATTATTTCAATAATCAGTTTCTTTTATTTTAAACAACTACAAGATGAGCTAAATGAAAGACAGAAAAATTATTCAATATCATCAACTTATCAATCAAAATTAGTCGATATTAAGTATATCAATGAATTAGATCGGTACAAAGAAAAATCTTACCAGATCACCGATGCTCCACTGCTGATGTCTCGTGCAGATCAACATGAAAGTGGAAGAGGAAGTCATAATTTATTATTTAAGGATAGCAAATATCCTATTTTTGAAGGAGTTAAATTTTTTATCCCAGAAATAAGTTTACTATTATTATTTTACTTATTGTACCGAAATAAATTATTAGCATGTGAAAAGAAGAGGCTTTTTGTCCAGGTTTTGATAGGGCTTCAAAGCCTACTTGTGTTCTATAAGTTGCTGGATGAAGTCGATCCATCCTGGACAGTGCTGAATTGGATCAGCCCTGAATTATTTGAACTTATGATGCGAGCTATGCCACATCGTATACTCAATCTCGACTCAATCATCCTCCCATCAATTTTGATTTGCTTACTAATTAATTTGGCTTTCAGAAAAAACGATCTATTATTTAAGGGACTATTTGTACTTCTACTGATTTGTCCACTGATGCCCAATACAGCAGGCCAAAATCTTGGCTTTAAAGAGTTAATAGATTTGTTGTTTCCCCAATTACTTCTTTTTGGTCTTTCATTCTCTTGTGTGTATTTGTTTTTGATATTTCATTCATTTAAGAAAACAATACTAAATTGATTAAATCAATTATTGGAAATAAAGATTTTTTAATTTTGATTATTACTTTTTTTCTCGTTCTAACTGTTTCAATTACAAATTCTGATTTTGAATTCTTTCCTTACGGTGAAGACGGAAAGATTATTGAGCAAATGAGAAAACAAAACGGATTGGTGATTAGTAGTTTAGGTGTTCAAGGTTTTAAGAATTTCAATATTCTGAGCTACACTGGCAGACCCCACTATATAGCCGGCCAGCAACTAATTAAAATAAATTACCAAGAAGAAATATTTATTGATGTCTATTGTAACGCAATTTTTGCAAACACATACTCACAGAAATTTGCAAAACAAAAAGAATGTTTTGCTCAAAGGACACCCGAATTATGGAAATTTATTGGTGATAAGCTTGGTGTGAATAGCATTATCGTCAACAAAGAAATTTCAACTAAGTTGCCACTAGTTTCTAAAAGTAGAAACTTCAAACTGTATAATATTAAGTAGTAAAAGATCTTGTTTTCTAATGAAAAAACCTAGGAATATGGACGTCCTTTTCATCAACCCAAATTCATCAGCCAAGGCCTATCAGGATTTGGCTACCACCTTTTCTGCCATTGAGCCACCAACCTGGTCTCTGCTTCTGGCCCAGGCCTGTCGTGCGAAGGGCTTTAAGGTGGCAATTCTTGATTGTGACGCAGAGCGCTTGGATCTCACTTCTTCGTTGAAACGCATTGAAGAGTTGAACCCCCGCCTGCTCTGTTTCGTGGTATATGGGCAGAACCCCAATTCGGGGACAACGAGCATGATTGGGGCAACCGCCCTGGCGAATTTTGCCCGTGAGCAAAGTCCACAATATCCCATCTGTTTTGTTGGATCCCACACGAGCGCCCTTCCCAGGCAGGTCCTCAACTATTCCTTTGTAGACTTTGTGCTGCTCAATGAGGGTGTCTATGCGCTGCAAAACCTTCTGAGAACAGACCTTAAGAATGAATTGCAGAAAGTCAGAGGGATTGGCTGGAAACAGGATAGTCAACCTGTCTTGAATCCTCCTGAAATTCCGGTTCCGCAGGAACGGATGGATGAAGATCTACCTGGCTATGCCTGGGATTTGCTGCCATTTAAGGCAAAGCCCCTAGATCTATACCGAGCCCACTTCTGGCATGCAGAATTTTCGCATGACAAGCGGACTCCCTTTGCTGCCATTTACACCTCTCTGGGCTGCCGTTTTGCCTGTGATTTCTGCATGATCAACATCGTCAATCGGACGGATAATGATGAGCAAATCAATTCCTCCCACTCCAAGGGGATGCGTTTCTGGAGCCCAGCCTTTATCCTGAAGGAATTTGAGAAATTGGCTAATCTGGGAGTCTCCACGATCCGGATTTCAGATGAGATGTTTTTCCTGGACAAGCGCTACTTTGAACCGCTGGTGGATGGCTTGGTAGAGCGAGATTTGGGGCTGCGGATGTGGGCTTACTCTCGAGTAGACACGGTTCGTGATAAATTTCTCGAGAAGTTCAAGCAGGCAGGGATTGGCTGGTTGGCACTGGGGATAGAAGCTGGCAATCAGACGGTTCGCCAGGAAGTCTCCAAGGGGACATTCAAGGAGATCAATATTCGTGAAGTCTGTCAGAAGGTTAGAAACAGTGGCATTCACGTGATCAGTAACTATATTTTTGGGTTTCCGGATGACGATCAGACGACGATGCAGCAAACCCTAGACTTGGCTTTGGAACTCAATACCGAGATGGCCAACATGTATCCCTGCCAAGCCTTGCCAGGCAGTCCGATGTATCATATCGCGCTGCAACGCGGATGGGAGTTGCCGAGCAACTATGAGGGCTATGCTTTCCTGAGTTATGAATCCTTGCCACTGCAGACCAAGCACTGCTCCAGTGCGGAGGTTCTGGATTTCCGAGATGCCGCCTGGCAGACCTACTTTACCAACCCCGCCTACTTGTCGCTTGTAGAAAATACATTTGGCCGACAAGAGAGAGCAAACGTGGAAGAAATGGCTTCGATTCTTCTAAAGCGGAAATTGTTGGGAGATTGATTTGAAGAAATACAAAGCAGCCGAGCTAATCCAATTTGAAGAAGAGATTGCCGAACTCTTCAACAACGCCCAAATCAAAGCTCCAATTCATCTCTACTATGGAAATGAGGAGGAGATGATTCGCATCTTTCACAAGATCCATCCAGAGGACTGGGTCTTTTGTTCCTGGAGAAGCCACTATCAGTGCCTGCTCAAAGGAGTACCACCCGAACAACTCAAACATGAAATCCTCTCAGGCCACTCAATCTCTCTGTGCTTCCCCGAAAAGCGGGTCTACTCTTCAGCAATCGTTGGAGGAAATCTGCCAATCGCAGTCGGCACTGCGCTGGCTCTGCAACGACAGAAGCTGGAAGCAAAAGTCTATTGCTTCATTGGAGAGATGACCTCTGAGAGTGGGATCGCCCATGAATGTATCAAGTACAGCCGCCAGCACCAACTGCCGATCCACTTCGTCATCGAAGATAATGGAAAATCTGTGCTGACAGACACCCGAGCTACCTGGAAGCTGGAACAGCTAACCTATCAGGATACGAAGGATCCGATGATCACCTACTACCGTTATGAGACCAGGTATCCCCATGCAGGAGCCGGTGTCCGGGTACAATTCTAAGAGAGAGATGGCGTGAAGTATTTCGATGAACTCAAGCGTTCGATGGAGTTTTTGGCAGAAGAGACACGAACCGTCTTTATTGGCCAGGCGGTAGAGGTGGCTGGGACAGCGATGTTCAATACACTCAGGGATATCCCCTTGGAGAAGAGGCTTGAATTACCAGTTGCCGAAGAAATGCAGATGGGAATGACACTAGGACTGGGCTTACAAGGACTAATTCCTGTTTCCATCTACCCTCGCTGGAATTTTTTGCTGCTGGCGATCAATCAACTGGTGAACCACATTGACAAAATCTATGCAATGTCCAACGGAGGCTACCAGCCCAAGTTGATCATACGAACTGGGATTGGCTCAGAGCGCCCCCTGCATCCCCAGTATCAGCACGTGGGAGACTTTACGGAAGCTATCCAGCAGATGTGCTACACCATTGAGATCATCCGCTTGGAAGAACCGGCAGATATCTTTCCAGCCTACCAGAAAGCCTTGCTCCGAGAGGATCGCAGAAACACGATCCTGGTGGAGTACGGTGATTATTACAACGAAAAGTGAAGGTGACTGGAAGAACTCTCCTTCTCGGTGCTTCTAGCCTGGTAGGCCAAGCCTTTCAGCGTAAATGGCAATCTGCTGCAGAAGTCTCATTAACAACTCCTGCCCATCTGGAGTTGGACTTGCTTAGCCAAGCAGCAGTCGGCGAATTCCTAGGACGTATCCAGCCAGCGCAAGTGATCCTGGCTGCAGCCAAGGTGGGTGGCATCCAGGCCAATTCACAATTTCCAGCTGAATTCATCTATGAAAATCTGATGATCGAGACCAACGTGATTCATCAGGCTAGGCAGCACGGAGTGATGGATCTGCTCTTCTTCGGCAGTACCTGCATGTATCCCCGTTTGTGCGCTCAACCGATGCGGGAGTCGGAGCTGCTCTCAGGTCGACTGGAGCCAACCAATGAGCCCTATGCGCTGGCCAAGTTGGCTGGCTGGAAGCTCTGTGAGAGTTACAACCGCCAGTATGGAACACGCTATCGGACGGTACTGCCGACCAATCTCTATGGTCCACACGACAACTTTCATCCAGTGCACAGTCACGTGGTCCCCGCCCTGTTGCAACGTTTTCACACGGCCAAAGCAGAGGAGTTGCCCTTTGTAGAAATCTGGGGCAGTAGCGATGCCAAACGAGAATTTCTCTTTGTGGATGACCTGGTGGAGGCCTGCCGGTTTCTCGGAGATTTTCCTGAGGAGCAGGGTCCGATCAACATTGGCTCTAAGCAGGAGGTCAGCATTCGAGAGCTGGCAGAGACGGTTCGTGAAGTCGTGGATTACAGCGGGAAACTCATTTTTGACAAATCCAAACCCGATGGTATGCCCTTGAAAAAAGTTGATACCAGTCAACTGGACCAGCTGGGTTGGCACTCCACCACCTCTTTGCAAGCGGGCTTGGAGAAAACTTATATGTGGTATCTCCAACAGTTGGAGTTGCCCAGTTCAGAACGACCGCTACGTAGTTGATCAATTTGCCATTCTAGGTTGTGTTTCTCAATGTGGCGGCGGCTACAGCGATATGAATCCACTGAAATTTTAATTCCTTGAATAAATGAATTGATGAAAATTCTAGTCACTGGGGGTGCTGGCTATATTGGCTCCATGTTGGTGCCTCTCCTCTTGCAGAGAGGCCATCAGGTCACTGTGATTGACAACTTCATGTATGGCCAGACCTCGCTGCTGGATTGCTGCCATCACCCAAATTTCGCCATTATCCGGGGAGATGTGCGTAATGAAAGCCTGCTCCGAGAGCGATTACGTCATGCGGATGCAGTTCTGCCCCTGGCCTGTCTGACGGGAGCTCCACTCTGTGATCGAGATCCAGTCGGTGCTCAGCAGATCAACCATGATGCAGTGCGCTTTCTGGCTGAGCACAAATCCAGAGATCAGTGTTTGATCTTTCCCTGTACGAATTCGGGTTATGGCGTGGGGCAGGAGGGGATTCATTGTGATGAGACAACCCCGATGCGGCCGGTCTCCCTCTATGGAAAGTTGAAAGTTGAACTCGATCGCTACCTGCTGGACCGGGGGGATTGCATTACCTTCCGTTTTGCTACCGTGTTCGGAGTCAGCCCGCGGATGCGTCTGGACCTCCTCGTCAACGACTTCACCTATAGAGCGGTTGTTGATCGCACGGTGGTCCTCTTTGAAGCTCACTTCAAGCGCAATTATCTCCATGTTCGTGACGCTGCGCTGGCCTTTCTGCATTCATTGGAAAATTACGAAGCGATGGTGGGAGAAGCCTATAACGTAGGTCTTTCTGAAGCAAACCTAAGCAAGCAGGAGCTATGTGAAGCCATCCAGCGGCACGTGTCTGAGTTTCGCTACGTCGTCTCCGAGATTGGCAAAGATCCGGATCAACGCAACTACATCGTCAGTAACGCCAAGATCGAAGCCACCAGATTCCGCACACAAGTGGGTCTGGATGACGGAATCGAGGAGTTGGTGAAGGGCTTTCAGATTGTCCGCAGAAACCAATACGCGAATGTTTGAGATGGAATGATCATTACCCGCACCCCATATCGCTTGTCTTTTTTTGGGGGAGGAACCGACTACAACCCTTGGTTTGAGGAGCACGGGGGAACGGTGCTGGCAGTCGGCCTGGCACACTACTGCTACCTGACAGTACGCCATTTACCCCCTTTCTTTGCAGACCACTCCAGTAGAATTGTCTACTCCAAAATAGAGTCTGTGAAGGTTCATGCAGAGATTCAGCATCCATCTGCTCGTGGATGCTTGGAGTTTCTGCAGGTCAAAGACGGTCTCGAGATCCACCATGATGGCGACCTGCCTGCTCGTTCTGGTATCGGATCGAGTTCCTCCTTTACCGTTGGGTTGCTGCATGCCCTGCACGCCATGCAACAGCGGATGGTCAGCCCCCAACAATTGGCTGAAGAAGCAATCCATGTTGAACAGCAAATTTTGGGGGAGTCTGTTGGGGTACAGGATCAGATTATGGCCGCACATGGTGGGTTTCGTTTGCTGGAGTTGGGTACTGGCCCGAACTGGACGGTGAAGAGTCTACTGCTTCCCACCGATTACCTGAGAGCCTTGGAGCAGCATGTCTTGCTGGGTTTCAGCGGAATCAGCCGGACAGCTGAAGAGCATGCCAGAAGCAAGGTTGAGAACATCAAGCAGGGTAAGACTACTGAAGAGTTGCAAGCCATCAATGGTCTGGCCCAGGAGGCAATGAAAGCCTTTCAGGCTAAGGCGAACTTTGAGCAGATTGGCAGGTTACTGGATCAGAGTTGGCAACAAAAACGCCGCCTTGCCGCGGGTGTGTCCGCAGATTGGATGGATGGTCTCTACTCGACTGCACTTCGAAACGGGGCCTTTGGGGGCAAACTGATGGGAGCCGGCGGTGGAGGCTTCTTCTTCTTCCTGGCTCCTCCTTACCAACATGAGCAGATCCGACAGGCCCTCCCCCAGATTAAAGTCTGGGTGCCTTTCAAGATCGACCAGGCAGGATCTCAAGTCATCTTCTTCAGCAACCACTAAGCACAGGCCAATGTCATTCCAGGCACAACTCTCCCAACAAATTCAACTCTTGCGGCAACTGCACAGGGATTCCTTCCTCCAAACTCTGAACCAGGCGATTGAGTTGATGAGCGATTGCTTGCAGCAACAACGCCCACTGCTGATCTGCGGAAATGGTGGTTCGGCGGCAGATGCACTGCACATCTCAGGAGAGTTGGTTGGACGTTTTCTCAGGGGGCGCAAGGCACTAAATGTGATCTGCCTGAATGCCAATGTATCGGTCTTGACCGCCTGCCCAATGATTATGACTACGACTTAGTGTTTGCTCGACAAGTGGAAGCTCATGGCCAGCCTGGAGGAGTCTGCTGGGGCATCTCGACAAGTGGAAACTCGCCCAATGTGCTACAAGCTTTACAGAAAGCAAAAGATCTGGAGATGCAGGCAATCGCACTGAATGGCGAAGGTGGCGGTAAGTTGGCTACGGTCGCGGATATCCTGATCGCAGTTCCCTCCCGAAGTACTCCCCGGATCCAGGAGCTCCAACTGCCGATCTATCACTACCTGTGTGAGCAGGTGGAATTAAACCTAAGTGAATCAGAGAACGTATGTTGATTGAATATATCGAAGAGGCACTCCGCCACGCACGCTACGAATTGATCGACGATGAAGATCCTTATCATGGTGAGATAAATGATTTGCCTGGGGTTTGGGCCTGTGGAAAAACTTTGGAAGAACGTCGTCAAGAACTCAAAAATATTGTAGAGGGATGGTTGCTAGTGAGTGTGAAAAGGGAGCTTGTGATACCTGCTTTGGGGGATTATCGGGTTGAGTCACTTTCAGAGACTGAGTAGTGCCAAATCTGAGTCCTATCAGCCGAAAAGATTTGATTCGAAACTTGAGAAAATTTGGTTACGTAGGTCCGTATGCTTGTGGAAAACACATGTATATGCTCAAAGAGCCATTGATACTTACTATACTAAATTAGCATAAATACGAGATTAGTTCCCATTTACTTGCGAAAATCATCAAGCAAGCAGAGATTACTCCAACAGAATGGACCAAAAATTTCTCAAAATAAGCTGAATTATTGATTATGCCCCTGAATCTTCCCTTGATGCGCAACAACATCACGCGCGCAGACCTTGACGCAGTGATTACCTATCTTGAGCAGGATGATCCAATCCTGACCCAATCCAGCAACGTTAGAGCCTTTGAAGAGGAATGGTCTGCTTGGTTGGGGGTCAAGCACAGTGTCTTCGTCAATTCGGGGTCGTCTGCCAATCAATTGACGATGGCAGCCTTGCGTTTACGTTATCCCGAAGGGGGTGAGGTCATTGTTCCACCGCTGACCTGGTCTTCAGACATTGCCTCTGTTCTACAAGCTGGATTTACTCCGGTGTTTGTTGATATTGATCCTTGGCACCTGGGTATGGCTACCGAGAAGGTAATCGAAGCGATTAGCGGAAAAACCCGAGCAGTTTTCCTGACTCATGTCCAGGGCTTCAATGCACTGACAGATGAGTTGCTGAGAACTCTGCAGGAGAGAAATATTCTACTGATCGAAGACGTCTGCGAATCCCACGGGGCCACACACAATGGGCAGAAACTAGGAGGTTTTGGGTGGGCTTCAAACTTTTCGTTCTACTATGCCCATCACATGAGCACCATTGAAGGAGGAATGCTCTGCACCAATGATTCAGATCTCTACGAGACCTTTCGCATGCTGCGTTCACATGGGATGGTCCGGGAGAGTTCTTCGCAAGATTTGAAGGAGGCTTACTGGAAAAAGCACCCAGACCTCAACCCAGACTTCATATTTGCCTTCCCCGCCTACAACGTTCGCAACACGGAAATTGGCGCCATCATTGGGCGGAGTCAACTGCCACGATTGGATGAAAACAACCGGATTCGCAGCCGAAACCAACAAATTTTCCTGGAAAACTTGGATAATACCAAGTATCGCACAGATTTTAGAGTCGAGGGTAGTTCGAACTACGCATTCAATCATGTGCTTCAGAAAGCGGATCTAGAGTTTACTGAGCGATTGATACAGCGTATGCGGGCAGAAAAGATTGAATTCCGCCGGGGCAGCGCCGGCGGGGGCAATCAACTGAGGCAGCCGTACCTCAGGGATCGCCTTGGGGACATCTATCAAAATTATCCCCAAGTGGACCATATCCATTTTCATGGCTTCTACATTGGCAACTTCCCCAGTCTGGAACCTGAGAGTATTCTTGAACTCTGCGCCATTCTAAATTCGGTCGAATGATGTCAGAGAGATGGAAAACTCGGTCTAGCAAAATTTTACTGGAACGTCCCCCGTGGTTTGATGTGCTGGTGGAGGAGGTAGAATTGCCTAGTGGTAAGATCGTCTCAGATTACTACCAGATCCGGATGCCAGAGTATACTGCCGTGTTTGCGGTCACCAGAGAACAGCAGATCATGGTGATGCGCTGCTACCGTCACGCAGTTGGCGAGGTGACACTGACCATGCCCGGAGGAATGCTGGAAAATGGAGAAGACCCCTTGGCGGGGATACAAAGAGAGTTGCTGGAAGAGACAGGATATGTTGCTGAAAACTGGCAACCACTGGGTTCTCTCTGGGGAAACTCGACGCGAGGGTGTGGTACTTATCACCTGTTCTATGCCAGTGGCGCTCATCAGATTCAGGAACCAGATTCGGGTGATCTGGAGGAATTGGAACTTTTACTATGGACAAGAGACCAGGTTGAGGCCACGATTGATCAAGGTCAGGCAAAAAGCTTGGGAGTAATGACGACGCTGCTACTAGGCTTACGATGCCTGAAGTGAATACAGAAAAACTACCAGACGTTTTCATTCTTTGTGGTGGTCAAGGGACACGCTTCCGGGAGGTTCGAGAGGACATACCCAAGGCACTGGCCCCAATTAATGGGAAACCCTTCATCGATTTGATACTCAATAACTTAGTTGAACAAGGATGTCAGCGAATCATCTTGGGGACCGGCTATTTGGGTGAGCAGCTAGAGGAACATGTAAAACAAAGAAATGATGCTGACTATCTGATCTCAAGAGAGACTCAACCTCTGGGGACAGGAGGTGCAATCCGTCATGCTCTCCCGCTTATCAAGTCGAAACAGATACTGGTGCTGAATGGGGATTCGTACATAGCATTTTTCCTCAACAACCTGCTGGATTTTCATAATACTCACCAAGCAGAATCAACGATTTTGCTCAGTACCAAAACGGCAGGAAAGGACTATGGAAATGTGGAGTTAGACGCAAATTACCGTGTATTATCCTTTCAGGAAAAACCGAAGGCTGCTTTAGCACCGTTGATTAATGCAGGTGTTTATTTTATCGAACGAAACTTAATTCAGCAGTATCCAGAGGGATCTGCTTCACTTGAGAAAGAATGGTTTGTTCAGTGGTTAAAAGGTAATCGTGTTCTGGGCCTGGTGCTCAACGACTATTTTTATGATATTGGCACGCGAAAGCGGTTTGAATTCGCAGAGATGATGTTGGGGCAAAAAAGATGCTGATTTCTGTAATTTTTTCATTTAGAAATGAAGAAGAAAATCTGAAAGAATTGATCAAAAGAGTGACAGATTCTCTGTCAAAAATAAAAAAAATTAATTATGAATTAATCTTTGTAAATGACAATTCAAATGACAATTCCCTAAATCTTTTGAAGGAAGAGAAAGAGA
>JACLAC010017991.1_pt1 | contig 10618 bp, 10 predicted proteins | sample 8027881 | NCBI WGS metagenome assembly JACLAC01 (sample SAMN15725517, study PRJNA655200) | protist metagenome | isolation source: fluorescence activated cell sorting (FACS) single amplified genomes of... | place: Spain: Blaines Bay Microbial Observatory, Mediterranean Sea | collected 2016-01-19 | reverse complement strand
CCTGGATCAAGCCCATTCAGGCGGGCCCCAGTTCGAATCAATTCAAGATAGCGCAGGGTGGGGGGACGATCCTGAGGCAGCTTTCTCGCATCCAAAGCTCTGAACACAAAAGCCTTCTGAACTTTTCCACAATAGGTCTCCACTTCCACAGCCTCTCGGGCATAACTTTGATCACCGCCCTCGCTCTGCACCAGTTTCGCAAAATCCTCTGAACTCAGTCGAACCAACACTCCATGCACTGTTTCCTCTGGATCGGGTTCGACACCTGCCATTGATGGTTCTAACCACGAAATTCCCTGCAAATTGAAAGCAAGACGCCAACCTTTGAGCTTAGCTGGAAAACTCTCCTTGATTAACAGATTGGCTCGTCCCTTTAACTTGTCTGGATGCATGTTGGAGCCAATCGCAAAATTCCAAATATCTTCCGTAGTTTGTTCTGGAGGATTTTCAGCAGATGTCGGTGGGATCATGGGGTTAAATTGCGGTTGAAAGCAAAACTAAGTTGCTTGGGCTTTTTTTGGCAACGTGATTATCAATTGAGCGAGCGAAGCAAGCTACGGTCAATGGTGAGTTGACCAAATGTGAATTCCTACATGTTGACAAGTTCACACATCTGTTCAGCTGTTTCCTGTAAGACCGGCCAATTTTCTGTATGTGAATTGTATGCGATATGATCCAAACCAATGTGAAGATAACAAGCGCTAAGTCGTTCTTCTAGATTTGTTGGTGTGTAACCAACTTGAATCCATCGATTTTCCAGGGCTTCTCGAAGCAGGGGAACATCGAGATTTGTGTGCCAGGGCGCCCAGAATTCAAACCAGGCCAAATCGTAGAGGTGATCTCCCAAACGTCCACAGCCCCAATCAAAGACTGCGTTGATGCGTCCTCCATCAACTAGGACATTACGATTCATCAAATCGCAGTGCAGCAAAGAACGAGGGACATCCGTTAAGGCAAAATTCTTCAACTTATCCAACCCTCGCTCAAAAACATCCCTTCCTGATGGAGAATTCTGTTCCAGTTTGCGACGCCAACCGTGAGTCCGTTGGGTCGGCTTGTCTTCAACAACAGTGAGCAGATGTTCCCTCCAAGTAGCACAATTAGCGGTGCCATCTTTGTCCCAATGTCCCACTCCAGCGGTCTCTTTGAGATCTGCAGTTCGCAAAGCCTCCAGTACATTGACCAAATCCGGAATCACGCCCCGCCAAATCTCAGGGGCCACATTCTCAAGAGGAATCCCATGTGCTCTGCGAGAGATAGCAAAGTAGCCATCCAGCGCTTCCCCCACCTCAAAAACCTCAGGAATGGGGAGCAGTGCTGAGCTAAATCTGGCCGCCCAGCGATCTTTTTGAAAATCTTCGATGTAACGCCCAAAGCGGATTGCATATTCCTGGTCTCCAACAATGTATCCAAAACAACGAGACCAAGCGCCCTGGCCGATCATCGTAAGCTGTTGAGGCTCAGCTGAGAGATGGCTTCGTAGAAAATGATGGGCTTGATTTGGGGATACCGCTGACATCGATCTTGAAGTGAAGGCCGTGTTCCAAAAATCTGGGAGTTGAATCAACCCTTTGAAACAACGTAGGAGCTTGGCAATTGTGAGTACTGACAAGAAGTTTGTCTAGACCGACCCCTTAGATGGATGATCTAAGCAAATTAATCCAGTTCTTTGTCAGCGTCGGCAAGATGATGGGCAGGAGCCAGAGAATGGGAGAGGATGTGGGATCTGTTGGCACAGCCAGGAAAAGTGACTTTAAAACCTGGCTGTGCCTTCAGGTGAGAGGATTGGGCTAAGTCAAGACTTTCACCTGAGGTCGTTGTAGAACTATGCAAACAAAGATACGCCTCAGCACCCAGAGAGACTCGTTGTAAACCCTCTGGGCGTGAGAATCAGCAGAGAGTGAAACACTCCCCGTTTGAGCAAGATAATCATGAAGATTTTCTCGGTTCCACTGCTGGGCCCCGAATCTTCATAATATAGGCATCCTGTCCTGGAAAATCCGGACTCTCAACCTATGGTCGGGTAAGCTAGTCTTTAGTTGATTATTTACCAGCAAAGTTTGAGAGCAGATTGAGCAGATTTAATTTAAGTTATTGATAAATTTAATGAAAATTTCAAAGCGCGAAAAGCGTAATTCCAAAAAAAATCTTTTTTTATTTTATCGAAAAACCTATCGTGCCGATTTTAAAACCAACTGCTCTGCTCTCTATTGCTGACCATGCTTTACAGATACTCATTCACAATTTGGATGCTGATCTTCGTTGGGAGTATTCTCTCAGGTGTCCATAGCTGGGCGAAGTCACCCGTTGAACTCAATGCCGGGTTTGAGTCAATCTATCTTCGCTCCGAATTGGAGTTCCTTGAAGATCCCTCAGGATTGATATCATTGGAGCAGGTGCTGAGTGCTGAAAATCAGCAGCGCTTTCAACCCAACGGAGAAAAGGTTTTTAATCAAGGAAATACAAACTCAGTCTATTGGTTGCGTTTCAGTGTTGCGAATCCCACCGCCAAATCCATTCCCCTAATCTTCAGTATTGAGAACATTTACGGATCCCTTGAACTCTATGGAATAAAGCCGACTGGAGAGAGTTCCTTGGTTTTCCAGAAATCAGCCCGACAGCTTGTCAAGGAGGGAGGAACAACCTGGGATCTGCAGAATACTTTGATATCGGCAAATGCTAATCAGCAAACAGAATACTACCTGCGTCTTGAACCCAACCTGATTCTACGAGCAGAAATTTCAATTTGGGAACCAGAGGCGCTTAGAGAGGATTTCACTGACAGATACAATCTACTAAGTCTTAGCTGGGGGACGATTAGTTGTAACGCATTTTTCAGTCTTTTGTTCTTCTTTTTTCTTCGCGATAGAACCTACTTATTCTACGGCCTGCATCTACTTTTCTTCACCTTCCACCGCATGTTTACTAAGGGATGGTGGATCACTGACTTTCCAAGCCTCGATTGGTTCAACTGGGTACGCATCTATGTTGTGGGATTGTCAATCATCACCGTCTTACTTTTCTTCTCAAAAGTCCTAGATCTAAAAAAGAAACATCCAATTTCGCACAAGATCATCAGATCTGCTGTGCTCTGCATTCTTGGAATCTCATTCCTAGTGGCTTGGTTCGAGCCCCATCAAGCATTTCGAGTCTTCATGACCCTCTCAGCCATTTCCACCCTGTTTCTGCTGATTCCTTACAGGGCTTGGAGAACTGGAGACAAGAACGCCCTCTTCTATTCCCTGGGCTGGGGACTCCTATGCGTATCTACTTTGATAGGAGCTCTAAATGCCATGGGATTTCTGGAGTTTCCAACTCCTGTCTACTTTGTAATGGAATTGGGTGCTTTTTCAGAGTCCCTCCTTTTCTCAATCGCATTGGCATTTCGAGTTCCTCAGAATGTTCGGGAACGCCAGAGAGCCCAAGAACAATTGTTGAAGCAAATGCAGGCGACGGAACGCTTCAAAAATCAATTTCTGGCTAACACCTCTCACGAACTGAAAACACCCTTGCATGGCATCATGGGACTCGCAGAAAACCTGCTTACTGAAGCTCGTCAGCAAGGCATGCAGCAGATGTCAGAAACGCTCCATTTGATGATCCAAAGCGGAATGCGCTTGAATCTGCTCATCAATAATCTACTGGATCAGGCAGCACTAAGAGAGAATCGATTAACAATGCATCCAGAGCTATGCTACCTGCAGCCGCTCGTGCGCTCTGCGGTGGACCTGGTCAACGTCCAATTTTCTACAAAAAAGCTCCGCGTCGAAAATCAGGTGTCTGAATTTGTCCTCCCAGTTCATGCGGACCCATCAAGGATTGAGCAGGTTCTGCTAAACCTCCTTTACAATGCATGTAAATTTACCTCGCAAGGACGAATTCAAATTCGATCCGCAACAGATGATGAGAGTGTACGAACCGAGATTCACGATTCAGGACCAGGTGTTCATGATGCTGATCGTAAAATGATCTTCGAAGCCTTCGAACAACAAAACTCGGCTGTGACAGAAGGCATCGGCCTGGGCCTTTCAATCTCGAGAGAAATCATTGAGGAACATGGAGGTCAAATCGGAGTAGAGCCTTCTCCTCTGGGCGGGGCGTGCTTCTGGTTCTCTCTGCCACTGGCTCAACCCACTCAAATCCCTTTGACGGAGGAGGGGCTCAATGAAAAAACCAGTGATGAAATTTCTTTTCCCTCCAGAGTCACATCAAATTTAAGGACTAGTGGGAGTATTTCCATTTTGATTGTCGATGATGATCCCGTAAATCTGCACATCCTCACAGGGATGCTCACTGAAACTGACTGGACCTTCACCTGTTGCAGCTCTGGTCAGGAAGCCCTGGAGTTAATGAGTCAAACCTCAGACTTTGACTTAGTGTTACTGGACTTGATGATGGATGGAATGGACGGCATTGAGCTCTGCACAACTCTACGCCAACGATTTACCAAGGAGGATTTGCCGATTCTCTTTCTGACTGCACTGAGTCGGAGTGAGGAGTTGACCCAGGCTTTTGAAGCGGGTGCAAACGACTATCTGACAAAGCCAATTCAGAAAGCGGAATTGAAAGCCAGAATTTCTTCACAGCTCGAACTCGCGCAATTGCGCCATTCAAATCCACCGGCTGTTCATGGGAATAGTAAATCGATGAGAGATCTGCTCGCCCAAACCATGCAGGTTGTAGTTCATTGCTGGGAACATTGCCAAGGGAAGGATCAAATTTCCTTGGCTCAGGAATCAAAACTTTGGGGGGCATACCTGGATAAGACCAATGGGGTCTGGCGATCACCCGGAATTAGACAATACCTCTCCGCCTCCTCCATGCCTCAAAGGCCACGCTGGCGTAAAGTTGCTCAGACTGTTGAGTTTCTTCAAGCTCGGCTTCCAGAGGATGACTCCCACCAGCAAGAACTTTCAGAGTTACTTGCAGAAATCTACGAGAAGTCCCACCAGGAAGGCCCCAATTCATCCGAGCCCTAAGGCCCCAAACTCCCACTAAATTCCCACTGTTTCCCCTATTCCTTCCAGTCTGCAAAGCAATTTTGAATCTGAATTTTTCCAATTGAGCTGATTAAATTTTCATATATATTCAATGACTTGTTCTAAATTTACTCAAAATGCTCTCAATCTTTGCTGGCAAAAATTTGGGGGCAAACTACTGTCTCTCCCAGCGTTTCAATCCAAATCAATTGTTTTTCCTCGCAGTCACCCCATGGTTGTTCAATACAAAAGAACCGATAATCAACATCAATTCAGTATCCAGGGGGAAGCAACTGAAAAGGAGGTAGAGGCACTTCTGCAACGATTCCAGGAGTTGCTTCATCCTGAACCGGACTTGCAGGTCAATCTTGTTTTGGATTGTTCAGACTATTTAGGGAGACGTTCTGAAGACCCTGCTCCTCCCGAAGGCAGCGAATCCTGACTTTGCTTCCGTTAGGGGAATCCAACGTCTCCTCCTAGTCCGATTTACAAAGAATTCGGAACCAGATGGTTCCAGACGTAACAGGCGGGATGCCTATGAAATCATTGCCATATCGGGTTTCTCGCCACCACAAAATAGGATGCTTGCTCGTTGAGCAACAGTGGTGTGAGAGACCGTGACACCTGAACCTCTCTCAGCATTGGAAAGGAGAGCACCATGTCATTTTCTCAGCCTTTGAATCCAACCAAGAAATTCGCAACACACCCGATGTCCTCTCGACTTCGTGATTGGGAAGACCTTAAAGTTCATTTGATCTTCTCGGCAGGTCGCCTTTCGCCAGAGTTGTTTGATTTGTTGCTCCGATGGCTGGGTCGACGAAAGGAAGAGCCTCAAATCTGCTTGTTGTTCTGGCTCGCCACCTACAATCCAACTTTGTTTCATTTGACCCTGGCCGTTCGTCGTTTCTTACTCAGCCCTATGCAGTTGATCAAATAGACTCTGGAACATCACTGAACTCGTTCTGAGCAAGAAATACTATCAGCAGCACCCCTCTCAATTAGACTTACTTTTTAAGCAGTGACAACCATGATTCACTTTCCTAGGAGGGTTCTCCCCAAACAATCTCGTAAAGCTGAGAGCAAGCGGCCAACTCGTGAAGAGATTGAAGATCAAGTGGCCAAGTTCCTACAGCAAGGAGGAGTGATTCAGCAGCTTCATCCTGAAACAACCCAAAACACTGGGCTAGCAGAAATCGGTTCGCAAATTGATTTGAACATTCAAGGGTTGAACGAGGAAGCTCGCTTGAATCTGGATAATTTCAGCAAATAATTGAACGGTGCAAAGATTGAATCCAAGAATATTACTCCTGGAAAATGCTAAAGAAAACGCTGCTCCATTCGTCAATAATTTAGAACAACTAGGCTGGCAGGTTGATTTTGTTCAGGATGGTATCGACGCTCTGGTAATTGGCCTAACAACGCATTTCGATACTGCATTGCTCGACCTCGACATCATGGATATCGATCCACTACGCTTGGTGTAGCATCTCCATCAGCATTCTGCATCCCTTCAAATCATTGGAATGAGCCACTTTACTAGTTCAGAGGATTTTCAAAGAGTGATGAAAGCAGGAGCGGCCCACCTGCTAGCAAAGCCACTTTCGCTTGGTCAACTTGTTCAGTTGTTACCTCCACGAATTCGAGTTGCTCCATCGCATCTTGCCACTTCCAAAACTACAGTCCCCAACTTTCAGGCAAACTCCTTTCGCTAACTCCTCCCGTAAGCTCATCGCTTTCATAAGTTTACTAAATCCAAAAACAAGCATTGCACTTGAATTACCACTGGAGGATCGTCAATTTGTCATGCGGTTTACCGGGCGGTTTCTACTTTTTAAAGTATTTCGGTGCTTTACTCTTCTTAGCCTGGATTAAAAAAAGTGATAACTGGTCATACAGATTGAATGCATCAACGAGCTTGAACACCTATTCATCAGAAGACTTTAACTTTATCCAAAATATTAATATTATTAATTAAATTTAGAATCATCAATCCTCTCTAAAATTTTCCTCCCCCCGCTCTCCTCTGAATTCAGCATCTCTTTTGATAAGACATTAAGTAGACGGTCGGTGCAACGGTCACTGACAAATTCGAAAATATGAACGCTAGAGGAGATTTCCATGAATGCGCTGAACAACCTCTTTTTTGGATTCATCAAGGTCGGTATCCTCTTGGTCATCGTATCTCTGATTGTGGCAGGAATCATGTCGGAAGGTACGGGCTTCGTGCTGGGGATTGCGTGCGCTGGCTTGGTGAGTATGGTCTTTGTGGTAGCTCTGCTGGAACAGAAGTCCTGATTGGTCAATTCCGCTTAATCTCGTTTTGTGGCAGGAGAGCTTATATCTTCTGCCAGATCCTCTCCACTCCGATAACACGCCCATTCCCGTTTAAAGCAAGCATCACCTCAAACTTTCTACTTCCCTTCAATGGGCATCCATCGTCCAGCAATCCCTGAAAGACCTTCGGACATTTGGCAAGATCGAGTAGCATAATTTCGCAGCTCGCAGCTCTGGAATAATGTAGCGACCATTTGTGACGATGGCCCCAGTGAGATTAGCATGGAAGAGGTTTGCTTCTTCAAAGTTCGCCTTCACCAAATTCGTATCTGAGAGATTTGTTCTTGTAAGCGTTGCCCCCAAAAGAGTTGCAGGAGAAAGATTGGCCTTTGCCAAATCAGCATCTGTCAGGTTGGCGCCAGAGAGATTGGCGCCAGAGAGATCCGCTTCTTTCAGTAGGGTTCCCTTGAGGATCGCATTACTAAGATCAGCATCCCTAAGGGTCACTCCAGTAAAATCTGCGTTGGAGAGATCAGATCCCGAAAGATTCGCCCCTGGCAAATAACTACCAGACAAATCTGCTCCTTGCAGATCCACTCCTGATAGATTTGCGCCCTCCAGATTGCAACCTGTCATACTCGCTGAGAACAAGTGAGCCCCTTGCAAGTTGACCCCAGTCAGATTGCTATTGTTCAAATTCGAACCCTCTAAATGAGCATTTGCCAAGTTGGCATTGCTCAGATCAAAATTGACGAACTGGACCCCCGCCAAATTTCCAGCTGCCAGGTTACAACTCCGGCACTCCCGATCTTCAGCGAGTCTCTTGGTCATGCTGTAGTCCATTGAGAGTACCTGACCTGAATGGAAGGCAAAGAGAGCCACAAGCATGATCATTCGATAATTTGCCATTTTAATCTCCGTGGCCTAGTGGGAATGGAAAGGGCATCCAACTGCTCAAGTCACCACCTGCCCCTGAAACCTAGATTGGGCAACTCTCTTGACATAGCTAGATTTCGAATAAGGGCTAGACTTAAGATCTGTATCCTACCACGATCACATAATCAATTCAGCTATTCTCATGAGCTTGGTACGTCGTTCAAGCGGAGATCTTTTGCATGGAAAGATATGGTAGGTTTCAGGGAGATGAGAGGATGATCCTTGGCCCATACTGATGTGCTGACAAGCAAGCCAGGGAGAAGCTTCAGGCATTCACAGTGGATTTCAGTCCATAGGTTCGCAGGCCCAAAAGACGAGTTTTGCCCCCAACCGTGCTGATGGAGAGGTCGTTACTTTCTGGATTGGAGAAAATATTATTGGTCATAGTGGTCCGACCGTTATCCGTAAAGACTTCAATCGAAATACTGTCCAAAAAAATCCTGACCGTTATCTGAGATTGGCTCGCTGATTCCAGCAGGCACGTGCGTTTGAGAGCAGAGACATTCCCTGAGCGAGTAAGATCAAAGATCATCTCACCTTTCGCTAGGTCAAACTCCAGCTTTGTCTCCTGCTCAGCAGAACCACGCAGGTGAAATGAAATTCGCTGAGCATTGGTTTCTGACAAATCAAAGCTAGCAATGATTTCACAATGTACTCCGTCGCCAGCAGTGAATGAAAAAGGTTTTGATTCTTCAATCACGCAGGGAGCGTAGTACTGTTCTTGCTCTCGGAGTTGTTCCACTTCCTGGACTGGTTCACTTGCCAGCTTTCCATCCGGACACAGACGGATTTGACGCGGTAGCGTGAGACTACCGCACCATCCCAACTGTTCTGTCTCATAGCTGCCACGGTACCAAGGCATCCAAGGCCATGCACCTACCCAAGCCATAATCAGATCCCGACCCTTTTCATCACGAAAGTGCTGAGGAGCATAGAAGTCAAAACCCAAATCGACTGACCCCATTGTCTGCCACTGGAAATTCCCACTCTGCTCGTCAAAATCACCGGTCAGGTAAATCACCTGGCGATCCGGCAGACCCATCGGCGAAAACATCAGCACCCATTTACCGTCCAAGGGGAAAAAATTGGGACACTCCAACATAGTCCCCAGTTCCCCACTGCTCTCAACAAGGTAATTGACAAATTCCCAATTCTTGAGGTTCGTGGAGCGGTGCAGGGAGACCTTGCCTTGATTCCTGATCTGGCCGCCCTTTGCTGCCAAGGAATTGCTTTTCCTGGTGGAGACCCCAGTAACCATGTACCAGGTGTTCCCCTGTTTCCAGACTTTGGGATCTCGAAAATCATTTGGATCGATTTCAGGGGGAGGTTCAGCAAGTACTGGATTTTGTTCTGATTTTGAGAAGGTTAAGCCATCAGCTGAACTCGCCATACACTGCACCTGTCTATCTTTCGTGCAACCTGTATAGAAGAGAATCAGTTCATCCTGATGTTCAATCGCGGATCCGGTGAAGATGCCCCCACCTTCCCAGTCATCATAATCCTCACTCGGTACCAGTGCTTCTAGCTGATGCTCCCAATGCATCAGATCAGCGCTGATGGCGTGTCCCCAGTGCATCGCACCCCACTTCCCACTGAAGGGATTGTGTTGGTAAAACAGATGAAACTTGCCCTGAAACTGAATCAAGCCATGGGGATCATTCATCCAACCCACAGAAGGTTGAAAATGGTAGTGTTCTCTCCATGGATGCTGTGCAAATGCTGCTTTGTGTTGGGCGACATGCTCTTCTACCCGGTGAATTTTTTCTTGGTGCCGCTTCGCATCGAAACTCAAAACATGACTCATTGATAAGTGAAACTCAGTGAAGCCCAATAGCTTTTCCAAACAGCCCCGTTCTTCTGTTCGACTTCCAGCATTTGCACGGCATTCAGCAGGAAAAAGCCAGAGGCCGTCAGTGGGATTTGAGCTCGTCCTTCAGTATCCGTTCTGAGCGTGGTCTCTTCTATGTCACCACCTCGATGAAAGATACGAATCTGAATGTCGGGGAGTGGCTCCCCTTTCCAGAACAGCCGTACCGGAAGGCTATTTTTCTGAGTCACATAAGGGTTCTCCTCGGCCAGTAATTCCAACGGCATTCCCACCAGCTGATCCTGTCCTTCGGCGGTACCACCCACCGCCAAAGCCTTGGCACATCTTACATAGTCTTCCCGAAAACCGAACTCGGGCAGACCACGCTCCTGGTGGCGTTCCAACACACCTGTCAGACCTTCGTATTCGATAAATCGCTCAAACTGTTCCTTTGAGCGGTAACGCATATCATCTGTGCTCGACAAGTAATTGACGACTTGTAATCCTGGAGTACGGACCTTCATCGCAAAAGCAGGCATGTCGCCCTGCATTCCCTTAACAGGACGCATCCCTTCTGCATCTCGGATTTGAAACTCTTCAAACCAAGATTTGATGTAAGGTT